>VYLE01000110.1_pt1 | contig 76751 bp, 83 predicted proteins | sample 5114391 | NCBI WGS metagenome assembly VYLE01 (sample SAMN12291771, study PRJNA351875) | freshwater metagenome | isolation source: freshwater lake | place: USA: Michigan, Kent Lake | collected 2013-08-15 | reverse complement strand
CCACGGCATGGTTCGTCCTCTCGCTTGACCGAACCAGCACAGTTTGACGTGTCAACCATGTCCCCGAACAGGTGTAAGCTATGTCTCCGGGCTGAACACTGCGCTCGCAATGACGCGGAGAGGTCATCGGAAATCGGGTGGCGCTGCGAGCGCCGGGCTGCGAAGGCAATTGCCATGACAATGACCGCACGCAAATCAGCCCCGCCCGCCCTCGACCTTGTCGCCCACGCCGACACCCTCGACTGGCCTCACATCACCGCCGACCTCGATGCCCAGGGCTGCGCCGTCCTCAAGGGTCTGCTGACGCCGGATCAATGCCGCACCATCGCGGCGCTCTATCCCGACGACGCAAATTTCCGCAGCCGCATCGTCATGGGCCGCCACGGCTTTGGTCGCGGCGAGTACAAGTATTTTTCCTACCCGCTTCCCGATCTGATCGCGCAGCTGCGCCCGGCGCTCTATGCGCAGCTCCAAGCCGTCGCCAATCGCTGGAACGAGGCGATGGGGATCGACATCCGCTATCCCCAGGACCACGCCGCCTTCCTGAAGCGCTGCCATGACGCCGGTCAGGCGCGGCCGACGCCGCTGCTGCTGCAATATGAGACCGGCGACTACAATTGCCTGCATCAGGACCTCTATGGCGAGCACGTGTTCCCGCTCCAGGTCGCGATCCTGCTCTCCGAGCCCGGCCGCGATTTCACCGGCGGCGAGTTCGTGCTGACCGAGCAGCGTCCGCGCATGCAGTCCCGCGCCGAAGTGGTTCCGCTGGCGCAGGGCGATGCGGTCGCCTTCGCCGTGCACCACCGCCCGGTGCAGGGGACACGCGGCACCTATCGCGTTAATCTGCGCCATGGCGTCAGCCGGATTCGTTCGGGCCGGCGCCACACGCTGGGTGCGATCTTTCACGATGCCAAGTGAGCGAAGGGTTGACGGCGGATCTGTTCGATAGCGTTGCCGAGGCGCAGCCCTCGCGTGAAGTGATCGCCGACGGCGCGGTGCTGCTGCGCGGCTTCGTCAGGCCGATCGAGGGCGAGCTGCTCGCAGCCGTGCGCGCGATCGTCGCGCAGTCGCCGTTTCGCCGCATGACCACGCCCGGCGGTCATCTGATGTCGGTCGCGATGACCAATTGCGGCGAGCGCGGCTGGATCACCGATCATACCGGCTATCGCTACGACGAGATCGATCCGCGCACCGGCGTGCGGTGGCCGGAGATGCCGCCGGTGCTGGCTGATCTGGCTCGCCGGGCCGCGGAGCAGGGGGGCTTTACCGGTTTCGCCCCCGACGCCTGCCTCGTCAATCGCTACGAGCCGGGCACGCGTCTGTCGCTGCACCAGGATAAGGACGAGCTCGATCTTGCGGCGCCGATCGTCTCGGTCTCGCTCGGCCTGCCCGCGACCTTCCTGTTCGGCGGCCTGGCGCGTGCCGACAAGCCGCGGCGCTTCCGGCTGGTGCATGGCGACGTCGTGGTCTGGGGCGGGGCGAGCCGGCTCGCCTATCACGGCGTGGCGCCGCTGGCCGAAGGCGAGCACGCGCTGCTCGGGCGTATCAGGATCAATTTGACCTTCCGAAAAACGCGCTGAGACGTTTTCTCGCGGCCTCCGCTCGGCTAGGCTCGGGTCGGGGAGGCGGCAACATGACGACGACGACACAGGTCTCGACGGGCAGCGGCACGGCCAGCCGCACCGGGCTCTATCTCGCCGTGCTGCAGCTGTTCTTCACGCTGGGCTGGACCACCTACGTCATCTACCTGCCAAAACTCGCGGCGGAGGTCGGGATCGCCCCATCCGCCGTCATCCTCATTCTCATGCTGGATCAGGCGATCTTCACCATCGCCGATACCGCCATGGGGATCGCCGCGGACCGGCTGTCACCCCATGTCGGCCGTCTGGGCCTGTTCGTGGGGCTCATGGCGGCGATCTCATGCGGTGCTTTCGTCCTGATGCCCTTCGTCGCCGTCGGCGGTGCCGCCGCGCAAGGGCTATTCATCGCGCTGATCGTGGTCTGGTCGATCACATCCTCCGCGTTGCGCGCGCCGCCCCTGACTCTGCTCGGCAAGTACCGGGCCCGGCCGCAGGTGCCGTTTCTCGCCGCGCTGGCGATGCTGGGCTATGGCCTGGCCGGCGCGGTGTCGCCCTATCTCGGCGTCGTGCTGCGCGACCACGATGCGCGCCTGCCCTTCGTGATCTCCAGCGCCGTGCTGTTGCTCACGGCGCTCGGCATGTCGCGGATCGAACATCAGGTGGCGCGGGATACGACACCGCCGGCTCCTGAAGACGCTGCCAGGCCGCTGGGCGCCGTGCCGATCATCTTCATCGTCGCGACGATCGCGCTGGCGCTCGGCTATCAGCTGCATTTCACGATGAACAGCGCGCCGTTCTATCTGCGCTTTGCCGCGCCGGACCAGTTACCCTGGCTGATGCCGGTGTTCTGGATCGGCTTCAACATCGCGATGTTTCCCGCGAGCCTCGTCGTCAAGCACCGCGGCGGCCTGATCGTGATGGGGGTCGCAGGATTGTTCGGCGCCGTCGCCATCGCGGCGGCCGAGTTTGCCGGCGGCCTCAACACGCTCATCGCGGCGCAATTCCTCGCCGGAGCCGCCTGGGGCTGCATGCTGATGAGCGCGGTCTCCGCCGGACTTGCGATCGGCGCGACGGGCGCGGAAGGCAAGGTCACAGGCCTCGTGTTCTCCGCGCTGGCGCTCGGCACCTTCGCGCGGATGGCCGCGGTGGCCGGCGGTCTGCAGAAGATGCCCGACTATGCACCGCTCTTGCACTGGGCGCCGGTCGCGTGCTGGGCGGTCGCCGGCGCAGGCCTTCTGGTGATCGCGGCGGCGCGGCTCCAGGGTGCCGTTCAGCTCAAGGCTTCGGCGGGTGGATGAATGCCCACGGGCTGACTTCGGAGTCTCGCGGCACCTCGACCGAGATCAGGTACGGTCCGCCATGCGCGAGCGCCTTTTCCATCGCCGCCTTGAACTGATCCGGCGCGGTGACGCGCGCGGCCGCGACGCCGAAGGACTCCGCCAGCTTGACGAAATCCGGATTGACGAGATCCGAGGCCACCACGCGGCCGTCGAAGCGTTCACGCTGGTCGCGGCGAACATTGCCATAGGCGTTGTTGTTGAACACCAGCGTCACCACGCCGATGTTGAACTGTACGGCCGTGGCGAGCTCCTGCACGCCGAACATGAAGCCGCCGTCGCCGGTAATCGCGACAACGGGCTTGTCGGGATTGGCCACCTTGGCGCCCAGCGCCGTCGGGAAGCCCGAGCCGAGCGTGCCCTGATAGCCCGACGTGATGAAGGTGCGCGGCTGGTAGACGGGAAAGCCGTACCAGGAGGCAAAACCGAACTGCGATAATTCGTCCGTCACGATCGCATTCGCAGGCAGCACCTCGCGCAGGATGTCGAGATAGGCCATCTGCGGCTGGATGCGCTGGATCTCGGCCTGCGCCGCCGCGGCGGCCTCGCGGATCGCCGCGCGGCGGCCGCTGCTCCTGCTGTAGCCGGCTTTCTTCACGGCCGAGACGAGATCGGCGGCGCCAGCTCTGGCATCGGCGACGATGGAGACATCGCTGACCAGCCGTCGCATTTCGACCGGATCGATGTCGACACGAATGGATTTCAGGCCCTGCGGCTGGTAGGGCCAGCGAAAGCCTGAGGCCGGCAGTTCTGCCCGCGTGCCGATCGCGATCATGAGATCGGTGGTCGGCCACAGCTTGTAGGCGGCGGCCATGGTGAGCCCGAGTTCGTGCGCGTTGGAGACGATGCCGCGTCCGCTGCGGAACGCCACCACGGGCGCATCGATCATCTCGGCCAGTTCGAGGATCTCCTCGCCCGCGTCCATCGCGCCGCTGCCGACGAAGATCATCGGGGCCTTGCTGGCCCTGATCAGGGCGGCGGCCTTCCTGACCAGATCGGAATCCGGCTGCGGCGCGGGCAGCGGCTGCAGCACCTGCGCGGCAGCGGTGTCGGCGCGCTGGGTGAACACGTCCCAGGGCATCTCGACCGAGGCGGGACCGCGCCGGCCCGACATCATCTCCTGGAAGGCGCGCGCCACCACGGTCGGCGCGTTGCCGGGATATTCGATGCGATCCGCCCATTTCACATAGGTGCGCAGGGTCGCGAGCTGGTCCGGCATCTCGTGCAGATGGCCGCGGCCCTTGCCGAGAAACGAGGTCGGCACCTGGCCGGTGACGCAGAGCACCGGCTCGTTGCAGCCGAACGCGGTGAGCAGCGCCGCGCTGGCATTCAGCACGCCGGGGCCGGGGACGACGCTGAACACGCCGGGCTTCCCGCTCGATCGTGCATAGCCGAACGCCATGTAGCCGCAGGCCTGTTCGTGCCGTGCGCCGATCACCTTGAGCTGCGCCTGGTGGAAGGCGTCGAACAGGCCGTACACCTGCGCGCCGGGCAGGCCGAACACGGTATCGACGCCATGGGCAACGAGCCCGCTTACGATCGCTTCGCCGCCGGTGAGGGTGGTCATTGCATCATTCCATTCGTTTGGTGGTCAGGCTTCGTCGATGACGCCGTTGCGCAAGGACCCGATGCCCTCGGCCGCGACCTCGATCACGTCACCCGGCTTCAGATAGCGCGGCGGATCGAACCGGGCACCCGCGCCGGTCGGCGTGCCCGTGACGATGATGTCGCCGGGGACGAGCGTCGCGAAGGTCGAGATATAGCTGATGAGGTATCGGAACGGGAAGATCAGCCGGCTGGTGCGATCGTCCTGCCGCAGCTCGCCATTGACATGCGTGGTCAGACGGATGTCGGCGATCTGCGATTCCCTCATGTAAGGCACCAGCCACGGGCCGAGGCTGCCGCTGGCATCGAAGTTCTTGCCCTGCGTCACGTTGAACTTGGCGTGGCGCAGCCAGTCGCGCACCGAGCCCTCGTTGCACAATGTCAGTGCCGCGACGTGGTCGAGCGCGGCGCTCTCGGCGATGTGCCGGCCCGGCTTGCCGATCACCAGCACGATCTCGCCTTCATAGTCGAGCTGGTGCGAGGCGCGCGGGCGCACCAGCGGCGTGTCGTGGCCGACGAAGGAGCGGGGCGAGCGCATGAACATGCTCGGATATTTCGGCGCCTCCTGCCCGTCCTTGTATTCGGCATTGCGGTCGGGATAGTTGACGCCGATGCAGATGATCTTCTCCGGTGCCGGCACCGGCGGCAGCCAATTGACGTCGGCGAGCGCATGATCCGGCGTCAGGCCGGCAGCCTCTTCGGAAAGCGTTGTGAGCTTGCCAGCCGCGATCACCTCGCGCAACGTCGGATAGTCCCTCCCGTAGCGCGACGATAGATCGGCGATGCCGCCCTCCAGCACGGCGCCGTAGCGGGTTTCACCGTTGACGGAATAGGTCGCGAGGCGGGGCAGCTTCATGGCTCAATCCGCCACCAGCACGTCGGCGACGAAGTTCGGCTCGCGCACGGCCTGTCCCGTGAACGGGGAGCCCTGTTCGAACCAGGAGCGCGGCGCCGGCGCGCCCCACAGCGTCTGGCGGCGCGGATCGCGCAGCGACCAGCGCAGCGGTTCGTGATCGTGATCGCCCGTGAAATAGTCGCTGGTGTAGAGTTCGAGCCGGTGGCCATCGGGATCGCGGACGTAGAGGAAGAACGCGTTGGAGATGCCGTGACGGCCCGGGCCGCGCTCGATGTTCTTCAAGTAACCGGACGAGGCCATCACGTCGCACAGGTGGATGATGTTCATCGCCGTCGGCGTCCAATAGGCGAAGTGATGCAGACGCGGGCCCTTGCCGTTGGTGATGGCGAAGTCGTGGACGTTGCCCTTGCGATGCATCCAGGCCGCCGCGATGCGCCCGTTCGGTCCGTCCTCCTCGGCATATTCGGTGAGGCGGAAACCCAGCCGCGCATAGAAATCCACGGTGTCCTGCACCTCGGCGGCGAAGACGTTGAAGTGATCGAGCCGTTGCGGATGGCAGCCCTTGTAGAGGTCGAAGCGGCGCAGCAGATGCGGGCGTTTGTCCATCGACGCATAGAGTTCGATCCGGAAGCCGAAGGGGTCGGCGAATTGCAGCGTGCGGCCCTGGAACGGCTGGTCGACAAAGGCGTAGCCGAGGCCGTTCTCCGAGAGGAATTTGGCCGCCTTGTCGAGATCGTTCTCATTGCCGACCTTGAAGCCGAGCCGTGCACAGGCCGGCGTGGCCGCCTTGCGCAGCACCAGCGAGTGATGCTGATGCTCCTCGGCGGCGCGCAGATAGACGGCTTCATCGTCGGCGTCTTCGACATGCAGGCCGACGGTGGTTTCGTAGAATGCCCGGCTCAGCTTGAGGTCGGTCACGTCGAGCACGACGTGGCTGGAGCGTATGATGTTGAACGGCGGCTCGAAGATATGTTGCGGTATGGGCATGTGCGTTTCCCCTTTGCGCTCGTCCTCCCGGGATGGCCCGAAGGGCCAGACCCGGGATCCATGACCCCGGCTGGTGGTTATGGACTCCGGGTTCGCGCTCCGCGCGCCCCGGAATGACAGTTAGAGTCCCAGTTTCTGGATCTTGTGCGTGCCTCGCGCCAGCGAGACATGCTTGGTCTCCATGTAGAAGTCGAACGAATAGTCGCCGCCGTCGCGGCCGATGCCGCTCGCTTTCATGCCGCCGAACGGCGTCGGCAAATGGCGGACGTTCTCCGAATTCAGCCAGATCATGCCGGCCTCCAGCGCGTCGGCGACGCGCAGCGCCCGGCCCATGTCGTTGGTCCAGACATAGCCGGTGAGTCCGTAGCGAATGTCGTTGGCGATCTCGACCGCCTCCTTCTCGTCGCGGAAGGTCAGCACCGTCAGGAAGGGGCCGAACACCTCCTCCTGCGCCACGCGCATCTTGCCGTGCGCGCCGGTCACCAGCGTCGGCGCGACATAATGGCCGCCGCCGGGCCCGTCATGGGTTCTGCCGCCGACCGCGATGGTCGCGCCATCCTGGCGGGCGATGTCGAAATAGGAACAGACCTTCGCAAGGTGGCGCTCGTGAATCAGTGGTCCGATCTCGGTGGCGGGGTCGAGGGGATGGCCGACCTTCAGCGCCTTCACGCGCGCGGTGAGCTTCTCGATGAATTTTTCGGCGATGCCCTGCTGCACCAGCAGGCGGCTGGACGAGGTGCAGCGCTCGCCGTTGAGCGAGTAGATCATGAACACGACGGCATCGAGCGCGCGCTCGATATCGGCATCGTCGAACACGATCACCGGATTCTTGCCGCCGAGCTCGAAATGCACGCGTTTCAGGGTCGGCGCGCCCTGCACCATGATCGCCGAACCGGTCGCGCTTTCGCCGACGAAGCCGATCGCCTTGATGGCGGGATGTTCGGTCAGCGCCTTGCCGGCCTCTTCGCCGAAGCCGTGCACGGTGTTGAGCACGCCGTCGGGGACGCCGGCTTCCTTGACGAGCCGTCCCAGGATACTGGCCGTCACCGGCGACCATTCCGCCGGCTTGTGCACGACGGTGCAGCCGGCGGCGAGGGCAGGGGCGATCTTCCAGGTCGAGAGCATGAACGGCGTGTTCCACGGCGTGATCACGCCGACGGGGCCGATCGGCACCCGCGTCGAGATGTTCCAGTGCTCGTCGCTCGGCGTGTTGAGGCCGTCGCGCGCCTCGGCGCATTTGTCGGCGAAGAAGCGGAAATTCTCGGCGGCGCGGATCGCGGCCTTGGCCATGAAGCGATAGGCCTGGCCGGTGTCGACGCATTCGAGCACCGCGATGTCGTCGGCATGGTCCTCGATCGCGTCGGCGACGCGATGCAGCAGCTTGCGCCGCATCGCCGGCCCCATGTCGCGCCAGGTCTTGAACGCCAGCGCCGCGGCGGTCGCCGCACGATCGACATCCTCGGCCTTGCCGCGGGCGACGGTCGCGAGCGTCGCTCCGTCCACCGGCGATTTTGTTTCGAAGATCTCGCCCGAGATCGAGGCGACGGTCTTGCCGTCGATCAGGTGGCTGATGCCCTCGGCCTGCAGCTTCTTCAGCAGGGGCGCGACACGCTCCCGGTTGGCCTGGAAAACGTCGGCTTTCGGGGTCGGCTTATCCATGGGCGGTCTCCACTTTCAGGGCGTCGTGGATGTTGTTGCGTTTCCAGCTCACGTCCTTGTCGTTGATCTGCATGTCGAAAGACAGTGCGAATTTCGAGACCGCGAAGACGGGATCGAGATGTTTCGAGAGCGCCTGGAACACGTGCTCGCCCGCTTTCTGGCGGGTCGCAAGATCGCGTCCCTCGCCGATGCGCAGCACCATGTCGAGGAAGGCGTAATCCTGCCTGTTGTCGGCGATCGCATAATGCTCGCAGCGGATGGCGCGGACGCGGATGCCGCCGAGCGGAAAGATACCGGTCTCGACCGCGGCCTTGCGCACGACTTCGCAGACGGCGCCGATATCGAGGCGGCCGTCCAGATTGGCCGAATATTCGATCGTGAAATGCGGCATCGCGGTTTCACTCCCTGTATTGTCGTTGTCAGGCGAAGTAGCAGCTCACCGAGCCGTAGGCGCCATAGTCGGCCTGAATTGTGTCGCCCTTGCGCGTTTCGATCGGACGGATGAACGAGCCCGCAAGCACGATCTGGCCGGGCTCGAGCGCGAGGCCGAGCGGAGCGATCTTGTTGGCGAGCCAGGCCACGGCGGTGGCGGGGTGGTTGAGCACGCCGGCCGCGAGGCCGGTTTCCTCGAGCTGGCCGTTCCTGAAGCAGAGCGCGCCGATCCAGCGCAGGTCCGCATCGAGCGGACGGATCGGCCTGCCGCCGAGCACGATGCCCGCATTCGCCGCATTGTCGGCGATGGTGTCGTAGATCTTCCGCGTCGCCTTGGTCGCGGGATCGACGCGCTCGATCCGCGTATCGAGAATTTCGAGGGCCGGCACCACGAAATCGGTGGCGTTGAGCACGTCGAACATCGTGCAGTCCGGTCCCGACAGGCGCGTCTTCATCACGAAGGCGAGCTCGGCCTCCACGCGCGTTGCAATGAAGCGCTCGGTCGGAACCAGTCCGCCGTCGTTGAAGAACATGTCGTCGAGCAGCACGCCCGAATCCGGCTCGTCGATGTTGAGCGCGCTCTGCATCGCCTTCGACGTCAGGCCGATCTTGTGGCCCCTGACGATGCGGCCTTCGGCGATCTTGAGGTCGATCCACGCCTTCTGGATCGCATAGGCATCGGCGATCGTGATGCCGGGGAAGTCCTGCGAGAATTGCCGGATCTGCGTGCGGGTTTTCTCCGCCTGATGCAGACGGCTCGCGCAAGCTTGGATATCGTCCTGGGAAAGCGCCATGTGCGATCAGTCAAACCGTGGTGCTGCGAGATACTTAACATGTTAAGTGAATGCGTCAAACACAAATTCGGCTTGCTGCACTGCAAACGATCTGCGGCATGAAAGGGCGAGATGGCGAAGAGACCTGAAGACGTCGGTGCAAGCGCAAATGCGGCAAGGAATGCGGCGCGGCAGGTGCCGATGCGCGACTTTTCGCGCTCGCTGCCGATGTCGCTGCTGCGCGCGCGCGAAGCGGTGATGCGGCAGTTTCGGCCGAAGCTGCGCGAGCATGGATTGACCGAGCAGCAATGGCGCATCCTGCGGGCGCTCGCCGCGATCGAGGCCGCCGAGGTCACGGAACTGGCGCGCACGGCCTTCCTGCTCGGCCCGAGCCTGTCGCGAATCCTGCGCGATCTCGAGGCGCGCCATCTGATCGAGCGCAAGATCGCCAAGGCCGACCAGCGCCGCAGCATGGTCTCGATCTCCCGGGAGGGCGTGAAGCTGATGGCCTCGGTCGCGCCGTCCTCGGAAGCGATCTATGCGGAGATCACGCGCCGCTTCGGAGCCCGCAAGCTTGCCGAACTACAGGACATGCTGGGCGAGCTCGAACACAGCCTCGCCGGGCTCGGCGGCGAGGACGATGCAGCGGAGGCGTGAGGGCAGATATGCGCGAGCGCACGGCGCCGGCCATGGACAGGCCGCCCGGTTTTCGCCCAAACTGACGCTCAAGCCGGTCGTCCAGCAATCGGCACCAGGGACGGATGACGCCGCGATCCGCGCGCCTCCGCCGTGATGAGAGGGAGGGGCGCTGCGTGGTCACCATTCAGGTCCAGAGACTGATCGATTTCGTCGGCGAGGTCTTTGCGCATGCGGAGTCCTCGCCCGACGAAGCGCGGCGGATCGCGACCTATTTGACCACGGCCAATCTCACCGGCCACGACAGCCACGGCGTGATCCGCGTGCCGGTCTATATCCGCTGGAAGAAAAGCGGCTCCGTCGTGCCAAACCAGACCGCCGAGGTGGTGGTCGACACGCCCTCGCTCGCGGTTGTCGACGGCAAGTTCGGCTATGGCCAGACCGTGACGCCGCAGGCGGTGCGGATCGGCATCGAGAAATGCAAGACGGCGGGGCTCGCCGCCGTTGCACTGCGCAACGCCGGTCATATCGGCCGCGTCGGCGACTGGGCCGAAATGGCGGCGGCCGAAGGGCTCGTCTCGGTGCATTTCGTCAACGCCGCCGGCTCGCTGCTGGTGGCGCCGTTCGGCGGCGTCGAGAAGCGCCTGTCGACCGCGCCTTACTGCGTCGGGATTCCGCGCGAAGGGCAGGACCCCATCGTGCTGGACTTTGCAACCTCTGTCGTCGCCGAAGGCAAGGTGCTGGTCGCGAGCCGCGGCGGCAAGAAGTTGCCCGAGGGTGCGCTGGTCGATGCCGACGGCAGCCTCAGCGAGGACCCCGTCGTGCTCTACGGCCCCTTCACGCCGGACGGTCCGCGCGACCACACCAGGGGCACCGGCGCCATCCGCGCCTTCGGCGATCACAAGGGCTCGGGCCTCGCCTTCATGTGCGAGCTGCTCGGCGGCGCCCTGACCGGAACCGGGGCCACTTCGGGCGGCCGGCGCTTCGCCAACGGCATGCTGGCGTTCTATGTCGATCCCAAGGTGATCGACACGTCGCAGGTTTTCGATGCCGAGGTGACGCGCTATACCGACTTCATCCGTGCCACGAGGCCGATGGCGGGGGTCGAACAGGTGCTGATTCCCGGCGATGTGGAGCGGAAAATCCGGGCCGAGCGGACCCGCGGCGGCATCCCCTTGCCGGATGACACCTGGGCGGCGATAGTGAATACGGCCCGCGAGGTCGGCGTCGGCGAAGCCAGCATCCAGAGGGCGGCTGAATAGGCGATTCGCCAATGCGGGGAGCGCAGCGCCGAAGCAATCCAGAATGTCACCGTGGAGAGATTCTGGATTGCTTCGCTCCGCTCGCAATGACAGTGAGTGAGATCAACACAGAAGGAAGACAACGTGGCGAACAAAGTCAAAGAGATCTGGAAGTCGGGCAAGGCTGTCGTGAACGCGTGGCTCGCGATTCCCTCCGGCTTCTCGGCCGAGATGGTGGCGCAATGCGGCTTCGACAGCGTCACCGTCGACATGCAGCACGGCGTGCAGGACTATCTGTCGATGGTGCAGTGCTTCCAGGCGATGGACAAGCACCCGGTGACGCCGATGGTGCGCGTGCCCTGGAACGAGCCCGGCATCATCGGCAAGGTGCTCGACGGCGGCGCCTATGGCGTGATCTGCCCGATGGTCAACACGCCGCAGGAAGCCAGGAATCTCGTGTCCTATTCGAAGTACCCGCCGAAGGGCGTGCGCTCCAACGGACCGATTCGCGCCGGCATGTACGGCACCGCGGGCTCCTACCAGAAGACCGCGAATGACGAGATCGTTCTGCTGCCGATGATGGAGACCAGGACCGCCGTGGAGAACATGGAGGCGATCCTCGACGTCGAGGGCATCGATGGTGTCTATATCGGCCCCTCCGATCTCGGCTTCTCCTACGGCCTCGAGCCGAAGCTCGACCGCACCGAGCCGGAGATCCTGGCGATCTACGAGAAGATCATCAAGGAATGCGGCAAGCGTGGCCTCAACCCCGGCATCCATTGCAGCGGGGCCGAAGGCGCGGCGCGCGCCATCAACATGGGCTTCAAGCTCGTGACGCTGTCGAACGAGGTCGGCCTGATGGCGACCTATGCCAAGATGCAGGTCAACCAGACCCGCAAGGACGCCGGCGGCAAGGCTTGAGCTTCCAGTGTCCCGGACGCGATGCGGCGTGTAACGCCGCTGCGCAGGGCCGGGACACAGCAGCTGGCGACAGACACGATAGATAGGCCCCGGTTCGGCAGCTCACCGCTTCGCGCTGCGCTGCGTCCGGGGCACGATACTTTTGAAGACTCAAGGAGACCCCCATGACCATCAGCCCCGTCATCCGCCTGCATCCCGATGATGGCGTGCTGATCGCGCGCGCGAGCCTGCCGCCGGGAACTCTGGTGGCTGATGGCGTGACGACGGTCGAACGCATTCCCTCCGGCCACAAGGTCGCGATCAAGCCGATCGCCGTCGGCGAGCCGGTCAGGCGCTACGGCCAGATCATCGGTTTCGCCACCCAGGCCATCGCGCCCGGCCAGCACGTGCATACGCAGAACTGCGGCATGGGCGACTTCTCCAAGGACTACGCCTTCTGCGCCGACGTGAAACCGACGCCGAATTTCGATCTGCCCGCGACCTTCGAGGGTATTCGCCGGCCCGACGGCCGCGTCGCCACCCGCAACTATATCGGCATCCTCACCTCGGTGAATTGCAGCGCGCATGTCGCAAGCCTCGTCGCCGACGTCTTCAAGAAGAACCCGTTCACGGGCGACAATCCGCTGGCCGACTTCCCCAATGTCGACGGCGTGGTCGCGCTGACCCACAAGACCGGTTGCGGCATGACGCAGCACGAGCCGCTGGCGCTGCTCCGCCGTACGCTCGGCGGCTATGCGCGCCACGTCAATTTCTCCCACGTGATCGTGCTCGGCCTCGGCTGCGAGGTGAACCAGATCGGCGGGCTGATGGAGGAGCAGAAGCTCGCCGGCCGCCTGCGCGCGATGGACATCCAGGAGGTCGGCGGCACCCGCAAGACGGTCGAAGCCGGCATCGCCTTCGTGCGCGAGGCGCTGGCCGATGCCAACAAGGTCACGCGCGAGACGGTGCCTGCGAGCGAACTCACCGTGGCCCTGCAATGCGGCGGCTCGGACGGCTATTCCGGCGTGTCGGCGAACCCGGCGCTGGGCGCGGCCAGCGATCTCATCGTGCGCCATGGCGGCACCGTGATCCTGTCGGAGACGCCGGAGACCTACGGCGCGGAACATCTCTTGACGCGGCGCGCGGTGAGCCGCGAGGTCGGCGAGAAGCTGGTCGACCTGATGCGCTGGTGGGACGAATACACGACGCGCGAAGGCGCCGAGATGAACGCCAATCCCAGCCCCGGCAACAAGGCCGGCGGCCTCACCACCATTCTGGAAAAGTCGCTCGGTGCGATGGCCAAGGCCGGCACCACCAATCTCGTCGACGTGCTGCGCTACGCCGAGCCGGTGACCAAGCGTGGCTTCGTGTTCATGGACACGCCCGGCTACGATCCGGTGGCGGCCACCGGCCAGGTCGCCGGCGGCGCCAACCTCGTCTGCTTCACCACCGGACGCGGCAGCGTGTTCGGCTGCAAGCCGGCGCCCTCGATCAAGCTCGCCACCAACACGCCGATGTACAAGCGCATGGAAGACGACATGGACGTCAATTGCGGCACCATCCTCGAAGGCGAGGAGACGGTGGAGCAATGCGGCCAGCGCATCTTCGAGCTGATCCTCAAGACCGCCTCCGGCCAGCCGACCAAGAGCGAGAGCTTCGATTTCGGCGGCGCCGAGTTCGCGCCCTGGGTGCTCGGCGCAACGATGTGACCCCGCGCGCCGTGGCGGTAACCCGCCACGGCCCTGCCTGCCGTCCCGGGATTCTTACGGAGCTTCAATCGCCCGCTGGGATCGCCGTGCTCACGCCCGGTTAACCCTGTTGCCGTACACCGGATCATGACGCCGGCTCCGTCGCTTCGGGCCGCTGGCCCCAGGGGGAATCGGACCGGGATGACGCGCGCGATACGACCCACCGGCGTGGAGACTCTCCTCGGCGAGGAGGAGTTGATCGTGTCCAAGACCGATCTCAAGGGCCGCATCACCTACGCCAACGACATCTTCGTGCGCATGGCGAAATATTCCTATGCGGAGTTGATGGGCGCGCCGCACAGCATGATCCGCCACCCCGACATGCCGCGCTGCGTCTTCAAGCTGCTGTGGGACACGCTGCAGGTGAAGCAGGAGATCTTCGCCTATGTCGTCAACCTCGCCAAGGACGGCAGCCATTACTGGGTCTTCGCCCATGTCACGCCGACCTTCGACGCGCGCGGCAACATCGTCGGCTACCACTCCAACCGCCGCAAGCCGGATCCGGCACAGATCGAGCGCATCAAGCCGATCTACCAGACGCTGAGTGCGGAAGAGGCGCGGCACGCCAATGCCAAGGACGGCATGCGCGCGAGCTTCGACGCGATGGTCGGTCTGCTCAAGCAGAAGGGCGTCGGTTACGATGAATTTGTGCTCTCTCTCTAAGGCGCAAGGAGCAACTGCGCTCGCGGGTGGTCTTGCCGCCGTCGCAATCGTCCTCTCGCTGATGGGCGTGCAGGGTGTCGTCGGCGCGGTGCTCCCGGGCGTGACCGTCGTGCTTGCCGTCTATGCCGTCTGGTGTCAGCGCCGCACGGCAAGCGCGGTCGACGAGGTTGCCGACGTGTGCCGCCGCGCGGCGCAGGGCGATCTCGAGGCGCGGATCCTCAGCGATCGGCAGGCCGGGCGGATCGGCAGCATCCAGAAATCCGTCAACGACATGCTCGACATCACCGACGCCTTCGTACGCGAAGCCTCGGCGTCGATGGACTATGCCAGCCGCGGCAAGTATTTCCGCAAGATCCTGGTCCGGGGACTGCCGGGCTCGTTCCGCCATTCCGCCGCCGTGATCAATTCCGGCACCGACAGTCTCGGCCGTCGCGTGGTCGACATCGCTGACCAGGCGAAGCAGTTCGGCACGCATCTCGACCAGGTCGCGGGGACGCTGATGAGCGCGGCCACCGATCTCGAATCCGATGCCGGCCAGATGGCGGCCGCCGCCGAGAAGACCAGCCGCCAGACCTCCGGTGTGCTCGCGGCCTCCGACCAGGCTTCGCGCAACGTCGCAACCGTCGCGACGGCCGCGGAACAGCTCGCCTCCTCGATTGCCGAGATCGGCCGCCGCGTCACCGGCTCGACCGCGAGCACCGGGCGCGCGGTCGAGGAGGCCAACCGCGCCGGCAGCGAGATCCGCACGCTGGCCGACGCCGCCTTGCGGATCAGCGATGTCGTCAAGCTGATCAGCGAGGTGGCCGAGCAGACCAATCTGCTGGCGCTCAATGCCACGATCGAGGCGGCGCGCGCGGGCGAGGCCGGCCGCGGCTTCGCGGTGGTGGCCTCCGAGGTCAAGAGCCTCGCCAACCAGACCGCGAAGGCGACCGAGGAGATCAGCGCCAAGGTGGCCGAGATGCAGCTCTCCACGACCAATTCGGTCGCGGCCGTCGAGGCCATCGCGCAGACCATCGCCGAGATCAACGGCCTCACCGCTTCGATCGCCACCTCGGTGGAACAGCAGGGTCTGGCGACGCGCGAGATCGCGCGCAACGTTCAGGAAGCCTCGGCGGGCACCTCGCAGGTGTCCTCCAACGTCACCGGCATCAGCGAGGCCGCCGCCGACACAGGGCGCGTCGCGGCCCGCGTCAACAGCGCCTCCGAGCGCGTCCACGGCGAGGTCGAGACGCTCAGGCGCGAGGTGACCCAGTTCCTGCAGAGGCTGACATCGGCGGCGTAAGGACTGGCCGGAGAGCCACCGAACGAGGATCCGCAAGAGGTCGTCATGCCCGGGCTTATCCCGGGCATCCACGCTCTTCGCATCGGCCCGCACCTTGCATAGGCACGCGCTGCCCGTTGTTAATGCTTGATCGTGATCACCAGCGGTGTTCTGCTCAAAAAAGCTGCTGGAGTACCGCACCCCGTGTCGATCTACGTCGCATTGCACCACGTCACCCACTACAAATACGACCGTCCGATCGATCTTGGCCCGCAGACCATCCGCCTGCGGCCGGCGCCGCACACGCGGACGCCGATCCTGAGCTATTCGCTCAAGGTCACACCGCCCAATCATTTCGTGAACTGGCAGCAGGACCCGCAGGGCAACTGGCTGGCGCGCTACGTCTTTCCGGAGAAGACGACCGAGCTGAAGATCGAGGTCGACTTCACGGCGCAGATGACCACGGTCAACCCGTTCGATTTCTTCGTCGAGCCCTATGCCGACAGCTTCCCGTTCAAATACCCCGATGATCTCAGGACCGAGCTGGCGCCGTATCTGGAGACGATCAAGCCTGACCGCCTGTTCGCGAAATATCTCGATTCGATCCCGCACGAAGCTCCCAATACGGTCAACTTCCTGGTCGATCTGAACCGCGAACTGCAGAAGAAGATCCGCTACATCATCCGCATGGAACCCGGCGTGCAGACGCCGGAGGAGACGCTGACCTCCTGCGCCGGGTCGTGCCGCGACTCCGCCTGGCTGCTGATCCAGACCTTCCGCCATCTCGGCCTCGCGGCCCGTTTCGTCTCCGGCTATCTGATCCAGATTCGCCCCGACATCGATCCGATCGAGGGCCCGCCGGAAGTCGAGAACGACTTCACCGATCTTCACGCCTGGGCCGAAGTCTATCTGCCGGGCGCGGGCTGGATCGGCTTCGACGCGACTTCCGGCATGCTGGCGGGCGAGGGGCACATCCCGGTCGCCGCCACGCCGCATTACCGCTCCGCCGCACCGATCTCGGGCGGCGCCGGCTTTGCCGAGGTCGAGTTCTCCTTCGACATGAGCGTGAAGCGCATCCGGGAAGCCCCGCGCATCACCAAGCCCTTCTCCGACGAGTCCTGGACCCGCCTCAACGATCTCGGCGAGCAGGTCGACGGCGATCTGGCGCGCCAGGACGTGCGGCTGACGATGGGCGGCGAGCCGACCTTCGTCTCGGTCGACGATCTCGAAGCGGCGGAATGGAACACCGAGGCGGTCGGCCCGACCAAGCGCGCGCTCGGTGACGATCTGATCCGGCGCCTTCGCACGCGCTTCGCGCCCGGCGGCCTGCTGCATTACGGCCAGGGCAAATGGTATCCCGGCGAGAGCCTGCCGCGCTGGGCGTTCGGTCTGTACTGGCGCAAGGACGGCATCCCGATCTGGAAGAACGGCGATCTGATCGCGAAGGTGAACAATCCGCGGCCGGCCGCGGTCAAGGACGCCGAAGCCTTCATGGAAGGCGCGGCGGCGCGGCTCGGGCTCGATCTCGGCTACATCATGCCGGCCTATGAAGACCCCGCCTACTGGCTGCAGAAGGAGGCCGAGCTTCCCGTCAATGTCGATCCCTTGGACTCCAAACTGTCCGATCCCGAAGAGCGCGCGCGGATGGCGCGGGTGTTCGATCACGGGCTGAATACGCCGCGCGGCTTCGTGCTGCCGGTGCAGCGCTGGAACGCGCCGCCGCGCTGGCGCAGCGAACGCTGGACGCTCCGGCGCAACCATTTGTTCCTGACGCCGGGCGATTCGCCGCTGGGCCTGCGCCTGCCGGTGGGCTCGCTCGGCTACGTGCCGCCGAACCAGTATCCCTACATCGTCGCGCAGGATCCGATGGAGCCGCGCGGCAAGCTCCCGGTCTTCACCCGCGCCGCGCGCCCGCCATCGCCGCCGCGCACGGCGCCCCAACATCTCAACACCTCGGTCCCGGTGCGCACCGCCATGACGGTGGAAGTGCGCGACGGCGTGCTCTGCGCGTTCATGCCGCCGGTCGAGCGCATCGAGGATTACCTCGAACTGATCTCCGCGCTGGAAGACACCGCCGAGGAGATGCAGCTCCCGGTTCATGTCGAGGGCTATCCGCCGCCGTTCGATCCGCGCATCGAGGTCATCAAGGTGACGCCGGATCCCGGCGTGGTCGAAATCAACATCCAGCCGGCGCGCAGCTGGCGCGAAGCGGTCGAGATCACCTCCGGCCTCTATGAGGACGCTGCCAAGGTGCGGCTCGGCGCCAACCGCTTCCTGGTCGACGGCCGCCACACCGGCACCGGCGGCGGCAATCACGTCGTGGTCGGCGGCTCCTCGCCGCAGGACTCGCCGTTCCTGCGCCGGCCGGATCTGCTGAAGAGCCTGGTCCTGTACTGGCAGCGGCATCCATCGCTGTCCTACTTTTTCTCGGGCCTGTTCATCGGCCCGACCAGCCAGGCGCCGCGCATCGACGAGGCGCGCCACGACAGCATCTACGAGCTCGAGATCGCGCTCTCGCACGTTCCGCCGCCGGGCTATCAGACGCCGCTGTGGCTGGTGGACCGGCTGTTCCGGCATCTGCTGGTGGACATCACCGGCAACACCCACCGCGCCGAGATCTGCATCGACAAGCTCTATTCGCCGGAAGGTCCGACCGGCCGGCTCGGCCTCGTCGAGTTCCGCGCGCTCGAAATGCCGCCCGATCCGCGCATGTCGCTGGCGCAGCAGTTGCTGATCCGCGCGCTGATCGCGAGGTTCTGGCGCGAGCCGCAACAGGGCAAGTTCGTGCGCTGGGGCACCGCGCTGCACGATCGCTACATGCTGCCGCATTTCATCTGGGAGGATTTCCTCGACGTTCTCTCGGAGCTGAAGCAGTGCGGCTATCCGTTCGAGCCGGAATGGTATCAGGCCCAGCTCGAATTCCGCTTCCCCGCCTTCGGCCGCATCCATCATGGCGGCGTGACGCTGGAGCTGCGCCAGGCGCTGGAGCCCTGGCACGTGCTGGGCGAGGAAGGCTCGGCCGGCGGCACGGTGCGTTACGTCGATTCGTCGGTGGAGCGGTTGCAGGTCAAGGCCGAGGGCTTCGTCGAGGGCCGCCACATCGTCACCTGCAACGGCCGCCGCCTGCCGATGACGCCGACCGGCCGCTCGGCCGAGGCCGTGGCCGGCGTGCGCTTCAAGGCCTGGCAGCCGGCCTCGGGCCTGCACCCGACCATTCCGGTCCATGCGCCCCTGACCTTCGACCTGATCGACAGCTGGAACGGCCGCTCGCTCGGCGGCTGCGTCTATCACGTCGCCCACCCCGGCGGCCGCAATTACGAGACCAAGCCGGTCAACACCTATGAGGCCGAGGCGCGCCGGCTGGCGCGCTTCCAGGACCACGGCCATACGCCCGGCCCGATGCAGCCGCCGCCCGAGGAACGCACAAATGAGTTCCCGCTGACCCTCGACTTGCGTACTCCGCTCCTGCAATGAGTATGCGGGAGGGGCAGGGAGAGGCGCATGGGCGAAGGCGCAGCCGAAGAGGACGACAAGGCGGCCAGCGTAGCCGGCCAGCGGCGGCTTGCGCAGTGGATTCGCGACTATAAGCGCCTTCCGGGCATTCCCGACGAGTTCCTCGGCGCGGATGGTGCGCCGCGCGCAGTCTGGAGCCGTTTCTTCGATGCCTTCGGCGCGCTCGCGCCCGACGAGGTCGAGCGCCGCTTCGGCATGGCCGACCGTCATCTCCGCGAAGCCGGCGTCACCTATCGGGCGCCCGGCGACGGCGCCGACCGGCCGTGGTCGCTCAGCCATCTGCCGCTCCTGATCGACGAGACCGATTGGCAGCAGCTCTCGGCCGGCATCAGGCAGCGCGCCGAACTGCTCGAACGCGTGCTGCGCGACATCTATGGCGAGGGCCGCCTCGTCGCCGAGGGCGCGCTGCCGGCCGCCGCGATCGCCGGCAGTCCGGAATATCTCCGCCCCGTGTGCGGCGTGCCGCCACCCGGTGGCCGCTACCTATCGTTCTATGCCGCCGATGTCGGCCGCGGCCCCGACGGCCGCTGGTGGGTGCTGGGCGACCGCACCCAGGCGCCGTCGGGCGCGGGCTATGCGCTGGAGAACCGCCTCGTGCTCTCGCGCGCCTCCTCCGATCTCTACCAGTCGATGAACGTGCCGCGCGTCGCGCCGTTCTTCGAGGCGTTCCGGGACAGTCTTCGCGCGCGCGCCGATCGTGACGAGCCGCGGATCGGCGTGCTCACCCCCGGCAGTTTCAGCGAGACCTATTTCGAGCATGCCACGCTGGCGCGCTATCTCGGCTTCCTGCTGGTCGAGGGCGACGATCTCGTCGTCAGCGACGGCCGCGTCCACATCCGCACCGTTGCCGGCCTGAAGCGGCTCGACGTGCTGCTGCGCCGCGTCGATTCCAACTCGCTCGATCCGCTCGAACTCGATGCGTCCTCCCGGCTCGGCGTGCCCGGCCTGATCGACGTGCTGCGCAAGGACGGCGTCGTCGTCGCCAACATGCCGGGCTCCGGCGTGCTGGAGGCGCGCGCGCTGCTCGGGTTCCTGCCGGCCCTGAGCCGCCGCCTGCTCGGTGAGGAACTGAAGATGCCGCACATCGCCACCTGGTGGTGCGGCCAGCGCATTGCGCGCGACGAGGTGCTGTCGCGGCTCGACGAGATCGCGGTCGAAGGCGCCTATCGGCCCGGCGTGCCCGGCTTCGGCGGCCGCGGCCCCGTGCTGGCGAGCGAACTCGATCCGGCCGGCCGACAGCGCCTGATCGACGCCATCACCGCGCGCGGCATGGACTATGTCGGCCAGGAGGTCGTGCGGCTTTCGACCATGCCGGTGTGGGAGCAGGGCCAGTTGACGCCGCGCCCCTTCGTGCTGCGCGTGTTCGCGGCCGCCACGCCCGACGGCTGGGCCATCATGCCCGGCGGCTTCTGCCGGATCGCCGAACAGCCGGACGCGCGCGCCGTGTCGATGGGCGACGGTGCCCGCGCCGCCGACGTCTGGGTCGTCTCCGGCAAGCAGGTCGCCACCGCGACGCTGCTGCCGGCCACCGACAAGGTCCGTATCCGCCGCATCGCCGGGGTGCTGCCGAGCCGCGCCGCCGACAATCTGTTCTGGCTCGGCCGTTATCTCGAGCGCGCCGAGGCCACCTTGCGGCTGGTGCGCGCGCTGGGATCGCCGAGCGGGCCCAACAAGGGGACCGCGGCCTCGCTGCAATCGTCCGAACGCATCCAGCGCCTGCTGGTGGCCTGGGGCGCGATCTCCCAGAGCTCGCGCGCGGCCTCCGGTCGCATTGCCGCGGAAGCGTTGCAGAGCACCGAACGTTTCGGCTCGGCGCTGTCGCTGGTGCGGTCGGCGCAGCGCACGGCAACCTCCTTGCGCGAACGGCTGTCGCCGGATGCCTGGCAGGTCATCACCGAGATGGCCGAGCGTCTCGACATCGAGGTCGAGGACGACGACGACGTGCTCAGCGCGGCCGAGCTGACCCTGCAGGAACTCGCGAGCTTCGCGGGCCTCGCCCAGGAGAACATGAACCGCGCCGCCGGCTGGCGCTTCCTCGACATCGGCCGCCGCGCCGAGCGCGCCGTCAACACCGCGCGCTTCGCGCGCCAGTTCGCCTATGACGAGGCGGGCGACGAGGATCTCGACATCCTGCTGACGCTGGTGGACTCGCAGATCACCTACCGCTCGCGCTATCTGCTCGCCCCGATCCTGGCGCCGGTGCGCGATCTCGCGGTGCTCGACAGCTACAATCCGCGCTCGGTGGCCTTCCAGGTCTCGACCCTCAACGAGCACATCGCGGCGCTGCCCAGCCTGAAGGAGCACGGCCTGATCGAGCGGCCGCAGCGGCTCGCGATCGCGGTGCAGGCGATGCTCGCCACCGCCCAGGCCGAAAAGCTCGAGGTGAAGGCGCTGTTCGCGCTCGAACAGGATCTGCTCAATCTCGCCGAGGCGATCGGGCTGCACTACTTCCCGCACGGTCCCAATGCCAGCCGTCCGGAAAAGCTGACGGGGCTGGCGTGATCTACGACATCCGCCATGTCACCACCTACGAATACGAAAGCCCGGTCAGCTTCGCGCGCTGCACCTTGCGGCTCGAACCGCAGAGCGGACGCGGGCAGGAGCTGATCTCGCACACGATCGATATCCGTCCCCGTCCGGCCGAGCGCAACGCGCGGCGCGACTTCTTCGGCACCTTGACCGAGAGCGTGGTGATCGAGGCCGCCCACAGCAATCTGCGCATCGATTCGCGCTCGCGCGTGTCGGTCGCGCGCCAGCCGCCCGCGCGCGATGCGAAGAGCCCGTCCTGGGAAGACGTCCGCGACATCGCCTTCGCCGCCACCAGCCTGGGGCCGTCCTCGCCGGTCGGCTATGTCTTTGCGAGCCCGCTGGTGCCGCTGCTGCAGCCGGTCAGCGCCTATGCCGCGGCGAGCTTCGCGCCGGACACGGGCATCCTTGCCGGCGCCGTCGATCTGATGCACCGCATCCGCGCCGAATTCCGCTACGATCCGAAGGCGACGGTGATCTCGACGCCGCTGCGCGAGGTCTTCGACAACAGGCACGGCGTCTGCCAGGACTTCGCCCATGTCATGATCGCCGGCCTTCGCGGCCTCGGTCTGCCGGCCGCCTATGTCAGCGGTTATCTGCGCACCATTCCCCCGCCGGGCCAGCCGCGCCTGCAAGGCGCCGACGCCACCCATGCCTGGGTCTCGTTGTGGTGCGGCGCCGAGCTCGGCTGGGTGGATTTCGATCCGACCAACGACCTCGTCGTCGCCAGCGACCACATCGTGCTCGCCGTGGGCCGCGACTTCTCCGACGTCTCTCCCGTGGACGGGATCATCGTCGGCTCGCCGAAGCAGAAGCTCGGCGTCGCCGTGGACGTGCTGCAGGTGGAGTAGGGCAGGCGATCACAGGCGTTGGGTTGCCGATGCAAGACGGAAGGCTGCATCTGGAATGCGATCGGCAACTTGACCCAAGCGGACGTTGTCAACGACCTAATTCGCTTCAACGGCGCAGATAGCGCCAGCCGACGACGACACCGCTCACCGAGACGATGGTGCCAAGGATCGAGAGCAGCCACACCACGACGTCCCAGGCCGGGCGATACATCAACAATGGACGGAAATCGAAACTGTGCAGCGCGTTGAACAGCCAGCGATAGGTGCGACGGCTGCTGTCCGCGCGACCAATGATGTCGCCGGTGACGGGGCTGATGTGAAACCATGTGTTCGCGTCATCATCGAACACGGCGCGCAGCACCGGCAATTCGCGGTCGTAATGATGCGCATACCAATAGGAATCGTAGTCGTCGAGCACGAGCCGTTCCGCGAGGCGCGCTTGCGGCAGCAATTTCGCCGCGGCCGTCCAAAGCCGATCCTGCGGAAGTGTCGCGATTCGACCCGACATCAGATCCAGCGGCCTCTGCGTGCCGTCACGCGATGCGGCGAGCATCATCGGGCCGCCATCGAGCCAGACGAAGCGCGCTTCGACCACAGCCGATTGCGGCGTCGGCAGGCTGGTCGCAATGGTCGGTTCGTCATGGCCCGCGTAGCGTTGCAGCGTTTCCGGTGCGGTGTTGCGGCCCGCAAAAAAATCGCCCGGATTGAGTGAAAGCCAACCGGAGGACATCCAGGTCAGCACGAAGACGCCCGCGATCAGGCCGGTGACGTGGTGCCACGCCATCCAGCCGCGGTACGGCGTGATCCTGCCGCCCGCATAGCGCCGCGTCAGCCGTACGCGCAGGATGCCGATCCAGATGCCGGTGACGCCAACGATGAGGCAGATGCCGGAGATCCAAAGAAGGACCAGCCGCCACAGCGGCCCGTCCTTGCGCAACACGGTCGGATAGATCCAGTGCGGGATCGAGCCGAGCCAGTTCCAGACGCGTTCGGTGTGGTTGGTGTCGAGCGCTATCTCGCCGGAGCGCGAGGAGACATAGAGCTTGGTGCCGGCATCGTCGCCGACCCCGATGAGGTAGAACGGTCGCAGCGGATCGTAACGGGCCGTTACGCTCCATTGGTCGCGGTCAACAATTTCTTCGAGACGCGGCGATCTGCTTGCGGGATGATGTTGCACGACCGCGAGCGCCTGCTGTTCGGAAACCCCCGTGATGACGCGGCCGTCGGCTGCGGAGATCGCCTGCCGCTTGCCGTCCCAGCCGGTGATCCGATACACGGGTTCGTCGGCCAGCATCGACAGCCGGACATCGCGCGGATAGCGCGTCGCGCCCGTCGCCTTCATCGCCTCGTCCGGCGACAGCTCCACTTTCTCCCACTGAATATCAGGAAGCGCTGCCAGCCTCTCCTTGTCGGACAGGCCTGGAAACGCGACGTACATCATCACCACGCCGGAGATGAACCACATGGCGAAGAACAGGCAGGTGACGATACCGACCCAGCGGTGGCCGATATACAGCCACCGCCGGAGTGTGCGTTTCACGGTGCGTGACACGTTCAGAACTTCACGTTGACCGCGACTTGCACCGTGCGCGGCATGCCGAGCAGCCACTGGGTCGTGCCGCCCGACGTGGTGTAGATCTCATCGAACAGATTGTAGACGCGGAACGACACGGTGGTATTGAGATCGGGCTTCCACTGCACGCCGGCATTGACGATGTTGTAGGCCGGGCGCGTCATCGTGTTGGCATTGTCCGCGTAGGTCTTGCCGACGATCTGCACGCCGGCATTGGCCGACCAGTTCGGCGCAAAGGCCCAGGTCGCCCAGATGTTGGAGACGGTCTGCGGGACGTTGACCGGGACATTGCCGGCATAATTCACCGCGACGCCGCCGACCGACTGCACGAAATCGTCATACCTCGCGCGCAGTAGAGCGGTGTTGGCATCGATGCGCCAGCCATGATCGAGCAGAAAACCAACGGACGCTTCGACGCCGCGCGATGATTGCTGGCCGACCTGGACCGTCAGCGAGGGAATGTTGGGATCGCGGGCCAGCAGGTTGTTCTTCACGATCTCGTAGCCGGCCAAGGTCCATTCGCCTCGGCCGCCCCAGAACGATTGCTTCACGCCGATCTCGATCTGTCTGCCGGTGGCGAGGTCGAAATTCTTGTTTGCGGACGACAGTGAGATCAGCCCTCCGACTGGATCGACCGCCGTAGCATACTGGCCATAGAAGGCGAGGTCCTTGACGGGTGTATAGACCGCGCCGGCGCGCCAGGTCGTCGAGGAGAATGACTTCTCGAAGCTGTTGGCGGGCGTGACATAGTCGGTGCGCGTGATCGTCGGTTCGTCTTGGCGGACGCCGGCAATGACGGACAGCTGCTCGGTGACCGAAAGCCTGTTTTCGGCAAAGACCGCGTACTGGTTGGTCACGCTGCCGTAACCGGGAACGGTGGGGTTCGGGCTGTTGAACACGCCTGGATCGAAGCTGGACGGGTTGACGGACGACGAGCCGCCATAAGGAGAATTGTTGGTGTGGGTGAAATTGATGTTGTTGACGTCGAAGCCCGCCAGGAACTCGTTGGCCATCCCGAGGACATGCCCGCGAAACTTCGCGTCCATGCGGTTGCCGACCTGCTGCTGATCGTGAAAGATCTCGATATAGCTGGTTCGGTTGATGAGGCCGGTGACAGGATTGTAGGCGTAGCTTTCGACGTCCTTCCAGTGCCGCTTGGAATTCAAGTAGTAGAGCGTGTTGTGGATCGAAACTCCATCGGCGACCTGCCAGTCGGTCTTCACTTGAGTCCAGCTGTCCTGGTAGCGGATGTGGCCGTCGCTGACATTGTAGTTCGTGAAGCGTAGCGACTCCTGGAACCTGCCGTTGATCAGCGGCGTGCCGAAGTAGCGCGACGGGTTGCGGTCGCCGTAGTCCGTGGACAGTGTCCAGGTGACGTCGTCGTTCTGTTTGACCTGGACCACGGCATGAAGCGCGACGTTCGAGGTGTCGTCACGATCGACCCATCCATCCGACATGTTGCCGGTGGCCGTGATGCGATAGGCGACGTCCTTGCTGATCGGACCGCCGCTGTCGACCGCAATTCGCCGTGTCATGTTGGTGTCCAGCGAGATTTCGGCCTGGTTGCGAGGGATCCAGGACGGCAGTTTCGAGACAATGTTGATGGCGCCGCCGACGGCACCCGCGCCGTACATCACCGATGCCGGGCCGCGCAGCACTTCGATACGCTCGGTCGACCAGGTGTCGAACGGAAAGGTCACCGTGCCGGCGCCGATATAGAGCTGAGTGCCGTCATAGAGCGTCATCACGGAACTAAGGCCCGTGAAGCCGCGGGTATTGAACGAGACCCCGCCGTTGCCCGGTGCCGGGCTCGCGGTGAAGCCGATGGCGTTCTGCGCCACCGCGTCCAGGATGCTCTGCTGGCCACGTTCGGCGATGGTCTCGGCTGAAATCACCTCCACGCTGGCCGGCGTCTGCAGCCGCGTCAGGCCGAGGCGGCTGCCGGCTGTGCTTGCACCGGTCAGGTTGAGCGTCGGTGCGGCGAACGCGGGATCGGCCGGGTTGACCGCCGGAGCGCGCGCGTCGGCCGATAAGGAGGGTTGCTGGCGGAGGCGCGCGGATCGCGCGGGATCGCTGCGCCGGGTGCTGCGGGCAGCCGGCGGCCTTGCCGGCGGCTGCACCACCACAGGGTCGAGCGTGTGGACGGTCTGCGCGGACTGTGCTCGGACATCAGTCGACAACAAGAGGCAGAAGAATGCGACAGAACCGACCAACGCGCGGCGACGCTGCACTGTCCGGAAGATAATCAATCGGGTGCGGGATATCCGGTCACCTTTCGAACCCGACGGTTGGGCCACTCTCGCCGTTTGTCGCCGCTGCGGCGTCCCGACTGGAGGCAACGAGCCAGCCGGCTGGCCGGGAGACGACGATGGCGTCTGAGCTTGCGCAAGACCGAGAAGCAGAACCTCTGCCGCTTCCAACAGAACTGAAACTGGAACTGGAACTGGAACTGAACCTGACAGATGACGCACGCGCCCTCCTCCTCGGACCACCTCTCACCCACAGCAGAGGCGTCCCGGGTGTATGTAATGTTATAACGTTACATATATCAAGCGGCACCGCTCTCTGCAGAGCCGCCTCGCTGCCGCTGCTGCGGCTGAGCGACTAAACCCACCCCGCGGACTGTGCCCAGCCGCCGGTCGACAGCATGAGGCAGGCGGGCGCAACTGAATGGAGCAACGGGCGGCGATGCCGCGGGGAGACGATCGTACGGGAGGACATCAACAGGACTCGCGATAACGTGGCACGTCACCGCGAACGCAGCTTGGCCGCCCCCTCAAGAAAAAGGCAGCTCAACACTCATCAGGACACCCCGCCCAATGTGCTCGCGTGTGACCACGACTGACGGCAGGTCTCCTGGCTCGCGGATCGTCGCCTGTCGCCGCCTTCCCAAGCCCGCAGGCTCAGTGGCAATTTGGCGAAGGCTCACCGCTTACAGTTGCGGGGGCAGCCACGGCTTTGGGAAATCCCCGCACCGTATTCCCTATTGATCTCCCGAAGGAGAACCGTCGCAGTCACCCTAGTTTTGTTTGCAAAGGGTTGTCAACCAGCCCGCCGGCCGGTGGCGGGAAGAGCGACGCATGGTTCAGATCGCCGTACCGATACCGAGCGCGCATGGCCACGGTGCTCGTGAACCGGCGGCCGGCTAACGTCGGCCGTTCGTTTGCCTGGATGTTACGGATTGAGCCCGGTTCAGTGTCCATCTCCGGCCGAGGGTGAGTAACGCAAACGCGCTGCTATAGAGGTGGAGCGAATTCTCCAGAAGTGCAGCGCGAGTCTACAAGGACACGCCCTGGAAACGTTTCGCCCTTGCGTCACCGCACCATGCTCTCGCGATCCCATGCCTTGTAGTCGGGCGAGCCCTCGACGCGGATGGGACCCTCGTAGCCGAACTCCACCATGTGCACGGTGACGTAGTCCTCGCCGACGAAGGCCACGCCATAGGCCTGCGGCAGGTCCGATGCGCTCAGCATGCTCTTCTCCGCGAACAGCGGAAAGCTCGCATGATTGGTCCCGCGCAGCGAGGAGACCGGCACGCCCGCCACCGAGCCGGCGAGCGGCAGATGGCAATGCCCGAAGAAGATGTGGCGGATCTTCGCCCGATGACGGCTCACGAGCCCGCGAAACGCCGTGTCGTCCAGCAGCCGGATCTGGTCGAAGGGGGCGAGGTGAACGGGCATCGGGTTGTGGTGCATGAACAGCAGGAACGGTCCGTCATGTTCGGCAAGCCGCGCCTCGAGCCAGCCGAGACGGTCGTCGCAATAGCGGCCGGCATGGGTCTCGGGATGGGCTGTGTCGAGGAACAGGCACCGGCCCGCGGACGTGTCGTGGATGCCCTGGACGAAGCCGTTGTCGTCGGCGAGGTCGGGGAAGACGCTCAGGAAGGCGCCGCGATGATCGTGGTTGCCGATGCACAGCCGCACCGGCACCGGAAAATCGTCGAGCCGCCGCCGGAGCCATTGATAGTCGGCGACGTCGCCCCAGTCGGAGAGGTCACCCGTGATCACCATCAGTTCGGCATCGTGATGATCCTTCAGCGCATGTGCGAGGGCCCGCTCGAAATTGGCGCGCGGGTCGCGGCCACCGATGGTCGAGCCCGGCGTCGTCAGGTGAATGTCGCTCAGCTGCAGCAGTTTCATCGTGGCCTCCGGGGATCGGGAGCCGGGGCGCCTGTGGCGCCCCGGTTGTGGTGTGGCGGACGGGCTCAGCGGGCCGCGCCGGTGGTCTTCGGCAGCAGCTTCTGCACGTCCGTGGTCATGTCGGCGAGAACGGCGTCGGGCTCCTTGGTGCGCGCGCCCGAGATGATCGTGTTGAGATGATCCTTGATCACGTCGGTGATCTTCAGGCCGTTGTCGCCGGGGAAGGCGTACCATTTGGTGAGCAGCGCGAGCTGGCCGACGGCGGTGTAGTTGTTGGGGTTCTTGACGTAGAAATCCTTCAGATAGACGTCGTTGGCGACCTTGTTCGGCGGCATGTAGCCGGTGGTCTCGGCCATGATCGCGGCGCCCTTGGCGCCCGTCCAGAACTTGACGACTTCCCAGGCGGCGGCGCGCTTGGCCTTGTCCTTGGAGAGGATCAGCACGACATTGCCGCCGGCGGGCAGCCGGCCATTGGGCGAGACCACGTCCGGGAACGGCACCGTCTTCAGCGCGAACTTGCCGCCGATCATCTGCGTGATCTTGTTCAGGTCCGAAGTCGATGTGACGTGAATGCCGGTCTTGCCGGCGGCGAAGGCCGCGCGCATCGAGGGCTGGTCGAGATTGGGCATGCCGCCCTCGCTGACCAGTCGCGCGATGGTGTTGATGGCGAACTTGCCTTCCGGCCCGTCGAACGCGACCTTGGTCTCGTCGGCATTGAGCATGGTGCCGCCGCGCGCGAACACCGGCGCCTGCCAGAGCCAGTTGCCGGTGATGTCCCAGGCATAGGTGATGCCGTTGGTGTCATTGCCGAGCGCCTTGACCTTCTTGGCGAGGGCGATCAGTTCGTCCCAGGTCTTGGGCAGGTTGTTGACGTCGCCGCCGGCCTGCTTCACGAGGTCGAGATTGACGTAGACGATGGGCAGCGAGATCGCGAAGGGCAGGGCATAGACCTTCCCGCTGGCGGTGCCGATGTCGTACATCGCCTGGTGGAAGCCCTGCTTGTCGAAATCCTTCTCCGCGGCGATGTAGCCGTCGAGTTCGGCCGGGATGTTCTTGTCGACCAGGACGCGGATGCGGTTCAGCCCCTGGAAAGAGACGTCCGGCAGCTGGTTGGTGACCGCTTCACGCAGGACCTTCTGGGTGCCGTCTTCATAGGATTCGTAGGGCGCCCGCATCGTGACCTTGATCTCGGGGTGAACCTTGGCGAATTCCTCGGCGATGCGCTTGTGCGTCTCGGTGAACAGCTCCGGATAGGGATACTGCATCACGATCTCGGTCTGGGTCTGCGCAAGCGCAGAGCCGGCCGCGAGCGACAAGGCGGCCGCGGCGATGATGGTCTTCAGCATGGATGGGCTCCTGTTGGTGGTGACGCGGTTACTTGATGCCGGTGAGGGTGATGCCCTCGATGAAACGGCGCTGGGCGAGCAGGAAGGCGACGACGAGCGGGGCGATGATCACCATCGCCGCGGCCATCAGCGGGCCGTAGCTGGTGCCCGCCTCGTTGTTGCGGAAATGAGCGACGGCGAGCGGCGGCGTCCGCAGCTGTTCGCTGTTGAGCACGATCAGCGGCCAGAAATAGTCGTTCCAGTGCGCGACCACCGAGAAGATGCCGAAGGCGGTGACGGCCGGGATCGCCGCCGGCAGCATCACCCGCCAGACGATGCCGAATTCGGAGATGCCGTCCATGCGCGCGGCGTCGACGAGGTCGTCCGGCACGGTCTTGAAGAACTGGTGCATCAGGAAGATGCCGAACACCGAGATCGTGAAGGGCAGGACGAGCGCGGCATAGCTGTCCAGCAGCCCGACGCCGTGCAGCAGCAGAAACACGGGGATCGCGGTGGCCTGCGGCGGGATCAGGATCCCGAACAGGACGAGGGCGAACAGCGTGTTTCGGCCGAGGAAGCGGAGCTTGGCCAGCGCATAGGCTGCCGGCAGGGCGACCATCACCTGCAGCACGAAGATCGAAACCGTCACGATGACGCCGTTGATCAGGAAGCGCAGCAGGTCGGCCTTGGCGAAGGCCTCCCGCAGATTGTCCATCAGCGCGAACTGCTGGGGGATCAGATGCAGTTCGCTGGAGAAGATCTCGGTCTGCGGCTTGGATGCGGTCGAGATCATCCAGATGAAGGGCGCCAGCATGACCGCGGCGCCCGCGATCAGCAGCATGTGGCGGGTGACGGACCAGAAAAGGGCGGAGCGAGCGTGCGTCATGTGTAGTGCACGCCGCGATCGGCGAGCCTCGACTTCACCAGCGTGAGCGCGAGCACGAACACCAGGAACACGACCGTGATCGCCGCGGCGTAGCCCGAACGAAAGAATTCGAAGCCTTCCGTGTACATGGTGTGGATCAGCACTTCGGTGGATTTCGACGGGCCGCCCTTGGTGAGCACCTGCACGGTGTCGAACACCTGGAACGAGCGGATGCCGGAGATCACGACCACGAAGGTCGTGACCGGGCCGAGCATCGGCCAGGTCACGAGGCGAAAGCGGGCCCAGCCGCTCGAGGCGCCGTCCATCTCGGCGGCCTCGTAGAGTTGCTTGGGGATGGAGACGAGGCCGGCGAGAAACAGCACCATGTTGAAGCCGACCGCCTGCCAGATCCCGATCGCGCAGAGCGCGTAGAGGGCGGTGTTGCGATCCTGCAGCCAGGCGAAGGCCGGCAGGCCCGCGCCGCGGAGCAGCCCGTTCACCAGGCCGAATTGCGGATGCAGCATGAATTCCCACACCACGGCCATCGCGATCAGCGTCGCCATGACCGGCAGGAAATAGATGGTGCGATAGAGGCTGCGCAGGCTGGTGCCGCCCTGGATCAGGAGCGCGATCGCGAGTCCGGCGACCACGGCGCCCGGCACCACGATCACGACGTAGGTCAGCGTGTTGCGCAGCGCGGTCCAGAACACCTTGTCGGCGAACAGGTCATGGTAGTTGGCGAGCCCGATCCAGGACAGATGCGGCGCGCCGAGCTGGTAGTCGGTGAAGGAGAGCGCGATCACGCCGGCGAGCGGGCCGAGCAGCATGATCAGCATCAGCAAGGCTGCCGGCGTCACCAGCGCATAGGCGGCGGCCGTGCGGCGGCTGCCGTGGACGGGACGCGACCGTCCCGGCGTGCAGTCCTGAACGACCGGTGCCGCGAAGGTCGCAAGTCGGTCAGACGCGAGGCTGTCAGACGCAAAGCTGTCAGACATGGGCGGGCTCGCGCACGCGCTCGGGCTGCTCCAGCCTGAGCGCGATCCTTCTGCCGTCCGCATCGAATGCCTTGACGGCATCGGAGGCGAAACCGAAGGCGAGGCGGCTGGCCATGGCCGGCATGTGCCTAATGTCGGAGATCCGCGCGATCAGGCGCAAGCCGGTGGCTTCGATCGCGAGGTGGATGAAGGCTTCCGCGCCTAGGTTTTCCATGTGGACGACCGTTCCCGAAAACGGTCCGCTGCCCAGTTCGATCCGTTCCGGCCGAACGCCGAGATGGCAATCGCCTGCACCGGCCGAGCAGGCCAGTTTCAGCGCAATCCCCAGCATCTCGATCCCGCCGTCCTTGCGGATCCGGCCGGGCAGGATGTTGATCTTGGGGCTGCCGATGAACTCGGCCACGCGGATGTCGTTCGGGTCGTTGTAGATGTCCGCGGGCGTTCCGGCCTGGATCAGTTCGCCGCCCATCATCACGGCGATCCGGCTCGACATCGTCATCGCCTCGGCCTGGTCATGGGTGACATAGACGAACGTCGTCTTCAGGCGGCGGTGCAGCTCGGCGAGCTCGGCGCGCATGTGGACGCGCAGCTTGGCGTCGAGATTGGACAGCGGCTCGTCGAACAGGAACGCCTCGGGCTCGCGCACGATGGCGCGGCCGACCGCGACGCGTTGCCGTTGTCCGCCGGACAATTGGCCGGGCTTGCGCCGCAGCAGCGGGGTGATTTCGAGCTGCGCGGCGACCGCCTCGACCTCGGCACGGATGCCCCGCTCCTTGGCGCGGCGGCTCGGCAGCAGCGCGCCGAGCAGCGGCAAGCGCTCGATGGCGGACAGGCGCCGCATCCGCAACGGCACCGCGATGTTGTCGAATGTGCTCAAATGCGGATAGAGCGCATAGGACTGGAACACCATCGCCAGATTGCGGGCGCTCGGGCGGATCTCGTCGACGGCCCGGCCGCCGATACGGACCTGACCCGCACTTTGCGGTTCGAGACCGGCGATGATGCGCAGCAGGGTCGACTTGCCGCAGCCGGACGGGCCGACCAGTGAGATGAACTCGCCGTCCTCGATCCTGAAATCGACGCCCTTCAGCACGTCGGTGCCGTCGAACGATTTGCGAATTCCAGAGAGTTCGATCTGCGCCATGCGCGCCGGTCCAGTGCTGGCCTGTTGCGTGCACGAGGGGGTAAGCGACCGATCTGACATTCACATAACGGTCAAAGGCCTTCCCTATGCTCGACCCAGGCCTTGCCTTGGCGGATGCGTGATGGGGATGTTGCACTTGGGATGTCTGTGGTGGCGCTGACCTCGTCGCGCGTTCGGGCCGTCAACGCGGTGTTCGAGACCGGAAGCTTTGCCGCCGCAGCCCGGCGCCTCGGCGTGTCGCAGCCGTCGGTGGCGCAACTCGTGCGCGAACTGGAGGCGGATTTCCATGTCGCGCTGTTCGAGCGTCACGGCCAGAGCCTGATCGCGACGGCGCTGTGCCGGCGGCTCTACGCTGCGACCAACCGCATGCAGGCGATCGAGGCCGATGCCCTGGCCATCCTGGAGCAGCGCGATGAGCTGGCCGGGGGAGAGCTTCGCGTCGGGCTGGGCAATGCCATGCCGGGCATGGCGTTGATCGCGGCGTTTCGCAGCCTCTATCCGAAGATCCAGGTCAATATCGAGATCGGCAGCTGGTCGGCGATCATGGCGGCGTTGGTGGAGCAGCGCGTCGATCTGGCCGTCCTGCCGGAGGTGCCGAACGACAAGCGCTTCCGGCGCGAGGCCTGCGTGCAGCAGCGCGTCGTTGCGATCTGCCATCCCGTTCACGCGCTGGGCCGCGAACGGTCGGTCTCCGTCGCGGCGCTCAGGAAGTATCCGCTGATCTTCAGGACGCGCGATTCCTCGACCCAGCGGGCCGTCGACAGGGCCTTTCGGGCCGTCAATCTGCAGGCCGACCCGGCGATTGTCGTCAACACCCGCGAAGGGGTTCTGGAAGCGGTCGCGAACCGGCTCGGTGTCGGCTTCATCTGGGAGCATGGCTCCAGCCGCATGGACGGGATCGCCAAGGTGATCATCGAGGAGATCGAGGCGGAATCGCCCGAATTCATCTTCGCGCTGGCGGGCAAGCGCAGCAAACTGGTCGATCTGTTCTTTCTGGCCAGAAGCCTGTCCCGCTCGATCGGCCATCCCGACGTCCTGGCGACGGCTTGATGGTACCTCCCGGTCCTCCCGGCCCCCCGGCCGGGGACGCCAGCGGGGCGGCCTGGACCGCCACGTCAGGGTGCCTCCGGACGATGCTGCAACCGAAATATTGCACAGCGGGATATGGCCGCATTATCCTAATTTCATTTCGCGATTTGGTCTGTAGGCCCGAGTTGGGGTATGCTGATCGGTGCGTCGACGGGCGCGAATGAGACGTCGGGAGCCGGTCTGGGACACCACCGACAGCAGGGCTGCATCCAATGATGACCTTACCGAAGCTGGCCGCGGAGTCCCTGGAGAAGTTGCTGGGCTCGTTCATGCGCCGCCGCTTCGACGAGGGCTCCGCCAGCATTGTCGAGAGCGCCACGAGGACGGCGATGGAGTGCATCGGCAACAGCGATGCGCTCTACCACAATATCGAGCACACCATGCTGGTGACGCTCGCGGGGTACTCGATCCTGAGCGGCCGCTATCTGCACACCCATCTGTCGGCGGACGACTACGTCCACGTGCTGATCGGCTGCCTCGCCCATGATATCGGCTATGTCCGCGGCCTGTTCGAGGAGGACGACGCCGATGGGTTCCTCGTCGATGCCGCCGGCACCAAGGTGTCGCTGCCGCGCGGTGCGTCGGATGCGAGCCTGATGCTGTATCACGTCGATCGTTCCAAGCTCTACGTGACGCGCCGGTTGCGGCACATTCCAGGTCTGGATCCGGAGCGGATCGCCCGCGCCATCGAGGGGACGAGGTTTCCGGCCCGCGAGGGCCAGGAATACGACACCGACGCCTCGATCCTGCGCGCCGCCGATTTCATCGGACAGCTCGGCGATCCCAACTATCTGCGCAAGGCGAATGCGCTCTATTACGAGTTCGAGGAGGTCGGCATGAACCGGCAGCTCGGCTACGATTCGCCCGCCGACATCGTCAACCGCTACCCGCAATTCTACTGGAACAGCGTCGCACCCCACATCCAGACCGAGATCGGCTATCTCAACAAGACCGAGATCGGCCGGCAGTGGATCGCCAATCTCTACAGCAACGTGTTCCGCGCCGAGCGCGACATCTCGCTGTCCGGCCCGCAGAAATAACAATAATGAAAAGCTATGTCAGGGCGGCGCTGTTCGTCGTCATCGTGGTCGGAATCGGCTTTGCGATCGGAAGCTCGAACCTGCCGGGCGGCTGGTATGCCGGGCTGAACAAGCCACCGTTCAATCCGCCGAACTGGATCTTCGCGCCAGTCTGGTCGATCGTCTATGTGCTGATCGCACTCGCTGGCGCCCGGACTTTCGAGCGCGCGCCGCGCGGGCCGGCCATGCTGCTGTGGGCCGCGCAGATGCTGCTGAACTTCGCATGGTCGCCGGTCTTCTTCACCTGGCATCGCACCGGCGTGGCGCTGATCATCATCGTGGCGATGCTGGTCACGATCGCGGGGTTCATTCGCGACCGTTGGCAGGCCGACCGGACCGCGGCCCTGCTGTTCGCGCCCTACCTCGCCTGGGTCGCCTTCGCGACACTGCTCAATGCCAGCATCTTCATGCTCAACTGAAGCGGTCAGCGCATCGCCTCGACGATGCCGGCGGCCTCCCGCCGGATCGCGCGCAGCTCGGCGGGATCCTTGCGGTCCAGATTGACATACTGGTTGTTCATTCGGCCGTTGGCGGCGAAACGCTTGCGATGCCTGTCGAGGAAATTCCAGTAGAGCGTGGTGAAGGGGCAGGCATCGTCGCCGACCGCCTTCTTCGGATCGAAGCGGCAATGCCGGCAATGATCGCTCATGCGGCTGATGTAATTGCCTGATGCGGCGTAAGGCTTGGTGCCGACGACACCGCCGTCGCCATGCTGGCTCATGCCGAGCGTGTTCGGCAGCGAGACCCAGTCCACGGCGTCCCAGAACATCGACATGTGCCAGCGGTGCACGTCGTATGGCCGCACGCCGAGCAGCAACGCGAACAGGCCGAGCACCATCAGCCGCTCGATGTGGTGGGCATAGGCGTGATCGATGGTGTGGCCGATGGCTTCGGCGAGACAGCGCATCTCGGTCGCGCCGGTCCAGTAGAATCCGGGCATCGGCAGCTCGGCGCCGAGCGCGTTCTCCTCGGCATAATGCGGCATGCGCTGCCAGTAGATGCCGCGGACGAATTCACGCCAGCCGATGATCTGCCGGGTGAAGCCCTCCAGCGCGTTCAAGGGCGCGGACGTGTTGCCCAGCGCGGCCTCGACGACCTCCAGCGGGCGCAGCAGATGCAGATTGAGCGGCCCCGACAGGGCCGAATGGTAGAGGAACGGCTCGCCTGACAGCATCGCATCCTGATAGGTGCCGAACAGCGCGAGGCGGTGCGCGACGAAATCCTTCAGCTGCGTCAGCGCCTGCGCGCGCGTGACCGGCAGGTCGAAGCCGTCGAGCTTGCCCGGACTGTCGGCAAAGCGCCGGGCAACCAGCCGGAGCACCTCCTCGGTGATCGCGTCCGGCGGGCAGGCGGGGCGCGGCGGGATGGCCGGGCTGGTCTTGCCGAAGGATTTGCGGTTGTCCGCGTCAAAATTCCAGGCGCCGCCGACCGGCTGCCCGGTCCGCTCCATCAGCAGGCCGGTCTTGCGCCGCATGGCGCGGTAGAAGGTTTCCATGATGGGGCGGGGATGGCGTTCGGTGAACGCGGCGAACTCCTCGCGCGAGCAGAGGAAATGCCGGTCGCCGCGGATCTGCGGCGGCTCGGCCAGGCGGCGCAGCTTTTCGAGAACGCGCCAGTCGCCCGGCTCGAGCGCAATGGTGGCCTCGGGACGGAACTGGCGCTGCGCGCGTGCGATCTCGGTTTCGAAATGCCCGGTGTTGCCGGGCGCGTCCAGCTCCACATAATGGACCCGGCGCCCGCGCGAGATCAGCTCGTCCCGGAAGTGACGCATCGCGGACAGGAAATAGGCGATGCGCTTCTTGTGCTGGGGGATGTAGCTGGTTTCCTCCAGCACCTCCATCTGCAGCACGACGTCCCGCTCGGGATCGAAGCCGTCGAAGGCGGCGCTGTCGGCGTCGAGCTGATCGCCGAACACGAGCACCAGATGGCGGATGTTCTCCGCCGCACCGGATCGGCTCACGACAGGCTCAAGGACGCGGCTGCGGCGCGACCACGCTCGCGGTGCAGGCAAGGCACTCCGCGCGCACATTGGCGATCGTGCGATGCAGCCAGGTCTTGATGGTGCCGACCGGCACGCCGAAGCGCTCCGACAGGCTCGCCCGGCTTTCGCCTTCGAGATAGGCCAGCGACAGCAGATGGCGGCGGTCCTGCGGCAGCCTTTCGATGACGCCGGCCGCGATCGGCTGGACCAGATCGTAGTCGAAATCGTCGGCGTCCTGCCCGCCGCCATCGGGGACGGAGAGGGCTTCGTCCAGTTCCGCCGTTGGCAGCTGCTTCAGCCGCAGCGCGTCGATCACGGTGTTGCGCATGATGGCACACATCCAGGTGATGGGCGAAGCGCGGCGGGGGTCGAAGCTCGCGGCGTGGTTCCAGATCTTGAGGTAGGCGTCCTGCAGCAGATCATCGAGATCGACGATCGTCGGCGAGACCGTCAACGCGGTCTTGCGCAACTTGTTGCGCGTCGCAGCATGAAGCTGTGCGAAGGCCTTCTGGTCGCCGCGCCCGGCGCGCTGGAGCAGCACGCCCAATCGCTCGATGGCCGGATCCTTGTGAACGGCGCGACCGCAGCTCATTCGTTGACTCCCGTATCAATCAGGAAGGAAACGATGGCTGCGAGGCGCCGGATCACCTCGCTCGATGTCAGGTGGCGATCAGAGCCGGACGAACGGCGAAATCAGGCGGCCGAGCATGCCATGCAGCTTGAGGTCGCCGCTCATCGCGACGAGGCACAGGCACGGTTCCTCCGGTCCCACGATCGGCTGATGGTCGACGTCGCCGTCGCCGAAATCGAAATCTCCGGGACCGTATTTGCCGCCCTCGTGGCTGAAGCTGCCCTTCAGCACGCAGGTGAGCTCGGTGCCGGAATGCGAATGTTCCAGCATCCGCGCACCGGGCGCCGACCACAGCAGGAAGGCGCGCGACTCGCCCGTTCCCGGCAGGATGATCGGCTGCATCTTCAGGCCGGGCGCCACGCGGCGCTGCTTGCCGAAACGGAAGCGGCGCAGAATCTCGGGCAGGTCGTCGTCCGGAAGATGATCGCCCGGCAGCTCTTGCGCCGGCAGAGTCTCCGCGCGCGGCGCGATCGGGGTCTCGTCCACCTTCGCCATGATCGCGGCGAAGGCATCGGCCTTCATTGCGACCGGCGCGGTGTCCTCGAGCGCGACGCCGGCGAGATGTTCCAGCGCGCCGGTGAACCGGCGGCAGGCCGGGCATTGCGAAACATGCACGGACACCACGAGATGATCGGCCTCGTCGAGGCGTCCGGTGGCGAAATCGGCGAGGAGTTCCTCCGGCGGGTGATGGCTGATGCTCATGTCGGTTCGTCCAGAAGATCTCGCAGTCGGTTCATGGCAAGTCGGATACGCGATTTGACGGTGCCCAGCGGAATGCCGAGGGTCTCGGCGATCTCGGCATGCGGTCGTTCCTCGATAAACGACATCCGGACCACCCTGGATTGCTCGTCGGACAGCTTAAGTAGCGCTGCCGACACGCGGGAGACGTCGTCGCGCCGCGACATGATGATCTCGGGCGAGTCCGCGATCTCCTCGGCCTCGTCGGTGATGACGGGCTGATCGGCGCGGGCCTGCCTGATCGCACGCCGGGCGGCGTCGATCCGCAGATTGCGCGCGATCGTGAAAATCCATGCGGCCGCGCCGGCGGTGGTCGGATCGAATTGCGCCGCCTTGCGCCAGACAGCAAGCAGCGTGTTCTGCGCAATCTCCTCCGCCACGTCGGCGTCCGTCCCGGTTTTCATCAGGAGGCCCTTCACGCGCGGAGCAAAATGCTCGAACAGAAGCTTGAACGCCTCGCGATCGCCTTGCGACGCCACGCGTCCGATCAATTCAGCCCATTCCACCGTCGCCTTGGGCCTTTCACCTGTAACCCGTTGGAACCGGATCCAGGGGCGGGCTGGCGGGGAGCGTCTGCTCCGGACAGGCCTGCTAAGGGCTGGAAGACCGGCGTTCATGAAGCCTCGGGTGATATCTCAGGCACGGGAACGATGCCCTTTGCCGGTCGGATCACCTCGGTTCGTATCTTTTCTTTTTAGGTGCTCAACTGCCTCGCCACAAGCGCGGTTCCCGTTATCGCCGATCCGGCGCAGCCCGCTTAGCCATTTTTCACGCTGCCACGGGTTTGTTCAGGCCGTAGTCCGGCCGGGGCCGGGGGCCTAACGGCGGCTTAAGGGCTTAGGTGGCTTGATACCGGCCTGCACCTTCTCGTCCGGCCGGCGTTCGCGCTTTCCTAACCATGCGCGGACCGGCCCAGACCCGTTCTCAAACCCGATCCGTAGCTCGTCTTCGGGAGACCTGATTCGATGTGGCAAGCTCTGACCTGCCTGCCCGGGCAGCATGATTGGCGTTACGTGGTGGCCGCGGCACTCGTCTGCGTGCTGGGGTCGGTGCTGTCCATGCGGCTCTTGGCCCGTGTCCGCCGCAACACCGGCGCGCGGCGGCTGCATCTGTTGTTCCTGTCGGGCCTGGTGGCGGGCGGCACGGTCTGGACCACGCATTTCGCGGCCATGCTCGGCTACGAGGCGCCGCTCGCGCGGGCGTTCGAGCCGGGGCCCACCTTCGCCTCGCTGCTCATCGCCATGGGCTTTGCGTGGGTCGGCTTCTTCATCACCGGCTGGAGCCGGCTCGGACCGGGCGTCGAGGCCGGCGGCATCATCTTCGGGCTCGGCATCGCGGCGATGCATTACACCGGCATGACCGGCTTCCAGGTTCCGGGCGTGCTGGGCTGGAATGGTTCGCTCGTGGTCGTGTCGGTGCTGCTCGCGGCCGGCTTCGGCGCCGTCGCGGCCAACCGCATCGCGCGGCCGGTCACGCGCTTCTGCAAATATGGCGGCGCGCTGGCGATGATTCTGGCGATCGTCTTGCTGCATTTCACCGGCATGGCCGCGGTGACGGTCTATCCGGTGTTCGACATCGCGGTGCCGCCGCAGACCCTCTCCGACAGCTTCATGCTGGTCAGCATCGTCGTCGGCATCAGCCTGATGATGGCGATGGGGGCGTCCGCCTATGCGATCGACCTGCAGGCCGCCAACGAGGCGACCGAAAACTACAAGCACCTGGCGCTGCACGACCCGCTGACCGGTTTGCCGAACCGCAACGGTCTCGGCCAGCGCCTGAACGATCTCCTGGCCAAACAGGTCGACGCCACGGCCCGTATCGTCGTGCTGGCGATCGATCTCGATCGCTTCAAGGACATCAACGACGTCCACGGTCACATCGGCGGCGATCATCTGCTGCAGCAGATCGCCCGGCGCATCGCCGGCGCGTTGCAGCCGGGCGAGTTCCTGGCCCGCACCGGCGGCGATGAATTCGTCGCGGTGAAGAGCGACGCCTTCGCGCGCGGCGAAGCCGTCAAATTCGCCGAGCGCCTGCGCGCCGTGGTTCTGGCGCCGGTGGAATGGCAGCATCAGACGCTGGCGGTCGGCTGCAGCATCGGTGTCGCCATGTGCCCCGAACATGGACCCAGCGCCGACCTCCTGATCCACCGCGCCGATCTGGCGATGTACCGCGCCAAGAATCTCGGCCGTGGCAAGATCTGCACCTTCGAGCCGTCGATGGACGAAGCCAGCCGCATACGTGCCGAACTCGCCATCGACCTCAAGCGCGCGCTCGCCGGCAACGAGCTCGAACTGCACTACCAGGTGCAGAACGACACGCAGACCGGCCGCATCGTCGGGTTCGAGGCGCTGATCCGCTGGAACCATCCGCAGAAGGGCCGCATCCCGCCCGACGCCTTCATTCCCATCGCCGAGGAGACCGGCCTGATCCTGGAGATCGGCGACTGGGTGATCCGCACCGCCTGCATCACGGCGGCGCGCTGGCGCCATCCGTTCAAGGTCGCGGTGAACGTCGCGCCGATGCAGCTCAATCACGAACTGCCGCGGCGGGTCGCCGACATCCTCAGGCAGACCGGCCTGGCGCCGTCGCGGCTCGAGATCGAACTGACCGAGAGCGGCATCATCGCCGATCGCCAGCATGCCCTTCAGGTGGTGCTCGCGCTGAAGGCGATCGGCGTCACGGTGGCGATGGACGATTTCGGCACCGGCTATTCCTCGCTCTCGACGCTGCAGGCCTTTCCGTTCGACAAGATCAAGGTCGACAAGAGCTTCATCCAGGCGGTCGAGACCAGCGCGCATGCCGCCGCCATCGTCAAGGCGACGCTGCTGCTGGGTCGCAGCCTCAACATTCCGGTGCTCGCCGAAGGCGTCGAGACCACGCGCCATCTCGATTTCCTGCGCGACGAGGGCTGCAACAGCGTGCAGGGCTATCTGTTCGGGCGGCCGATGCCGGTCGACGTCGTCAACCGCATGATCCTCGATTGCGGGGATGAGATCGATGGTGCGGGGACAGAGAACCACGCCTCGGCGGCGGCCTGAACCGCGGGCTCACACCTCGCGGCCATGCTGCGTCCATAGCGCGTAGACGTTGTCCCAGTCCGGCACCTCCTCGCAGGCATGGCCGAACACCCGGCCGGTTCCGAGATTGCGGAAGCCGCGCATGGCCTTGAGATGCGCGCCGCTGGTGACATAGGCGCGCATGCTGGCGAGGTCCGACCAGGCCGTCATGGTGTGATAGACCCCGTCGACCATCCTCGCCGTCGTCAGCAGGTTTCCGGGAGCGCGGCGCGCCTGCGCCAGCGAGCGCATGGTCCGCCACCAGAACGGCTGCAGCTGCAGCAGGCCCTTCGGGCGAAATCCCGTCATCGACACGTAGAGCATCCCGGCCTCGCGATTGTTTGCATCTGCGCAAACGACCGCCGCGTGGCTGTAGATTGCCGGTCGCGTCCGAATTAGGCTGCGCCTGCCAGCAAGGACGCGCCGCATGCAACACAAGACCGTGACCACCGACATCCTCGACATCGCCTATCGGGACTACGGCGCGCCGGACGGCTGGCCCTGTATCATGGGTCACGGTTTTCCCTACGACGTCCACGCCTATGCCGAGGCCGCGCCGATCCTCGCCGCGGCGGGCGCGCGCGTGCTGGTGCCCTGGCTGCGCGGTTATGGTCCGACCCGGTTCCGCGCGGCCGAAACGCTGCGCTCCGGCGAACAGGCCGCGCTCGGCGCCGACCTGCTCGCCTTCATGGATGCGCTCGGCATCGCGCGGGCGGTCCTGGGCGGCTATGACTGGGGCGGGCGCGCGGCCTGCGTCGTGTCGGTGCTGCATCCCGAACGCGTGGTCGGGCTCGTGTCCGGCAATTCCTACAACGTCCAGAACATCGCGCGGTCCATGGAGCCGGCCTCGCCGCCGGAGGAGGCCGCGCTGTGGTATCAATATCTCTTCCACAACGAGCGCGGCCGCCGCGCGCTGGAGCGCAACCGGGCCGGCTTCGCCCGCCAGCTCTGGGCGATGTGGTCGCCGACATGGCGGTTCGACGACGCGACGTTCGAGACAAGCGCTGCGTCATTCGACAATCCCGATTTCGTCGATGTCGTGATCCACTCCTATCGCCACCGCTATGCGCTGGTCGCCGGCGATCCCGCCTATGCGCAGATCGAGGCGAGGCTCGCCGAACAGCCGCCGATCGGAGTTCCCACCATCGCGATCGACGGTGACAGCGATGGCGTCAATCCCGGCACCGCGCATCACGCGCCGAAATTCGCAGGGCCCTTCGAGCGCCGCGTCTTCAATGGCGCCGGTCACAATCTGCCCCAGGAGCGCCCGGCCGAATGGGCACGGGCCGTGATCGATGTGCGCAGGCTCGCCGGAGACGCCTGAGGCACCGCCAGCCAACCAGCCTCTCGACGCAAGACCCTCATGCCGAACTCCGCCGATCCTGACGCGCTGACAAGAAGCAGCACGCCGCGCCTCGCTTGGTCGCGCGGACGATGATCACCGGGGAGAAACCATGAAAGCCGCTTTGGCCCTCGCTGCAGCGCTCGCTGCCTGTCTGTCCACGCCCGTCCTCGCGCAGAAATCCTACGGTCCCGGCGTCAGCGACACCGAGATCAAGATCGGCAACACGATGCCCTATAGCGGCCCGGCCTCGCCGCTCGGCATCACCGGGCGGGTGATCGCGGCCTATTTCGACGAGGTCAACGACAAGGGCGGCGTCAACGGCCGCAAGCTCAATTTGCTGTCGCTCGACGATGCCTTCTCGCCGCCGAAGACGATGGAAGCGGCGCGGCGGCTGGTGGAGGGCGACGGCGTCGCCTTCATCTTCGCGACCATGGGCACCGCGCCGAGCTCGGCGATCGCCAAATACCTCAACAGCAACAAGGTGCCGCAGCTGTTTCTGATCAGCTCCGCCTCGAAGTGGAACGATCCCGCCAACATGCCGTGGTCGATGGCGCTGCCCTGGGCGCCGAACTACACCAGCGAGGCCGCGATCGACGTCGCCTATGCCCGCGCCAAGAATCCCAATGCGCGCTTTGCGGTGCTCTACCAGAACGACGATGCCGGCAAGGAATATTATCGCGGCGTCAGGGAAGCGCTCGGCGCCGATGCGGACAAGGCGATCGCGATGGCCTCGAGCTTCGAGGTGGCCGATCCCACCGTCGATTCCCAGGTGCTGACGCTCGCCAACACCAAGGCCGACGTCTTCATGATCTATTCGGTGACGCCGCGCGCCTGCGCTCAGGCGATCCGCAAGGCGCACGAGGTCGGCTGGCAGCCGGTGCGCTTCCTCGCCTCCGGCTGCGCCAACAAGGCCACGGTGATGGTGCCGGCCGGTCTCGATGCCGGCAAGGGCGTGCTCTCGCTCGGCTCGCTCAAGCCGTTCGTCGCCGAACCGAAGAACGATCCGGCGATGAGCACCTATATCGACTTCATGAAGAAGCGCCTGCCCAACGCCGACATCAACAATGTGGCGGCGCTGTACGGCTACACCGTCGCCGAGGCGCTCGTGGTCCTGCTCAGGCAGTGCGGCGACAATCTCACGCGCGAGAACATCATGGCCCAGGCGGCCAATCTGAAGAACGTGCCGCTGTCGCTGCTGCTGCCCGGCATCACGCTCAACACCACGCCGCAGGATTTCCGCCCGATCAAGGACGGCTACATGCTGCAATTCGACGGCAACGACTGGGTGGTCGCGAGCGAATTGTTGAAGGGGACGTGAGCTTTGGCGGGGAGCAGGTTTCGGCGGAGGATGCGGTGCACTCTCTCCCCTTGTGGGAGAGGGTGGATCGCCGCGCAGCGGCGAGCCGGGTGAGGGGTATCTCTCCGCGCAAACGATTTCGCGAGTTGAGAGAACCCCTCATCCGGCGCTTCGCGCCACCTTCTCCCACAAGGGGAGAAGGTCAGAGGAGACCACCATGCACTTCCAACACTCCGCCCGTTCGCTCGAATTGCAGGACCGCGTCCGCCAGTTCATGGCGAGGCATGTCGAGCCGGTCGAGGAGCTCTATTACGAACAGGTCAAGCCCGAGGCCACGCGCTACAGGACGCCGGCCGTCCTGCAGGACCTGAAGCGGCTGGCGAAGGAGCAGGGGCTCTGGAACCTGTTTCTCTCGGGCGAGCACGGCCCGGGCCTGACCAATCTCGACTACGCGCCCGTGAAGGAGATCATGGGCCGCGTGCTCTGGGCGCCGGAAGTGTTCAACTGCTCGGCGCCCGATGTCGGCAACATGGAGGTGCTGGCGAATTACGGCACCAGGGCGCAGCAGGAGCGCTGGCTGACCCCGCTGCTGGAGGGCCGCATCCGCTCCGGCTTCTCGATGACCGAGCCGCAGGTCGCCTCCAGCGATGCCACCAACATCCAGTGCGAGATCCGGCGCGACGGCGACCACTACGTCATCAACGGTCGCAAATGGTACACCTCGGGCGCGATGAACGAGGATTGCGAGATCCTGATCGTGATGGGCAAGACCGCCCCCGACCATCCCGACCGCCATCGCCAGCAGTCCATGATCCTGGTGCCGCGCGACACGCCCGGTGTCCGCATCGTGCGCGATATGCTCACTTTCGGCTATGACGACGCGCCGGTCGGCCATCCCGAGATCGTCTACGAGAATGTCCGGGTGCCCGCCGACAACATCCTGCTCGGCGAGGGCCGCGGCTTCGAGATCGCGCAGGGACGTCTCGGCCCCGGCCGCATCCATCACTGCATGCGGCTGATCGGCTGCGCCCAGCGCGCGCTCGAACTGATGTGCCGGCGCGCGGTTGCGCGCACGGCGTTCGGCAAACCACTCGCCGAGCAGGGCTCGGTCAAGGAGGACATCGCCCACTCCTTCTGCGAGATCGCGCAGGCGCGTCTCCTCACGCTGCAGGCCGCCGACAAGATGGACCGCGAAGGCAACAAGGCCGCGCGCGACCTGATCGCCGCGGCCAAGATCGTGGTGCCCAGCATGGCGGCCCGCGTCATCGACCGCGCCATCCAGATCCACGGCGCCGCCGGCGTCTCGCAGGACACGTTCCTCGCGCGCGCCTATGTCTACGCCCGCTTCATCCGCATCGGCGACGGACCCGACCAGGTGCATCTGGCCGCCCTCGGCAAGGAGCTGATCAAGCGCGGCGGGGTGATGGAGTAGGCGATCGGCATGCCCGGTCGCGCGAAGAAAAGGTCATTTGCTGCGCGCAAGCAGGGCGGGCTTGATGTCGTTCACGATGCAATCATCCGACCGGGTTGAAGGTCGCGAATAAAGGTCGCACTTCGACCGTTGGCAGGATGGATCGGGCAAGCGCGCGAGCCATCCTGACAAGCGGATCGGAGCAGGGACCACAGCCGTCATGAGCGGTGGCTCGGACGGCCGGTCGCCGGCCTCAGCGGAACAGTTCTGTGTTGTTGGCCTTGTTGCTGTTCGCGATGGCGAGGGAGTCCACGGCGATCCCCGTCTGGGTCTGCACTGCCTTGGCTTTCGCGACGCTCTGCTCCGCTTTGCCGCTGGTGGTCGGGATGGTGGGTCCGGCATTGACATCCGCAAGCGACTTTACGAAGTTCTCTTGCGACTCCAGCCTGCTCTTGGTGGTCCCATTCGCGACCTTCGCCTTGCTCTGCGCGGCGCTCTTCGCTGTGGCTCCGACGTCCTGCTTGACCTTTGCAGGATTCACATTCGCGAGCGACTGCGAAGGGCCCTTTGATGACTCCAGCTTGGTCTTGGCTGCGGAGATCGTCTCCGTCGCGTTGCCCTGGGCCGTCTGCTTCGCGACCTGCGCCTTGCTCTGCACGGCGCTCACCGCGTTCTTCGCTTTGCCCTGGCCCATCTGGCCGTTCAGCGCGCCGCCGTGATTCAGCCCGACGATGGTCTTGGCTGCAGTGGCCTGTGCGCTGGTCGATGTGGCGATCGCTTCGGCGGCTTCGCCACCGCCGATATGGGCGTGGCCCATCGGGCCGGCGAGGGCCGGCAGTGCGGTGGCCGAAAGAAGACCGAGCGTGATGGCGGTGAGCTTGAACTGACGCATGATATTCCACCCTGAATGGGGCTGCAGGGCCGGGACACCATTGTCTTTCGCGCGCTGCAGGCGAGGCCGGACGCTAGGGAAACAAGGTTTAAATGGAACCCAAAATTGCGGGCGGCGCCGATCGTGATTGCCGAACAAGCTTAGCCAGAGGCTTGCCGGCGGCATCATGTTTGACGTGTCACGTTAACGGGCGCTTTAGCACGCCGTGACCGTCCAGAGCGCCTATGGCGCGATGAACGTCGTGAGTCTCGATGCCAATCTCTGCTGGATCCCCTGGGAGACGCTGCGTCTGGGGGCGGAGATCGGTTGGGTCCGCACTGAACGCGGTGCCAACGGCGCGATCGGCCTGCTGTCGGGCCTGAGCGGCACCGCGGTGGTCGGCTATCTCAGCGCCAAGCGGAGGGTCTGAAGGCTCTGGTCAAAATGAAATATGGCATGATCTGCCGCGCCTGATATTTTGGTGCCTCACTGCCGACGTTGTTGAGCTCGGCAGATCAGCGAGCAGGTCGATCATGCACAGTTTCGTTCCGAGCGGCCGGGCATCCGGCCTGCGCTCCGTCGCCGCAATTTTCGCCTCCATCCTGACACTCCTGATCGTCGGGAGCGGCCGATCCGCGAATGCGGCCGTCGAGCCATTTCCCGCGGCGTTCAGGATCGAGCGCATCTCGGTCAACGGCGTCACGCTTCATGTCCGCGTCGGCGGAAAGGGTCCGGCGGTTGTGCTCCTGCACGGCTTCGCCGATACCGGCGACATGTGGGCGCCGCTCGCCCGGGCGCTTTACAAGGATCACACCGTGATCGTTCCGGACCTGCGCGGCATGGGCCTGTCATCCCAATCTCCCGGCGGCTACGACAAGAAGAACCAGGGCGTCGACATCGCCATGCTGATGGACAAGCTGAACGTCCAGAAGGCCGACCTCGTCACTCACGACATCGGCAATATGGTGGGCTATGCGCTCGCCGCGCAATATTCCGATCGCATCGCCAAATGGGTCGTGATCGACGCGCCGTTGCCCGGCATCGGCCCCTGGGACGAGATCCTGAAAAGCCCCATGCTCTGGCATTTCAATTTCCGCGGGCCCGACGTCGATCGCCTGGTCAAGGGCCGCGAGCGCATCTATCTCGACCGGTTCTATAACGACCTGTCGGCCAATCCGAAGGCGATCGACGAAGCGACGCGGAATCACTATGCGAAACTCTATGCCCGGCCCGGCAACATGCATTACGCCTTCGAGCAGTTCGCGGCGTTCGGCAAGGATGCCGCCGACAACAGGGCCTTCGCCGCAAACAAGCTGAACATGCCGATCCTTGCGCTGGGCGCGGAAAAGTCCTTCGGCGATCAGCAAGCCGCGGTCATGCGCGAAGTCGGCACCAAGGTCGACGGCGGCATCATCACCGGCTCCGGACACTGGATCATGGAAGAGCAGCCGGCGCAGACCGTGAAGAAGGTGCGCGATTTCCTTGATGGCAAGTGACGGGCAGGCGCCTGTCGCCGCGCCTGGCCTGGAGCTGAGCAAGCAGGGCGGCGCGGCGGGACGGGGCGCTTCTGCCGGCAGGCCGGCATCGCACGGACCTGCGCTGCGGGCGCTCCGAAGCTCGTTTGAAACCTGGGCCGTCGCGGATCTCCCCGTTTCGGACCAGGTCCGCCGGCGCGGTTCAATGCGAAGGAGGCCCCGGTAGGACAATCGTAACGGGTGACGGGCAAAACTGCCGCCGATCACACCATCGCAGGTTTCCGCAGGTGAACGAGAGCACATTGTCTTCGTCTGCGGAGCGCAAGCCGGGTCTGCTGTCGAGCACCTCTTCGGCCGACGAGGCCGGCCAGCGCCTCAACTGGGGCGTGGTGGCGCTGATCCTCCTCGTGACCTTCGCCGTCCAGATTCCCGTCGTTCTCAACGCCGATCTCGGCTGGCTCCTCACCCTCAACGAAAAGATCCTGGACGGGGGCAGACTCGGCGTCGATATTTTCGAACTGAATCCGCCACTGTCGGTCTTCATGTACATGCCGGCGGCATGGCTGGGCCGGATCACGGGCATCGCGCCCGAATGGATCGTGATCGCGATGGTGCTGGTGGAGATCGCCGCCGCGCTGGCCGTGATCGACCGTGCCGGCGCCTCGGCAGGGCTGGATGTGTGGGAGCGGCGTCTGTGGCTCCTGTCTTTCGCCGTCCTGTTCGCGATCCTGCCTGGCGCCGTCTTCGGCCAGCGCGAACACATCGCCGTCGTCGCGCTCACGCCGTTCGTCGCCATCACGGCGCTGCGCTGGCGCGGGCTCGATCCCGGCCGGGTGGCGATCCTGGCAGGCGCAGGTGCGGGGCTGGCGATGGGCATCAAGCCCTTCTTCGCTCTGGCGGCGGGCCTTCCGATCCTTTGCATCGCGGTTCGCCGCCGCTCCTTCCAGCCGCTGTTCACCTGCGAGGTGTGGGCCGCTGCGCTCGTCGCGATCGGCTACGGGGCGGTGATCGTCCTTGTCTTTCCGGCCTATCTCTCCCTTTACGCCCCGATGGTCGCCGAGGCCTATATGCCGATCAGACGGGATCTGTGGTCGCTGATACCTGTTCCGATTGGCGTGCTCGGCGCGTCGTTCGGATTCCTGCGCCTGCTCGATCTGCAGAATCTCAAACCCGGCAGTGCCGCGATTCCCTGGCTGGCTGCGGCGGTCGGTGGCGCGGCGAGCTACCTGCTGCAGGGCAAGGGATGGCCCTACATGGCTTTCGCGCTGTGTCTGTTTGCGATCGCGGCACCGCTGCTCCAGGTTCGTGCCGGGGCATGGCGGCCGCCGATCGTGATCGGCGGCGTTGCGATGGTCATTGCCATCGGGCTCTTTCTGTCGTCGCCCGCTCCGGGATTTCCGCCGCTGGCGGCGCGGGTGCAAGCCCATGTGAAGCATCCGCGGCTGCTCACCATCGCCGATCACGTCGGCCTCGGGCATCCGCTGGTTCGTCAGATCGGCGGCGTCTGGGTCGGCAGTTCCTGCGTGCAATTGCTGTCGGCAGGTGCGATTCTGCGTCTGAACGGTTCGCAGCCCGCTCAGAACGAACAGGCAAGGCTCGCCGGCATTGTCGATTTCGAACGGCGGCATCTCTTGGCAGATATCCGCAGCGGCCGCCCCGACATCATCCTCGTGGATACCATGCTGCTGAGCTTGTCCCCGTTCGACTGGCTGGCCTGGGCCAATGCCGACCCGGAGCTGCGCCAGGAATTGAGCCGCTACCGCGAGGTCGAGACCGTTGGTCGCGTCCGCATCTTCGTCGATCAGGCCGTCATGTAGGGATGACGACGGAGAGATGATGCGGCGCAGGGGGTAAGCCCTGTCGATCCCGTTCGGCCTGAAACCTTGTGCATGCGCGATGCCGGAAGATTTGCTAGTCTCCCATCCCGCGGCTGACGAGCGCTCACGGCGCCAGCGAACCGGCGGAGGGGCAGCATGTTGGACAACACGGCCTTGTTCGCCATCACCCTCGTGCTGCTGCCCATGTTCTATCTGCTGCTCGCTGCGCCGGCCTTCCTGCTGGTTCGCTTGAATGTGACGCCAATCGCCCGGCTGCTTCGCGGGATGTTCGACAGCTACTTCATCGTGCTGGCGCTGGCGGGCGCGGTCGGACTTGTTGCCGTCGCGACCGCCGGGCGCCTTGCCCTGGTTGCCGGCTTTGCATTGCTCACGGCGCTGGCCATGGCATCGCGTCGCCTGTTCCTGCAACGGGCTCAATTCGACATCGACCAGGATACGATCGATGACGAGATCGCGCGTCGGCTGAGACGCCTGCACTGGAGCGGCATGCTGAGCAATGCGGCATTGCTGGCCACGGTCCTGCTCTGTCTTCCGTTGATCGTGGCGCCCGTCTGAGGACCTAGGCGTTCCCTCGCAATCTGTGTCTTGCCCGTTGCGTCCAGGCTCGACGCGCCCAATTTCGGCGCGGCCTGTCGAAACCCGGTCGTGCCGGCATTGCATTCACCGCCCATCGTAACCACCTCATGGTCGCGGCATTGCCAATTCGCGGTCGGGCCGGCACGACTCAATCCGGCTTCCCACGCGGGTGGGGAAGGGCAATGCGCATGAAGATTCGTGTCGGCTTCGAGATGGTCTACGACTTCGCGCAGGTCACGCCATTGATCGCGGTGGTCGGCACGCATTTCACCCGGGCCTCCGACATCATCGTGCCGGATTATCTCGTCACCGAGCCCTCGGTTCCGATCACGCCCTACCGCGACAATTTCGGGAACTGGTGCAGCCGGATCGTGGCGCCTGCGGGCCGCATGCGCCTGTCCGCCGACGGCACGGTGCGCGATTCCGGCCTGCCGGACGTGATTGTCCCCTCGGCCGTGCAACACGCGGTCGAGGATCTTCCGGCTGACACCATCGTCTATCTGCTCGGCAGCCGCTATTGCGAGACAGACCGGCTGTCCGACATCGCCTGGAAACTGTTCGAGACGACCGCGCCGGGATGGCCTCGGGTGCAGGCGATCTGCGATTTCGTCCACAATCACATCGCCTTCGGCTACGAACACGCGCGGCCGACCATGACGGCGTGGGAGGTCTTCAACGAAGGCAAGGGCGTCTGCCGCGACTACGCGCATCTGGCCGTCACGTTCTGTCGCTGCATGAACATTCCGGCCCGCTACTGCACCGGCTATCTCGGCGACATCGGCATTCCGCCGCCTCATGCTCCCGGCGACTTCGCGGGCTGGTTCGAGGCCTATCTCGGCGGCCGCTGGTACACCTTCGATGCCCGCAACAACACGCCGCGCATCGGCCGTGTCCTGATCGCGCAGGGCCGTGATGCCGCCGATGTTCCCATCACCCAGACGTTCGGACCCAGCGAGCTGATCAGCTTCAGGGTCTGGACCGATGAAGTCGTGTGACCGCGCCGGCGGTCGCATCGAGGCAACGCACCAGATTGACCTCGCTATTGGGCGACGGCCCTGCTAGACAGTCTGCATCACCGCGCGCTCCATGGCTGTTATCGGTGACTGAGAGCGTCGCGCTCCCGCCTCCCACCGGAAGAAGGCGGTCATGTCCAATCCCGCAAAGTTCGATTTTCGCGAGTGGCTCGTGCCGCCCTTGCTGGTGCCGGTCTTCCTCGTGCTGCTGATCGCGGCTGCGGCCTTCCTGCAGCGCTAGATCCGTTTCGGCCGGCATGCGCCATCGCAATGGCCGCACGCCACACCAGCCACGGCAAGGCTGCGCAACATACAAGGCTGCGCAACATAAGGAGTCTCACATGGCCAATACTGCAACCGTCAGGGATGCCTACGGGATGCCGGCAGTCTTCGTCGGATCGAAGACGGGACGCGAGGATGCGCCGTTTGTTTTCGTCAGGGTCGGCGACGAGGAGCGGCGGATGCGCTGGTCCGAATGGGACGCGCTGCCGCCCTGGACCGGCGAGCGTCCGTCCCGCGCGAGCAAGGCCAAATGACGATGGGATGGGCCCTGCCTCGCATTGGCGCCTGGGCCGCAGCACCCCTGTGCGTCCTGGCCCTCGTTGCGGCAACGCCGGCTGCCTTTGCGATCGAGCCGAACTGCCGCGCGATCGAAAGCACCAGTGCGCGCCTGTCCTGCTACGACGCCGCGTTTCCGCCGAAGGCGCCCAAAGCGACCGGCCTGGAGCCGACGTCGCCCTACAAGGATCCCTATCTGGCGGAGGAAGCCAGGACCACGGCGAAGCTGAAGAGCATCTGCCGTGGTTGCTGAATGACGTGAGGCCGAGGCCGGAGCAGATCGGGCCGGCTGCCGCTCGTCGTTCGGCAGCCGACTGACCTCGCTGGGGTGTCGCCGCTATTTCGCCGTGGCAACGGCCTGCTGCTTCGCCGCGGCAACGGTCTGCTGCGCCTTGGCGCTGGCGTCGGCGCGCTTGGCCCTCGCCTGGTTGGCGGCGTTCTGCGCGGCCGCCTTGGTCGATGGGCTCACCGTGATCGGCGTCGCACCGCCGATCGATTGATAGAATTGCTTGCCACTGTCGGCTGCCGTCGTCGCCTTGACGGCAACCGAATTCAGCATCTCGGCCTGCACCGCGCCGGCAGCGCGGCCGGCCGGGCCGGCCATGGCGGCGATGGAACTCGTGAGGCTGAGGCCGAGCGCGAGGGCGGTTAGTTTCATCGTTGGCTTCATCCGATATTTCTTCCGGGTTGAACGTGGTGAATAAGGGCGCGCCTCGCAGGACGGCTCGGGGCGGGGCCGCGAGCCGTCTTGCTCACAGGAGCGGGAGCACCGTGCTCCGATCGTGCCGCGCGGATGCCCGGCGGGACGACAGCACGAGATCGGGAGCCCTAGCGGAAGAGCTTTGCGCCTGTATAGGTGCTGCTGTTGGCGAGGGAGAGCGATTCTCCAGCGATCCCTGCCTGGGATTGTGCTGCCTTGGCCTTCGCGCTGGCCGTTTCGGCCTTCGAACCTGCAGCCGCACGGATCGCCGGGGCGTTCGCCTTGGCCGTGCTGGCGATCGCCTGCTGCGACGAGAGCCGGGTGGATTGCGGGCTGGATGCCTCCGTCCTGATCTTCTGGCCGGCCGCATTCACGGCCTTGGAGGCAGAACTCGCCTTGGCCATGGCTTCCCCGTTGCCATGGCCGGAGGCCTCGGCAGCCTGCATGGCGGCGCCGCCGTTGAAATGGCCGGCGGGACCGGCAAGGGCGGGCAGGGCGGTGACGGACAGCACACTGATCAGGGCCGCGGTCTTCATGTAACGCATGTGAATCATTCCAGGTCGCGTTGACTGGCAGGCGGCATCGGGGACGCCATTGTCTCCGCGCTCTGCACACGACTGGAACCTAGGGTTCCCGGCCTTAAACGAATCGAAAAATCGCAGCGAACGTCCAAGACATCGCGAAGCATCCTTAGCCAGAGGCTGGCCGCCAGCGTCGGCTTTTAAGCGTCACGGCAAGACACGATTCAGCATTCGACAGGCTGGAAGCCCCGGGGCGTAGGCCCTGAGAAGGGGCGGAACCGGGGACGTGGACGAATCGGTTCCATCTCTCTTATCGTCCCCCCGCGACCGGGCGTCCGGTCGGGCAGCAACGTGAGTTCAGCGGCGGGCTCACCGGAGGAATTTGATGAAACGGCGGACCTGCATCTCAAATGGGCTGCTGGTCGCGGCGATGGTGCTGATGTCCGCCAGTCTGGCGTCGGCTCAGAGCGGTGCCGGTGAGATGCGAAGCTGCGCCGACATCTTCTTCAACGACGAGAGCCCGGCAAGGCCGAGAGGTCTCCGCCTCGACCTGCCCAATGCATGCGTCCGGTTCACCGGCGAGATCAACAATAATTTCCAGCAGGATCTGTCGACCCCGGAGGGCCGTGCATCGGCCCATTCCGGGCAGGGATCGACGACGCCCAAGTCGATCGACACCACGATCGGGTATCTCAATGTCGATACCAAGAGCATCACCCGGCTGGGCGACCTCACCACCAACATGCAGGTTCAATGGTTGAAGGCCACCAATGACGGGACCGATCTCGGGACCGCCACCATCCAGAGCCTCTACGGGTCGATGAACGGCGTGACGGCGGGCTACACCAGTTCGCTGATGAATTTCTGGGGCGGAGACTTCCTGTTCACCGCGAGCACGCCGAACATCTCCGTCGGGATCGTCTCCTATGAGGCGCCGCTCAACAAGAATCTCCGGATCGCGGCCGCCGTGGAGTCCGGGCTGCCGTCATCGCAGCAGACCTCGCTCGGCATCGCATCGCTGAACCTCCAATCGCCCACCGTGACCGGCCGCTTGCGCTATTTCGGTGACGACGGCCTCGTCCTGCATCTGTCGGGCGTGGTCCGGCAGGCGGAGTTTCCGGCCAATACGACGTCCCCCTTGTTCTCGTCATCGGCCGCGACGCGAACCGGCTGGGCGCCGAGTTTCGGCGCGTCCGTGCCGCTGCGCTTCCTCGGCCAGGGCGACGTGTTCAGCATGCAGGCGACCTACGCCGTCAACGCCTTGCAGGTGCTGGGCACCAAGGCCGACATCGGGCGGCTCGAAAGCATTCTTCCCTCGACCGGACCCACCAGCGGATGGAGCGTGGTGGGGTCGCTCCACCACGTCTGGAGCAGCCAGTTCCAGTCGAACGCATTCGCCAGCTACATCTCTGCCGGAGCGGATCTGATCGGCACGCGCCCGGCGGTGCATACGACGCGCCTCGACGCCAACATCTACTGGTTTCCGGTCGAACAATTGCGTCTGGGTGCGGAGATCGGATGGGTCCGGACCGAGCTCGCGGCCAATGGCGCGGAGGGACTTCTTTCGGGCGTCAGCGGGACCGCCTTGGTCGGCTATCTCAGCGCCAAGCTGCGCTTCTGAGCGGCGCTGGCTGCCGTGGGAGTCGCGAGGCCTCTCGCGGGCTGAGGGAGGGCGAGCCGCCGCCGGGCCGTTGTGCCAGCGTGCCATCCTGCCAGTGTTTTGCCCGACGGGTCAATCCGTCTTCGAAAAATCCGCAAGTCGCGGAGCGGCGGCGTCAGGCCCCTGAAAACATTGACCCCGTTCCTTTGCATGGGGTTGTTTTCGGAAAGCCTGTCGCCTGCCGGGGCGGGCAGGCGTCCTAGCCGGTTCGCGCGAGATGGCTGTCGGGGGTGCCCGAGCGCAGGTTCAGGAAGAACTTCTCCACCTCCTGCGACAGCGTCTCCGCGGTCGAGGTCAGGCTGCTGGCGGCGGTCAGGACCGAGGCCGCCGCCGTGTCGGTCTCGCCGATCGCGTCGCGCAGCGAGGTGATGTTGTCGACCAGCGTCTCGTTGCCGTGGGCCGCCGATTGCGCGTTGGAGGAGATCTCGCGCGTGGCGGCGTCCTGCTGCTGCACCGCGCCGGCGATCGCCGTGGTGACGTCGTTGATCTCGCGCACCGCGCCGCCGATCTCGCGCACGGCATCGACCGCGTTGCGGGTCGAGGCCTGGATCATGGTGATGTTCTCGCTGATCTCGGTGGTGGCCTTGGCGGTCTGGCCGGCGAGCGCCTTCACCTCGTGGGCGACCACCGCGAAGCCGCGGCCGGCTTCGCCGGCCCGGGCGGCCTCGATGGTGGCGTTGAGGGCGAGCAGATTGGTCTGTTCGGCGATCGCCTGGATCAGGCCGAGCGCCCCGTCGATGCGCTGCGTGACCGCCGCGAGGCCCTCGATCTCGGTGATCGACTTCTCGGTCCGCTGGCCGGTCTGTTCGACCGCGTCCGCGGACTGCCGCACCTGGCGATCGATCTCCTCGACGGAGGCCGACAGTTCCTCGGCCGCGCTCGCCACCGCCGCGACGTTGCGCGCGGCGTGCTCGGTGGCCTTGGCCGCCGTGCCGGCGCGGCCGTTCGCATTGCTGGTGACGCGCGTGATGGTCTGGGCGGTCTCGCGCATCACGGCGGCATTGTCGGTGAGGCCGCGCATCACCGCGCCGATCGCCTCGCGGAAGGCCTCGACGGACTGCTCGATGTGACGCGCGCGCTGCTCGCGGGCGGCGGAGTCGCGCGACACCTGCGAGGCGAGGCTGCGGTTGCGGTTCATGGCCTCCTGGAAGATCTGGATCGCGCCCGCCAGCGCACCGATCTCGTCGGTGCGCGCGGTGTGGGGCACGGTGACGTTGTCGGCACCGTCGGCAACCAGCTTGATGGTCTCGGTGATGGCCGACAGCGGCCGGGCGATCGAGCGGGCGATGATGACGACGCCGATCACGACCAGCGCCAGCGCGAGGCCGGCGAGGCAGGTCAGCGCCAGCGACATCATGCGGTTGGTCTCGGTCTGCTGCGCGATCTCCCTGGCGCGGCCCGTATAGACCTTCGACAGCGCCTCGAGGTCCTTGTTCAGCGCGGACCGCACGGCGCGGTTGGCATCGTTGTCGCCCCATTCGCGGCCGGCGGCCGGGCCGATCTCGATGCCCCGGCGCACCAGCTCGGCGCGGAACTCGACGAACTGCTCGATACGCTTCTTGAACGTCGCGAACTGCTCGGCATCGTCGGCCTGGACGATCTTTTCCCAGCCCTTCACGACCTCCCGGATCTGCGCGTTGAACTTGAGCAGGCCCTCGCCGTACCTCTTCACCACCGCAGGCTCGGTCGACATGTAGATGCCGCGGGATTCCATCACCACCGCATAGACCAGCGAGTTGACGCGTTCGACGTTGAGGGCGGCCGCATTGGCGGTCTCGATCGCCGCGGTCAGGTCGGCGCTGCGCCGGCTGTTGTAGTCGGACAGCATCGCGATTGCCGCTGTCAGCAGGGCAAAGAGCGCGAAGATCGCATAGAGCTTGGACGCAAGCGTGAGACGGCCTGCCAGGCGGCTGGCATTCCCAGGTCGGTGATCTGTCATGTGGTAACGGGGCCCGATTGACCGGCGCGGCCGGCAAGCGCGGCCGTGCAATGTGTGCAGAACTATGCAGAGCGAAGGTGCACGCAGTGTTAACGCCGGGCGCCCGGCCTCTCCGGACGGGCGAAAGAAAGACGAGCTATTTCAGCGTTTTGGCTCTAGGCTGTCGAGATCCGGCAAGCCGAACCCGGGTTTGCACGGACTGGCCGAATTCTCGGCGTGGAAGCCGCCTCGCGCGCGCAGATGCGATCGCGGGTCGGCCGCTGGCCGATCAGCCCCGGAGAGGTCCTTGGTCTACCGCCACACCATCGACTCCACGACCTACACCTTTGCCGACCTTCGCGACCTGCTGGCCAAGGCAACGCCGCCGCGGTCGGGGGACCGGCTGGCCGGCATCGCCGCGGCCAGCGCCGAGCAGATGATCGCGGCGCGGATGGCACTGGCCGACCTGCCGCTTGCGGTCTTCCTGCGGGAGGCTGTCATTCCCTACGAGACCGACGAGGTCACCCGCCTCGTGATCGACAGTCATGACGCCGCCGCCTTCGCGCCCGTGGCCTCGCTCACCGTGGGGGCCTTCCGCGACTGGCTGCTGTCCGACGCCGCGACGGCCGAGGCCTTGCGCAGGCTGGCGCCCGGCATCACGCCCGAAATGGCGGCCGCGGTGTCGAAACTGATGCGCAACCAGGACCTGATCCTGGCGGCGCGGAAATGCGAGGTCACGACCGCCTTCCGCAACACCATCGGCCTGAAGGGCCGGATGAGCACGCGGCTGCAGCCGAACCATCCGTTCGACGATGCCAGGGGCATCACCGCCTCGGTCCTCGACGGTCTCCTGCTCGGGGCCGGCGATGCCTGCATCGGCATCAATCCGGCCAGCGACGACCCGGCCGTGATCGCCCGGTTGCTGCGCCTGCTGGATGAACTGATCGCCCGGCTGAACATTCCGACGCAAGGCTGCGTGCTGACCCATGTCACAACGACCCTGGCCTTGATCGGGCAGGGCGTGCCGGTCGATCTCGTATTCCAGTCGGTCGCCGGGACCGAGGCCGCCAACCGCAGCTTCGGCGTCGATCTTTCGCTTCTGAAGGAAGCGCGGGAGGCCGGATTGTCGCAGCGGCGCGGCACGGTCGGGCAGAACGTGATGTATTTCGAGACCGGGCAGGGCTCGGCGTTGTCGGCGGGCGCCCATCATGGCGTCGACCAGCAGACCTGCGAGGCGCGGGCCTATGCGGTCGCCCGCGCTTTCGCACCGCTGCTGGTCAACAGCGTGGTCGGCTTCATCGGTCCGGAATATCTCTATGACGGCAAGGAGATCATCCGGGCCGGGCTGGAGGATCATTTTTGCGGCAAGCTGCTTGGCCTGCCCCTCGGCGTCGATATCTGCTATACCAACCATGCCGAAGCGGATCAGGACGACATGGATACCCTCCTGACGCTGCTCGCCGCCGCCGGCGTCACCTTCATCATGGGCGTGCCCGGCGCCGATGACGTCATGCTGAACTACCAGTCGACGTCCTTTCACGACGCGCTCTATGTCCGCGACGTCTTCGGTGTGCGCCGCGCGCCGGAGTTCGAGGCCTGGCTGGTGCAGAGCGGTCTTGCCGGCGCCGACCATCGCCTTGCCGGCGATGCAGGCCTGCTGCCTGATTTTGCCGCGCGGCTGATCGCTTGAATGCAGGAACGTCTATTCGCTCAGGGAAACCATTGGCGCCCTTCGCGAATTAAGCTGATGCCACAATATTGAGAAATTCCGGCCGCAGCATTACGCTATGTGTCTGGCCGCAAATTTCCGCACCTTTTGTCGCGTGGCGGGGGAGCTTTGATGCGAGCTGAAAGTAACGGGACGTCCCGACGAATTCTCTGCGTGTTCCCGCGCTACACCTCCTCGTTCGGGACATTCGAGCATTCCTATCCGCTGACGGATGGCGTCAGCGCCTTCATGCCGCCGCAGGGCCTGCTGCTGATCTCGGCCTACCTGCCGCCGGACTGGCAGGTGAAGTTCGTCGACGAGAACCTCCGGCGCACCACGAGGGAGGAATTCGAATGGGCGGAAGCCGTGTTCGTCAGCGGGATGCACATCCAGCGCCAGCAGATGAACGACATCTGCCGGCGCGCCCACGAGTTTGATCTGCCGGTGGCGCTCGGCGGTCCCTCCGTCAGCGCCTGCCCCGACTATTATCCGTCCTTCGACTATCTCCATGTCGGCGAACTCGGTGACGCCACCAACGAGCTGATCGCGATTCTGTCGCGCGACGTGTCACGCCCGGCGGAGCAGGTGGTGCTGACCACCAAAGAGCGCGTGCCGATGACGGAGTTTCCGATCCCGGCCTATGAACTCGCCGAGATGAAGAAATATTTCCTCGGCAGCATCCAGTATTCCAGCGGCTGCCCCTACCAGTGCGAGTTCTGCGACATCCCCGGTCTCTACGGCCGCAACCCGCGCCTCAAGACGCCGGAGCAGATCATCGCCGAGCTCGACCGCCTGCGCGAATGCGGCATGACCGACACGGTCTATTTCGTCGATGACAATTTCATCGGCAACCGCAAGGCGGCGATGGACCTTCTGCCGCATCTGATCGAATGGCAGAAGCGCACCGGTTATGTGGTGCGACTCGCCTGCGAGGCGACGCTGAACATCGCCAAGCGTCCCGAAATCCTCGAGAAGATGCGGGAAGCCTATTTCATCACCATCTTCTGCGGCATCGAGACGCCCGATCCCGACGCGCTGCTGGCGATGCAGAAGGATCACAACATGATGGTCCCGATCCTCGAGGGCGTGCGGACCATCAACTCCTACGGCATGGAGGTGGTGTCCGGCATCATCATGGGGCTCGACACCGACAAGCCGAACACCGCGGAGGTGCTGCTCGACTTCGTCGAGGAATCGCGCATCCCGCTGCTCACCATCAATCTGCTCCAGGCGCTGCCGAAGACGCCGCTGTGGGACCGGCTGGAGCGCGAGGGCCGCCTGATCGAGGACGAGGGCCGCGATTCCAACGTCGACTTCCTGTTGCCCTATGACGACGTCGTCGCGTCCTGGAAGCATTGCATGGGTGTGGCCTATGAGCCCGAGAAGGTCTTTGCCCGCTTCCAGTATCAATGCGATCACACCTATCCCAATCGCGTGAAGATGCCGGTGCCGGACGAGATGAAGACCTGGGCGAACATCCGGCGTGGTCTCGTCATGTTGCGCAACATCTTCTGGAAGGTCGGCGTGCTCGGCGACTACAGGCGCGCCTTCTGGAAGTTCGCGCTGGGGCGCATCAAGCGCGGCGACCTCGAAGGCCTCATCGGCTGCACGCTGATCGCGCACCATCTCATCACCTTCGCGCGCGCGGCCTCGAGCGGCGAACAGAACGCCTCGAACTATTCGATCCGGCTGCGCGAGGCCGCCGTTCCCGCCGAATGAGCGATCCTTCGCTTCCGCGCCGGCCGACCTTCGATCTGCGATCGCTCACGCCCGCGCGCGTCGCGCTCGGGCGCAGCGGCGCCAGCCTGCCGACCAGGGCGCTGCTCGACTTCACGCGGGACCATGCCCGCGCCCGCGATGCGATCCATGCCGCCTTCGACGCGCCGCGCCTCGCCGACGAACTCCGTGCCCTCGGTCTTCCGGTTCTGCAGGCGCGAAGCCGCGTTGCCGACCGCGGCGATTATCTGCGCCGGCCGGATCTCGGACGCCAGCTGGATCCGGTCTCGGCCGAGGCACTGGCGAGAGACCGCGGCGAGCCCGGCGGTCTCGCAATCGTGATCGGTGACGGCCTGTCGGCGGCGGCGGTCCACGCCCATGCCGTGGCGCTCGTGACGCAATTGCTGCCGAAACTCGCCGCCGGCGAGGCCGTCGCGGTCGGCCACGTCATTGTCGCCTCAGGCGCCCGTGTCGCGCTCGGCGACGAGATCGGCGGCATTCTCGATGCACACATGGTCGTGATGCTGATCGGCGAACGGCCTGGCCTGTCGGCCCCCGACAGTCTCGGGGCCTACCTGACCTTTGCGCCCCGGCCGGGCCGGACCGATGCCGAGCGCAATTGCGTCTCGAACATCCACGCGGCCGGATTGAGCCATGACGAGGCTGCCTTCAAGATCGACTGGCTGATCAGAGAGGGGCTGGCCCGAAAGGTCACGGGTGTGGCGCTGAAGGACGAGAGCGCCGACCGCGCGCCGCGTCGAATTGGCACGGCCTCGGCACCATGATCGATGGCGGCGCGAAATCGGGCATCAAGGTCGAATCGGCAGCCTCCCGCAGCTTGCGAGAAGGGCGCCTGACCTGCTAAACCCCTCGCGGCGATTTTCCGCGCATTTTCAAGGGGCAAGCCTCCCATTCGTATGGCGTTTTCAAGCCGTTCGCAGGGCGCGATAAGCTCTTACCAACTCAGCCGATTTAGGAACTGGACAAGGCATGCTCGAAAAGCACAGCGAGAGTGAGGTTCATGTCGACAAGCTCGAGCAGGGACCTGCGTCCTCGATCGCCTTCGGGCTGGAGCGTGTCGGGCTGATCGCCGTCCGGGCGCCGATCGTCTCCTGCATCGTCCTGCTCCTGCTGATCGTCGGGGCCGTGTTCGGCATTCAACGCATCAAGATCGACGATTCGCTGTCGCAGCTGTTCCGCTCCGACACCCGCGAATTCAAGCAGTATGAAGAGGTCACGAAGAAGTTTCCGGCCGAGGAATTCGACGTCCTGGTCGTGGTCGAGGGCAAGAACCTGCTGGCGCGCAACAACCTCGAGAAGCTGCGCGACTTCGTCACCGACCTGCAGCTGGTCGAAGGCACCCGCGGCCTCGTATCGCTGTTTTCGGCGCGCCAGGCGCCGGCGCCGGGCAAGCTTCCGGCGGCGCTGTTCCCGGGCGAACTGCCCGAGGGCGCGGCCTATGACAAGTTCATCGAGACCGTGAAGAACAACGAGATCATCCGCGGCAAGCTGCTGTCGGAGGACGGCACCTTGGCGCTGATCGTGCTCTCGCTCGATCCGAAGGTCGTCGCGTCCAACGATCTCACCAAGACGGTCGGCGACATCCGGGCGCTGATGAAGGAAGACCTCGGCGAGACCGGTCTCAACGTGCAGCTTTCCGGCGTGCCGGTGATGCAGCTCGAGATCCGCAACGCCGTCGAACGCGACGGCCTGACCTACAACGTCCTCGGCATCCTTGCCGGCTGCATCATCGCCATCATCTTCTTCCGCAAGATCTCCTTCATGGTGGCCGCGGCCTTCCCGCCGATGATCGCGATCCTGCTGGCGCTCGGCGCGCTCGGCTGGGCCAATTTCAACCTCAACATGTTCCTGAACGTGATGACGCCGCTCATCATGGTGATCAGCTTCTCGGATTCGATGCAGCTGACCTTCGCCGCGCGCGACCGGCTGATCGCGGGCCAGGACAAGTTCACCGCGTTCAAGAACGCGGTGCTGGTGGTCGGGCCGGCCTGCGTGCTGACGCACGGCACCGCCGGCATTTCCTTCATCGCGCTGCAGTTCTCGGATTCCGACCTGATCCGCAAGTTCGGCGAGGCGGGCCTTGCCGCCACCATCATCGCCCTGGTCGCCGTGCTGTCGCTGGTGCCGGTGTTCGGCGTGCTGCTGGTGCGCAACGAGAAGGTGTTCGCGGTCAAGTTCCAGAGCGCCGATGCCGGCGTGCAGGCCCTGCGCAATTTCTGCTACTGGATCGCTGTGCGCATGGTCGGCCGTCCCGGCCTGTTCAGCCTGATCGCGGTGCTGTTCGTCGGCGGCCTCGGTGTCATCTACGCCAATCTCGAGCCGCGCTACCGGCTCGCCGACCAGGTCCCGGACAAGCGCCAGGCGGTCGCCGCCAGCGACCGGCTCGATGCCAAGCTCACCGGCGCCAATCCGGTCAACGTGCTGATCGTGTTTCCGAAGGGCCAGTCGCTCTATTCGCCGGAGACGCTGCAGACCATCGCGGACGTGCACGCGACCGTGGAGAAGTCGGCCGGCGTCGGCAATGTCTGGTCGCTGGAGACGCTGCGCCGCTGGCTGTCTGAAAAGGCCGGCAGCAGCGACGTCGCGACGCTGCAGGAATATGTGAACGTCATCCCAGAACATCTGGTGCGGCGCTTCATCGATGCCGAGCAGGATGCCGTCGTCGTCGCCGGCCGCGTGCCGGACAAGGATTCCAGCCAGCTGCTGCCGATCGTCGACAAGCTCGATTCCGAACTCAACGCCATCCGCCAGAAGCATCCGGGCTACGAGATCGCGGTGACGGGTCTCGCCGCCATCGCGGCGCGCAACTCCGCGAGCATGATCGAGAAGCTGAACCACGGGCTGACCATCGAATTCCTGCTGGTCGCCATGTTCATCGGCCTCGCATTCCGCTCCTGGGTGGTGATGCTGGCCTGCATCCTGCCGGGCATCTTCCCGGTCGTGATGTCCGGAACGGTGCTGTGGGCGATGGGCGAGGGGCTGCAATTCGCCAGCGTGGTCGCGCTGACCGTCTCGTTCGGCCTCGGCCTCAGCGCCACCATCCACTTCCTCAACCGCCTGCGGCTGGAGAACAAGCCGGGCGTCGGCTCGGCGCTCGCCGTGGAGCGGGCGACCGTGCTGGTGGGGCCGGCGCTGATCCTGACCACGGTGGTGCTGGCCTGCGGCCTCGTCGTCACGGTGTTTTCGGACCTGCCGTCGCTGCGGCTGTTCGGCTGGCTCAGTGCCTTCTCGATGGTGATGGCGCTGGTCGCCGATCTCTTCATCCTCAGGCCGACCGCGATGTGGCTGATCAACCTGCACGCCAAACTGCAGGGCGCCGACAAGCCGGCGATCTGAGCGGCGGCCTCGTCCCGTCGACGCACCTGCTGCAATGAAAAGGCCCCCGGTTCGCGAGAACCGGGGGCCTTTCCGCCTCAATCGGGCAGGGTGCTTCAGCCCTTCGTCATCGTGATGTTGACGCCGCGGATCTCGCCCTTGGAGGAGATCTGCACCGTCTGCTTGGCACCGTTGGTGCGCAGCGACAGATTGGCGGCGAAGCCGTTGGCCTCGACGAACACTTCGATCTGGCCGCCGCCGGCGGTGCCCTGCAGATTGCCGAAGATGTTGCGGCTCGACTCGCTCCAGTTGCCGGAGATGCGATCACCCTGGCTGGTCACGTCGCTGGTGAGGTTGAACTTGTAGCTGTCGGACGCGCATTGCAGGCTCTGCTTCAGATTGAGGCCGCTGCCGGCAACCTTGTAGTCCGCCTTGCAGCGGATGCGCTCGGTCGAGCCGTCGGACAGCGACACCGTGCCGGTGCCGGTCCAGGCGCCGTCGAAGCCGGCAAACGGTCCGGACGACTGCGCCTGGCTTGCCGTGACTGAGAACAGCAGCGCAGCCCCGATGCCCACCGCCTTGATCGCCCGTCCAGATCGCCCGAAGAATCTCATCTTGAATATCCCGTTTTGGAACGACGCCCGTTTCAAGCGAGGGCGTCTCGCCACATCGAAGGTTTAGTGTTCCGAGCCTTTGGCAGGTTCAACCCGACTCCGGCTCCGCATTGACAACGCCGCAGACCGCGCCCGGAAGCCGCGGCGTGCCGCATTTCGGCAAGTTTCCAAGCAAAAATCGCCGGACTGACAGATGCAGCGCTGCAACAGCTCGTCAGAAAACGCGACATGCCCGAATTATGACGTCGTATCAAGCTCTTACATCTGCCAATGAAGAGCGTCGGAAGACCTGATTTGGCGGCTGCGGCACCAATTTGGCCGCATTTGCCAGCGCTTGTGGCTTCTCCGACGCCGCACTTTCCGCGGCAAACTTGCCATCAGAACAATCCATTCCGGCTCTTGCCCTGTGCTGCCCGGGATCGGGGCGATTCTGCCGTCAGAATGAAGGAATACTATGCGTAAGCTTCTCGTCGCTCTCACCCTGCTGTCGGCATCACTTTCCACGGCGGCTTTCGCCCAGCAAGGACGCGGCACGGACGCCGAGCAGAAGGCCTGCACGCGCGATGTGCAGAAGTTCTGCCGCCCGGTCATCGACCAGGGCGATTTCACGATCCTGGCCTGCCTCAAGGAGAATCGGTCGAAGATCTCCCAGGCCTGCGACCAGGTCCTGAAGAACCACAACCAGTAAGCCTCGGCCATTGGCCTAGCGGAGGCGGGCTGGGGCCGCCTTCGGGCCGGATCCGCAGGGGCTGCCCGCGCGGGACAGGATTGGTTTTGCGGCCGTATTCCCCTATATGGGTTTCACTTTCGCGTTCTAAGCTATTGATCTTGCTTGACAGAAGCCGCGACTGTGTCAGCGCTCGTGTCAAAAAGCCGCTCGGTCAACGTCGCGCGTCCTGTGCGTGGCCGTAGGTCTGGAAGACGTGAGCCGGCGACTTCCAGCCGCCAAGCCGGGCCGTCGTCACCACGTCCACGCCGCGTCGCAGGAGCGCCGTAGCGAAGCCATGGCGGCACGAGTGGAAGGTCAGGCCTTCCAGGCCGGCCGCCTTCGCCGTGCGCGCCCAGGCGTCCCGCGCCGTCGTGTAGGCTATGTCAAATACCTTGCCCTGCGCAGGGCGATCGACCGCCGGCAGATTGGCGAGAGCTACCACGACGTTCATGGGCAAATGAGCCACACGCTCATTGCCGAGCTTGCTCTGTTGGATCAGCACCGTCCTAGCTTTGAAATCGACATCCCTCCAGCGGACAGACAGCGCTTCGGAGATCCGCGCGCCAGTCGCGTAAAGAAAAAGGGCGAGAACCTTGATCTCAGGACGCTCGGCGTGCGCCCCAAACTTCTCGATCCAGTCAAGCAGGATGGGTTTCTTCTTCTTCGTCTCGAACTTTAGGCGCTTGATCTTGATGTGGGCGCACAGCTCGGACTCGGCGGCATGGTTGATGATCGCCTGCGTCGGGACAATGACCTGCCTGTTCCGGCTTGCGTTGCCGGACTTCGGATAGATCTCCATCGCTGACCGGATGATTGCGCCCGGCGTCATATCCTTGACCTTTGTGTCGCCCCAATATTTCAGGAGCGGAGTAAGAAAACGTTGCGACTTTCCGGCCGCTATGTAGAGGGCAACCGCTTTTGGAAATGTCAGGACTTCCTTATCGCCATGGATACGACGTTTGAAGAATTCGTCCTGGACCTTGGCCGCAATTTCTTCGGCTCTTTCCTTGTCAGGTGTGCCAGTAGTGCCGCGGAGTCGACGTCCGGCAATTGTCCCGCGGTAGTGGTAGACAAGGCTTCCCTTACGTCGATAGACCTTGAGGGACATGGTTTTGTTGCCTCTAGAATTGCGGAAACGTCGTCTGGCAGGAGCACCATACGATTGCCCAGGATGCGGCACGCGCCAAGCTCTCGCGCCTTGTCACGCACACGCCTTTCTGACCAGCCGTAGCGACTGGCGAACTCAGATGGAGTGATGCCTGCTGGAAGGTTCATGTGCTCAATCTACCAGAAGTTTCGGCGTTTCGGAATGACTGATCGACGTGCGAGATTTCAGCAACTTAGCCAGATTGTTCACTGTCGCTTTGGTTCGACGGGAATGTGGATGTGGTCACATCGGGTCCCATGGCTTGTCTCCATCAGGAAGCGGATCGGCGCCGTTCTTCGCCCGGATTTCGTTCAGAGTTGGCCGCTTCCAATCCACGATCTGGATAGAGACGACCATATCCTTGACCCACTCCTCGTCGCGCTCCTCCTCGTCTTCGACCAGCAATGTCTTCTTGCCGCTCTTCAGGACGACCTCACCCTCCAGTTGGTCGGTGAGGATGTCGATGGCGCATTCCAGCACATCCATGCCGGTGCAGTTGCCGCCGACCTCGATCGTGAACGTTTTGCTGTAGGCCCATTGCTTCAGCACAATCTCAACGATCTGCTTTCCCCAGCGGGTGTTCGGGCTGTATTCCTTGATTACTGGCATTTTCACATGCTCACTTGTTTGAGGGGATTGCGGACGTGCGCAGGTTCTTGATCGCATGCTCAAACCACGGGGCCTGCAAGGCCCAACCCCGCTTACGATTGTTGTCGTAGTCTGACAGCAAGCGCGCCACAGCTTCCACCGCCGCGTCAACGTCAATCACATATTCGTCGCCGCGTTCGGTTCTGACGGTCATGACCGTCTGGCCGCCGGGATAAGTATCCGTCTGTTCAATAATCATTCTGTTCCCCGTTGATCTGAAGGCAGCGCGGCGATGCGATCGGCAGCTCGATACGCCTTGATCACGTCCTGATGGTCGGGGTTGGCTTTGATTTCCGCGTCGCTTTCGAATATCGAACATTCGAACAAAATGATGCGGGCGATTTCGTCGCGCAATGATCTCTTTTTAGCCATTAGACCTCTCCCTAACTCCTCCCCACAGGAACGATGATGCGGACCTTGACGGCCCGGTCCCCCTTAGCTTGGCACTGGTGCCACAGCTCAAGCTGGCGCGTGCTGAGACTGCGGCCCCACGATGTTTCGACGCCGTATCTGATATTGACGTGGTCTGCTATGGCGTCTTTGCGCGTCAACCACTGGCCGATGTAAAGGCCGACCTCGCCAACGATCGCCCAGCGAATATACACCTTCGTCTTAGCCATCGTTTCTCTCCGTCGCTCCGGACACATCATCGGTGAGCTGATCCAGAGCCATCTTGCCAAGATCATGCAGAGTAAGGGGGCGTGGGGACTTCCCGGACGGCTTAGAATTGGGAATTGCTGTTACCGTGCTGTTCACTACGGAAAGCAATCCAGTATCTCCGGTCTCTTCCCCGCTCCAATAAAGTTCGCCGTTCGCCGTAATGCCGCGATGATCCAGCCAGTCGCAGCAAAGCCAGCGAAGTTGCTCTTCATATTTGTAGAATTTTTCGTTACCGTCCCAAACAATGTGCTCCAAGGTATCGGCCGGCACCCACTGAAAATAGGCATCGATCCCGGTAATCTTTTCCGATTTGTCGCTTGCGGCGATCTCCAACAATTCCTTTGCCTCTGCCATAGTCAGTTTGCGGCTGAGCTTGATGGCGCCGGTAAATTCTGTCGTGTAGCCCATGGTTATTCCCCTGTGTTGCTTTGATGCGAAGGAAGCTGGGATGAGCGCTCGGACTCGATGCGCTTCGATCGCTCGACTTCCTGTTGGTAAGTTCGACCGACGCCGACCCGGCCATGGCGCAGCCAGATCTGAAGATCGTCATATTCGTGAAGCGTCATGCCAAGATGCCGCGCTCGCTGTTCTCGTTCTGCGCGTTCCATCACTTGCTCTCCGGGCGCGAGAGTGCGGACGTCATGTAGGCTTCGATGAACGCGGCTGCCGGGCGCGGGTCGATCGCGTTGCCGAAACCCCGCAGGAGACCCACTCGGTTGGGTATCCCATGAGCCAGCAAACGAATTCCGGGTTTAACGCGCCTGGCTTTTCCGTCTGCTCCGATGACCCACTCAAGGCTTGCGCCCTCAGTGCTGCCCCACCCTGACGATTGGGCGGCGGCTTTGCCCCCGTCGCTTCGTTGGTTCTGGCTGTGGCCCACAGCGCATGGGTCCGGATCGCAACCAGCCCCGCACTGTTGCCCGCTTCGTTGTTGCCGTTCTTCGCGGGCGCCAAGCTGGTCGGCGTCGGCCATGCTGACTTGACGACCACCGTCGTTAGAGACTCCTGCGTACCCTTCTTGCCGCGAGATCGGTCCTGAAATCCCTGTCTCGCCTCGCTGTGAATCGGCGTGGGCCACGAACCAATATCGGTCCCTAATGTGGTCCGCACCCGCGCTCGCGGCTTGGATAGGCATTGCCCCCACGGCGTAGGCCATTTCTTCCAAGTCACTTCGCACAAGTCCGAGCCATTCAGTAGCGCTCGCAACCTGCTCTCCAAAGACGATTGCAGGGCCGCACTCGCGGATAAGCTCACGCCAGACCGGCCAGAGGTGGCGTTCGTCGGCAAAGCCTCGCTGGGCTCCGGCGAGAGAGAAGGGCTGGCATGGGCAGGAGCCGGTCCAGGCTGGGCGGTTATCGTCCCATCCAGCTTTTCGTAGGGCGTAAGACCATCCGCCGATTCCAGCGAAGAAATGGCATTGCGCGAAACCTCGCAAGTCTCCTGCCCGAACATCGACAATTGACCTGGTATCGACTTCTCCATCAGCGATCAGCCCTGCCTTGATGAGGTTGCGCAGCCAGTCGGCGGCGAATTCGTCGTTCTCGTTGTAATAGGCGGTCATTCAGTGCCCCGCTCTGTGGGCTGAAGGTGCTCGCAAAGGTGACAAACTGGTCCATCCTGCGGACAGCCGTCATGGTAGCCGCAGACCTTGCCTGTCTTACTCTCCGGGCGCGTCACCAGTGATGATGCGCGGTCACGTCGCACCAGCTCATTGCTGACGATGGCATAATTAGCCAGCGCCTCATTTTGTCCATTCGTTGGATTTTTAACTTGAACAAAGGCTGCGTAAAGGTCAGAGGCAGCGTCAAAAAGGTCTTTGAGGTCCTTCCGATAAAACTCGGAAGAGTCTTGCCAGTCGCGCAACTCTTGCGCTGCCTGCGGTACATCGCGGCCAGCTTCTCCCCGTGATGGCGTCCAAGCGAGGTCCTTGTCCACAAACTCGTCCAAGTTCGTGAATCGCATCACGTTGCCATTCTTCAGATGGTCAGTGTAAGCGGGGGCAACTCCAAGCACACGAAGCCGCCTATAACGAGCGGCGTCCACGCTATCGGCAGATGAGTGCGAACCACCCAAAGGCTCAAATCCACCAAATGTTGCGCCAGCCGGGCCGACGGCCGGCGGCTTCCCGCTCAGCTTCTGCGCAAAGGCATGGGCCTGCTCGACCAATTCTTCTTCGGTGCGGGCGACTGGCGGTTGGGCGGCGCGGGCGAGAAATTCGGGCCATTGATTGATATGACGACCATGAAGCCAGCATTCAAGGAACTCAAGTCGTTCGCTGTCGTCGCTGATCTCCTGGACGGCAAACTCAATTGCTACTCGATCGGGGTTCGGCGATCCTTGGGCAGCATCGGGGATGATCGACGGCATAGGCTGCCAAGCCTTCACATCCTGCGAGACCCCAAGCGCCGACCAAAGACCCTTTACCTGCGGGTGGCGCCAAATTTGACGGACAACGTCGCCGGCAGGCGGCGTGCACCACCCGATGCATGGACTCGGGGCGTTGTCGAAATCCGTTCGCCAAGGTGCATGCACGCTCCCAGCGGATGATTGATAGTGATCGGTCATGGCGTAACAAACTCCGCGTCATCAAGCTGCATGCCGTATCGGCGCACGCCCGGTTCTCCATTTGCTTTCAGAACGAAACCTCCAATGCTGATGTAGCCGTATCTGTACTCCACCTCATCAGCCACAAACATTTTGGAGCCGTAAGCCTTCACGACCTTTCCGCTGTGGCGCTTCAAGAGCGCTTCGCAATGCTCCTGAAGGTTGGCAACCAGCTCGTTAGCCGAGTACAAAAGTTCATCGTCGGTCATTCTCACTCCCCCAGGTTCGAGCTTCCAAACCTGTCGGGCTCGGTTGGAAACTTTGACAGATAGGCGGCGAAAAGGATCAGGGCCGCTATGGTGATCAGGACGGTCATGTCAGCACCACACCACGTCAAATAGGGGGTCTTTGATCTGCGAGCGAACCCACTTCCGCATGCGGCGAAAACGCTCCTCTGGGGTTTCCTTGCGCATGCGCCGTTGTGTGCCAGGGCGCCCCCAGTAATCGAGACAGTCAATAAACTCGTACTCGCCAGACCATCCGGACTCGTCGTTCTCGTAGACGATTTCTCGCGCGAGGCAGTCGGCCACATCGAACTTGCCAGCCACGGTCTCTGCGTCTTCGGGATCAAGGTTGGACATATCCACGCCACGCAGCTTTCCAGCGGCGCCGATCGCGCAGACAGCGCCATCTTGCTCAAGGTTATCGGCAATCAGCCGCTTGCACGGCATCCCATTCATTGCGATCAGAATGTCCTTTAGAAGGGCTTGGCCGCGTTTGCCGCGCGTTGCACTGGCGACCCTGCCGCGATGCCTGATCAAGTCCCACTGTTCGCAATCGTCGCTATAACCGGCTCGGCTCATGTCAGTCCCTCGGTGTGATGAGAAGAGCGGTTACGAGAAATGCGAGAACAGGATCAGCGAGAAATCTGACGGCTCAAACTTTCGTCCAAATGCCTCTGAAACCTTGCTCGCAAGCGCATTTTGATCAATTTCAAGATTGCTCGGATCGATCTTCGTTTTCTTAAAGCCGTCGTAGTGATCGCTGGTGGCAATGATCTTGCCGGCCAAGGCGTATCCGCCGCACATGCCGTCATAGACGACATCAAAGCGTCGCTCCGGTTTGCCGCAAATCTCTGCCTCAAACTTCTCGAAATCGCAGTTGTCGTAACCAGCGTCGACTGCGAACATCAGGTGGTCAGTACGGCGAACGCCCATTTCAATTCTCCTGTTCAGCGTTGGTGTTGAGCAAGCGCGAGAGACCCGGCCGCTGTAAGTGAGGCCGTGCCTCCGAATGGGTCGTATTCGATCAAACCCTTGTCTTGCAGACCGGACAGAATCCGCAGCACCCGCTTCGACTTCATGCCCTTGGCGGCCGACTCTTCAAGATTTCTGCAAACGTCGATTTCTTCTGCGGTCATGGTTCACTCCGGTAGTGCGGCGATGTGAGTGGTTAGGTGCTTTCCCGTAGCGAGAGCGCTAAGCCCTGAACATCTTGGTCAACCACCCAACCAGCTTGTGAAGCAGGAAGAGAAAGCCGATCAGCATGAGGACGAGGGCTGCTAGTATGAGGGCGAGGCTTCCGGTCATTTGCCTTGCTCCTGAATGATCCGCATTGCCATTTCGTGGTCTCCTGAAACGCCGTGAAGCGACATCGCCAGTACAAATGGGTTGATCCCTTCGTTCATCCAGAATTCCAGTTCATTCCCCTGGTGCTGCCGGCGATGGTCTCGGCCGCATAGAGGAAGCGTCCAGCGGTCGGACGGTTTCTCCTGCATTCCCGTGTGCCGCTTCCCATAACGAAGGCTGGCGGATCGGATGTGTGCCGCCTCCGTCGAGGTATCGTCTCCGCAAACAACACAGGGCAACGAGCGGATGAAATCCAAGTGTCCTTCGTCATGAACGCGAGCGCGCTTCAGTCTCATTGCATCGCCTTCCAAGCCTGGAATTGAATATCCAGAGATTGCCAGACGGCTTTCGCTGCCGGATTGGTGTTGAAGTGCGCTCGCGAATTGACCTTGCAATGATCCCGAACAAAGTACGCCGCGTTGTCCGCGCTTCCTTCGTCTCGCATGCCAAGCTCTTCCTTGAGGAAAGCCCAAAACAGCGGTTCTGCGCATCGGATGCCCGCTTGTGCGGAGGGCTGTAGATCGCGCCAATTCTTGCTTTGCTTGTCCTCGGGGGCATTGATGATCGGCTCGCCATGCCCTTCCTTTAGGGCGGCAATGCCAAACCAGCGCTCAGCCGCAGGCGCGGGCATGCCACCAAGAACCTCGTAGGCCGCGTCCGATTCGTGAAGCGGGACCTCAAAAATTATCTGAACCGTTTGCCTTGTTTTGACGAGTTTCCAGTCCGCGTACACAGCACGAAAAGCAGTCATAGGTGGCTCCATGCTTTGCGGGCTTTAATCCTATTTGCGTGCGTCTTGGTAATCCCAAAACGTTGGGCGAGGGCGGCGCCGGAAAGTGTTGATGCTCTGATTGCCAGAACATCGTTTTCAGAAAGAATTGAGCGGTTGTTATTGACGCCCTTCACGGCCCCCGGCCTTTTGGCCCAATGCCGTTGACCACGACAAGTTGTTTCAGGGTGCGTGTAGCGCGCATTGCGCAATCCCGTGGCATGATTGCCACGCCCTTTACGTTCCTTGTCCTTCATGTTGTCCGCATGCGAGCCAAGAAAAAGATGATCGGGGTTGACGCATTGAGGAATGTCGCATTGATGAAGGACGTGCTTCCCTTCTGGAATTGGACCGTTGGTTTGCTCCCAGAAAAAACGGTGTGCACGCAAAACTACGCCGTCGATTTTGAGTGATCCGTATCCGCGAGCGGAACATGCCCTCATCCAAATCCAGCAACCACATTCGGTAATTGGCATGACAGCATGCTCAAATCGCTCAAAGATCGACGGCGTCATCTGTAGGTCCTCAGAACGGCACGTCGTCTGCGGGCATGTTGTCGCTGATGCCGCCGGTCATGCGCTGCGGGCTGGTCGAGATCGGATCGCGGGGTTGGGCCTCGCGATTGTCCTTCGCCGTGGGAACGCGGCACCGAATGGCGTCAACCACCTTGCCTTGGTAGTCGGTCTTGACCGAAAACAGGATCAGGGGCTGGTCAAACCAGTCGTCGGTATCGTCGCCATAGCCGTCGCCGATGGTGTTGGCGTTGGTCTTGTTGAGGACGAGACCTTTTTCCTTGCCCTTGAAGTAGAGAACGATCTTCTTGTCGCTCCCGATGGTTTCGCGTTCGGCGCGGCCCATGGTGACGCGGATTTCACGCCCGCCCAAGTCGGCCGCCTTAAGGTACTGTGAGGGAAACTCTTCCGAAATTCTCATGTCGTGGCTTTCTGTCTGAGTTCGTTGCGGTATGATTTCAATGCATTGTAGAGATCGAAGCCGGGCGACTCGTCCGGGTTCATGTTGAGGGTTTCTCGGTTCTGCTTTTCTCCATTCCACCAGTCGATAAGATCGCCTTCATTCCTCGCCATTCGCATTGCGATCATTGCTGCAATGGCGTACTCGCAAGCCGCTGTCTTTCTGTCCATCGCGGCGCCTTACAAACATCGGGCAGTGCCCCAGGTTGATAGAGGCGCATCGGTTGTACGGTTCGGCGTGAACCCAAAGTTTCGGGGCCACGGCATTCATGTTTTCGAGACGCGGAAACTTGACGCAAAGCCATTGACGCGGAGACTGCTTGCGCGACTGCTCATGGACGTTGTCGCAATCCTCGCAAGCGGTTGGGGTCATCGGCGATACACCAGCGTCGGTCCCGGCTTCCGTGCCATCAGGAACGAAGCCACGAGCTGCGCTCGCATGACGATTTGCCCGACGCCAATCCGCTGAGCTTCGACAAGATCAACCGTTTCCTTGTTGGCTGCGAAGGCGCAAAGCTCGTCCAGGTCACGGATCAGCGCATCAATCCGCCTTTCCATCTGGACTTCTGCCGTCTCGTGTTCGACGAAATCCTGCATAGCCTCGCTGACGGCTTCGAGTGCGTCTGTGTAGGTCATGTCACACCACCAGCGTAGCTATTGCGAACAGTCCCAGACCAAATGCGATGCAGGCTATGAGCTTGTCGGTCATGACAGCACCCACGCCGCACAAGCCAATGGCAGGGCCGAAATCACCAAGAACACAACGCCGACGATGGCTTTGCCCCCGTCCTCTTGCCCCGCCCAAAGGCCGTAAATGCCAGCGGCGGCGAGAAACAATCCGGCGATGATCAAGGGTACTGATGCAACGACCCACATCTCACGCCTCCACCGCAGTCGCGGCGCCGCTGCGCACGACAATGATTTGATAGCTGGAAACGTTTGCGTGATTGATGTTCACGAACGCCATAAGCCCCACAATCGTCATGAACGTCCGATCGTAATGCTTTTCGGTGCCGTCAGCGAAATTCACGTAGCTCAGGATGTATGTGTCCATCCCCATCACTCCGCAGCTTCAAGCGAACGGAACTGGCTGGCTTCCGACATGATCTCGTCGGTGACGTCGTTGCAGATGCGCTCGACGGGGTTGCATTCCAGCACCATGCGGACGTTCGGCAATTCGCCGGATCGAATGTCGATCACCGTCTCGTGGCGGGTCATGTTGGCGGGATCGCGCTCAGCCCATGCGGGGCCTGAGTTGTACTGACACAGTACGAAGTAGATCATGCGATCGTGGTTCATGGTGCGGCTCCCCGTGGTTGATGGATCAGGCGGCGAGGCCGTGCTTGATCAACCACGCTTGCCGACGAAGCTGGTCGCAAATCTTGATGTGGCGCGCATAGGCGTCGAGTTCGCCAGACTTGTAAGCCGCGATTGCGTGGTCCGCGTGCCAGTTTGCGACCGCCTCAATGGTTCCGATGCTCATCTGTCCGTCTCCCCTTGGCCCTAGGCCCTAGGCCGTTGCTGATGGGGAGACAATACGAAACGTATTACGTTAGCGCAACACAAAACGTATTACGTATTATCACGAAATGTTACAAAGGCGGTCTTGGAATTTTACTGGGGGACCATGTTGATCACTTTGGCCGCCCACTCGATCTCGACGTCAAGGAGCGGGGCTTCCGTGTTCGAGAGCAGGTGGAATAGCCCCTGCCTGGCGCGGCTCCGCTGAATCTTCTTGATCAGAATGCGGCCATCCAACAGCCCAACCACGCAAAGCTTACCGATTTGATCGGCGGTGACCGGCCGATGCACGTCATCATAGAACACCAACCAACGGTCGAACAGAGCGCCTAGACTATCGCCTCGGATTTCAACGGCCACGGTTTCATCAGATGCACCTTCAGGGGCGGGGACATCATCGAAAGGGCCTTGGTCGCCAAAGAAGTGAGCCGCAGCCCCTGCGCTGACGTAGCCCACCAGCGGGACCGTCCGGCGATCGGCGGGGGCGGGCGTTTTCTTTCCTTTGCTGCCGTACAAGAGCCATTCGGGCGTGACCCTGAAAGCCTTGGCATATTTCTCGGCTACAGGTGGCTTAAGGCCACGAGTGCCGTTTTCATGAGAAATATAGGTCGATTGCCCCCAGCCGAAAGCTCGGGCCGCATCAACAGCGTTGTCATAGCCGGCTTCGCGCCGCGCCTTTTGAAGTCTATCGCTTGGTTCCATCATACACTTTGTATCGGAAAAGAAAATACGAAGCGTGTTGACGGGCGTAATACGATATGTATTATGCTCGCCTCATGGACACCCTGACCTCATTCCAATCTGTCATCGACGCCTTCGGCGGACCGACCAAGTATGCCGAGGCCATCGGTATTCCGGGGTTTCATGCGCAATCGATGAAGACCCGCGATTCAATCCCCCCGGCCTATTGGGAGGATACTGTTGCGGCCGCATCAGAGCGCGGCGTTGAGGGCGTTACGTTGAAGCGGCTGGCCGAGCTTGCGAAGGCGCGGCCGAAAAAGCGCGGGGCATCTGAGCCGGAGCGCGCCGCATGATCGGCAAGCATCAATCGGCAACCAAGGCCAAGATTGGCAAGTCAATTGATGCCTCAAGCTGGCGTCGAAAGACCAAAGACAAATCGAACACCATGCAATCAACCGCCGGCCAGTGGGAGGAGGATTACGCATCCCCCTCCAACCGCCGGAAGGGTCGCACCATGCTTTGGGAAGAATACACACATCGCATGGATTACGACTGATGAACCCTTTTGCCCGTATAGCTCAGATGGAGAGCAGCCGCATTGTAGGCGGACGCGCGCAGACTCAAGCCCTGCTGCGGGCACCATATCAAGCAAGCCGCCGGACGACGCTCGACGGGGAATTCGACACATCGTCCGGCTCTCACACAGCGCAGAACACGCGCGCTGATTACAAATTCTATTCGGCCAATGACGGACGGACCTCAGTCGGGGAGCGTGAGCCTCGGTTGCTCTCAGAAAGCCAATCTGCGGGGCCGTCATTGGAGGGCGAAAGCCCGGCTCTTCATTCCCGTTCAAGATTGGCCGCTCACGCACCATTCCTCCCGTCGCAGGGGCTAAATTCTGGCGCCTCTGCGGCCAACTTGGCGCGCCCCCAACCGCGCCCTTTTATTCTCGATAGCGACACATGCGCGATCTGCGCGGTTGCTGTTGTTCTCGGTGTTATCGCGCTGCTCGGCTTCCTCGCTGGTTTCGCGGGCGTCTACATTTTCGATTTGTTTGACTTTGGCTAGGACGCGCTCGGCTGCAACCGAGATGTGCGTCCATGTGTCTGTGTTGTCGTTGAGTGCCTTTGCCATGAACCAACCATGGCAGAGGAGATATCCAGATGTTGGAGAAGTGGTCCAAAATGAGTGCGCGTGAAGCGATGATAGCGATTGCCGGAGGGCCGCCCGCTTATGGCGAGCTCCCCCGGTGGTTGACGAAGGTCTCCAAGGCCGCCGGCATTTCCTTCCGCACCGCGCGTTCACTTTGGCTGAATGAGATCAAGAACCCTGATCACCTGGCGGCCCGCGCGGTCCGTCAGCAGGCACAAATCGAAGAGGCGAGGCGAGATGCGGCCGTGGTTGCGAACTTCTTTAATAGCCGCGCTCAAGCGCTTGCCAACGTCGATCCGGATTTCCATCGGGAGCAGATTGATGCGTTCCTCACGGCGGCGCGCATTGTTGGCGGTGGAAATAGCACCTGAGATTTTTTCACAGCAAGGGGAAAATCATGACTGAATTTAACGCCTTCCCGAAGATCGCTCGGCTCAATCGCGAGTGCACGATTACCGAAAAGATCGACTGCGGATTCCGACGAAGTCGCCCGGGTGTACCGATATGAAGTCGCCCGGGGATTCCGAGACGATGTCGCCCACCTCTCCGATTTGATCTCGCCCGGGGGCGAGGCGTTCTAG
>VYLE01000109.1_pt1 | contig 77125 bp, 72 predicted proteins | sample 5114391 | NCBI WGS metagenome assembly VYLE01 (sample SAMN12291771, study PRJNA351875) | freshwater metagenome | isolation source: freshwater lake | place: USA: Michigan, Kent Lake | collected 2013-08-15 | reverse complement strand
TCCCGCTCCATCCGCTCCCGCCGCCGCTTCGGATCGCCGGCCGAGCGAGCCTCCCTTGCGACGGGACGGGGACAATTATGGGGGCGGTCCCGGCCATGATGGCTGGTGACGCTGCATTTTTTGGAAGATGAGCGAAGTCAGAGGGTTGGCCGGGCGGAATATGCTGACAATCGGCGGATGGCCCGCACGTCTTCCTTCTCCTTGCGGGAGAAGGAAGACAGCAGCGCCTCTGCCAGAGCCGGACTCCGGATCGAAATCCGGGTCTGGACGCGATCGCGTCCAGACCGATTTCGATCTAGCCGCCCCGGCCTCCGTGTTTGGCATATTCCAGCCGCGCGATGGTCCGGTTGTGGACCTCGTCGGGGCCGTCGACCAGGCGGACGGTCCGGACCATGGCATACATCTCAGCCAGGGGCGTATCGCCCGAGACCCCGGCACCGCCGAAGGCCTGGATGGCGTCGTCGATGATCTTGAGCGCCATACGCGGGGCCGCGACCTTGATCTGGGCGATCTCGGATTTGGCGTTCTTGTTCCCGGCCTCATCCATCATCCAGGCGGCCTTCAGGACCAGCAGGCGGCACATCTCGATATTGGTACGGGCCTCGCCGACCCGCTGTTCCCAGACCGAATGTTCCGCGATGGGCTTCTTGAAGGCGGTGCGCGACAGCAGCCGCGCGACCATCAGTTCCAGCGCCCGCTCGGCGAGGCCGATGGTGCGCATGCAGTGGTGGATCCGGCCCGGCCCGAGCCGCCCCTGGGCGATCTCGAAGCCACGCCCTTCGCCGGCGATGAGGTTCTCGACCGGGACGCGGACATTGTCGAGGACCACCTCGGCATGGCCGATCGGGCGCTCGTCATAGCCGAACACCGACAGCAGCCGTTCGACGCGGAAGCCGGGGGTGTCAGTCGGAACGATGACCTGGGACTGCTGGGCGTGGGTGGCGGCGTCCGGGTCCGTCTTGCCCATGACAATGGTCACGGCGACGTTCGGATGGGCCATGTTGCTGGACCACCATTTGCGGCCGTTGATCACATAGTGATCACCGTCGCGCTCGATCCGGGTCTGGATATTGGTGGCGTCCGAGGAGGCGACCGCCGGCTCGGTCATCAGGAAGGCGGAGCGGATCTTGCCGTCCATCAGGGGCGTGAGCCATCTCGCCTGCTGCTCGGCGTTCCCGAACAGGTGGAGCACTTCCATATTGCCGGTGTCGGGGGCGTTGCAGTTGAACACCTCTGACGACCACATGTGGCGACCCATCATCTCGGCCAGCGGGGCGTATTCGAGATTGGTGAGCCCGGCCCCGTGATGACCGGGCAGGAACATGTTCCAGAGGCCGGCCTCCCGGGCGAGGACCTTGAGCTCTTCCATCACCGGCGGCTGGCGGTTGTGATCCTCGCGGACCTGGGCCCAGTATTCGGCTTCACGGGGGATGACGTGGTCATCGAGGAAGCGGCGCACCCGATCCTGCCAGTGAAGGCCCTTGTCGCTATGCCGGAAATCCATGGTCATGCTCCGATACGAAACGGCGCGGCCCCGGGGGGAGCCGCGCCCTGGAAGTCAGTTCGTCGTCCTGCGCCTCAACGCTTCAGCAGCGGGGCCAGCTTCTGGGCGATCATCATGTCGCCGGCGATCTTCAGCTTGCCCTGCATGAAGGCCATCATCGGATCCAGCGTACCGGCCGACAGGGCCATGAAGTCATCCCAGGCGATCGAGACGGTGGCGTCGGCAGTCTTGTCCTCATTGGTCACCGAATTCGGCACCGAGGCACCGTCGATGAAGATCTTGCCGACATCTCCGAGGTCGATCTTCACGGTCTTGCCCAGACCGGAGTTGTCGCCCACGGCGCCGCGGATGTGTTCAGTGACCTGGGCCAGATCGGCCATGAGCAATTCTCCTGTGAGGTTCGACCCCCTGCGGGCCGATGATCGCATTGAGGCTCCGACCTAGACCGCGTCCGGGCGGCTGCCAAGGTCACGCCGGGTAAAGTTGTCAGCCATTCTGTGGCCCGCAGCACACTTCGCGGCGAAATATCGCGGCCCAAAAGAGCACTTTTTTCTCCTGGAAAGCGAATAAATCACCCCTGCGGGGCAAGCGGCACGACAGTCCCCGAAACCGGGCGGCCCTCGCGGAACCGTCTCCTTGCCAACCGGTTAACCTTACCATAACGATGATACTTCGGTACCTGTCTGTGGGGTTCTTCAGGGCCTTGCCGACGACTGGATTTGGGGAGCTAAAGTGAAACACATAGTCATCGCCGCCGTTGGCGCTCTGCTGGCCTCGGCCGGAGCTGCCGGAACCACCGTAGCCCAGGATCGGGGTTACGCGCCGCCGCCGCCCTGCCGTGATGGAGGCCCTCGCGACTCCGCCGGTGTCTGCCTCTGCGACTACGAAGTGAATTTCTACAATCCCACCACGCCCTGGCATGTGGTTCGCGCCGGCGGACCCGGCATCCGCATCCGCGGCCGGCCGATCACCATCGCCTCGGGCCGTATCGATATCCAGGGCCCGCCGATCTATGTCGAGGCTCCGCCGATCCGTATCCAGGCCCCGCAGATCTATCTGCACGCCCCTGAAGTGCATGTCCGCCCGTCCGACGTCACCGTCGAGCCGCCGGAAATCCACTTCTCCGGCTGTGAAGACGGCCGCGATTGCGAGCCTGTCCGTCACGACTCCGCACCCGGCAGCTACGACGGCGAGCGCGGCTAAAACAGACCAGGGGCCGGCCGGACACCATCCGGCCGGCTCTGACCTGATCGAAAAAGAGGCCCGCGCCACATGGCGTCGGGCCTCTTCTGTTTCCGGGAAGGATCGGTCGTCAGTTCGGGTCGACGGGACCCTCGGCCGTGGCGCGGGCGGGCGCGCAGAAATTGCGGCTTCGCACCTCGGATGCCAGGGCCATATCGCCGCCCGCCAGGGCCGCACGCACCGCTTCGTCGCACCGGCCCTCACTCAACAGCCGCGAGACCTCCGTTCTGAGCGCCGCCCGGGCATTGGCGGCGTCGCGCAGGGCTCTGGCCTCGCGCCGGTCATCCGGCAGACACAGGGACAGCCAGGAGGCATCGGCACAACGCGCGATCAGTCGCGCCTGGCGGTCCGCCTCCGCCGAACTGGTCACGACCGGCAGGGGCAGGGCTGAGGTCGCGGGCGCGACCGTCCCGGAACTCACCGGCGGTTCGGTCAGGACGACCGTTCCGGGCGGAACGCCCCGCAGGATCACCGCCGGCATCTGATAGCTGCAAAGCCAGCCGGACGGGGTCATTTCGCAGGACTGCAGCGGAGCCCGCACCTCCGTCGGCTCCGGCGGAGCCGGAACGGGGTCCTGGGCCTGGGTAAGGCCGAGCGCGAGCAGTAGCGAAATCATGACCTGATCCGACCTCTATCGGCATACCCATACACCATAATGCCGAAACGGGCGTCGTGTATCCCTGTTCCGCAAGTTCACAGCCGCGCGAGGGCCGCCGGCACGCGCCGGGCCGGGCCGGTCTCACCTCCGTAGCCCGGCCGCGCGGTCCGGGCTAAACGGGCGGGAGCGAAGGCCGCAGGGGCGTGCCTTGCCCGGGAGTCCGGACCGTGACACCAGCGTTCCTCGCAATCCTGTTGGGCGGTTCCGGCATCGTGGTCGCGGCCGTGCTGACGCGGCTGAGCCTGTGGCTCCCGAACGGCGACCGCGAGGCGCGCCCGGGGCCGCGCCGGTCGGTACTCATGGCCCTGGCCGGGGCCGCGGTCGGGACCTGGGCGGCGCTGGCCCAGCCCACGCCGCTCGCCGCCGTCCTGACCGCCCTGCTGGGCTGGCAACTGCTGGTGATCGCGGTGATCGACGCCGAGCATTTCCTCCTGCCGGACCAACTGACCCTGCCCCTGCTCGCCACCAGTGGGCTGGCGGCCTTGCTGCTGGACCAGACAGCCCCGCTGGACGCGGTGATCGGTGCCGCCGTCGGCTTCGCCGGCCTTTGGCTTCTGGCCTTCGCCTATCGTCGGCTGCGCGGTCGTGAGGGTCTCGGCGACGGCGATCCCATCCTGCTCGCGGCCGGCGGTGCCTGGGTCGGCTGGATCGGCCTGCCGAGCGTGCTGCTGTGGGCGTCCGCTGCCGGACTCAGTTTCGTCGCGGCACGGCTGCTGACCGGCGGCAGGGTCTCCGGCGAGGACCGCCTGCCCTTCGGCCCCTGCCTTGCGGCCGGCATCTGGCTGACGTGGATCCTGGGCCCGCTGGGACTTTAGTCGGGCGAGGTATCGGAGGACATGCTGCTTCGCCGGCGTCTGGACGCCCGTCCTGCGAAGCGCTGCGCACGAAAGGGATGGCGGAGACGCAGGGATTCGAACCCTGGGTACCCCTTACAGGGTACGACGATTTAGCAAACCGTTGCCTTCAGCCACTCGGCCACGTCTCCGGCAGGCGGCGTGATTAGCCGAGCAAACGGACCGGCGCAACGGTCAAGACGCGAGTCGCCCCCGAATGGGCCTGCGTTAACGGGACAGTGAGAGCGGGTGTGCATGGTGGTGGGGAACTGCCTCGCCGCGAGCCCCATGACCGACGCCGTCCGCCGCCCATCGTTCGACTCCGCCCGTTCGGACACGGACACGCTCGACGTGCCGGGCCTGCAGGCCCTGGCTGCCGCGGCCATTACCCGGTCGCCGGAAGCCGATGCGGACGGTGCCGCGCGCCGCGGCCCCTTCCGGCCAGAGGTCTGGCTGAACGCCCGTCAGCGCCATGCCTCGCGGCTCGCCGCCCACTATTTCCGGGCCTTCGACACCCTTGCCGTGGTGGCCGTCAGCCTGCTCTGCGCCTGGGCCGCGGCGCCGGGGCCCCTGATCCATACCGAGGTCTCGCGGGTGCTGCCGTTCGCCCTCGGCGCGATGACCGTGCTGGGGTTGATGCGAGCGCTGGGACGCTACCGGTTCGTGCGCGGCCAGAAGACGGTCTGGCACCTGGCGACGGTCGCGGCCATGGTGCTGGCCGGAGCCGCGGCGGCGATCGCGACCGGCTGGGTCCTGCGCGGGGACGCCGCACAGGCCTCGGCCTATCTGGTCTGGGCCGGACTGGTGCTGATCACCCTCAATGCCCTGCACATCGGCTGGAGCGACATGGTCGGCCGGTGGCGGGCTTCCGGGGCCCTGACGCCCAATATCGTTCTGGTCGGCGCGACACGACATGCAGAGAGCCTGATCCGCGAGGCCCTGAAGCGGCGCGATCTCAATGTGCTGGGCATCTTTGACGACCGGCTGGCGCGCAGCCCGCGGGCCATTGAGGGCGTGCCGGTGCTGGGCACGGCCGCAGATCTGCTGACCCACAAGATGACGCCCTATGTGGACCGCATCGTGCTGGCGATCGACCCCCGGGCCGAGGCCCGGGTGCGGGAGCTCAACGCCACGCTGAGGACCCTGCCGCATGAGGTGACGCTGCTGGTGGAACCGGATGGCATGGCGGAGACCCAGTCGGCGCTGGACCGGCTGGCGGCCGCCCCCCTGGCCGATGTACGGGGACCGGTCGACGACGACCGCCGGGCCTTCAACAAGCGGCTTCAGGATCTGGTTCTGGGCCTGATCGCCCTTGTCCTGCTGGCCATTCCGATGGCGATTGTGGCCCTGGCCATCCGGCTGGACAGTCCGGGGCCGATCTTCTTCCGCCAGCGCCGGCATGGCTTCAACCACGAGGAAATCGTGGTGTGGAAATTCCGCTCGATGAAGCAGGAAGCCGCCGACGCCACCGCCAGCCGGCAGGTGACCCACGACGACGACCGCGTCACCCGCATCGGCCGCTTCATCCGCAAGACCAGCCTCGACGAACTGCCGCAGCTGCTGAACGTCATCGCCGGCGAAATGTCACTGGTCGGGCCCCGGCCGCATGCCATCGGCATGAAGACCGGCCACGTCGAGAGCGCCCGTCTGGTCGCTGACTATGCCCACCGCCACCGTATCAAGCCCGGCATGACCGGCTGGGCCGCCGTCAACGGCTCGCGCGGGCCGCTGCATACGGCCCAGGATGTGCGCCGCCGGGTGCAGCTCGACGTCGACTATATCGAGCGCCAGTCCCTGTGGATGGACCTGTGGATCATGGCCATCACCGTGCCCGTTCTGCTGGGCGACCGCGCGGCGATCCGCTGATGTTCTGGCGTGGCGTCTGGGGCTATCTGCCCGCCAATATCGTGCAGGGCGTGGTCGGCTTTCTGGCCATCGTCCTGTTCACCCGTCTGCTCAGTCCCGAGGATTTCGGCCGCTACGCCCTGGCCTTTTCGGTCATGACCCTGGCCCATGTGGCGGTGTTCAGCTGGCTGGAAGCGGCCATGGCGCGGTTCTGGGCGGCCCAGACCCCTGGCGCAGCCCACGCCCATTTTGCCAGCCTGTATCGCACCGCCTTCGTCCTCGGCGGCGGCTTTCTTGCGGTAACCGCCCTGGCGGTCTGGCTCCTGCCCGTCGACCCCCTGTTCAAACTGGCCCTGGCGGTCGGACTCGCCGGCGCCCCGGCGCGCAATCTGGTCAAGCTGGCCCAGGAGCGGTTCCGCGCCGAGGGCGAGGTGGCCAAGTCCGCCCGGCTGGACATGGCCGTGACCGCGGGCGGTCTGGCCATCGGCGTCGGCTTCGCCCTGGCCGGTGCCGGCGCTGCGGCACCGCTGCTGGGACTCGGGCTGGCCCCGCTGGCCGCCCTGCCCTTCGTCCTGCCGGGTGAGCTGAAACAGGCGCGCGGCGGGGCCTTCGAGGCCGGGCGGGTCCGCAGCTATGCGATGTACGGCTATCCGATCGCAGCCTCGCTGGCCCTGACGGTCGTGCTGGCATCGACCGACCGGTTCCTGCTCGCGGTCTATATGGATGAGGCGGCGGTGGGCGCCTATCACGCCAGCTATTCGATCGCCAACCGGACGCTGGATGTCCTGTTCCTCTGGCTGGGCACCGCGGGACAGCCGGCGCTGGTGATGGCGCTGGAGCGGGGTGGGCTGGAAAGGCTCAAGGTTGCCGCGCGCGAACAGCTTTCGACCTTCCTGCTGCTGGGCCTTCCGGCGGCCGCGGGGGTGGCGCTGGTGGCGCGCCCGCTGTCCGAGGTGCTGATCGGCGAAGAGCTGCGGACCGCGGCAGCCAGTGTGACCCCCTGGATCGCCCTGTCGGCCCTGCTGTTCGGTCTCACGGCCTATTATTTCGGCCAGGCCTTTACCCTCGGCAAGAAGACGCGGCAGCTGCTGATCGCCATGGCCATCCCGGCCGGACTGAATGTGATCCTGAACCTGATCCTCGTGCCCCGCTTCGGCTTGATGGGGGCCGCCTGGGCCACGGCGGCCAGCTTCGGGGCCGGCATGGTCGCCACCTGGCTGATCGGCCGGCGCGTGGTCGCCCTGCCGATCCCGTGGGAAAGCCTGGTCCGCTGCGGCGTGGCCACCGGTCTGATGGCCCTCGCCGTATCCAGCCTGCCGTCGATCGGCGGCTTCGGCGAACTGGTCCTCGACGCCGGCGTGGGCGGACTGGTCTATGGAGCCGCCGCCCTGACGCTCAATGCCGCCGGGGTGCGGGATGTGGCCCTGGGTCTGCTGGCGCAACGCAGACTCTGGAGTGCGACGGCATGAGCGCCCGGGCGAAAATGACCGACAGTCCGGCATGGAAGAAGGCGAAACCGGCCGTCTCGGTGCTGATCCCCTTCCTGCGCGACGACCCCGCGGAACTGCTGAACCTGCTCGATGAGGAGGCCGCCTCTGTTGCCGGCGCGGTCGAGATCGTGGTGCTGGATGACGGCACCCGGGATGCGGCCCTGACGGCGCGGCTGTCCGGGCAGATCAAGGCCATGGCCCTGCCCGTCCGCCTGATCACCCTGCCCGCCAATGAGGGCCGGTCGATCGGGCGCAACCGGCTGGCCTCGGCGGCCCGCGGGGGCAGCCTGTTGTTCCTCGACAGCGACATGCGGCCGGATCATCGGCGGTTCCTGCGCGACTGGGCCGATCTGGCCGCACGCGAGGACCCGGCCGTGGCCTTCGGCGGCTTTTCGCTTCTGCAGGCCCCGACCGACGCCCGCTTCGCCGTCCATCGTGCCATGGCGGCGAAGTCGGAGTGCGTGCCCTGGATGGAGCGCGCCAGACAGCCCGAAAAATACGTCTACACCTCCAACCTGCTGGTCCGCCGCGACGTGTTCGAGTCCGAGGCCTTCGACCCCGGCTTCACCGGCTGGGGCTGGGAAGATGTGGAATGGGCGATGCGGGTCTCGCGCCGGTTCCGTGTCGTCCACCTCGACAATGCGGCCACCCATATGGGGCTGGATACGGTGGCCTCGCTGGCCGGCAAGTACGAGCAGTCCGCCCCGAATTTCGCCCGTATGGCCGAGCGCCATCCGGCGATCGTCGCGGCCTATCCCAGCTACAAGGCGGCCCGGCTGCTGAAGCGGTTGCCCGGTCTGCCGGGGCTGCGTCGGATGATGCGGCGCGGGGCGGAGACAGGCTGGCTGCCGGTCGCGGCGCGGGCCTTCTCGCTGCGCCTGTACCGCGCCGCCCTCTATGCGGACGCGGTGTGATGGCCGATGTCGCCATTATCGTCCCGACCCTGAGGCGACCCGAAAGTCTGGAGCGGGCGCTGCGCTCGCTGTTCGCCCAGACCGGGGTCGCCGACCGGGTGTCGGAAATCGTCGTGGTCGACAATGATCCGGTCGGTTCGGCGGCCGCCCTGGTCGACACGGTTCGCGGCCATTCCCCCTGGCCGCTGGCCTATGTGCACGCTCCCCGGCCCGGTGTGGCCACCGCGCGCAATGCCGGCCTGGCGGCCACGAACGCGCCCCTGATCGCCTTCCTTGACGACGATGAGGCCGCCGCGCCCGGGTGGCTGGCCGCCCTGCTGCAGGCCCGGTCAGAGACGGGGGCCGATGCGGTCTTCGGTCCGATCACCGGCCGGGCACCCGATGCTGCGCCCTGGCTGAAGCCCTGGCTGGAGCGGTTCTTCGGCCGCGAGGGCCCGGAACGGACCGGGCTGATCAACCATCCCTTCGGCTGCGGCAATTCCCTGATGGTCCGGGCCACCGCCCTGCCCGGAGCGGCTCCGTTCGACGTGGGGACGGATCAGGCCGGTGGCGAGGACGACGCCCTTTTCGCGGCACTGGCGGCCCGGGGCGGACGGTTCGGCTGGGCGGCCGACGCCTGGGTCGAGGAGTTCGCGCCCGCCCACCGCGCCACCCTGACCTATGCCCTCGCCCGCGCCTTCGCCTATGGCCAGGGCCCCAGCCAGACGGCGGCGGCGGCGCGAAACTGGCCCGGCGTGGCGCGCTGGATGGTGATCGGCGCGGCCCAGACCGCCGTCTGGGGCGCAGCCGCCGCGGCCCTGACCCTGATCGCCAGCCCCAAGCGGGCCGAGATGTATGACCGCACCGCGCGGGGTATCGGAAAGCTGTTCTGGATGAAGGGGTTCGAGCCCCGGTTCTATGGCGCGCGTGAACTGGCGCGGCTGGACCGCGCCACCGCCGCATCCTGAGTCAGACCGGTCTCAGTCGCCCCGGCGCAGCGAGTCGTTTGTCGCCTGGCCCAGTTCGGACGTCGCCTGAATTCTTCCGGGGAGTTCTCGAAAGGCCGTGCCCTCCAGGCAGATATAGTCAGCCTGGGCACGACCCGTCGCGGCACCGGTCGGGCGTAGGGTGCCGCCCCGATCATCGCAGCGCTGGGACAGCTCGGCCATGGTCAGGGTGACAGGCTCCCCGAGGGTCCCGCAGGCGCCGAGGGTCAGCAGGCTGGCGGCGAGGATTGAGCGACGCATGATCGGTCTCCGTTGAACAAAAGCCGCGGTCAGCGGACTGGAGCAGGAGGTTTCCGACACAATCAGGTCACTCTTCATCAAGCGCGTCAAGGTTGTTACAGCGCACACCCGGGCGCTTGCAGCCGCCCGTCAGCCGGTCAATCGCTTCAGGAAGGACGGCGGATTGTAGGTCGAGCGGTTGACGACGACGCCCGCGATCCGGCCGCCCACGGCCTCGATCTCGTCGCGCAGCATCAGGGGCTCGTTGGCCGGCCCGCTCTCGGCCGCAACCACCAGGACGGTGGCATCGACATAGGGGGCCAGGGTGATGGCCATGTCACTGCGGTCGGCGGCCGGGGCATCGATCACCACCGTATCGGCGTGTTTGCGCAGGGCATCCCAGTAGCGGGCATCGCTGACCGCCTCGGCGCGCTGGCCCGAGCGCAGATGTTCGGCCGCAAACCGGGTCACCCACAGCCGTCCGCCGAGACAGGGCCGGGCGCTCATCAGCCGGGCCGGATGCACCGGCTTGCCGGCCCGGTCCATGATGCGCGGCGTGATGGCGAAGAAGATGGAGCCGTCGGGCGTGGCGATGGCCGCCTTGCCCAGGGCACCGAACCGGTCGGGCTGGGCGGCGACGGCATCCATCTGACCCTGCTGGGCCAGGTCGGCGTCGATCAGCCAGACGGGCCGGCGCGCACGCACGGCGGCCAGCCGGGCATATTCACGGGCGACCGTCGAGACGCCCTCGCCCGAGCCGGCGGCGGCGATCTGGACCACGCGGCCGCGATGGCCCGGCGCCGGACCCAGCGCCGCCCAGAGAGCCGCCATTTCGGATGTCAGATCGACCATCGAATCGCTACGCGCCCGTTACCGGCTCCTACGCTAACACGGGCAGGGTCACGGGGCCTTCACAGGGGCGACCGCCAGGACCGGCATATCGAGAGTCCGGCCGGTCGACGCCGGGGTCACATAGCCTCGGCGCGTGAACACCCGCAGCAGACCGACGCACAGGGCGGTGAAGCCGGCGAAAAGAAAGACCACGGCCAGCAGCGGTGCCTTCAGGCTGGTTCCCTTGGTCGGGGCCTCGGCCCGCTCGATGACATTGACGTTGTCGGCCCCGGCGGCGACCAGGGCACTGTCAGCACGGGCGGCGTTTTCGCGCTGCTGGAAGTCGCGGACCAGGGTCGTCAGCACCTCGCGATTGCCGGCCAGATTGGCGTTGGTCGATTCCAGCCGGGTCATCTCGGCCTGCCGCGCACGCAGCTGGTTCAACTGGCCCTCGGCGACCGCCAGCCGGGCGGCAAGCCCGTCACGGTCGGCGGCGGCGGTAATTCGCAGCGTCTCGATCTCGGTGAAGATGGTGCTGGGACCCGTCCGGACCTCCTTGGGACCCACCGTCGTGCCGGTGGCAACATAGGCCTGCAGGTCGGCGATCTGCTGGTCGATATCCCGGACCGGCTGCGCCTCGGGCGTGTATCGCGAAAGCAGGGCCTCGCGCTGGGTGCGCAGCTGCAGGATCTGGTCCTGGGCCGAGATGTTCAGGTCCTGCTGCAGCACGACCTCGGCGGGCTGCTGCGCCAGCTGGGCCTCGAGGGTCGCCAGCCGCTGGCTGGCCTGGTTCAGCTGGGCGCGCAGCGACAGGGCTTCGGCCTGGGTGGTCTGGTAGTTGGCGGCATAGGCCGCCTTTGCCGTGGCGAAATCCCCGATGTCGTTGGAGGCCAGGAAGGCGTTATAGGCCTCGTCGGCCGCTGTCAGGTCGTCCTCGAAGGCGGCTCGCTGGGCGGCATAGGCCGGCGTGGTGGACCCCTGGAAAGCCAGACGGCGCTGGACCAGATATTGATCGACCACGGCATTCAGCACCTGGGCGGCACGCACCGGATCGTCGGATTCATAGGACACGGCGATGATGGCGCTGCCCGGTGTGACAGTGACCCCGAGGGCGCTGTCCAGCACCTTCAAGGCGGCAGCCTCCTGCTCCGCCGGCGTGCCGGTCGCACGCGGTCCCAGCACCGTATCAGCGCCGATGGCGCGAATGGCCCTGCGCTTGACGGCCAGGCTCCCGAGAATCCGCGCCTCGACGCCGGCCACGGCGTCGGCCTCCAGCGGCTGGCTGGGATCGATCTGGCCGACGCGGGACTGATAGACATACTCCTGCCCTGCCCCGGCATAGACGCTGGCCGTGGCGGTATAGGATTTCTTCAGGGTCAGAACCGCCGCCGTGCCGATCGCGAACACGACCAGAAAGATCGCGATCATCAGCAGGGATTCACGGAACAGCAGGCCCACGACATCGGAGAAGCCGTAGCGCGGGCGGACTGTCGTGTAGGCCGACGTGCGCATGGGGGGCAGACTGATTCCATCGTACTGGACTTGAATGGTCAGCCTTGGGCCAGCGGCGTTAACCACTGGTTACCCATAAGCACCGACCCTGCCCTCGACGCTGTTTTTGCGGAGTGAGTCCCCATGTCCATCGACCGTCGCCTGTTGCTGCTGGGCCTTGTCGGTGCCGGCGCGATGGTCAGCGGCTGTGGCGGCGTCCCGACGCTCCCCCGCGTTCCGGGACTGGGCGACGACGACTACGGCTCGCGGATGCCCCTGCCGCAGAGCGGTCGCGGCGGCAGCAACCGGGTTCAGGCCCCCGGCCGGACCTCCTTCCCCGAGATCGGCTTCGCTGACTGGTCCGAGGCCGAGCCCGAATACGTCCTCTATCCCGGCGACGAGATCGAGATCGCCACCCCGACCGCCGCCGAACTGACCCGCACCCAGAGGATCGGCCCCGACGGTCGCATTTCCCTGCCCCTCGTCGGTCAGATCATGGCCGCTGACCGCACGATCGCCGAGGTCGAGCGAGACGCTTCGGACGCCTTCGCCAGCCAGCTTCGCCGGCCGGTCGTCGAGGTGACACTGAAGACCGCCGGGCCGATCCGCGTCTGGGTCGGCGGCGAGGTGCGCACGCCGGGGATGATCGAGATGAATGGCGACCTCGACGCCTATCAGGCCATCATCCAGGCCGGTGACTTCCTGCCGACCGCCAAACAGGGCGAAGTGGCCCTGATCCGGCGGGGGCGCGGCGGTGTGCGCATGATGCGCGCGGCCGACCTGAGGCCCCGTCGCGGCGAGGTCATCGCCCTGCGACGCGGCGACATCATCTTCGTCCCGCGCTCGACGCTGGGCGAGGTGGCGAATTTCATCGCCCTGTTCCGCAACGCCCTACCGGTCGGCTTCAGCTACGCCATCGGCGGACAATATCAGCAGTTCTAGCCGACCGTGACCCCCGGCGGCGGCACGCTGTCCGCCGGGACGAAGAAGTCGGGCATCAAGGGCTTGCCGGGCTCGACGCTGTAGCGATCGAAATCGCGCTCGCCCCGCTCGTAGAGGAAGCTGTCGTCGATCAGGAAGCGGCCGGTGAGCTCGCGGGACGGGCTGGTGAAGATGGCGTGGGCGGCGTCGGCCATGATCTCGGGCGTGCGGCAATAGGCCAGCCCTTCCTTGCCGGTCAGGGCGAACTCGATGGCGGCGGTGGCAATGCCGGTCCGGGGCCACAGGGCGTTGCAGGCGATGCCGTCGGCGCGGAACTCCTCCGCCATCCCCAGCAGGGCCAGGCTCATGTTGTATTTGGCCATGGTGTAGGCGACGTGCGGTCCGAACCATTTGGGCGACAGGTCCAGCGGCGGTGCCAGGGCGAGGATGTGCGGGTTCGCCGCCTGTTTCAGATGCGGGATACAGGCCTTGGAGACCATGAAGGTGCCGCGGGCATTGACCTGGTGCATCAGGTCATAGCGTTTCATGTCGGTGGCCAGGGTGCCGGTCAGCTGGATGGCCGAGGCGTTGTTGACGCAGATGTCGATGCCGCCGAACCGGGCGACGGCGGCCTCGACCGCCGCCATGACGGAGGCCTCGTCGCGGACATCGACGATCAGCGGCAGGGCCTGGCCGCCGGCGGCCTCGATCTCTGCGGCTGCGGAATAGATGGTACCCGGCAGGTGTTTGTGGGCCTCGGCGGTCTTGGCCGCGATGACGACATTGGCCCCGTCGCGCGCCGCCCGGAGGCCGATGGCCAGTCCGATGCCGCGGCTGGCCCCTGTGATGAACAGCGTCTTGCCCTGAAGTGACATGAGGCTTGGCTCCCGGTTGGTTTCAATAGAAAACGCTTGAGACGCCAAAGACGCAGATTCCGCACAGGAGCGAAAGACCCATGTCGGCCTTCGAAATCACCCGCGACGGTGCCGTCGCCCATCTGAAGCTCTCACGGCCCGAGGCGTCCAATGCCCTGGACCTGTCGTTCTGGCGGGATTTCGGGCCGGCCCTGAAGGCGCTGGATGCGACCGGCGAGGTCCGGGCCCTGGTGATTTCAGGCGAGGGGCGCAATTTCTGCGCGGGCATGGACATCTCGGTCTTCTCGGGCGGGGCCATCCTCAAGACCGACACGGCGGCGGAGCGGCAGGCGTTTCACCAGGCCGCGCGTGAGCTGCAGGACACCCTGACCATGATCGAGCGCGTGCGGTTTCCGGTCATCGCGGCTGTCCAGGGAGCCTGCGTCGGAGCCGGCCTCGACCTCGTCGCCGCCTGTGATCTGCGGCTGGCGGCGACGGGGGCCTATTTCCGGATCGAGGAGATCAACATCGGCATGATGGCCGACGTCGGCAGTCTGCAGCGCCTGCCGTATGTCCTGCCCGAGGCCGTGGTTCGTGAACTGGCCTATCTGGGCACATCCCTGACCGCCGAACGGGCCGAGCGGCTGGGGTTCGTCAATGCGGTCCTGCCGGACGCCGGGGCGTTGGTGGCGGCGGCGCTGGAGATGGCCCAGGCCATCGCCGCCAAGGCCCCGCTGGCGATCTCGGGCTCCAAGGCTGCGGTCACCTATGCCCGGGACCATACGGTGGCCGAGGGGCTGGAGTGGGCGGCCGTGATGCAGGGGTCGATCTGGAACACCGCGGACATCCTGGCCGCGATCCAGGCCCGGATGACGCGGACGCCCGGCGATTTTGCGCGGCTGGCTCCCCACACCGGGTTCGGCTCGGCCGCAGACTGAGACCCGTCTTCGGCCCTGCTGCGACAAGATGTTTTTGGGCGCGGCATCTTTCGAATAGCCGTGGAACGTATCTGAAGGCGGCTCGTTTCCGCCAACCATGCCCCGCCAGACTCCAATGGACCGCAAGACCATGAAATCCAAACTCGTCGCCGTGGCCGCTGCGCTTCTGACCACAGCCTGTTCGACCGTCGGAGTCCGCTCGGGCACGGAGGAGCCCGCCTTTACGGAGGTGGAGCGCATCGGCGACATACAGGTCCGGACCTATGGCGAGCGGATCGCGGCCGAGACCATGGTCACCGGTTCCAGCGAGGCGGCGCGTAACCGCGGCTTCCAGCGACTGGCCGGCTACATCTTTGGAGGTAATGCGGCCCGGACCAGCATCGCCATGACCGCTCCGGTGGCCCAGGGCTCTGACGCGGCCGCAGGCCGGTCGCAGAGCATCGCCATGACCGCCCCGGTCGCCCAGGGCGGGGCCGGGCAGGACCGCTGGATGATCCAGTTCTTCATGCCGGCGGAATACACGATGGCGACCCTGCCGGTTCCGAGGGATCCCTCGGTCGTCCTGACTGTGGTCCCGGCCGAGACCTATGCCGTGCTCCGCTTCAGCGGCCTGGCCTCGGCGCGGACGGTGGCCGAAAAGCAGGCCGAGCTGGAAGCCGGGCTGGCGGGCAGCGCCTGGGTCACCCAGGCGGAGCCGGTCGTGTGGTTCTATGACCCGCCGTGGACCTTGCCGCCCGCGCGACGCAATGAGGTCGCCGTGCGGGTCGTCCGCCGGGCGCGCTGAGCCCCGGCAGCGGCCGGTGCCCGGGCGTCAGGCCGCGAGGCTGACCACGCCGGCATCAATCCAGCGGCGGGCGGCCTTCTGGGCCTCGGCGATTTCGTCCTGTTCCATTTCCTGGCTCATCTCGCGGCGATAGACGCGCGCCTCGATCGAGCCCTTCATGGCGGCCAGGTTGAAGATCATATGGGCCGAGACGCGGTCCATCGGGCAACCGCCCTGGCCGCTCGAATACATCATGCCCAGCCGGAAAAGATCGTCGCCGCTCATGTCGGCGGTCGGCAGGGGCAGGCCCTGCTCTTCGTTGGCCTTGGGCGCCATTTCTTGCGCGTTCATCACCGTATCTCCCGAACCGGAGCCTTTCTGGCCCCGTCCTCTGAGACGCGATCAAATACCCGCGATTTGAAGGTAAAGTTAACAGCAGGGGCCGTTTGAGGCCTTTTCAGTACAGTTCGACCGAATACTGCCGCCTTGTTCAGACCTCTGAAATAGTTCGGAAATCCCTGATTCACACCTGCTAACAGGGCATGACCGGGAGGCTTACAAAGGGTTACCGCGCCCGCTGTCCGAACAGGACCTTGCGCGCCGCCTCGGCCGCCTTGCCCGACGAGGCGAGGTTTCGGCGCATCTCCTCGCCCAGGGCCCGGCCGGCGATCACGGCGGGCCGGGCACCGACCCGCTCCATCCAGGCCGCAAGGTTCGGGAACTCCGCCAGGTCCTGCCCCTGCAAGGCCGGCAGGATCCAGGGCCAGGCCGCCATGTCGGCGATCGAATAGTCTCCGGCCAGATAGTCGCGATCCGCCAGGCGCCGGTCCATCACGCCGTAGAGACGGTGGGTCTCGTCGGTATAGCGGCGGACGCCATAGGCGATCTGGCGCTGGTCCTTGATGATGGCCGGGGCGTACTGGCGGAAATGGTGGGTCTGGCCGGCCATGGGGCCAAGGCCTCCGACCTGCCAGAACAGCCACTGGTCGACGTCGGCCTTGCCGCGCGGGTCCTGCGGATAGAACAGGCCCGACTTGACGCCGAGGTACTGGAGGATGGCCCCGGACTCGAAGATCGACAGCGGCTGACCATCCGGCCCGTCCGGATCGACGATCGCGGGCATGCGCCCGTTGGGGCTGATGGCCTGGAAGGCGGGGTCGAACTGTTCCCCGGTGCCGATGTTCACCGGCTTCATCTCATAGGCCAGCCCCATCTCCTCGAGGGCGATGGAGACCTTCCAGCCGTTCGGCGTGGGCCAGTACCAGAGTTCGATCGGGGCGGTCATACGAGTTGTCCTGTGATGCTGGATCACAGGTGGGCGGCGGGCCGGTTGAGTTCAATGGCGGGTGGTTGGTGATTGGTGGTTGGTGATTGCAGCTTCACTGACTGCGGAAGGGCGACGCCGTCAGCCCGGCTCGGCGAGTGTCGGCCAGCCACCAACCACCAATCACCAAACACCTCTTCCTGACATTCGCGTTCAGGGAGAGTTCATGCCGAGGGCGCGACGCTCCACGCTGATTTTCGGGCCGGAGCCGGACTTCCGTCGCCGTTCCCAGCAGGAGAGTGATCATGAATCGTTTGACCAAGGCCGCGGTGCTCGGACTGGTGCTGGCCACCGCCGCCCCCATGGCCGCCGAGGCCCAGAACCGCGGCGACCGCGGCGAGAACCGGCGCGACTACCGCGAGGATCGTCGGGATGACCGCCGCGACTTCCGTGAGGAGCGCCGCGACGACCGCCGCGACTGGCGTCAGGGCGACTATGACAATCGGCGCGACTATCGTGAGGACCGCCGCGATGACCGCCGGGACTTCCGCGAGGAACGTCGTGACGACCGCCAGGACTTCCGCCGCGAACAGCGCTGGGATCGCAGCAATCGCGACTGGTGGCGCGGTCGCAGCGACTTCCGCGACTATCGCGGTGCCCGCAACGGCTACTGGTACGCCCCCAGCTACGGCTACTACCGGGTCGAGCCGCGCTACTACGGCCAACGCTGGCAGCGTGGCCACTACCTGCCGCCGTCCTATCGCACCTACTATGTGCGGGACCCGTACGACTACGGCCTGCGTCCCGCACCGCGCGGCTATCGCTACGTCCACGCCGGCAATGACATCGTGCTGATCGCCGTGGCGACCGGCCTGATCGCCAGCGTCCTGGCCGGAGTCTACTAGGCCACATCCCGCCCGAAGATACGCCCCGCAAGCCCCGGCTCGCGGGGCGTTTTCATGCCCGGAATCATGCCGTGTATTCTGTTCAGTCACGGTTCATGAAGAAGACGCGACCTTGACATCAAGCCGCCTGACAGGGGCGTGCGGAGAAAGACGACGATGAAACGCTCACTGATGGTCGCCGCAGCGGTTGCGGCCTTTGCCGTCCCGGCCATGGCACCCCTGACCGCCCTGGCCCAGGACGGGGAACGCGACGGAGGTCGTCGCGGTGCCGCCCTCCAGAACGGCGACGAGTCCCGCGAGATGCAGGCCGACCGTCCCGACAGACCTGACCGGCCGGCGCCCGGCGGTGGCGGCAATGGCGGCGGTCGCCCCGATCGCCCCGACAGACCGGATCGTCCTGACCGTCCCGACCGGCCCAATCCGGGCGGCGGCGGTGGCGGCGGTGGCGGTCGTCCCGACAGACCGGACCGTCCGGACCGTCCGGACCGGCCCAACCCCGGTGGCGGTGGTGGCCAGGAAGGCGGCGGCGGCGGTGGTCGTCCGGATCGCCCGGATCGTCCCGACAGACCGGACCGGCCTGACCGGCCGAACCCGGGTGCCGGTGGCGTTGGCGGCGGCGGCGGCCGCCCGGATCGGCCCCAGGGCCCAGGCGACCGCTGGAGCGATCGGGATGATCGCCGCGACGACCGTCGTGACGACCGCTGGGATCGCCGTGACGACCGGCGTGACGATCGTTGGGATCGCCGCGACGACCGTTGGGATCGGCGTGACGATCGGCGGGATGACCGCTTCGAACGGCGGCAGGACCGCCGCGAGTACCGGGAGTTCCGCAACCGCTTCAACGGCGACCAATGGCGGCGGAACTGGAACCGCAGTCACGGTAGCGACTGGTGGCGCAACGATCGCCGGTTCCGCGGCTACACGGGCCTGCGCATCGGCTTCTATTTCGCGCCAGGCTTCGGCTACTACAGCGTGCCCCGCAACTACTGGGGACAGCGCTACCATGTCGGTGGCTACCTGCCGTCGATCTTCTGGCGCTATCAGCTGGATGACTGGCGCACCTACGGCCTCGGCTATCCGCCGGTGGGCACGCGCTGGGTGCTGGTCGACAACCACATCTACCTGATCGACCAGTATGACGGCTACATCATCGACGTGATCTACGACGCCTGGCGCTGGTAAGCCGTCAGCAAACGGAGGAAACGCCGTCCGGCCCCGGGGTTGGACGGCGTTTTCAATTGCCGGATCAAGGTTGCGGCCATCGCCGGGTCAGGTCAGAACCGGCATCATGAGCGACAGGGCGATCAGCGACACGACCACCGGCGGGGAAGTCCCCTCGTCGCGCGCGCCGCAACTTGAGCTGTCCGCGGACCTGATGGCCTCGCCGACCCGCTTCTTCAACCGCGAGATATCGTGGCTGGCTTTCAACGGCCGGGTGCTGGAGGAGGCGGCCAATCCGGCCCATCCGTTGCTGGAGCGACTGCGCTTCCTGTCGATTTCCGCCAACAATCTCGACGAATTCTACATGACCCGCGTCGCCGGCCTGAAAGGCCAGGTGCGGGAGCGGGTGCGCGTCCTGTCCGCCGACGGCCTGACCGCGGCGGAGCAGCTGTACAAGGTCAATGTCGCGGCCAGTGCCCTGATGGCTGAACAACAGCGCCGCTGGCGCAAGCTGCGCAAGGAGCTGAAGGGCGTCGGCATCGAGGTCGTGGACGCCGGCCGGATCACCAAGACCGAGCGCGAACGGCTGGAGCCCGAGTTCCTGAACCAGCTGTTCGCCGTCCTGACGCCCATGGCGATCGATCCGGCACACCCCTTCCCCTTCCTGCCCAACCTCGGCTTCTCGCTGGCGCTGAAGCTGAAGCGGCGTTCGGACAATCGCACCCTCTACGCCCTCGTCCCCGTGCCGACCCAGGTGAAGCGGTTCTGGCCCCTGGCCACCGATGGCCGATCGACCCCGGGGCGCAAACGCTATCTGACGCTGGAGAGCCTGCTCATGCTCTTCATCGACCACCTCTTTCCCGGCTGCGACGTGCTGGAGCGCGGCGTCTTCCGCCTGATCCGCGACTCGGACATCGAGATCGAGGAAGAGGCCGAGGATCTGGTCATGGAGTTCGAGGAGGCGTTGAAACAGCGCCGTCTCGGCTCGGTCGTGCGCATCAAGATCGAGGCCTCCATGCCCGACGATCTGCGCAAATTCATCACCAATGAGCTGGACGCCGCGCCCCAGGACATCGTGCTGGTCGATGGCATGCTGGGCCTGGCCCAGGTCGCGGACCTGATCCCTTCGGGCCATCCCGACCTCAAGTTCAAGGGCTATGAGCCACGCTATCCCGAGCGGGTGCGCGACAATGGCGGCGACATCTTCGCGGCGATCCGCGAAAAGGACATGCTGATCCACCACCCCTTCGAGAGCTTCGATGTGGTGGTCCAGTTCCTGCGCCAGGCGTCCCGCGACCCCAATGTCATCGCCATCAAACAGACGCTCTACCGGACATCCAAGGACAGTCCGATCGTCGCCGCCCTGATCGAGGCGGCCGAGAACGGCAAGAATGTTACCGCCCTGGTCGAGATCAAGGCGCGGTTCGACGAGGAGGCCAACCTGCGCTGGGCCCGGGCCATGGAGCGGGCGGGCGTCCATGTCGTCTTCGGCTTCGTCGAATGGAAGACCCACGCCAAGCTCAGCGTCGTCGTGCGCCGCGAGGGGAATGAGCTGAGGACCTACTGCCATTTCGGCACCGGCAACTATCATCCCGTGACAGCGCGGGTTTACACCGACCTGAGCCTGTTCAGCTGCGAGCCCATGCTGGCCCGCGACGCCTCGCGGGTGTTCAACTACATCACCGGCTATGCCCAGCCCGACGAGCTTGAGGCTCTGGTGGTCTCGCCGCTGAACATGAAGACCACGCTGATCGACCTGATCGGCAAGGAGATGGCGGCCGCGGCCCGGGGCAAGCCGGCGGCCATCTGGGCCAAGATGAACTCCCTGGTCGATCCCCAGGTCATCGACGCCCTTTATCGCGCCAGTCAGTCCGGGGTGCGGATCGAGCTGGTTATTCGCGGCATCTGCTGTCTGCGGCCCGGTGTGCCGGGCCTGTCAGAAAACATCCGGGTCAAGTCCATCGTCGGGCGGTTCCTCGAGCACAGCCGGATCGTCGCCTTCGCCAATGGTCGCGACCTGCCTCACGACAAGGCCAAACTCTATATTTCGTCGGCCGACTGGATGAACCGCAACCTGGACCGCCGGGTCGAGCTGATGACCCCGGTGCTGAATGCCACCGTGCATGACCAGGTGCTGGACCAGATCATGGTGGCCAACCTCAAGGATGATGCCCAGAGCTGGGCGCTGGCGGCCGACGGCAGCTACCACCGGATGGCGGCTGTCGATCCCGAACGGCCCTTCTCGGCCCACAAATACTTCATGACCAACCCCAGCCTGTCGGGCCGGGGCCGCAAGGTGAAGACCCTGCCTGGCCACCTCAGCTACGAGCCCTCGCGGAAGAAGCGCTGATGCCTGAAGCGCTGCTTTCGGCGATCGGCGCGCCGCGCGACGTCGCCGCCATCGATATTGGCTCAAACTCGGTGCGTCTGGTGCTCTACCGGCTGGAAGGCCGGGCCATCTGGACGGTGTTCAACGAAAAGGTGCTGGCGGGCCTCGGGCGCGATCTGGCGGTAACCGGACAGCTTTCGGTCGAGGGCGCGGCCCAGGCTCTGACGGCCCTGAAACGGTTTGCCGCCGTGATCGACGGCGTCCGGCCCACCCATACCTTCGTCGCGGCCACAGCGGCCGTGCGCGAGGCGGAGGACGGGCAGGATTTCTGCAACCGCGTCGCCGCTGCCACCGGACTGAAGATCCGCGTCCTGTCCGGCGAGGAGGAGGCCCGCTACGCCGCCCTCGGGGTTCTCGCGGGGATTCCCAGTGCCGATGGAATGGTCGGCGATCTCGGCGGGTCCAGCCTCGAGCTCGTGCGGCTCACCGATGGCCAGGCGGCCCGTGGCGTGACGCTGCCGCTCGGCCCCTTCGCCCTTGCCGATGCGGGCGGTTTCGATGCGGACCGGGTGCGCGAGACCATCGCCGGCCGGCTGCAGCCCATCGGCGACGAACGGTCCGACACCCTTTACGCCGTCGGCGGCGCCTGGCGGACCCTTGCCCAGGTGCATATGGAGATCTCCGGCTACCCGCTGCGTATCGTGCACCAGTACGAAATCGATGCCGCCGACCTGCTGGACACGGCCCGGCTGATCGCGCGGTCGTCGAAAGCTTCGCTCGAGAAATGGCCGGGATTGTCGCGCAAACGGGCCGACACCCTGCCCTATGCCGCCCTCGTTCTGGAGGGGTTGATCGAGCGACTGGCGTTGAAGCGTATCGTTCTGTCGGCCTGGGGCGTGCGTGAGGGCCTGTTGTACGAGGCCCTGGAGCCGGAGGTCGCGGCCGTCGACCCCCTGCTGGCGGGCTGCTCGGCGCTCGGCGCCCGGCAAGGCATTTCGCCGGCCCTGCCGGGAGCCCTTCTCGGCTGGATCGCCCCGCTGCTGGCGGCCATGCCGCCGGTGTTCGGGCGCGCCCGCGACGGCCTTCTGGCCGATGCCGCCTGCCGGCTGGCGGACCTCGGGGCGCGCCTGCATCCCGATCACCGCGTCGAACTGGCTTTCGATCAGGTCCTGCGCGCGCCGGTGCCGGGTCAGACCCATGCCGAACGCGCCTATCTGGCCGCCGCCGTCAACGCCCGCTACGGCGGCAATGCCTCGACCCCGGCCGCCCGGACCGTGGCCCGCCTGCTGAACGAGGAGCAGCGTCAGGGCGCGCGTGTCCTCGGCCTGGCCATCCGGCTGGCGTGCGACCTGTCAGGCCGCTCGCCCCAGCTGCTGGTCAATGCCCGCGCCGGGGTCAGGGACGGTGCCCTGATCCTGAGCGCCAGCGAAGGCTATGCCGACGTCCTGCTGGGCGAACAGACCCGCCGCCGCGGCAAGGCCCTGGCCGAGGCCATGGGACTGAAGCTGGACATCCGCTCGGGCGACTAGTCGCCGGCCCACCAGCGCAGCTGGACGTTTTGCGCCGGGCCGTCTCCGACCTTCAGCGTCCCGTTCACCACGACCCCTTCATCGCCGAGATTGCGGCGCGACGTCGCCAGGGCTCCCGGATCCAGCACGCCGGCAAACCGGACCGGCCCGAGCTCGGGCGAGCGGCCCTCGAAGCTGATGGAAGTGTCAGAGACAGAATAGGCCGACGGCAGGACCCGGGCGGACACGCTGCGCGTTTCGCCGATCTCGGTCTGGACCATGGGGCTGGTCACATCTTCGAACTGCAGCATGACCGGGCCGAACGTCTCGCTCCGGCTGCCCCCTTCCCAGCTGCGGAAGTCCTGCGCCTGACCGACGAAGATGTGGTCGAGGGACCATTTCCCGACCCGCACCTCGCCCGCCGGCATATAGTAGCCGGACAGGTCCGCGCTCAGGGTGTGGCTGTAGGCTGCAGCGGCGGGCGGTGCCTCCGCCGGGGCCCCGGGCCGGTCGCAGGACGCGAGCAACAGCAGGCCGAGCGCCGGACCGATCAGACGTTTCATGACGAACCTTCCCGAAACCGAGGTTTCAACCGGACCACGGCACCGCGCGCCTGTCCACCGTCAGGGCAGGTGGGCAAAGACCTGCAACCAGCCTGATGCCTGGCCGATGTCGATTATTTCGAACACCGGAATGGCCAGCAGGAAGAACAGGCCGTCGAGGATGGTAGTGACGAACAAGGCCGGCCGGATGGTCAGTTGCTCCTCATCCCGCCAGAGCGAGAACCGGGGCCAGAACCGTGGTGTGCGCGCCTTGTAGACGGCATAGACGGCCCCGAACTCCCGTTCGAGGAAGGCCTCCTCGCGCTTCACGGTCATGTAGAAGACCACCATGGCCGCCAGGACGAATGCGGCCCCTACCGAGGCGCTGCCGCTCTGGGCACCGATCCCGAAGGCGCCGATATAGCTGAAGACATACAGAGGGTTGCGGGTAATCGAATACGGCCCGCGATCGACGATTTCCGACTTCTTGCGGCCACCGATGTAAAGCGAACACCATGCCCGGCCGACGATCGAGATGACGATGGCGACAAGGCCGATCGACTCGACCCGCTCATGCCACGCGCCGTCGATACCGTCGATGGACTGCGTAACCATTGACGCCCCCATCAGTCCGACAAGCGCCACAAGCACCGCCAGCTTTCGGATCCTCTGGACCCGCTGGAGGTCAAAACCGACCGTCGTCATCGTAATTGTCTCCGAACCTTCATCGGTTCGGCCAAGCCGCGCGAGGATGCAACAACTAAGTTTGCAAACGAAACGCGGTCGCGTTCGCCGACCCGGAGACTAGCGGTTCAGGCTGCGGTCCAGGGCCCGGAAGGAGGCGATCGACAGCTCGGTCGCGCTGATGAAGACCGAGGGCGTGATCTTCTCGAAATCGTCCGAGGGGCGATGATAGTCCGGGTGGTAGTTCACCCCCAGGTACAGGAAGGGCACCTGGGCCCGGTGGAAGGCCGCATGGTCCGAGGCCTCGACCCAGTTGTCCTGACCGGTGTCCTGGGGCGTGTCTTTGCCGAAGGCGAGCGCCACCGCTCCATTGGCCGGAATGCCTTCCAGGATCGGGCGGAAATTCGGGTGCTGGTAGGTGCCGGTGACCCACAGCTTGCCGTCGGTCTCGGCGCGGGCGGTCATGTCGAAATTCAGGTTCATGGCGATGGATTCGAGGGGCATCGGCGGGGCCTCGACGAAATGCCGCGCCCCCAGAAGCCCGTGCTCCTCACCGTCGAGCGCCACGATCAGCACATTGTGCTCGGGGGCCTGACGTTTCAGATCGGCGGCCAGGGCCAGCATGGTGGCAACGCCGGACGCATTGTCGTCAGCCCCGTTGAACACCTGACCCTCGGCATTGACGCCGACATGGTCGTAGTGGGCCGTGACCACGATATAGCGGTCCATCACGCGCGTGCCCGGGATCACCCCGATGATGTTGATGCCGTTGTAGGTCCGCGGCCCGGCACGGGTCCGGCCCTGCATCTCCCATGGCTGCAGCCGGCCCATCGGCGGGGCGACGACGCCCAGAGCCTCCAGCCGGCCGACGATATAGTTGCGCGCCATCTCACCGCCCGGCGCTCCGGTGTCGCGACCCTGCATGGCGTCGGCGGAGAGGATTCGCACATCCTCCAGCAGCTGGACGTGCATCGCCGACGGCGCCGGCGCGGCGGTCGCGGCCGGCGGCGGCGCTTCAGACCCGAACAGACTGCCGCAGGCCGAAAGCAGCAGGGCCCCGCCGAGCGCGGAGGACAGGGCGAGAAGACGGGCGTGACGCATGGGAACTCCTTGGAATCGCCGGAGGCTAGCGGACAGCCGGGACGGTGTCAGTTTAACTCGGTGTCATCCGTAATTCTCTGGCCGCAATCCGATGGCGGACCTCGAAACCCGGCCGGGCGATGCTAGAACAGCCTCAAGATTCCCTCCGGCGAGCTCCTCATGTCCGACATCCCCGTCGATCAGCTGACCGAGTCCGCCGCCCGCGAGGAACTCGACCGGCTGGCCGCCGAACTGGCGCGGCATGACGCCCTCTATCACGGCGACGATTCCCCCGAGATCTCCGACGCCGACTACGACGCGCTCAAGCGCCGGGCGCTGCAGATCGAGGACCTGTTCCCCGACCTGACCAGCCCCGCCTCGCCATCGCAGGTGGTCGGGGCCGCCGCCTCCAGCCAGTTCGCCCCGGTGCGCCACGGCGTACCCATGCTGTCGCTCGACAACGCCTTTTCGGCGGAGGAGGTGACCGACTTCGTCGCCCGCATCCGCCGCTTTCTCAAACTGCCGGTCGATGAGATCGTGGCCTTTGTCGGCGAACCCAAGATTGACGGCCTCTCCGCCAGCCTGCGCTATGAAAATGGCGTCCTCGTCACCGGCGCGACGCGCGGCGACGGCCGGACCGGCGAAGACGTCACCGCCAATCTTCGCACCATCGCCGACATTCCGCAGACCCTGTCCGGTCAGGGCTGGCCCGACGTCATCGAGGTCCGGGGCGAGGTCTATGCGCCCAATGACGCCTTCGACGCCTTCAATGCCGCCGCAGAAGCGGAGGGCCAGCGCACCTATGCCAATCCGCGCAATTTCGCCGCCGGCTCCCTGCGCCAGAAGGACCCGGCGATCACGGCGAAACGGCCGCTGCGGTTCTTCGCCTATGCCTGGGGCGAGACCTCGGCCACCTTCTCTGAAACACAAGCTGACGCCTTGAAGGCGCTGGAAAACTGGGGTTTTCAGGTCAACATCCGGTCCCGAAAGGTCGAGGACGCCAGCGGCCTGCAGGGTCTGTATGCCGGACTGGAGCGCGACCGCGCCGGCCTCGGCTATGACATCGACGGCGTGGTCTACAAGGTCGACCGGCTGGACTGGCAGGCCCGCCTCGGCTTCGTCGCCCGTACCCCGCGCTGGGCCATCGCCCACAAATTCCCGGCCCAGCAGGCGACGACCGTGCTGGAGGGGATCGACATCCAGGTCGGGCGGACGGGATCGCATACCCCGGTGGCGCGCCTGCATCCCGTCACCGTCGGCGGGGTCGTTGTGCGCAACGCCACCCTGCACAATGCCGATGAGATCGCCCGCCTCGATGTGCGCCTGGGCGACACCGTCACCCTGCAGCGCGCCGGTGACGTCATCCCCCAGATCCTCGGCGTGGTCGACGCCGGCCGCCCGGACCGGGGCCAGCCGTGGGACTTTCCGCACCTCTGCGCCTGCCCGCTGAAGACGGCGCTGGTGAAGGAGACCAATGCCTCCGGCATCGAGAGCGTCGTTCGCCGCTGTACCGGAGAACTGGCCTGCCCCTTCCAGCGTATCGAACACCTCAAACATTTCTGCAGCCGCCGCGCCTTTGACATTGAAGGGCTTGGGGAGAAGCAGCTGATCGCCTTCCATGAGCGCGGCTGGATCAGCCAGCCGGCCGACATCTTCCGCCTCGCCCGCGATGCGGAGAAGCTCGATGCCCTGCGCGCCGAGGACGGTTATGGCGAGACCAGCGTCGGCAATCTGGTCGCGGGCATCGACGCGCGCCGGACCATCAGCCTCGACCGGTTCATCTATGGCCTTGGTGTGCGCGACATCGGCGAACAGACCTCCATCGTCCTGGCCCGCGCCTTCGAGACCTGGCCCGCCTTCGAGACCGCCTGTATCGCCGCCTCCGAGGGGATCCCCAGCGAGGACTGGGTACGGCTGAACGAGACCCATGCCGTCTCGCCACGCGTCGTGGCGACCCTCGCCGAGGCTTCACCGCCCGCCGGTGACCCGTGGCCCGAAGCGCCCATCGACCAGAAGATCGCCCTCGCCTTCCCCGGTCTGGCCGCCCCCGCGCGGCGCGGTCTGGCGACGATCGCCGACGACTGGGCCGGACTGGTCCGGCTGGCCGCCATCGCCCGCAACGAAGGCCCGTCCGAAGGCCTCGGCCAGATCGCCGGCGTCTCGGGCGTTGGCCCGGTCGCCGCCCGCGCCCTCGCCCTGTTTTTCCGCGAGACCCACAACCGGGCCATGGTCGACGCTCTCGTCGCCGAGATGACGCGGATCGAGGATGCAGAGAAGCCGAAGTCAGACACACCGGTCGCCGGCAAGACCGTGGTCTTCACCGGCGCCCTCGAACGCTTCACCCGCGACGAGGCCAAGGCCCGCGCCGAGGCGCTCGGGGCCAAGGTGTCCGGCTCGGTGTCGAAGAAGACCGATTATCTGGTCGCCGGCCCGGGTGCCGGCTCCAAGATGGCCGATGCGCTCAAACACGGCGTCACGGTCCTGACCGAGGACGAGTGGCTGGCGTTGATCGGAGATTTCGCATGAACCGTCGTTCCGTCTTGCTGGCAGCCGGCCTTCTGCCCGTCGGCGTCGCCGGACCGGCGGCCGCCCACCCCGGGACAACGGGCATCATCACCCAGACCCTGCTGAAGGCGATCGAGGGACGCCGCGAGGCCTTGGGCCGGTTCATCACTCTCAACTGGCTGGCGATGGACCGGATCGGCATTGATGCGGGCCTGTTCACCCATGCTACGCTGTATGAAGTGGTGGGCGATCCGGACTGCGACTTCGTCGTGGAGGTCGGCTACATTGACCCCGACGGCTACGACGCGGTCGCAGACCGGTTCGCCGCGATCCGGTCGGCCCATGCCACGGTTCTGGTCGATGGGCGCGGCCTTTCCGAGCTGGGTCGCGTCACCGGCGACCGCAGCTACAGGCCGTTCTCCCGCGCCTAACGGTTCAAGGCCGCTCGCGTTCCCTCAGCATAGCGGTGGCCGGAGGCAGCACCCTTGGGAAAGACCGCCTCGATCCGCGCCAGATCGTCGGCGGTCAGCACCAGATCGGCGGCCGCGGCATTCTCTTCCAGCGTCCGGATGCGGCGCGTTCCGGGGATCGGCACAAGCGTCTCGCCCTGGGCCAGGACCCAGGCCAGGGCCAGCTGCGCGGCGGTCACCCCCTTGTCCGCCGCGATGGCCGCGACGGCGTGGACCAGGTCGATGTTCTTCTGGAAATTCTCGCCCATGAAACGCGGGTTGGTGCGGCGGAAATCGCCCTCGGCCAGATCGTCGATCGATTTGATCTCGCCTGACAGAAAACCCCGGCCCAGCGGGCTGTAGGGCACGAAGCCGATGCCGAGTTCGTCACAGGTGGCGAACAGTTCGTCCTCGGGCTCGCGGCTCCAGAGCGAATACTCGGTCTGCAGGGCGGTGATCGGATGTTCGGCATGGCCGCGCCGCAGGGTCGCCGGCGAGGCTTCCGACAGGCCGAGGAAGCGGACCTTGCCCTCCTTCACCAGTTCGCCCATCGCCCCGACCGTCTCCTCGATCGGCGTGTTCGCATCGACCCGGTGCAGATAGTAGAGATCGACGTGGTCCATCCCCAGCCGCTGCAAACTGCCCTCGATGGCGCGGCGCACATTGGCCGGCGAGCCGTCGATGGTCAGGCCGGTGCGCTCGGCATTGAAGCCGATACCGAACTTTGTCGCCACGAAAGCGCGGTCCCGCCGGTCCGCCAGCGCCTTGCCGAGCTGGATCTCATTGGTGTGCGGACCGTACATCTCGGCCGTGTCGAGGAAGGTGACGCCCAGCTCCAGCGCGCGGTGGATCACCGCCGTCGCCTGGGTCTCTTCCAGACCCTGACCATAGAAGGCCGCCATACCCATGCAGCCGAGGCCGATAGCCGAGACTTCGGGACCGGCCTTGCCGAGACGACGGGTTTTCATGGGCGTGCTCCTGCAAACTGCTTCGCTGAGGTCGGGACCCCGACCGCTTTCCGCAAGATCAGAGCGGCGCGGCCTGTGCCTTCAGCCAGTCCAAGACCTCGCCCTCGAGCAAGGGCCCGACCTTGGCCAGGACCTCGGCGTGATAGGCATCGACATAGGCGCGCTCGTCCAGGGTCAGCAGGGCGACGTCGATCAGCCGGCGATCCAGCGGTGCCAGGGTCAGCTGTTCGAAACCGTGCATCGGGCGCTCGCCGCCGGGGATCGGCGTCGGCGGCGTGACCACCTGCAGGGTCTCGATCCGGATGCCCCAGTGGCCCTCGCGATAGTAGCCGGGCTCGTTGGACAGGATCATGCCGGTCAGCAGGGGTTGGCTGTTGGGGGCCTTGGCAATCCGCTGAGGGCCCTCGTGGACGCCCAGATAGGAGCCGACTCCGTGGCCGGTGCCGTGGTCATAGTCATGGCCCGCCATCCAAAGCGGCAGGCGCGCCATGGCGTCCAGCTGGGACCCAGTCGTGCCGACGGGGAAGCGCACCACGGCCATGGCGATATGGCCCTTCAGCACCAGGGTGAACATGCGGCGCTGGTCGGCCGTCGGCTCGCCCACGGCCATGGTGCGGGTCACATCGGTGGTGCCGTCCAGATACTGGCCGCCGCCGTCCACCAGCAGCAGACTGCCCTTCTCCATGCGGCGAATGGTGCGGGTCACCGGCTTGTAGTGCGGCAGGGCGCCGTTCGGGCCACAGCCGGCGATGGTGTCGAACGACAGGTCCTTCAGGGCACCGGTGGCCTCGCGGAAACCCTCCAGCGCCTCGGCGATCTGGCGCTCGTCGGGCAGGGTCTCCTGCCCGACGGTGTCGACCCAGTGCAGGAAGCGGGTCAGGGCGGCGCCGTCGCGGATATGCGCCTGACGCGTGCCCTCGATCTCGACCGGATTCTTGCAGGCCCGCGGCAGGGTGCAGGGATCCATGCCGCGCACCACGGTCGCGCCGGTGGCTTCCAGCCGGTCGAAATACCAGGCCGGCGACTGACCCGGATCGACCAGCACCTTATGACCGGACAGGGCGTCCAGCGCGGCGTCGAGCGCGGCCGGGGCCTCCAGCGTCACCGCATCGCCGAGCCAGCCGGGCAGTTCATTGGTCACCTTGCGCGGATCAAGGAACAGCTGCGCCGTCCCGTCGGCCCTCACCACCGCCTGCCCCAGCGGCAGGGGGGTGCGGATCACGTCACCGCCGCGGATGTTGAACAGCCAGGCCAGCGACGCCGGTGCCGTCAGCACGGCGGCGTCCGCACCGGCCTTCGCCACGGCCTCGCCGATGCGAGCGCGTTTGGAGGCGCTGGTTTCGCCGCTGTAGCGGTCCTCGTGCGGCACCACCGGTGCGGTCGGCTGTTCGGGACGTTCGTCGGCCCAGGCGAGGTCGAGCGGGTTCGGATCGACCGGCCGCAACTCGGCCCCGGCCTTCTTCGCCGCGCGTTTCAGCGTCGCCAGCGCATCCGGGCTGTGCAGGCGCGGGTCATAGCCGATGATCGCACCGGCGGGCGCACGCTCCAGCCAGGCCGGAACGCCGCCCTCGACGAGGTCCAGAATCTCGAACTGGGCCGCATCGACCTGGGCCCGGACCTGCACCGTGTAGCGCCCGTCGGCAAAGACGGCGGCCCGGTCCATCAGCACGGCCCCGGCACCGGCCGAGCCGGTGAAGCCGCTCAGCCAGGCCAGCCGGTCGTTGGCGGCGGGCAGATATTCGTTCTGGTGCTCGTCCTCGTGCGGAACCAGCAGGCCGTCGAGCCCCTGCTCGGCCATTTTCGCGCGGACGCGCGGCAGGTGCTTCGCCCCAAAGGACGGATCGGTGGTTTCATCGAAGGACTGGCGCATGGGTGAGGCATAGCACCCCGGGCCGGGAAATGGGGAGACCCCGAAGACAGTAGCGCCTGATCGCTACCCCACCCGCCTCAGCACAAGCGCGCTCCAGGCGTCGCGATGGATGCGGCGCTCGAGCACGAAACCGCGCGACAGATAGGCGGCCGATACGCGCCGCTCCTGGGTCCGCAGCAGGCCGGACAGGATGGCCACCCCGCCGAGGCTCAGCGCGTTCTTGATGTCCTGCGAAAGGGAGACCAGCGGCGGGGCCAGGATGTTGGCGAAGACCAGATCATAGGGCCCGTGCTGGCGCACCTTGCGGTCGTTCAGGCCGAAGGCGTGGACGAAGCGGGCGTCGGCCATGTTCAGTTTGGCGTTCTCGTTGGCGATGCGCACCGAGGGCTGGTCGATGTCGGTGCCGACGGCGACCTTGGATCCCGTCTTCGCGGCGGCGATGGCCAGCACGCCTGTGCCGCAGCCGACGTCCAGCACCCGCTCGAACCGTTCCTTCTTCAGCAGCTCATCGAAGGCGACCAGACAGCCGACCGTGGTGCCGTGGTGGCCCGTGCCGAAGGCGGCGCCGGCATCGATCTTCAGATTGACGGTGTTCCTCGGAACGATGCCCTGGTCGTGGGCCCCATAGACGAAGAAGCGTCCGGCCCGCACCGGCGGCAGACCGGACAGCGACATGGCCAGCCAGTCGGCGTCGGCCAGTTTCTCGACGCTCACCGTCAGGCCGTCGTGGGCCTTCAGTCTGGCCTCGATGCCGCGCGCGTCGTCGGCGTCATTGGGAAAGGCGTCGATGCGCCAGATGCCCTTGTCCTCGTCTTCCTCGAGGATGGAATAGGTGGCACCTTCCAGAAGCGGATCGGAATCCAGCGACAAGGCGGCGGCCTCGGCGATGGCGCGCGGCCCCCGGGCGATTATTTGCACTGCGGACTCGGACATTTCTCAAACACCGCTATCATTGCGAATCAAGGCAGGCGCTGGTGTTCTCACGGGTGCCGGCATCAACCAATCGAACCGAGGGGTCGGGGAATTCATGGCTAAAGCACCATCCAAGCCTAAGGCGGCCGCCAAACCGAAGGCGGCGCCTGCCGCTTCCAAGCCGAAACCGGCGGCAAAGTCGAGCGCCGCGCCGAAAGCCGCTGCAAAACCTGCTGCCAAGCCCGCTGCGCCGAAGCCGGCCGCCAAGCCCGCCGCCGTCAAGGCCGCTCCCAAGGCTGCTGCAAAACCAGCCGCGAAACCGGCGGCCAAGCCCGCTGCCAAACCCGCTGCCAAGCCCGCACCGAAGGCCGCCGCCAAGCCGGCCGCCGCACCGAAGGCCGCTGCGAAACCCGCCGCCAAGCCGGCCGTGAAGAAGCCCGCCGCCAAGGCCGCGCCGAAAGCCGCTGCAAAGCCTGCCGCCAAACCGGCTGCCGCGCCCAAGCCCGCTGCCGCTGCACCGGCCCCGGCTCCGAAACCGGCCGCTCCGGCGGCTGCCCCGGCACCCGCTCCGGCTCCGGCTCCGGCTCCGGCTCCGGCTCCAGCCGCCGCCAAGCCCGCCGAGAGCAAGGGCTTCTTCGCCTCGCTCGGCCGGTTCATCTTCGGCACCAAATAGGCGTCACGACCTGAAACGACGAAGCGCCGGTGGATCCCTCCACCGGCGCTTTTTCGTGCGCGGCGCTCGCCGGACCGGTCAGTCCTGCGGCAGGTCTTCCGCGAGGATGGCCATCTCGAACATGAAGCTGCCGGCCTCGTCCTCGTCCTCGAAGACGACGCCGATGAACTCGTCACCGACATAGACCTCGCAGGAGTCATTGGGCTTGCCGCGCGGCTTCAGGATGATGCCGCCGGTGTTGAAGGTGCGCTTCAGATGCGTCTCGACGCGCTTCATGTCGGCGGTGTTCATGCTTGGCCTCAGGTGTGTCGTGAAGGCGCGGACCCTAGAGAATGCGGTCCGCGAGGGGAAGGTCAGATGACGAAGTCGTAGACCATGTCGGCCAGGGTATGGTCCATGGTCCGCGCCGGGGTTGCCTCGGTCGGGCAGTTGACCAGCCGCGCGGGCACGCCGGCCACAGTGCAGCCGGCTGGCACCGGCTTGAGCACCACCGAGCCCGAGGCCACCTTGGCGTAGTCGCCGACGGTGATGTTGCCCAGCACCTTGGCCCCCGCGCCCAGCAGGACGCCCTTGCCGATCTTGGGATGGCGGTCGCCCCGGTCTGCACCGGTCCCGCCCAGGGTCACGGCGTGAAGCATCGACACCTCGTCTCCGACCACCGCCGTCTCGCCGATGACGATGCCGGTGCCGTGGTCGAGGAACAGGCCGGACCCCAGCGTCGCTGCCGGATGGATATCGACCTGGAACAGTTCGGAGATGCGGCTCTGGAAATGGAAGGCAAGGGTCTCGCGGCCCTGGGTCCAGAGCCAGTGCGACACGCGCCATGCCTGCAGCGCCTGGAAGCCCTTGAAGTAGAGGAAGGGCTGCAACAGCGTCTTGATCGCCGGATCGCGCTCGGCCACGGCCTGCAGATCGGCCTCGGCGGCGGCGACAATGGAGGGGTCGGCAGCGAAGGCGTCGCGGCACACTTCGCGCACCGACATGGGCCCCAGCTCGCTGTCGCCCAACTTGCGTCCGATCTGGAAGCTGAGGGCACTGGCCAGATCCCCGTGCGCGAGGATGACCGCGCTCATCTGGGACGCCAGATGCGGCTCATCCCGCGTCGCCGCCTCGGCGGAGGCCCGCAGGTCGGACCAGCAGTCCGGGCGTCGTGAGACGATTTCGAGCTTCGGCATCGAGGGCTCCTTCGACCTGATCATACGCCCGACAACATGGCCTTCGCCAGTTCGGGCGGCAGTTCGCCTTCCCGCGCCATATGGTAGGCCCTGAGCGCCGTCGCCAGCGTGAACATATCCCGGATCGCGCCGGTTCCGATCTCGCGCAACAGGTCGGCGAACGGCACCCGGACGACGCGGATGATCTCGGTCGGATCGGGGGCGATGGGGACCGGCGTCAGCCCCCAGGCAATCCAGGCCATGGCCCGCTCGTCGGTGACCGAGTTGCTCATCTCGGCCTTGTAGGCCGGCAGCCAGTGCGCCGCCTCCAGCCCGGCCTCCTCCATCAGTTCTCGCCGCGCGCCCTCGATAGGGTCCTCGTCGAACGGCGCACCGCCCTCGGGCATCTCCCAAGACCAGTTCATCAGGGCAAACCGCTGCTGGCCGACCAGGGTCACCGTGCCGTCCTCATGCACCGGCAGCACCCCGACCGACAGATTGCGCGGCCGCATCACGACATAGTCGGCCTTCACCCCCGTCGGCGCGGTCGCATCATGGCGGGTCAGCCGCAGCCAGGGGTTCTCGAAGGTTACCGCCGAATCCGCGTCTCGCCAGGGCGGCGGCCGGTCGCTGCCATCGTCCCAGCCGGGCAGCGGGCGATCGTCGTCGAAGGCTTTGTGGGAGTCGCTCATGGCTCCGGGTATGGCGCACCGGCCCTCCCGCGACTAGGTCTGGCCCATGACCGACACCGAACTGGGAGCCGCCCTCCCCCTGCCCGTTCCGTCAGCAGAGATGCAGGACCGCCTCGCGCGGCGGCGCTCGGCCTCGGCCCAGTCGCTACTCGCGCCCGGCCCGTCGCGGGCCGAAATCGAGCACATCCTGCTCCTCGGCGCCCGCACACCCGATCACGGCAAGCTGTTTCCCTGGCGGTTCGTGGTCCTCGGCCCGCAGAGCCGCGCCGGGCTCGCTGCCGCCCTGACCCCTCTGGCCGCGCACCAGCCCGACCCCGGCAAGGCGGCCAAGGTCCTGTCCAAACTGACGGCCCCTCCCCTGACCATTCTGGTGCTGTCGGTGCCGATCGCCGGCCACAAGGTGCCGGCATGGGAACAGGAGCTCTCCGCCGGCGCCGTCTGCATGAACCTCGAACACGCGGCCAATGCGCTGGGCTATGCCGCCAGCTGGATCACCGACTGGTACAGCTATGACCCGCAGGCGCTGGCGCTGTTCGGCGTCGGCGCGGGCGAGCGGATCGCGGGCTTCATCCACATCGGAACCCTGGCCGAGCCGTCGTTGGAACGGCCCCGGCCGGATGTTGCGGCGAAGACGACCTGGCGCGACTGAGGCCTCAGGCGTCCCAGACCCCGGCCACCATCCGCTTCGCCAGCAGAGGCTTGCCCAGCCAGTAGGCCAGCTCAGCCGGCCGTTCGATGTCCCAGACCGCCAGATCGGCGGCCTTGCCGGCCTCCAGCGTGCCGATCCCTGCCTCCAGCCCAAGGGCCCGCGCGCCGATCCGCGTGGCACCCGCCAGCGCCTCTTCCGGCGTCAGGCGGAACTGGACACAGGCGAGGTTGATCGCGGCCGTCATCGAGGCGACCGGCGACGTCCCCGGATTGCAGTCCGTCGCCACCGCCATCGACACCCCGTATCGCCGCATCAGGGCGATCGGCGGCGGCGTGGTCTCGCGCAGCATCAGATACGCCCCCGGCAGCAGCACGGCGACGACGCCGGCCTCCGCCATGGCCCGGACCCCGGCCTCGCTGGTGTGCTCGACATGGTCGGCCGACAGGGCACCGTATTTCGCCGCCAGTGCCGCCCCGCCGCCGTCCGACAGCTGGTCAGCGTGCAGCTTGACCGGCAGGCCCAGCGCCTTCGCCCTGTCGAACAGCCGTGCGACCTCGTCCGTCGTGAAGGCGATGGGCTCGCAATAGGCGTCGACCGCATCGACCAGCCCCTCGGCGTGGGCCGCCGGCAGGATGTCGTCCACCGCCAGATCGACATAGCGGCCACGGTCCGCCTTCCATTCCGGCGGCACGGCGTGCAGGCCCAGATAGCTGGTGCGCACCCGCACCCCTGCCTCGCGCCCGATCCGTCGGGCGACGCGCAGCATCTTCAGCTCGCTGTCCGGATCCAGCCCGTAGCCCGACTTGATCTCGACTGTGGTGACGCCGGTGGCCTTCAGCCCCGCGAGCCGCCCGACCGCTGACGCATAGAGCGCATCCTCCGACGCCGCCCGCGTCGCCGCGACGGACGAGACGATGCCGCCCCCGGCCCGGGCGATCTCCTCATAGGTCGCCCCGCCGAGCCGCTGTTCGAACTCACCCGACCGGTCGCCGCCGAACACCAGATGGGTGTGGCAGTCGACCAGCCCCGGCGTGACCCAGCGCCCGTCCAGGCGGTCGGTCGCCGCAGCCTCATGGGCAGGCTGATCGGCTCGCGCCCCGGCCCAGACGATCCGCCCGTCGGCGATCAGGATCGCCCCGTCCTCAATGGACCCATAGGCCGTGCCGCCCTCAGCCATGGTGGCGAGGCGGCAGTCGGTGATCAACCGGTCTGCCCGGATCATCGCGAAGCAAACCCTGCCAGCAGTTCGCAGAACCACCGCCCGGCCGTCAGCGAGCCGAGGTCGCCGATCTCCAGCGACGGGTCGTATTCGGTCAGGTCCACGGCCCGCACCTTCGGATGGGCCCCAATCACCCGTGTGGCGTCGAAGAAGTCCTGCACCGACACACCGCCCGGCCGCGCGCCCGGCGAGGCCGGCCATTGGCTGCGGTCGATCACATCGATGTCGAAATCGACATAGATGACCACACACAGCGCCGAGAGCCGCTCCAGTTCCTGTGCGACCACCACCGCCAGCCCTTCGTCGCGACATTCCCGCGCCGTCCGAACTGAAATCCCTGCTGCCTTCGCCTTGTCGTGCGCCCGCTTCGTATTGGCGAAGGGTGCCAGGCCGACCTGGCTGATCCGCTCGCCCGCCAGCCCATCCTCGAGCAGCGCCTGGACCGGATTGCCGTTGGTCAGGCCCTGGTCGGTGTCGCGCAGGTCGAAATGGGCATCGAGCGTCAGCAACCCCGTCCGCGCCAGCCCCAGACCATGCAGGCCCGGCCGGGTGATGGCGTTGTTGCCCCCGATCAGCAGCGTCAGCCCGCGCTTCGCCTGGGACGCCATCGCATCGCGCACCGGCCCGAAGGCATCGGCCGGAGAGACGCCTTTCAATGCGACGTCGCCGGCGTCATGGACCTGCACATCCAGCGTCTCTCCGGTCTCGACATCATAGGTCGAGAACCGCGGCAGCACGGCCCGGAACGCCTTCGGCCCGAGGTCACACCGTCCCGGCGTCAGCGACCGTTCATTCAGCCCGGCCCCGATGAGGGCGACGGGGGCGTCAGGATGGTGTCCGACGAGGTCGGCGATGCTGGTCCAGCGAAGGGCTTCAGATTCGGTCATGCTCAGGCTCTCGTCGGCTGGAAACGGGCGACCAGGTCATAGGCCGCGCCGGGAAAGGTCTGCCAGGCCCAGGTCACCCCCTGCCCGTCCCGCCACGTCCTGCGCTCCAGCCTCAGGCATGCGGTGCCCGGTGGCAACAGCAGCTTTTCGGCGATGTCGCCCGCCGCTCCCACCGCGGAAATACGGTGCTCGGCCTCGGTCCAGGGCGTGTGCGCCAGAAGCCAGCTGCCGGCCGCCTGTGCGGAGAAATCCGTGGCCTCCGCCTCGGGCACCGCGGCCAGGGCGATCAGTCGCCGCTCGTGCACAAAGGGCAGGCCGTCGGCCAGATGCAGGGTCTCAAGCTCGACCAGCTTCCCGTCGCCCGCCAGCCAGGCCTCGTCAGCCCCGGCCTCGCGGACCCTCGTCGACAGCAGCCGGTGGGCATAGGTCAGCCCCCGACCCTGCACCTCGGTCTGGATGTCGGGAATGGAAACCAGCGCCGCCGAATGCAGCGGCGGATGGGCCACAATGGTCCCGGCCCGACGCCGTCGCGTCACCAGCCCCCGCGCCGCCAGGGATGCCATCGCCTTGGACACCGTCATCCGGGCACAACCGTATTCCGTCACCAGATCGCTCTCGGTCGGAAGGCGACGGCCCGGACGCCACTCCCCCGAGAGGATGCGCCGCTCGATGTCGCCCTCGATGCGCCGGTGGATGACAGTCGTGTCCATCACCGGACTATCCGGCTTGCCTTCGAATATGTCTAGACATAATGATGAGGCGATCGACTGGGAGGTCACCATGAGCAGCACCCCGAACACCCGCGTCATTCGCAGCCCGCGCGGCCCGGAGATGACGGCGAAGACCTGGGCCGCCGAGGCCGCCCTGCGCATGCTGATGAACAATCTCGATCCCGAGGTGGCCGAGCGGCCCGAGGACCTCGTGGTCTATGGCGGCATCGGCAAGGCCGCGCGCGACTGGCCGTCGTTCGACCGCATCGTGACCGAGCTTCGCAATCTGGAGGCCGACCAGACGCTGCTGGTGCAGTCGGGCAAGCCGGTCGGCGTCTTCCGGACCCATGCCGACGCCCCCCGCGTGCTGATCGCCAACTCCAACCTGGTGCCCAAATGGGCGACCTGGGAGCATTTCAGCGAACTCGATCGCAAGGGGCTGATGATGTACGGCCAGATGACGGCCGGCTCCTGGATCTACATCGGCACCCAGGGCATCGTTCAGGGCACCTATGAAACCTTCATGGAGGCCGGACGCCAGCACTATGGCGGCGACTGGTCCGGCAAATGGATCCTGACCGCAGGCCTCGGCGGCATGGGCGGGGCCCAGACCCTGGCGGCGACCATGGCAGGGGCTTCCTGCCTCGCCATCGAATGCCAGCGCAGCCGCATCGAGATGCGCCTTCGCACCCGCTATCTCGACGTAATGGCCGAGAGCCTGGACGAGGCCCTGGCCCTGATCGAACAGGCCGGAAAAGGAAACAAACCCATATCAGTCGGCCTGTTAGCCAATGCGGCTGATGTATTGCCTGAAATGGTAAGGCGCGGCATCCGCCCGGATATGGTGACCGACCAGACCAGCGCCCACGACCTGGTCAACGGCTATCTGCCGGCCGGCTGGACCGTGGCGGAGTGGGAAGACAAGCGCGTCTCCGACCCCGCCGCCGTGACCGAAGCGGCCACGAAATCAATCGTTGATCACGTCCAGGCCATGCTGGATTTCCAGGCCATGGGCATCCCCGTCACCGACTATGGCAACAACATCCGCCAGGTCGCCTTCGATGCGGGCGTGGATAAGGCCTTCGACTTCCCCGGCTTCGTGCCCGCCTACATCCGCCCCCTGTTCTGTCGCGGCATCGGCCCCTTCCGCTGGGCCGCCCTGACCGGCGATCCGGACGATATCCGCAAGACCGATGCGGCGATGAAGAAACTGTTCCCCGCCAACGCCGGCCTGCACCGCTGGCTGGACATGGCGGGCGAGCGGATCGCCTTCCAGGGCCTGCCGGCCCGCATCTGCTGGATCGGCCTCGGCGACCGCCATCGCGCAGGGTTGATGTTCAACGACATGGTCGCCTCGGGCGAACTCAGCGGCCCGATCGTCATTGGCCGCGACCACCTCGACAGCGGCTCGGTCGCCAGCCCCAACCGCGAGACCGAGGCCATGATGGACGGCTCGGACGCCGTCTCCGACTGGCCCCTGCTCAACGCCCTGCTGAACACCGCCTCAGGGGCCAGCTGGGTGTCGCTGCACCACGGCGGCGGCGTCGGCATGGGCTATTCCCAGCATTCCGGCGTGGTCATCGTCGCCGACGGCACGCCGGAAGCGGCGAAGCGGCTCGAGCGCGTGCTGTGGAACGACCCGGCGACGGGCGTGATGCGCCATGCCGACGCCGGCTATGAGATCGCCAGGGAGGCCGCGCGTGAGAACGGGCTGAACCTGCCCTCGATGGGAGCGTAAGCCATGACCAACCTCACCATCGGCGCCGCCCCCCTGACGCTCGCCCAGCTCCGCACGGTCCTCGAAGGCCCGACGACCGTATCCCTGACCGATGCCGCCTGGACCGCCGTCGAGCGGGGCGCGGCCGTGGTTGCTGCCATCGTGGCCGAGGGGCGTACCGTCTATGGGGTCAACACCGGCTTCGGCCTGCTGGCCAATACCTCCATCGCCACGGAGGACCTCGAGACCCTCCAGAAAAACCTCGTCCTCAGCCATGCCTGCGGCGTCGGGGCCCTGCTGCCGGACAATGTCACCCGGCTGCTGATGGTGCTGAAGATCGCCAGCCTGTCGAAGGGGGCTTCAGGCATCCGACACGGGACGCTCGAGACCCTGATCGCCCTGGTCAATGCCGACATCCTGCCCTGTATCCCGTCCAAGGGCTCGGTCGGCGCCTCGGGCGACCTCGCGCCCCTGGCCCATATGAGCTGCGTCCTGATCGGCGTCGGCGAGGCCCGTCATGACGGTGAGACCCTGTCGGCCGAGGCCGCGCTCGCCCGCGTCGGCCTCAAGCCGCTGGTGCTCGGCCCCAAGGAAGGCCTGGCCCTGCTCAACGGGACCCAGTGTTCGACCGCGCTGGCGCTTGCCGGCCTGTTCGCAGCCGAGGCGACCTTCGCCGCGGGGATCGCCGCCGGGGCCCTGTCGGTCGATGCGCTGAAGGGCTCCGACGCCCCGTTCGACGCCCGCATCCACGCCCTGCGCGGCCAGCCCGGCCAGATCGCCGTCGCCGCCCGCCTGCGCGCGCTCATGGCCGGCTCTGCCATTCGCGACAGCCACCGGGAGGGCTGCCACAAGGTCCAGGATCCCTACTCCCTGCGCTGTCAGCCCCAGGTGATGGGTGCGGTGCTCGACGTGCTGCGCAACGCCGCCGCCACACTCGAGCTTGAAGCCAATGCCGTCACCGACAATCCGCTGGTCTTCATCGAGGACGGCGATGTCATTTCGGGCGGAAACTTCCACGCCGAACCCGTCGCCTTCGCCGCCGACATGATCGCCATGGCCCTGTGCGAGATCGGCAATATCTCCGAGCGCCGCACCTCCATCCTCGTTGATCCGAAGATGAGCGAACTGCCGGCCTTCCTCGTCAGGGAATCCGGCCTCAACTCCGGTTTCATGATCGCCCAGGTGACTGCCGCCGCCCTCGTCGCCGAGAACCGGATGGTGGCCCATCCGTGCAGCATCGACACCGTGCCGACCTCCGCCAACCAGGAGGACCATGTCTCCATGGCCACCCACGGTGCCCGGCGCCTGCTGGACATGGCCGAGAACACCGCTGCCGTGGTCGGCATCGAACTGCTGGCCGCGGCCCAGGGGATGGAGTTCCACCGCCCCCTGACCTCGTCACCCAGGCTCGAACAGGTCTATGCCATCGTCCGCGAGGCCGCTGCCGCCTATGGCTCGGACCACTATTTCGCGCCGGACATTGCCCGGGCGACCGACGGGGTGCGGGCCGGTCGCTACCGGGTGTTCGCGGGGGATCTACTGCCGTCGGCCTGACGACAGCGGAACCGCGCCTTCTCGCCCCTTACGGACGAGCCCTCAGGGCTGCTTTTCGACGTTCAGCGCATAGGCCCCGGTCTGACCCTGCTGGAAGGTTCCGGCACGGACTTCGTAGACGCCGTCCGCCGGCGCGGTCCATTCCAGTTTGGCATGGGTGTCCGACAGGCTGTCATCATCCGAGCCCAGGACTTCAAACGACCCGTCCGGCTGTGCCCGCCCGACCACGACAAGGCTGTCGACCTCGTTGGAGACCATGGTGATCAGCAGCTTTTCGTCGTCCTTCAGCGTCACGCGATAGGCGTCATAGAAGCTGTTGTCCTCGGCTGTGGCGTCAGCCTCGGTCAGGACGCCGCGCGCCGTGACCCCGACGAGAAGGCTGCCCGGCAGCGGCTGCGGTCCGCGATCGTTCAGCTCGAGGGCGTAGAGGCCCTTTCCTTCCGATACCAACGGCAAGGCCCGCAGCACATAGTCACCGCTTTCGGGCAGGGTGTAGCTGAGCCGTGAATCCGTGCCCTCGCCCAGACCGTCGTCGTCGGACGCGAGGGCCTCGAACTCCGCCCCGGCCCGCCCGATCTGGACAAAGGTATCGAAATCGCCGGACCGCATGATCGCCTGCACCCGCTGGCCAGCGACGCCGCGGAAGGCGAAGGCGTCGAAACCGCGATCATCGCCATCCCGGGAGTCGGTCTCGCCGATCTCGCCCTGGATCGGCGAACCGAAGGCCAGGGTCTCGGGGGCCTTGTCCGGCTCGACCTCGGAGACCGACAGCGAATAGGCACCCGTTGCTTCGGAGAAGGCGCGCGCCTCGACGAAATAGTCGCCCGTTGCCGGCAGGGTGAAGGTCAGTCGCGAATTGGTGCCGTCGGCACCGTCATCGTCCTGCGCCAGGCTGGAACGGTTGGCGTCGAAAAGCTCGACATAGGTGTCGAACACACCGGAGCTCATGTCGATGCGGATGCGCTGGCCCTCCCGCCCGGAGAACCGGTAGGTGTCGGCGGTCGTGTTGCCCACACCCTTGCCGTCGCTCTCCGCCAGGGAGCCCTCGACCGTGCCGCCGATCTCGATCGGCTGGGCGGCAGCCAGTTCCGGCCCACGCGCCAGCGCGAGGGTATAGGCCCCCTCGCCCCCCGCGCCCAGCGGCGTCGCCCGGATGATGTAGTCGGCGTCCGCTGCCGCGGTGAAGATCAGCCGCGAGTTCAGGCCGGTCTCCATCGTGTCGTCATTCATGGCCAGTTCGGTGAACGCGCCGGCCCGCATCTGGCCGACCCGGACCACGGGATCGAAGGCATCGGAGATCAGGTCGATTGCAAACCGCTCGCCGGCCCGGGCCCGGAAGGTGAAGGCGTCATAGGCGTTGCCATCCGCGGTCTCGGGATCGCCCGACGTCAGCGCGCCCTGGATGGACTGGCCGACACGGATGCCGGTCGGTCGCGGCGCGCGACGCGCCGGTGGCCGCTGGCTGAGACCGAGGCTGTAGTCACCACCTTGAATGCCCGAGAGGGTCCGGGCCCGAAGCACATAGGTTCCCGCCCGATCCGCAGTGAAGCGAAGCCGCGAATGGGTGCCTTCGCCCAGTCCGTCGTCATCGCTGGCGATCGCCTCGTCCTCGCCCTGAAGGAAGACCTCGAGATAGGCGTCGAAGTCCTCGGCGCGCATGACCGCTTCCAGCCTTTGGCCGGCGCGGGCCCGGACCAGATAGTCATCATAGCGGTAGGCGTCGCCCGCCGCCGTGCTGTCGCCTTCCGCGATCCGGCCCTCGATGGTCCGTCCGGGCGACAGGGTGTCCGCGCTCTGGGCGAGCGCCGGTGCCGCGACCGACAGGGCCAGGAGGCTGACAGCGGCGAGAATGGTCTGACGGCGCATGGATATCCCCTTGAATGCGACTCCGATCATAGACGCCGAACTGCGGCCTCTGTAAATCGCGGCAACCGCACGATTCCTGACGACCGGAGCCGAAATCCATGACGGCCGACCCCGCCTGCGCGACCCTGATTGACGGCAAGGCCTTTGCTACCGGCCTCGTGGAGCGCGTGGCCGCTGCCTCGGCGCGCCTTGAAGCGGCGCACGGCCTCAAGCCCGGCCTGGCCGTCGTCATTGTCGGGGAAGATCCGGCCAGCCAGGTCTATGTCCGCAACAAGGGCGAAACGACCCAGCGCGCCGGCATGCGGTCCGACACTCACCGGCTGGCGGAAACGACCTCGCAGACGGATCTGCTGGCCCTGATCGCTGACCTGAACGCCGAACCCGGCATCCACGGCATTCTGGTCCAGCTGCCGCTGCCCGCCCATATCGACACCTCGGCCGTGCTGGATGCGATCGACCCGGACAAGGATGTGGACGGGTTTCATGTCGTCAACGCCGGGCGGCTGGCCGTCGGACTGCCCGGGCTGGTGCCGTGCACACCGCTCGGCTGCCTGATGCTGCTGAAGGCCGAACTGGGCGACCTTTCGGGACTGAACGCCGTCATCGTCGGTCGTTCCAACATCGTCGGCAAGCCGATGGCGCAGCTGCTCATGGGCGAAAGCTGCACGGTGACCGTAGCCCACTCACGGACCCGCGACCTGCCGGCCCTTTGCCGGACCGCCGACATTCTGGTTGCGGCCGTCGGACGCCCTGAAATGATCCGCGGCGACTGGATCAAGCCCGGCGCGACCGTGATCGACGTCGGCATCAACCGCGTGCCTTCACGGGACCCGGTCAAGGCCGCCGAGGGCAAGACCCGGCTGGTCGGCGACGTCGCCTTCGCCGAGGCCACCGCGGTGGCCGGCCGGATCACCCCGGTACCCGGAGGGGTCGGGCCGATGACCATCGCCTGCCTGCTGGCCAACACCTATACGGCCGCGTGCCGGTCGATCGGTGTCGCGCCGGACGCTCTGGACGCTTGAACCGTCGCCACAGAAACCCGATAGTCTGACCCTGGCCTGTCAGGAGACGTCGATGATCCGCTTCTCGCCCCGTGTTTCGGCCCTCGCGGCTGTCGTGATCCTCGCCCCCGCCATGGCGGGCTGCGGGATCAATGCCATTCCGACCAAGGAAGAAGCGGCCAAGGCGCGCTGGGCCGATGTCCAGTCGCAGTACCAGCGTCGCGCCGATCTGGTGCCCAATCTGGTCGCCACGGTCCAGGGTGCCGCCATTGCCGAGCGCACGACCCTGACCCAGGTGATCGAGGCCCGGGCCCAGGCGACCGGCGTGACGGTCACGCCCGAGACCCTGAACGATCCGGCTGCCTTCCAGCGTTACCAGGCGGCGCAGGGACAGCTGTCCCAGGCGCTGTCCCGACTGCTGCTGGTCGTGGAACGCTATCCCGACCTCAAGTCGAACCAGAATTTCATCGCCCTGCAGTCCCAGCTGGAAGGCACCGAGAACCGCATCGCGGTCGCGCGGCGCGACTACAATGCGGCCGTGCAGGACTACAACACCTCGCTGCGCACCTTCCCGACCGTGATCTGGGCCAACACCATTCACGGCAGCTCCGAGCCGATGCAGCTGTTCACGGCGACCGCGGCCGCCCAAAGCGCCCCCGGGGTCAATTTCGACGCCCTGAACCCGGCACAACCCGGCGGATCGGCTCCGGCCGTCGCGCCCGGCGCAGCACCGGCGGCGCAGTGATCCGCACCCTTCCGGGGTCATTTGCAATCCGGGCAGCGGGCCTGTTGGCCGCGCTGCTGGCCGTCGTCTGGCTGGCGGCGGTCGCCCCGGCGATGGCCCAGTCCGGCCCGACCTTCCCGGCCCTGAACGGACGGGTCATAGACCAGGGTGACCTCATCTCCGACGCCAAGGAGCTGGAGCTGGCTGCCAGGCTGGAAACCCTGGAACGGGACACCACCGATCAGGTCGTGGTCGTCACCGTGGCCGATCTGCAAGGCTATGAAATCGAGGAGTACGGCTACCAGCTGGGGCGGGCCTGGGGCATCGGTCAGGCCGAAAAGAGCAATGGCGTCCTGCTGATCGTTGCGCCCAACGAGCGCAAGGTCCGGATCGAGGTCGGCTATGGACTCGAACCTGTCCTGACGGACGCCCTCTCTGCCCTGATCATCCAGAACGAGATCCTGCCGTCGTTCCGCGAAGGCTATTTCGAACGCGGTATCGAACAGGGCGTTGCCGCCATCGACAGCCAGTTGCGGCTGGACCCCGCCGAGGCCCAGGCCCGTGCGGCGGCAGCGGAACGACCCCGGTCCGAGGCCCCGATCGGCGTCGGGGTGGTGATCGCCCTGATCTTCATTCTCATGATCCTGGCCGTGATCGGCGGCGCCGGAGGGCGGGGTCGCAGACGCCCCAGCGGGGTCGGTCCCATTCTTCTCTGGGCCGCGGCAGAGGTGCTCAGTAGCCACGTGCGGGGCGGTGGCGGCGGGTTTGGCGGCGGCGGAGGCGGCGGCGGCGGTGGATTTGGCGGCGGCGGCGGCAGTTTCGGCGGCGGGGGAGCATCCGGCGGATGGTGATCAAGCTGACTCCCGAGGTTCAGAGCCGTATCAGCGATGCGATCGCGTCAGCCGAGGCAAAGACTTCGGGTGAAATCTTCTGCGTCCTGGCGCGACGGGTCTCGTCCTATCGCGACATCTCGCTGGGTTGGGCGGCAGGCGCGGCCCTGCTGCTGCCTCTGGGACTGATCCCGCTGGGCTTCGACCCTGCCTGGATCCCTGGACTGGGAGACGGCTGGCAGGCCGCCCATCTGGCCTCCACCGATGTGTTCGTCGGTCAGTCTCTGGCCGCATACGCCCTGATCCAGTCAGCGGTTTTCATAGCCGCCTTCCTGCTGACCTCGATCCCGGGCGTTCGCCGCATGGTCACGCCGCGCAGCGTGCGCCGGGCGCGGGTGCGCCGGGCGGCCATGGAACAGTTTCTGGCGCACGGTCTGCACGTCACCCGGGAGCGGACCGGTGTGCTGATCTTTGCGGCCCTGTCGGACCATCAGGTCGAGGTCGTCGCCGACGAGGGTATCTACAGCAAGGTCGACCAGAAGGTCTGGGCCGACGCGGTCGAGGCCCTGGCCAGGGGCATGAAGAAGGGCGATCCGGCCGGTGGGTTCGAAGTCGCCATCGGCCTGTGCGGCGACGTTCTGGCCGAACATTTTCCGCCACGGGCCTCGAATCCCAATGAGGTCGCGGACCGGCTTGTTCTGATCTGAGCCGGCGTCGCCGGTCGCCGCGTTGGTGTCGCATTCGTCGTGGTATTGGCGTGATCGCCGCACGGCTTCCTTCCAGGACCTCATGCCCCGTCTGTTGACCTATAATGTCCACCGCTGCGTCGGTGTGGACCGGAAGCTCGACGTCGGTCGCATCGTGGCCGTGATCGCCGAACACGAGCCGGACATCGTTTGTCTGCAGGAACTGGATGTCGGTCGCGCACGGACCGGGCATGTCGACCAGGCGCAGTCGATCGCCGACGGCCTGGCCATGACCTTCCATTTCAACGCCGCCATGAGGGTTGAGGCCGAACAGTACGGCGACGCAATCCTGACGCTGCGGCCCGAGCGACTGGTGAAGGCCGGCCCCCTGCCGACGATCCGGGGGATCCCCGGTCTGGAGCCGCGGGGTGCCATCTGGGCGGCGATCGACTTCGATGGCGTCGCGCTGAATGTGATCAACACCCATCTCGGTCTCGTGCCCCGTGAGCAGAGACTCCAGGCGGCGGCGCTGGTCGGACCGGAGTGGCTGGGGCATCCGGACTGCACCGGGCCGACACTCCTGACCGGCGACTTCAACGCCACCTCGCTCACTCGCCCCTATCAGACCCTTGTCCGTCGGCTGGCTGACTGTCAGCGCAGCCTTGGGCTGAAGCCCTCGGTCAAGACCTTTCCCTCGAGCTTCCCGGCCATCCGGATCGACCACTGTTTCACCAGTCCCGAGTTGCGGGTCACGGCGGTCAAGGCCCCCTTCTCCCCTCTCGCCCGGATGGCGTCCGACCACCTGCCGCTGATCATCGATTTCGAGATCAGGACCCCATAGGCCCCGGCAGGGTCCGATGCGACCGGCTCCGCCGCCTCCAGGGGCGGAAGGCGTCGCTGGTCGATGTCGGGTCGCCCAGCTGGAACTCGGCGATGAGGCGCTCGACCCGCGAGGGCGGGACGGCCCCCAGCACCTTCATTCGACCCGTATCGAAGCGGTGAATGGCCTCACCAACCTTCCCTGTGACGGCCTCGACGGCACCGAAGGCCTCGCCGCTGACGCCGATCCAGTGCCCGATGGTCCGCTGGCGGAACCGACGTATCGCCTCCCGTCCCTCGGCTTGCAACGGCTCGGCGGCAACGTCGCATTCCGTGTCAAAGCCGAATGAGCGGTTGTTGAGATTGGTCGAGCCGATGCGCAGCACCCGGTCGTCATAGACCGAGACCTTGGCGTGAACGATGATCCGCTCGCCTTTCCGCGTGTGCGGCGTGAAGGCGGAAAACCGGTTGTACCGGTCAGCCTGTTCGAGCCGGAACAGCACCTCTGAACGGGCGGTGTCCATGGTGATGCGATCAAACCAGCTGGGACTGGTTCCTGTCGAGACCAGTACAATTTCCGGACCGTCCGGATCACCCAGCCGCGCCGCCAGGGCCTTGGCGATGGCCGGCGAGGTGAAATACTGGTTCTCCATATAGATCAGGCGTCGGGCTCGCCGGATCGCATCGAGGTGGAGCGCCTCATTCTCCCGGACCTCGGCTCTCCCGCCGGCCGCCGGTTCGGTCCGGGCGATGGCCACCGGGGTTCCAACCAGATCGGGGACAACACCGTCCGGCCAGGGATCGCCGTCAGCCTCCCCGGCGACGACCCTTTCGCCGGTGGACCGGAACCAGCGTTCCCGCGCCAGGTCGCCCAGTGCCCTTGCGGCGGCTCCGTCCACCAAGGCCATCACTTCGTGACGGGGCGGCGGGATCAGGCCGGACGGCTGGCGGCGGCGCGGATCGTCATCAAGGTGGTCCTCGGAATCCCATCGATCCGTCGAGATGTCGCCGCCGCCGCAAAAGGCGACGGCATCATCGATGATGACGACCTTCTGGTGGTGGCAGGCTCCGAATGCCGGCGGCGGATCAAGCCGGAACTCTACCAGCCGCCTGCGGAACCACCCCCGGGCCCTGTGCGGATAAAAGCCCTGGGAGGCGGCGATCAGCAGCGGGGACTTCCAGATCAGGATCCGCACATCCAGATCCGGCGAGGCTTTCACCAGCCTGCGCAGCTGGTGGCCGATCTGGACCTGGGGATCGTCGGGGGAACTGCGGGGATCCAGCCGTGTCCGGGGATCGAACTGCCAGCCAAGGATGACGATCGAGCGGCGCGCCTTGTCCAGCGCTGACCGCAGGGCGTCGAAATAGGCGGCGTTTTCCATCAGGACGGCGAACCGGTCCGCTGTCTCGACCCGCCAGCAATTGCGGCCGGGGGTCAGCAGGCTGGCGCTCTGGTCTTTCCCCGTTTCGTTCATGGCGCAGGTCTGGCCGATTCGCATGACGGCGATATGCGCCCCAGGCTTTACAGGACGCATTCCCGCCACTTCCGTTCCATGTCGGGCCACACCGGGTCAATGGTGACGCTTTGTTCATGCGCGGCAGGATTGTCCGGGCGCGGTTTTGCGGGCATAACACCGGTCGTCAGTCGGACAGGGGAGATCGGCGATGCAAGCGCTGATCGAGTTTATCGCAGGGTTCGTTGCCATGCTGGCTGCTGCGGCCTTGTCGCAGTTCGGCGTGGACCTCGACCCAAGGCAGACTCCACAACGTGAAATCCATCGCGTCCGTGACTGCAATGACAGCCCATCGGCTGCCATGATCGCGGCTTCGACCGAGCGCAAGCAGGACTGCTGACACCTCCGGACATCGACTGTCCCCGGAATCATACAGCCTCGACTTTGCGCGCCGCGATTGACTCGTTAGGGTCGAACCGTCCTCTCGCGTGTCAGCTGTCGATGCGCTCCGTGACGAGATCGCCGCTCCATGAAATCACCCCGTCAACGGCCCGCGATAAACCTGACCGAACCGGCGTCCACGGCACCGGCCGTTGAGCCGCTCGCAACGCCCGACGCTGATCTCTCCTTGCCAGCCACCGAACCGACGGGCGCCGTCGAGCGGCCGATGTCCGAACGTCGGCGCAGGCGGCTCGCTGACGAGCAACGTCGCGCCGAGGAACGGGTCCTGGTCGAGGCCGAGCGCCCTGCCCCGCAGGCCGTCATCCCCGAATTCGCAGCGCCGTCGGAATCGACCCCGGTCGCTTTCGAACTTCCTCCGGCTCCGGTTCGGCAATCAGGCCGCGTGGTTCCCGCCCCATCCGGCCGAAGTGCCTATCTGGTCGCCGGTGTCGCTTCGGCCCTCTGGGTCGGCGGGGTCGCCGCATGGCTGGCCTTCGAGGTCGGATCGGGGGCCGTCGAGCTGGAGCCGCTTCGGATGGCCGTCTATGCGCTCATCGCATTGGCGCCTGCCGGCATGGCCATCATGCTGGCGCACGCCGTGCGACAGGGGGCGGGGCTGGCGATGGAGACCCGTCGTGCCCGCGAACTGTCCGAGGCCCTGATCGCCCCCACAGCCCTCGCGGCCCAGCAGACCGGAGCGGTCCTGCACTCGCTGCGGAACGATATCGACCAGGCTTCGCTGGCGGCCGAGCGGGCTCGCAACGACATGGCCTTGCTGCGTGAGGCCCTGTTGCAGGAAACGACCCGGCTGAACCAGGCCGCCGAGACGGCCGGCAGCACTGCGCGCCGCCTCGCCGAACAGCTGGGCAGTGAACGTGAGAAGATGCAGGTTCTGGCCACGCGGATGGACAGTCAGGCGTCCGGCGTGATCGAGGCTGTCGAACGGCAATCCCGAATGGTGGTCGACGCTTCAGACCTCGCGCAGACCCAGCTTCGTGAAGCCGAGGCCGCACTCGCCGCGCGCGCCGCCGACCTCGCCGCCGCTGCCAATGAAGCCCAGGATGCAGCCCGGGTCGCCGCTGACGACCTTGCGCGCCAGACCTTGCGCCTCGAGAACGCCGGATCGGGTGTCGCCGAGCAGATCCAGTCGGTCGAGGAAGGCCTGGGCCAGCAGCGCGCCGCCCTCGTTACCGCCGCCTACGCCCTGCGGACCGATCAGGAAGACTTCTCGGCCCAGGTTGAGAGTCAGCGGGCACAGCTGAGTGAACAGCTTTCCGCGACCCGCACCGCCGCCGGAGAACTGGGAGAAACCTCGACCCGGACGACCGAGACCATCAAGGATCTGGTCGAGGCTGCGACCGACCAGTTCCGGGCGCTCGTCGAAATGTCACAGCGCGAGGCCGATGGTTTCGACGCGGCCACCAAACTGGCGCTGGACCGTTTCGAGGCCCTGGCAGCGGAAGCCCGCGACGCCCTTGTCGAGGAAACGCGGTCCGCACTGTCCGCCCTGCAGGCGACGGCGGAGGAGTCCCGTGAAGCCGCCAGCCACGCGGCTGAACAGGCCCGGGTTCGCGCCGACCGGCTGGGCGAGGCCCTGTTCGAGGCGGCGCAGAAGGCCGACCAGGCCGCCGACGCCCGGGTCGACTCGGCCCGCAGGATTGTCATTGAGACCAGTGATCTCGTCGATGTTGCCGGGGACAGGGCCCTGGAGCGCCTCGAACTGACGGTCGAACGTATGACCGCGGCCCTCGCCCAGATCGACGAGACGATCGGCGACCTTGATGAACGCGCATCCCGCCTGCCCGAGGAGGCGCGGAAGCGGGTTGAGGCCGTCCGTGCCTCCGTGGAGGAAGGCCTGGGGGCCCTGGCCGCAGCGTCCCTGAAGGCCGCCGCCGACACCGAGGCCCTCGACGCCGGCTTCCAGGAGCGGGTGCGGCGCAACTACGACATGCTGACCGAGGCGGTCCGGTTGATGGGCGTGGTCTCCGGCGACGCCCCCGCCCTGCGCCGTCGGGAGCCGGTGCCGGCGTCCACGCCAGACCCCACCGGGTCTGATGCCCCGCGCTCGCGTGCCGCCAGGGGTGATGAGACGCGTGGGTTCGGGCTGCGTGGACGGCTGAAACTGGAACCCATGCCGGGATCGGGCACCCCGGCCGGCGATCGGCTGGACTGGAACGATCTGGTCGATGACGGGCCCGGCGAGGCCCCGCTGGATCTCGATACACCCGCCATGCCGGCCGAAGCCGCAGAGGCGTTGGAACAGCGAATCACGGCCGCGATCCGGCGGATGGGCGTTGACCCCAATGCCCTCCTGCCCCGCTCCCGGGTCGAGGAGGCAGCCCAGGCCGTGGCCGGGCGCGACCCCGACCGGGCGCGCCAGATCGTGCGGCGGGTAGCACCCGCCGCCGTGCGAAGCGTCTCACGCCGTGTGCTCACGGATCCGGACCTCCGCGCAGACGCCGAGGCCTATGTTCGCGGCTTTTCTCGCGATCTGGCGGCCCGGGCCGGGGCCAATGACGGAGCCGGCGTGCTGGCCCGCCTGACTTCGGACGGCGGTCGGGCCTTCATGCTGCTGGATGCCGCGGTGGGCGATCTCGCCTGAGGCGTGAATCTCGCCGATGTCACTGTCTTTAATGGCGATTGCGCCTTGACGTCGGGCAGCCGGTAGAGACACCTTGCCGACCCTTGTCACGCTTTCGTCATACACAGGCTGGTCATGCTTGAGCCAACGGATGAGGCCGCCCCGGATTTCCGGCCGGCGCTCGTCATCTGCGCCTGGGACATTGATGAATCAGGTTGGGATCCGGTCGAGGACCTTTCCGGTGCCCCGTGGAATCCTGTTGGTGCCCGGACCCTGGCGGTCGCGGCCGGTGAGCCCGAGGGGCTCGCAACCACACTTTCCGCCCATCTTGCCGACCGCAGCTGCCGCGGCCTCCTGCTGGTCGGCCGCACACGGCGCAGCGACGCCTTCCGCCTCCAGATACGGGCGGAGAACCGGTCACCGGACGGCAGCCGGCTGGACGGCGTCGGGCCGGGAATGGCCAGGGCAACCGCGCCCGTCGCGGACATTGTCCGGGCCCTGAATGAAGAGGGTATGACCGCAGCGGCCAGCTCCGAGTCCGAGGAGGATGCCGGCAGTTATCTGCTGTACCGCGTCCTGTCCGGACTGCCTGATGGGCCGGACACCCCTGCGATCGGTCTGCTGCGCGCACCCGAGCATGAGACCGACGACGCGGTGCAGCGGGCGGTCAAGGCTGCGGCCCAGGCCATGGCGCGTCACCTGTCGCCGCTGCCCCGCTCCCGCGCCAACTGACCCCTCAAGGGTATGGCGGCCAGCAGGCCCGCACCCGCCAGTGCCGCCATCGCCCAGTAGCCGCCGGCACCGAAGCGATCGTAGAGCGGGCCGGAGACGGCCGTGGCAAGCCCGATCAGCACGCCGGCCGACAGGACTGAACTGAGCATCTGCGCTGCCGTGTGGGTATCCGGCGGCGAAAGACGTTCGACCAGCTGGACACCGGCCAGGAAGGTCGCGGCGAAGGTCAGGGCATGCAGGGCCTGCAGCGGCCAGAGCAGCCAGAGCGGCGGGGCCAGGGCCATGACGCTCCAGCGCAGGATGGCAGCGGCCGAGCCGACCATCAGCAGGCTCCAGGGGCCGATGCCGACGCGGCGGCGCCAGGGCTCGAACAACCACATCAGGGCAATCTCGACCACGACCCCGAAGGCCCAGAGCTGGCCGGTCACGGCCTCACTGATCCCCTGCGCTTTCCAGAGGATGGCGGAGAAGCCGTACTGGAAGGCATGGGCGGCCTGGACCGCACCGACGGCGAAGATGGTGGTCAGAAAAACCGGATCAACGAGCAAACGCCCCAGTCCCCGGAACCGCTCACGACCGAGCAACGGAGCCCCGTCGGCCACGGGCTCAGGCGGCAGGGCCAGGATGGCTGCGGCGGCAAAGGCGATGGACGTCACCACAATCCAGACGATGATCCCGTCGACCGGCGTGGTCAGCAGGAGTGCGCCCATCCCGATATTGGCAACGACGAAGGCGGCGGAGCCCAGGCCCCTTGGAAGGGCGAAGGTGAAGCCGAGGCGGGCGGCAAGACGCAGGGTCATGACGTCGGTCAGGGGCACAAGCGCACCCATGGCCGTGGCCCCGATGAACCAGCCGAGGGCGCGCATGGTGAAGCCGTCGGCAAGCCCAGCGATGCCGTAGCCGAACGCCATGACGAGGCCGAGCAGGGCGATCGGCGTGCGCCTCAGCCGGAAGCCGTCGGCCCAGACGGCCAGCAGGGGTCCGGTGGCGATTCGCGCCAGCATCGGTGCCGCCAGCACAGTTCCGACCTGGGCTCCGCTCAAACCCTGGGCGCTCAGCCACAGGCCCGCAAACGGGAGGCTCACGCCGGTGGCACCGAAGAGCAACACATACTGCAGGGCCATGCGCTGGGCGGCGTTCATCGTCGGCGCAATAGCAGACGCGCGGGCTTCTGTCGGCTAGCGTCTCAACCATGAACGCGACTCGCAATCTGGCGGCCTTCGCGGCGCTTAACGGAGCGCTCGCCGTCCTGATCGGGGCATTTGCCGCCCATGGCGCGGCCCCGGGGGTCAAGGCCCTGCTGACGACCGGCAGCCACTACCAGATGGTCCATTCCGTCCTCGCCCTAGTCTGTGCCGTCTGGCCCGGGCGCGACCGTCTGATCGGACCGGCAGGCTGGCTGGCAGCGGCGGGCGGCATGGTCTTTTGTCTGTCCCTTGCGGCGATCGGCCTGCTGGGCCTTCCGATCATGGGCGCGGTCGCGCCGATCGGTGGTCTGCTCATGATCTCGGCTTGGCTTTTGGTGCTGCTTGCCGCATTGCGGTCACATTCCCCAGACGCCTGACGGCGCGAAGAGAGTCCGATTATCCGTATGGCCTTCCCCGTGCCTGACGCCCCGCGCCGCGACCTGTTTCCCGAGATCGAGCCCTATGCCACGGGCTTCATGCCGACCGGCGGCGTGCATGAAATCTACTATGAGGAGTCCGGCAACCCGCAGGGCCTTCCCGTGGTGGTCCTGCACGGCGGACCGGGGGGTGCAGTCAATCCCGGCATGCGGCGCTATTTCGATCCGGCGAAATACCGGATCGTTCTGTTTGACCAGCGGGGCTGCGGCCAGAGCCGACCCAATGCATCGCTCGAGGACAACACGACCTGGACCCTGATCGAGGACATCGAGCGCCTTCGCGAAATGCTGGGCATCGACAGATGGGTCGTGTTCGGCGGCAGCTGGGGCTCGACCCTGTCGATGGCCTACGCCATCACCCATCCCGAGCGGGTGGCGTCCCTGCTGCTTCGGGGCATCTTCCTGCTGACCCGGCCGGAACTGCACTGGTTCTACCAGGACGGGGCGTCAAACATCTTCCCCGACGCCTGGGAACGGTTCATCGCGCCCATCCCGGAGGACGAGCGTCACGACCTGATGGGGGCCTATTACAAGCGGCTGATCGGCGACGACAAGGCGGAGCGAGAGCGCTGCGCCGTGGCCTGGTCGAGCTGGGAGGGCGAGACCGTCAGCGTGGAGGGCCCTGACGCCCGGCCGGACAAATTCGCCGACCCCGAGTTCGCGGTCGCCTTTGCCCGCATCGAGTGCTGGTACTTCATGAACGGCGGCTTCTTCCCCGAAGAGGGTTGGCTGCTGAAGAATATCGGGCGGATCAAACACATTCCCTGCTGGATCGCCCAGGGCCGGTTCGATGTGGTCACGCCGATCGCCAGCGCATGGGCACTGCATCGTGCCTGGCCCGCGGCAAGGCTGGACATCGTCAAGGACGCCGGCCACGCCTCGAGTGAACCCGGCATCATCGACAGCCTCGTGCGGGCTACGGACTGGGCCGCTTCGCTGCAGGGATGAGGGATCAGGGATCAGGAAGACTGGTGCCGGGCCGCTCGCCTGCGGCAACCACCCTCTGAACCTGATCCCTGGCCCCTGGCCCCTCACTTCGGGCTGGTCTTCCTGACCAGTTCGGACAGCTGGAAGCCGATGCGCCGGGCTTCGCGTTCCTCGGGCTTCCTGCGGGCGTCGAGCAGGACGTTGATCTGGTTGTAGTGCTGTATCAACCGCACCGGCTTGCCGTCGGAATTCCTGCCGAGGAACATGATGAAGTCCGGCCCCCAGAAGCCGAGATCCTCGATCGACATGGTGCCGTCACCGGGCAGGCCGACGATGCGGGCTCCGATCTCGTCGTCGGGATCCAGCCCCTTCTCGAAATCCTCGATCAGCTTGGACAGGCGGACAAAGGCCCATTCGGCCGGGTTCTCGCGCATCTGCACGCCGTCCATGAGGGCGGCGGTGCGTTCCGGTGTCGTCGCGGGCAGGCCGGGCTTCGGACAGGGTTTGTCACCCCAGTCGGGGACGAAGGCGGGCGGTGCTGCGGGTTCGGCTTTGTCTGTCATGCGAGCACCCTAGCTCCCCCTCCCCTACGTGGGGAGAGAGAAGCCGGTGCCTAGAACAGCCCCTGCCCTTTCGGCAGCTCGGCATAGCGATGCACCCGCGTCGACAGGATCAGGCCGAAGCCGATCATCACGGTCATCATGGACGATCCGCCATAGGACAGCAGCGGCATCGGCACGCCGACGACCGGTGCCAGGCCCATGACCATGGCCCCGTTGATCAGGACGAACAGGGCGAAGAAGGCCGTCATGCCGGCGGCGGCGACCCGGCCGAAATGGCTGTGGGCCAGGGAGGCGATGCGCAGGGCGATCAGGATAATGGCGATGTAGCAGGCGATCAGACCGAACGACCCGACGAAGCCGAATTCCTCAGCCACCGTCGAGAAGATGAAGTCGGTGTGCCGTTCCGGCAGGAACTCCAGCTGGCTCTGGCTGCCGAGCCCGTAGCCCTTGCCCAGGACGCCGCCCGAGCCGAGTGCGATCTTGGACTGGATGATGTTGTAGCCCGTACCCGACGGGTCGGACTCGGGGCTGAGGAAGGTCAGGACGCGGTTGCGCTGATAGTCGTGCATGCCGAACATCACGAAGGGCGGGATGATGGCAGCCGCGGCGGCGGCTCCCGCTGCGATGACGCGCCAGCTCAGGCCTGCCAGGACCATGATCGCGCCCCCGGTCAGGCCGATGATCATGGCCGAGCCGAGGTCGGGCTGTTTGGCGACGAGGATGAAGGGCACGCCGATCATGCCGACGGGGATGAGCAGCTTCCAGGACCAGCGGGCCTCCTGGGCGGTGTGACTGTGATACCAGCGGGCCAGGGCCAGCACGAGGCCGAGCTTCATGAACTCGGCCGGCTGAATACGGATGAAGCCGAGATTGAGCCAGTTCCGGGCCCCGCCGGCGACATAGCCGAGGGGCGTGAACTCGATCATCAGGACCAGCAGCAGCAGCACCCCGTAGAGCGGATAGGCGGCCCGGAACCACCATTTCGGGTGCAGCATGGCGAGGCCCAGCATCACCACCAGCAGCAGGCCGAAGCGGATCGCATGTTTGATCGCCCATGGCTGCCAATCGCCACCGGCAATCGAATAGAGCATGGCGGTGCCGACGAAGGCGACCAGGCAGAGCAAGGCCACCAGACGCCAGTCCAGCTCGGTGATCTTGGTCGAGAGCCGGTCGCGTTCTCCCGGACGGGTCAGGGCGGAGGCGGTCATTGTGGCGGCTCCGACAGATAGGGGCGCGGACCGCTGGTCGCAGACGGCGCACGGCGCGGCGCTGGTGCGGGTGCAGCCACTTCGGCGGCGGCACTGCCGGTCACCTCGCCGCCGGGGCCGGCACCCTGTTCACCCTCGTCGGCACCCGCGGGGGCCAGGGCTTCCGGCGGCAGGGGGCGCTCGATCCGGGCGCGCATGTCGGGGTCCTTGAGCAGGACGGTCTTCATGACCTCGCGGGCCCGGGGCGCGGCATCGGCCGAACCGCCGACAGGCGCATGCTGGATGATCAGGGCGATGGCGTAACGCGGTGCATCGTGCGGGGCGAAGGCGACGAACAGGGCGTGGTCGCGGCGGGTCCAGACGGCGTCGCGCGGACCGCGCGAGCCCGTACCATAGTCGCGCGACTGGGCCGTGCCGGTCTTGCCGGCCATCTGGATGTCGCCGAGGCCGAGCTGGGACGCCCGATAGGCCGTGCCGGTGACGTCATTGGCCACGGCCGCCATGCCGGCCCGGACGATGTTGAGGTGTTCCTGGCTGAATGGCAGGTCGGGGACGGCCGCACCCGACGGCCGCTCGACGCCCCCGACGGATCGGACCAGACGCGGTGTGATGGCCTTGCGCCCATTGGCGAGGCGGGCCGTCATGACGGCCAGCTGCAGCGCCGTCGTCGAGACCGCGCCCTGACCGATGGCGACGGAAAGGGTCTCGCCCGGATACCAGGTACCGGCGTCCGGATTCGGATTGCGGGTCCGGCGGGCATATTCGGCCTTCCACGCCCGGCTGGGCATGGTGCCCTTGCTCTGGCCGGCGATGCCGATCTCATAGGCCTGGTGGAAGCCAAGGTCCTCGGCCACGCGGGCGATCCGGTCGACGCCGGCCCGGTTGCAGAGGTGGTAAAAATAGGTGTCGCACGAGTTCTTGATCGCCTCGTGCATGTCCATCGAACCGTGCCCGCCGCGCTTCCAGCAGCGGAAGGTGCGGTTGCCGTAACGATAGCCGCCGGTGCAGGTCACACGCTCGGCCGGATCGATGCCCGCGTCCAGCAGGGCCAGGGCGGTGGTCATCTTGAAGGTCGAGCCCGGCGGGAAGCTGCCGTAGATCGCCTTGTCGAGCAGGGGCTTGCGCTCATAGTCGCGCAGTGCGCTGTAGATTCGCGAGGGGACGCCGCCGACAAACATATTGGGGTCGAACGACGGTGCCGAGACCATGCACAGGATGTCGCCGTTGCGGATATCCATGACCACGCAGCCGCCGGATTCCTCGCCAAAGACCTCGAGCGCGCGGTTCTGGACGTCGGCGTCGAGGGTCAGGACCACGTCCTTGCCGGGAACAGCCGGTTTGGAGCCGCCGATGTCCTCGGCCACCACCCTGCCCCGGGCGTCGACCTCGACCCGGTTGCCGCCGGCCTCGCCGCGCAGATCGGTGTCGAACGACTTCTCGACCCCCTGTCGGCCGATCCGGAAGCCGGGGTTGTAGAGGATTTCGGGGACCTTCTCGCCGCGGTCCTCGATGGATTTGATATCGCGATCGTTGGGCTTGGCGACATAGCCGATGACGTGGGCGAAGGCCCCGCCGAACGGGTAGTAGCGGGCCTCGTTCATGTCGGCCATGACGCCCGGCAGCTCATTGGCATACAGGTTGACGCGGGCGAACTCCTCCCAGGTCAGGTCGCTCTTGACCGGGACCGGCGAGAAGCGCGGGGCGGCGTTGACGTCGCGGATGATGGACCGGCGCCGGTCCATGGTGTCCGGCAGCAGACGGCCGAGCAGATCGAGAGTCTGGTCCAGATCCTTGGTCTCGTCGCGGACGATCAGGACCCGGAAACTGGGGCGGTTGCCGGCGATGACGACGCCGTCGCGGTCGAGGATCCGGCCACGCGGCGGGGGCACCAGACGGAAGTTGAACTGGTTGTTCGACGCCATGGTGGCGTACTGGCCGGCCTGGATGACCTGAAGCTGTGCCAGACGGCCGGTCAGGACGAGGCCGCCGAGCGTGGTCAGGCCGCCCAGCACGAAGGTCCGGCGCAGGAAGGAGCCCTGGCGCTCATTAACGTCCGAGAAGAAGATCGACGGTTCCGAGCTCATCGGAACCTCACATCGCCGTCCTCGAACCGTTCGATCATCCCGTTGGCAAACGGGAAGAGGAGCAGGGTCGGCACGACCTGGCCGATCAGGGACAGGATACTGGGCGGGTTACGGGCAATCAGGGACACAGCCACATAGGCCATCAGGAAGGCCAGGGTGCAGCAGGCACCGTACCAGGCAAACAGGACGGCCGTCTCCTGACCGATCAGGAAGCTGCGCGAGGCCAGAACCACCGCATAGATGGCCAGCAGGGCCAGGCCCCAGAGGCCGAGCGGGCCGTAGGTCAGGACATCCAGAAGCACGCCCAGCAGGGCCAGCACCAGCGGGGCGGTGATCGATGGGCGGATCAGTGGCCAGGCAAAGGCCAGAACCATGGGAATGACCGGCTCGGGCAGGTTCAGGCCGAACAGCGCGACCGGCGTGGCGAGGAGGATGGTGACCACAAGGGTGACGCCGGCCGGTATGAAAATCCACTGCACCGGTCCGACAACGCGGACCGCGACCGGGCGTCTCATTCGGTCCCCCCGGGCGGAGAGGCTGTGGCCGGAGCAGGCGCCGGGGTTGCGGGCGCAGGGCTGACGGGTGCCGGCCGCGGGCGGGCAGCCTCGGCGGCCGTGGCTAGGGCGGTATCGACCCGCCTCTGCTCGGCTTGCGCGCGCGCCGCATCGCGACGGGCGGCGGAATCCGTAATGGCCGAAGCCTGTTCGGGGGTCGCCTCGGGCAGGGTGCCGAGCGCCGCCAGCGGCGGGGCATTGAGCTGCTCCGGGCCGATCAGCTGACCGAAATCCTCGAACAGCATGACGCGGACGAAGTCGATGGCTCCGCGGTCGCTGAACAGCTTGACCCGCCAGCTGCCGTCGATGCCCCGGGCGGCGACGCCGATGGGGACGCCGCGCGGGAAGCCGCCGCCATCGCCGGATGAGAGGATGCGGTCGCCGACCTTGACCGAACCCACGCCGCGCATGAACTCCAGTCGGGGGTTGTGGCTGCCGTCACCCTTGAGGATGGCACGGGCGTCGGTGCGATCGACCAGCACAGGGATCTGGCTGGCCACGTCGGTGACCAGCAGCATGCGGCTGATGCCGGGCGAGGTGCCGACGATGCGGCCGACCAGGCCGTGCTCATTGATGACAGGATTGCCGACCTTGACACCTTGTGCCGAGCCCGCGTCGATCAGACGGGCATTGGAGAAGGGGCCGCGGGCATCGAGAATGGAGCGCGCTGTCTGCATGGCGACGGGCGGCTCGGGTCGGATACCCAACATGGTCTCATAGCGGGCGTTGACGTTCTTGAGCGCGATGGCCTGGTCGCGCCAGGGCTGGAGCTCGGCCAGTTCGCGCTTGAGCCGGCGGTTCTCGGAGACGGCGAAGAAATAGCCGCCGACATAGTCGCTGGCATGGCCGAACCACCGCACCGGCGCGGCGAAGATGCCGCCGACGGGCCCGGCCACAGCTTCCACGCCGGAGCGCACCGGCTGATAGGGCGAGGTCTGGGCGCGGGCGTCGCTGATCAGCAGCAGGATGCAACCGATGGCCGCGACAACGACGGTCACGGCCGCGGTCCAGACCAGCGGCACCTTGATATTCTCGAACGGTCCGTCGCGAAACGCCACGGCGCGCCTTCCTCAGAAAATGGGAATCAGCGGGACGCCCCCGGCCGATTTGTCGAGCCTATCGCAAAATCCGTGCCGCTTGGATACCGGCGACTGGCTTGTGATGACGGGGATTTGCGGCGGTCTTTCGACGGCAGCCCTAGAGGGCCGAGTCGAGGACGCCCTTCATCCAGCGCGGATGCTCGAGCACCCGGCCGCAGCCGATGGCCACGCACGACAGCGGATCATCGGCGACCGAGACAGGCAGGCCCGTATGATCGCGGATTTCGGCGTCCAGACCGCGCAGCAGGGCACCGCCGCCAGTCAGCATGATGCCCTTGTCCGCGATGTCGGCGGCCAGTTCGGGCGGGGTCGCTTCCAGGGCGACCTTCACAGCCTCGACGATCTGCGAGACCGGCTCGGCAAGGGCTTCCGCCGCCTGACGCTCGGAGATACGGACCTCGCGGGGCACGCCCTGCATCAGGTCACGGCCCTTGACGTCGATCGACAGGCCTTCGCCGTCGGCCGGGATGCGGGCGGTGCCGATGTCCTTCTTGATCCGCTCGGCCGTGGTCTCGCCGATCAGAAGGTTATGGTTGCGGCGCATGTACGAAATGATCGCCTCGTCCATCTTGTCGCCGCCGACGCGGACCGAGCGCGAATAGACGATGCCGGACAGGGACAGGACGGCCACCTCGGTGGTGCCGCCGCCGATGTCGACGACCATGGAGCCGGTCGGCTCGTGGATCGGCAGGCCGGCACCAATGGCCGCGGCCATGGGCTCGTCGATCAGGCCGACGCGGCGGGCCGAGGCGTTGAGGCAGGAATCGTTGATCGCGCGGCGTTCGACGGCGGTGGCACCGGACGGCACGCAGACGATGACCTTGGGGTTCACGAAGCCCTTGCGGTTATGAACCTTGCGGATGAAGTGCTTGATCATCTCCTCGGCGACTTCGAAGTCGGCGATGACCCCGTCGCGCATGGGACGGATGGCTTCCATATGGCCGGGCGTGCGACCCAGCATCTGCTTGGCCTCGATGCCCACGGCGTGAACAATCTTGCGGCCGCCGACGTTGCGCAGGGCAACCACGGACGGCTCGTTCAGCACGATGCCCTTGCCCTTCATGTAGATGAGGGTGTTGGCGGTGCCGAGGTCGATGGCGATGTCGTTGGAGATCGCGCCAAAAATGCTGGAGAACATGGTTCCGGGATACCGTTCGTTCGGGCCTTGGAGGGGCTTGCGTCAGTCTCGATCCGCTTCGGCGACGCCCCGGCGTCGCGCATCCCCACGCGCCGCCTCCTGATCGTTATCGCCTGACCGACCTTGGCGCTCGTTTGCCCTTGTGCGAGGGCGATTACAAGTCTTTTGGGGGACGACGGCCATGCGGATGTACCGGGAAGCCTGGCCGTCGCCTCCCGATACAATCACGTTCCCGGGATCGAGGGCCTAGACGGCGCTCAGGCCCTCGGTTGCCAGCACCCGCGACACTGCCGGGCGAGCCTGGACCCGGTCGAGGTGGGCGTTCAGACCGGGGAAGCGCGCGGGGTCCAGAAGCTGCGCCGACCGCGCCCAGCGCGTGAAGACTGAAAGGTAGCCATCCGCCAGGGTAAAGCCCTCGCCGAAGACCCAGGGACCTTGCAGCCAGTGGTCCTCGACCAGCTGATATTTGGCGAGCGCCTGTTCGACAGCCTCTGCACGGGCCTCGGCCTCCAGCGGCGGACGGCTGAACAACACCTTGCCGATAGCCGGGTGCAGCGAGGACGACAGGAAGCCGTTGAAGGCGTTGAAGGCGGCGAAGGCATGGGGGTCGTCGATCGGGGCCAGATTCCGGTCCGGATGGGTCTGGGCGACGAAGGCGAGGATGGCGGCGTTCTGGGTGATCACGCCACGGTCGGTCTGCAGCGCCGGGGTGGAGCCGGCCGGGTTGACGGCCAGATATTCGGGCGTCCTCTGCTGACCGGACCTGAGGTCGATCACCTGGGTCTCGAAGTCTGCACCCGCCTCTTCGAGGGCGATGTGGGACGCGAGGGCGCAGGCACCCGGCGAGATGAAGAGTTTCAGCATGAAAGGGCTCCTGAAAGGGCGAACGGTCCGCTGCAGATAGGGGGCGGCCTTATCCGTAACAAGGACTGTGCCGATCAATCCGGAGAGAGCCGGTTTTCCCGCCGTTTCACCAGCTCGCGCACGCCCAGCATCAGCCCCAGCCAAACCACCGCGACACCCGCCAGGATCAGCGAGGTCCAGACGCCGTCACCGCTGACCGCCGAAACCACAGCCCCGCCGAAGAAGGCGACGAGGGCGGTCTTGGGCAGGACACCGAGGGCGCAGCCGGCGAGGAAGGCGGGAAACGACGCCCGGGTCGCGCCGAAGGCCATGTTGACGACGATGAAGGGGGCCGAGGGGACGTTGCGGATCATGAAGCTGGCGTAGAAGGCGTTCTTGCCGACAAACCCCTTGAGCCGGCCCATGGTCTGTCCGCCGAAACGGTCGACCAGCCGCGCCGTCGGCCCCCGCCCCAGCCAGTAGGTCACACCCGCCGAGGCCACGGTCGCGGCCCAGCTGTAGAAGAAGCCCAGCGACGGCCCGAAGGCGACGACACAGGCGGCGATCAGGATGAACTGCGGTGCCCCGATGAAGGCGGCGGCAATGAACAGCACCACGGTCGCGACGAAGGCCCAGGGACTGCCGCGATACCCCTGAAGCCAGGCCTCCAGGTTTTCCTCGGCTGCCAGCCCCAGATGGCTCTTGCCGAGCGCCAGCAGCCCCAGTGTCGCCCCGAGCAGCAGGGCCGTCGCCAGCACCGCCCGCCAGCGGCGGCCTTCCATATTGAGGATGAAGTCGAGGAGGCGGCGCATCCAGGCTGAATTAGCACCGCTGTTCGCCCCGGGCGAGCGCGCACGGTTTGATCCCGCTTTCGCATCTGCGTAATGAAGCCATCCGCCCGGGAGTCGCCATGTCCAGCCTGCAGTCCTCCGCCCTCGCCCGCGTCAAACCCTCGGCCACCCTCGCCGTGACCGCCCGCGCGCGGGAGCTGAAGCGCGAGGGGCGTGACGTGATCGGCCTGGGGGCCGGCGAGCCGGACTTCGACACGCCCGAGAACATCAAGGAAGCCGCCATCGCGGCCATCCGGCGCGGTGAGACCAAATACACCGACGTCGACGGCCTGCCTGAGCTGAAGGCGGCGGTGGCGGCGAAATTCGCGCGCGAGAACGGCCTGACCTATGGCGTGAACCAGATCCATGTCGCGCCGGGCGGCAAGACGGTGATCTACAACGCCCTTCTGGCCACCCTGTCACCGGGCGACGAGGTGATCGTGCCGGCCCCCTACTGGGTCTCCTATCCTGACATGGTGCTGCTGGCCGGGGGCGAGCCGGTAACCGTCGTCGGGCATGAGGCCGACGGCTTCAAGCTCAAGCCTGCGGCGCTGGAGGCTGCGATCACGCCGCGGACGAAGTGGCTGATCCTCAACTCGCCCTCGAACCCCACGGGCGCGGCCTATACGGGTGCCGAGCTGGAGGCGCTGGCGGCCGTTCTGCGCCGCCATCCGCAGGTCTGGATCATGACCGACGACATGTATGAGCACCTGATCTACGGCGACTTTGACTACAGGACGATCGCCCAGGTGGCCCCGGACCTCTACGACCGGACCCTGACGGTCAACGGCGTGTCCAAGGCCTATGCCATGACCGGCTGGCGCATCGGCTATGCGGGCGGGCCGAAGCCGCTGATCGACCTGATGCGCAAGGTGGCGGGCCAGACGACCTCCAACCCGTCCTCGATCAGCCAGTGGGCGGCGGTCGAGGCGCTGAACGGGCCGCAGGACTTCATCGCCGAACGCGCGACCCATTTCGAGGCGCGCCGCGATCTGGTGGTGTCGATGCTCAACCAGGCCACGGGCATCCGCTGCGCGACACCGGAGGGCGCCTTCTATGTCTATCCGTCGATCGAGGGACTGATCGGCAAGACGACAGAGGGCGGGGTGACGATCGACAGCGATGACACCTTCGCGACCGAACTGCTGGACGCCGAAGGCGTGGCCGTGGTGCAGGGCTCGGCCTTCGGCCTGAGCCCCTATTTCCGCATCAGCTATGCGACGTCGGAGGCGGTGCTTGAGGAGGCCTGCGGGCGCATCCAGCGGTTCTGCGCCGGCCTGCGCTGATCAGGCAGCGCGGCTGACCGCGAAATCGGCCAGCTGTTCCAGGGCCTCGCGCCAGTCGCTGGCCGGAAGCACCCGCAGGGCCGCCTTGGCGAGGTCGGCGTATTCGCCGGCGGTGTCGAGGGTGGCGTTGAGGGCCCCCGTGCCGACGACCAGTTCGCGGGCACGGCGGAAGTCGTCCTCGGTGCGCTGGCCCTTGTTGATGGTGCGGTCCCAGAAGGCATCCTCGCGGCCGCGGGTGCGGGCGGCGGCCAGCAGCAGGGGCATGGTGACCTTGCCCTCCCGGAAGTCGTCGCCGGTGTTCTTGCCCAGCGCCTCGGAGGTGCCGCCGTAGTCGAGGGCGTCATCGGCCAGCTGGAAGGCGAGGCCGAGGTTCAGGCCATAGGCGCGCAGGGCCTCGACCGCCGGTTCATCGGCCCCTGCCCCGACCGCCCCGGCCTCGGCCGCGGCGGCGAACAGTTCGGCGGTCTTGGCCGAGATGATCTGCAGATAGGTGTCCTGGTCCAGATTCAGGTCGTGGGCGCGCGTCAGCTGCAGCACCTCGCCTTCGGAGATGACACTGGAGGCGCGGGCGAGGATGCCCAGGGCCCGCATCTGGCCGGTCTCGACCATCAGTTCGAAAGCGCGGGCGAAGAGGAAGTCGCCGACCAGCACGCTGGACGGCGCGCCCCAGATCAGATGGGCGGCGACCTTGCCGCGCCGCAGGTCCGACGCATCGACGACGTCGTCATGCAGCAGGGTGGCCGTGTGGATGAATTCGACGGCCGCGGCCAGTTTGACCGGGGCGGTGATGTCACCGCTCGCGCCGGACGCCCGGGCGGCGGCGAGGGTCAACAGGGGCCGCAACCGCTTGCCGCCGGCGGAGATCAGGTGCTCGGCCAGCAGGGGGATAACCGGCACCTGGGACTGCATCCGGTCCAGGATCAGGGCGTCGACGGTCGCCATGTCGCGCGCCGCCAGCCGCACGAGCGGCTCGACATTCCCCTTGGAGCGGGGCCCGGCGACGGTGACAGCGTCCAACGACATACTCTTCGGCAGGGCGGCGCAGCAGAGAATCGCGCCCGAAAATCCAGCCGCCGCCTTGCCGGACGACGATGCGGCGCACAATGGTGATCGCTCCATGAAGGGTCAAGCCGCGTGACCGTCGCACCGTTGCCGCAAATCACCGTCGAGATCGTCGAAAACGCCCTGCTGGGTGGGCGGGTGCGACTGCGTCAGCCGGTGAAAGGCTATCGGGCGGGCATGGACGCCGCCCTGCTGGCGGCGGCTTTGGCGGCGGAACCCGGCGAGCGGGTGATCGAGGCCGGTTGCGGCGCCGGGGCGGTGCTGATGCAGATCGCGGCACGGTGTCCCGGTACAGCCCTGACCGGCCTCGAACGCGATCCCGCCATGGCGGCCCTGGCCCGGGAGAATGCCGCCATGAATGGAACGGACGCGCAGATCGTGGAGGGCGACGTTGCGGCGGGGTTTCGGGCGCTGGACCTGCCGCTGTTTGACCGGGCGGTCAGCAACCCCCCCTTTTTCGACGATCCGGGGGCCCTGCGCGCCCCGGCCGAGGGCAAGCGCGGGGCCTGGATGGCGGACGACGGGCTGAAGGCCTGGACCACCTTCCTGCTGAAGTCCGTGCGCGAGGGCGGGCGGATCGTGGTCATCCACCGGGCCGACCGCCTGGCCGACCTGCTGGCCCTGCTGGGCGAGACGGCGGGATCGTTCGCGGTGCGGGGCATTCATCCGTATGCCGATGAACCGGCGAAACGCGTGCTGGTGCAGGCGATCAAGACCGGCAAGGCGCCGCTCCGGCTGTTGCCGCCGCTGGTGCTGCATGACCGGTCGGGGGCCAAGCATACGGCGGAGGCAGAGGCGATCCTGCGGGGCGAGGCGGGGCTGGGCTGGTGAGCAGGGTGGCTGGTGGCTGGTGATAGTCGGCCTCGTCATCGGCGGACGGGCGGCGCGGACGGTATCCTGCCCAGGCGGCAGCCAGCCACCAATCACCAGCCACCAGTCACCTCGTCTTTCCCGGCTCCGTCCGACGGTCTATGCCATCCACATGTCCCTGCGCCCCCTCTTCGTCACCCAGGTCTATGAGGCCTCGCTGGCCGGCTCGCCCGGTTTCGCCGCCTTCAACGCCGGCCTGGCCGAGGCCTGTCGCATGCTGGCGGACGAGGACCAGGCCGGGCGGGCCTGGTGCCGCGAGCACGGCTATCGCGGCTATACCTCCTACGGCTCACTGAACGACCTGCCGAACCGGCTGCCCGAGTTTGCGGATCTGAAGCGGCATCTGGACCGGCATGCGGTCGCCTATGCGAAGGCGCTGAATTTCGATCTGGCGCGCAAGCCACGGCTGGACAGCCTCTGGGTCAACATCCTCAAGCCCGGCGGCGGCCACAGCGGCCACATCCACCCCCACGCCTTCCTGAGCGGCACCGTCTATGTCGAGGTCCCCGACGGCGCCTCCGCCCTGAAGCTGGAGGACCCGCGCCTGCCCATGATGATGGCCCGCCCCGGCGTCCACGCCGACGCGCCGGAGGCCGAGAAGCCGTTCGTCTATCTGGCTCCCGCGGCCGGGACCGTGCTGATGTGGGAAAGCTGGCTGCGCCACGAGGTGCCGCCGAATGCCGCGAAGAGCGAACGGATTTCGGTGAGCTTCAACTACGCCTGAGCCGCCATCAAACTGCCCTCCCCCGACGCTAGGCATTTGCCCAACGGCGGCGCGGCGGGTACATCCCGCGCCAATCATCCGACACCTCCAGACGACAGGGCGCACCGCACCTCATGGCGCAGCAATATATTTTCCAGATGCAGGGTCTGACCAAGACCTTTCCCGGCGGCAAGAAGATCTTCGAAAACATCTGGTTGAGCTTCTACAACGACGCCAAGATCGGGGTCGTCGGGGTCAACGGCTCGGGTAAATCGACCCTGCTGAAAATCATGGCCGGGCTGGACAGCGAGTTCAACGGTGAGGCCCGCGCCGCCGACGGCATCAAGCGCGGCTATCTGGAGCAGGAGCCGCAGCTCGACGACAGCCTGACCGTCCGCGAGAACGTCGAGGCCTGGTGCGAGGAGAAGCAGTGGGTCACCCGCTTCAACGCCATCGCCATGGAAATGGCCGAGGAATACACCGACGAGCTGATGGCCGAGATGACGGCCCTGCAGGAAAAGATCGACGCCGGCGACGTCTGGGACATCGACAGCCGCATTGAAATGGCCATGGACGCCCTGCGCTGCCCGCCGGACGACTGGGAAACCACCAACCTGTCCGGCGGTGAAAAGCGCCGCGTGGCCCTGGCGCGGCTGCTGCTGTCCAAGCCCGACATGCTGCTGCTCGACGAACCGACCAACCACCTGGACGCCGAGTCCGTGGCCTGGCTGCAGCACCACCTCGAGGCCTTCCCCGGCTGCGTCATCCTGGTGACCCACGACCGCTATTTCCTCGACCTCGTCACCAAATGGACGCTGGAGCTGGACCGCGGCAAGGGCCATCCGCACGAGGGCAACTACTCCTCCTGGCTGGAGGCCAAGACCAAGCGCGTCGTGCAGGAACAGTCGGAATCCGAAGCCCGCCAGCGCGCCCTCACGCGCGAACTGGAATGGGTCCGTTCGGGTGCCAAGGCCCGTCAGGCCAAGTCCAAGGCCCGTCTGGCAGCCTATGAGCGGATGGTCGACGAGCAGGAATCCATGCGCGGCGCCCAGACCCACGCCGTCATCCAGATCCCGCCCGGCCCGCGCCTCGGCAATGTCGTGCTGGAATGCGAAGGGCTGGAGAAGTCGTATGGCGACAAGCTGCTGTTCAAGGACCTGTCGTTCAAACTGCCGCCCAACGGCATCGTCGGCATCATCGGCCCGAACGGCGCCGGTAAATCCACCCTGTTCCGGCTGATTACGGGTCAGGAACAGCCCGACGGCGGCAGCATCCGTGTCGGCGAGACGGTCAAACTGGCCTATGTCGACCAGAGCCGCGACGACCTGAAGCCGGAAGAGACCATCTGGCAGGCCATCTCGGGCGGCACCGATGTGATGATGGTCGGCAAGCGCGAGATCAACACCCGCGCCTATGTCGGCAGCTTCAACTTCAAGGGCGGCGACCAGCAGAAGAAGGTCGGGCAACTGTCCGGTGGTGAGCGTAACCGCGTCCACCTGGCCAAGACCCTGGCGACGGGCGGCAACCTGCTGCTGCTCGACGAACCGACCAACGACCTCGACATCGAGACCCTGCAGAACCTCGAGGAGGCGCTGGAAGGCTTCGCCGGCTGCGCCGTGGTCATCTCCCACGACCGCTGGTTCCTCGACCGTCTGGCCACCCACATCCTGGCCTTCGAGGGCGACAGCCATGTGGAATGGTTCGAGGGGAACTTTGAAGCGTACGAGGAAGACAAGAAGCGGCGCCTGGGGGTCGAGAGCCTCATCCCTCACCGGATCAAGTTCCAGAAGTTCGGGCGGTAGTCCAGAACCCTGCAAAGCGGCCTTCCGGAACGATCCGGGAGGCCGTTTTTCATTGGGTACGACTGGAATAGGATAGGCCCATGACCAACCGCCCTGCCCTCCTCATCATGCAGCGCCACCTCGCGCCGCTGACGGCCTTTCTCGAGAGCGAGTACACCGTCTACCGCTTCTGGGAGGGGCCGCCGCCGGAGGTGCAGGGGCAGATCCGGGCGCTGGTGGTGGCGGGGGAGTTTCCGCTGGACAAGGCCCTGATCGAAAGCCTGCCGGCGCTGCAGCTGATCGCCTGTTTCACCTCGGGCTATGACGGGATCGATGTCGACTGGTGCCGGGCGCGCGGGCTGCCCGTGACCCATGCGCCGGGCGTCAATCACGAGGACGTCGCGGATCACGCCCTGGGGCTGATCCTGGCGGCGCGGCGGCAGATCGCGGCCGGGGACCGGTCGTTGAGAGCCGGCGGCTGGACGGTGGATTCCAAGATGATCACCCCGTCGCTGAAAGGTCAGCGACTGGGCATCGTCGGACTGGGCTCCATTGGCGAGGCCGTGGCCCGGCGCGCCGGGGCGATGCGGATGGCGGTGCGCTGGTGGGGCCCGCGCGAGAAGACGAGCTCGTGGACGCGTGCGGATTCACTGCTGGCGCTGGCGCGGGACAGCGACATCCTGGTGGTCGCCTGCAAGGCTGATGAGAGCAACCGCGGCCTGATCTCGCGAGAGGTGATCGAGGCGCTGGGGCCGCAGGGGCTGCTGGTCAATGTCGCACGCGGCCAGCTGGTCGACGAGACGTCCCTGATCGCGGCACTCAGGGACGGGCGGCTGGGTCAGGCGGCGCTGGATGTGTTCGAGGAAGAACCGACCCCGGCGGCGCGATGGGCCGATGTACCCAATACCGTCCTGACCCCCCACACCGGTGGTGCGACCACCGAGGCGGTGCAGGGGATGCTGATGTTGCTGATCCAGAACCTGCGTGCGGCCTTCGCCGGCGAGCCTTTGGTGACGCCGGTGACCTGATGGCCTTCGGCGGCTCAGCCGCCGCCGGGCATGTCCGGGAAGGGATTGGAATCGGCAGGCGGGATGTTGACCGACGGCGGGGGTGTGGGAGCCGCTGGGCGGGGCAGCTCCGCGTCACTCAGGCGGCCATCGCCGTTGGTATCCATGCGGTTGAACATCCGCTGCGCCCCGGCCGTCATCTCCTCGAGGCTGATACGGGAATCGCGGCTGGAGTCCGACTGGGCGATCATGGCCCGCAGACGGGACCCGCCCATGGAGGCGACCATCGGATTGGCGAGGATGGCCATTTCATTACCGGTGATACTGGCGTCCTGATTGGCGTCCAGCCGGGTGAACAACCGCCCGGCCCAGGGAGCTACGTCGTCGGCGGCACGCGGCGGGCTGAACATCTCCGCCCCGCCGCCGCCGCCGCCCATGCCACCGGCTCCGGGTCCACCGGCGGGTCGGCCGGAACCGGGCGGGGGTGCACCGGGAGGGCCACCGCCAGGCCGGGCCGCACCGGCCCCGCTCATCCGCTCGAACATCTGCTGCGCCGCAGAGGTCCATTCCGCCGAGGAGACTCGGGCATCGCTGTTGGCATCCGCCGCAAGGATCATGGTCCGGAAGCGTGACCCGCCCATGGCGGCCGCGTTCGGACTGTCGAGAACGGCGAGTTCGTCCTCGGTGATGGCCCCGTCCTGGTTTGCATCAAACCGGCTGAACAGACGCTCCGCCCAGGGCTGAACCTCTTCGGTGCTGCGCGGAAAGCCGCCCATGCCGCCGCCCATGCCGCCACCGGGTGCACCGCCGGGTGGCGGTGTCTGGGCGGCCGCGGCTCCGGCGAGCGCCGAGAACAGAATGAAGGGGGCGAGGAGGTTGATCGGACGAAGGGTCATGGCTGGCCTCACGACAACTGTTTGTCGTTGAACGCAGATTGGCCCCGGTTCCGGCGTCTGGCCAGCAATTTTCCTTGCCAAATCGCATAAGGATATCTTTATATAACGATATGTCATTGACCGCCGAGCAAACCGTCGAAGCCTTGCGCGCCGCTGGCGAGCCGACCCGCCTGCGCGTGCTGTCGCTGCTCGCCGGCGAGGAACTGTCGGTGATGGAGCTCTCGGGCATACTGGATCAGAGCCAGCCGCGGGTTTCGCGTCATCTGAAGCTGATGACCGAAGCCGGTCTGATCGAGCGCTTTCCCGACGGGGCCCGTGTCTTCTACCGCCTGTCGTCGGACCTGCCGGCGCGTCGGCTTATCGATACGGTGCTGGACCTGCTGGATGTTTCAGCGGGTGCCGCGGACGACGGAAGGCTGGAATCCGTGCGACGCGATCGCGAGGTCGCCGCGGGTGCCTATTTCGAACGGATCGCGCCGCAATGGGACCGGATCCGCTCGCTCTATGTTTCCGAGAGCGCGGTCGAGGCAGCCATCACCCGCGCAGCCGGAGACGGTCCGTTCGAACGCGTCGTCGACCTGGGGACCGGTTCGGGTCGGATGCTGACCCTGCTGGGCCGGAAGGCGAAGATGTCGGTCGGTCTGGATCTCAGCCAGAACATGCTGAACATCGCTCGCGCCAATGTGACAAAGGCCGGGCTGGACAAGGTCGAACTGCGCCACGGCGACATCTTCGCCACCCGCCTGCCGGAGCAGAGCGCCGATCTGGTGCTGGTGCATCAGGTGCTGCACTATCTCTCAGATCCGGCGGCGGCGGTGGCGGAGGCGGCGCGACTGGTCATGGCCGGCGGACGGCTTCTGATCATCGATTTCGCTCCCCACACCCTCGAATATCTGCGCGACGAACATCAGCATCGGCGGCTCGGCTTTGCCGATGACGAGATACGCCGCTGGCTGACAGGGGCGGGCCTGACACCCAGCGCGCCGATCGCCCTGCCCCCCGACACCGACGGCCTGACCGTCTCGATCTGGACGGCGGAGCGCCCGGTCGTGGCTGCGGGGAAGGTGGCGTGAGTATCGCCCCGCGCAGCCTCGCCGAGGCCCGGGCCCTGCTGCTGTCGCCGTTGGGGCCTGTGGCCCGCGCCGGTCAGGACCTGTCGCGTCCGCGCGTCTCGTTCGAGTTCTTTCCGCCCAAGTCCGATGAGGCCGAGGCCAATCTCTGGAAGGCGGTCACCCGTCTGGCTCCGCTGGCCCCCGAGTTCGTCTCGGTGACCTATGGAGCGGGTGGCTCGACGCGCGAGAGGACCCACCGCACGGTGCAGCGCATCCTCGCCGAGACCGCCCTGACCCCGGCAGCCCACCTGACCTGTGTCGAGGCCAGCCGCGAAGAGGTCGACGGGGTCATAGACGGTTATCGCGAGGCGGGGGTCCGACACATCGTGGCCCTGCGCGGCGACCCGCCGGGGGCAAGCGGGATAGGTGGGACCTATGTTCCAAATACGGACGGTTACGCCAATGCGACCGAGCTGACCGCCGCCATCGCGTCCAGGGGCGGCTTCGACATCAGCGTCGGCTGCTATCCGGAGGGCCACCCCGAGAGCCCGTCGATCGCCCATGACCTCGACGTCCTGAAGGCCAAGGTCGACGCGGGCGCGACGCGGGCAATCAGCCAGTTCTTCTTCGACATCGATGCCTTCCTGCGCTTCCGCGACCGTGTCCGGGCCGCCGGGATCACAATTCCGCTGTCGCCCGGGGTCATGCCGGTGACCAATTTCAACGGTCTGAAGCGGATGTCGGCGGCCTGCGGTGCCGCCGTGCCCGACTGGCTGGCGGCCCATTTTGACGGGCTGGACGACGACCCCGAGACCCGCAAGCTAATCGCCGCCTCGGTGGCCGCCGAGACCTGCGCCCGGCTGCAGGAAGAGGGGTTTGCAGACTTCCACTTCTACACCCTGAACCGCGCGGATCTGGTCTATGCGATCTGCCGGGTGCTGGGTGTGCGTGAGACGAAGACGGTGACGGCGTGACCCGCACCGACCGCATCGCGGCCCTTCACGCCGCCGCGAAGGACCGTATCCTCCTCCTCGACGGGGCCTGGGGCGTGATGATCCAGGGCAGCGATCTGTCCGAACAGGATTTCCGCGGCGACCGGTTCCCGGACCACCCCGGCCAGCTCAAGGGCAATAACGACATCCTGTGCCTGACCCGGCCCGACATCATCGCCGATCTGCACGACCAGTATTTCGCGGCGGGCGCGGATATCAGCGAGACCAACACCTTCTCGGCCACGACCATCGCCCAGGAGGACTATCACCTCGACGCGCAGGCGGTGTGGGACATCAATCTGGAGGGGGCGAAACTGGCCCGCGCCGCCGCCGACCGCTGGACGGAAAAGGAGCCACACAAGCCGCGCTTCGCCGCCGGCTCGATCGGGCCGCTGAACAAGATGCTGTCGATGTCGTCGGATGTGAACGATCCCGGCGCGCGGCTGGTGACCTTCGACCAGGTCTATGACGCCTATCGCCATCAGGTGAGGGCGCTGAACGAGGGCGGGGTCGACCTCTATCTGATCGAGACCATCACCGACACCCTGAACTGCAAGGCCTGTATCAAGGCCATCAAGGATCTCGAGGACGAGGGCATGGAGGCCCTGCCGATCTGGATCAGCGGCACCATCACCGACCGCTCAGGCCGGACCCTGTCGGGCCAGACGGCCGAGGCCTTCTGGAACAGCATCCGCCACGCCAGGCCATTCGCGGTGGGCTTCAACTGCGCCCTCGGCGGCGAGTTGATGCGCCCCTTCATCGCCGAGCTGAGCCGGGTGGCCGACACCCTGGTCGCCGCCTATCCCAATGCCGGCCTGCCCAATGCCATGGGCCAGTATGATGAACAGCCGCACGAAACGGCGCATTTCCTCGAGGAATGGGCGGCCTCGGGCCTGGTCAACATCGTCGGCGGCTGCTGCGGCACGACGCCGGAGCACATCCGGCATACGGCGGAGGAAGTGTCGAAACTGCCGACGCGGGAGATACCGGAGCGGCCCGTGGCGATGCGGTTGTCGGGGCTGGAACCGTTCGAGCTGGTGGCGTGATGGGACAACTTCAATGACAGATGCCGAGCTTTCGCCGCCGATCTTGCCTTGCCTGCTGGGATCAGACGACGTCGCCGATCTGGTGCGGCTCACGCAAGAGGTCGCCCGGACGTCGGGCGTCGATGGACGTCCACGTTTTCATCCAGACCCGGAGGGGATCAACGGAGAAGTGCTCGGCCCTCTCCTGCGCGGCCAGATGGGACACGGCCTCGATCAGCCGGGATGGCGCAGGGTCTGGGGCTACTGCCTCGAAGGAAAGCTGGTCGCCCAGATTGAGCTTCGGGGTGCAACGGTTCGCACCGGACTGCACCGGGCGTACCTCGGCATGAGTATCGATCCAGTCCTTCAGGGTCGCGGCGTCGGTCGAAAGCTTTTGTCTCACATCATAGACTGGGCGCGTGACAACGGCCTGGCCTGGATCGATCTGGGCGTCTTCTCCGAAAACGCACCCGCGATCCGCCTTTACGAGAGTCTGGGATTTCAGCGCACGGGATCACTGGAGGACGTGTTCAGACTACCCGGCGGGGTCGTGGACGACATCCGCATGTCTCTGGACCTCCGCTCATCCGAGACCGCAAGTTCTCGCCAGCCCGCCTGATGCGCCCCACCTTCATCAATGTCGGCGAGCGGACCAATGTCACCGGTTCGGCCAAATTCAAGAAGCTGATCATCGACGGCGACTATACCGCCGCCCTCGCCGTCGCGCGTCAGCAGGTCGAGGCCGGGGCCTCGATCATCGACATCAATATGGATGAGGGCCTGCTGGATTCGCAGCAGGCCATGGTCACCTTCCTCAACCTGATCGCGGCCGAGCCCGACATCGCCCGGGTGCCGGTGATGATCGACAGCTCCAAATGGGAGGTGATCGAGGCGGGCCTGAAATGCGTCCAGGGCAAGCCGATCGTGAACTCCATCTCGATGAAGGCGGGCGAGGCCGAGTTCCGCGAACAGGCGGTGAAATGCCTGCGCTACGGCGCCGCCGTGGTGGTCATGGCCTTTGATGAGGTGGGCCAGGCCGATACCGCCGCGCGCAAGATCGAGATCTGCACCCGCGCCTATCGCATCCTCGTGGACGAGGTCGGCTTCCCGCCCGAGGACATCATCTTCGACCCCAATATCTTCGCCGTGGCGACGGGGATCGAGGAGCACGACAACTATGCCGTCGACTTCATCGAGGCGACGCGGGCGATCAAGGCGACCCTGCCCTATGCCCGGGTGTCCGGCGGGGTGTCGAACGTCTCGTTCAGCTTCCGCGGCAATGAGCCCGTGCGGCGGGCGATCCACAGCGTCTTCCTGTACCACGCCATCCAGGCGGGCATGGACATGGGCATCGTCAATGCCGGCGACCTGCCCGTCTATGACACGCTGGACCCGGTGCTGCGCGAAGCCGTCGAGGACGTGATCCTGAACCGGCCGCAGCGGACGAATGTCAGCAATACCGAGCGGTTGGTCGACATCGCGCCCAACTACAAGGGCGACAAGGGCGTGGCCCGGGTCGTCGATCTGACATGGCGCGATGCCCCCGTCGGCAAGCGGATCGAACACGCCCTGGTCAACGGCATCACCGAATTCATCGACGCCGACACCGAGGAGGCGCGGCTGTCGTTCGACCGGCCGCTGCACGTCATCGAGGGTCCGCTGATGGACGGGATGAATGTGGTCGGGGACCTGTTCGGTTCGGGCAAGATGTTCCTGCCCCAGGTGGTCAAGTCGGCGCGGGTGATGAAACAGGCGGTGGCCTGGCTGGAGCCCTTCATGGAGGCCGAGAAGGCGGGCAAGCCCCGCGAACAGGCCGGCCGCATCCTGATGGCCACGGTCAAGGGCGACGTCCACGACATCGGCAAGAACATCGTCGGCGTCGTGCTGCAGTGTAACAACTATGAGGTCATCGACCTGGGCGTCATGGTCCCGGCGGACCGGATCCTGGACGCCGCGATCGAGCACAAGGTCGATATCGTTGGCCTGTCGGGCCTGATCACGCCGTCGCTGGACGAGATGGTGTTTGTGGCGCGCGAGATGGAGCGGCGCGGCTTCGACATTCCGCTGCTGATCGGCGGGGCGACCACCAGCCGAACCCATACAGCGGTGAAGATCGAGCCCGGCTACCGCAGCGGCTCGACCACCTATGTCATCGACGCCAGCCGCGCCGTGGGCGTGGTCTCGGGCCTGTTGTCGAAGACCGAGCGGGCGAAGAACGAGGCCCTGACCCGCGACGAATACATCCGTATCCGCGAGCAGTATGCGCGCGGTCAGGAGGTCAAGGCGCGCGCCACCCTGCCGGCCGCCCGCCAGAACCGCTTCCAGCCTGATCCCGGCACTCCCCTGCCCTGCGCACCGTCCTTCCTCGGCGTGCGGGCCTTCGACAGCTGGGACCTGCAGGACCTGGCCGACCACATCGACTGGACGCCCTTCTTCGCCAGCTGGGAGCTGATCGGCCGCTATCCGCAGATCCTCGAGGACGAGATCGTCGGCGAGGCCGCCCGCGACCTGTTCAAGGACGCGCAGGCGATGCTGAAGCGGATCGTCGAGGAGAAATGGTTCACGGCGAAAGGGGTTGTCGGCTTCTGGCCCGCCAATGCGGTCGGCGACGACATCGTGGTCTGGGCCGACGAGACCCGCACGGCCGAAATCGCCCGCTTCCACACCCTGCGCCAGCAGATCAAGAAGTCGAACGGCAAGCCCAACCTGGCCCTGTCGGACTTCGTCGCGGAAACGGGTCAGGACTATATCGGTGCCTTCGCCGTGACCGCCGGCCATGGCGAGCTCGAGATCGCCAGACGCTTCAAGGACGCCGGCGACGACTATTCCGCCATCATGGCCACGGCCCTCGCCGACCGTCTGGCCGAAGCCTTCGCCGAGGCGCTGCACAAGCGGGTCCGGACCGAACTCTGGGGCCATGCGGCTGATGAGGTGACGACGGTCGAGGATCTGATCGCCGAAGCCTACAAGGGCATCCGCCCCGCGCCCGGCTATCCGGCCCAGCCTGACCACACGGAAAAGGCGACCCTGTTCCGGCTGCTGCAGGCCGAAACCAACGCCGGCATGGCCCTGACCGAAAGCTTCGCCATGACGCCGCCGGCGTCGGTGTCAGGCCTGTATTTCGGTCATGCCGGGAGCCACTATTTCGGCGTCGGCAAGATCGACCTCGACCAGGTCGAGGACTATGCCCGGCGCAAGGGCTGGGACTTGACCACAGCCGAGCGCTGGCTGGCACCGATCCTGAACTATGACCCGGCAGCGCCGGCGCGAAGCGACGCGGCCTGACACGGATCGTCCCGGGAGACGCTACTCCAGCCCGACGTCAGCCGGCGTGGCCGGCGGGGTGGTGATGTTCTCGCGAATGCGGCGGGCGGCGTGTTCACAACGCCCCGGCAGGCCGAAGAACAGGCCGAAGGCCTGGCTGCGCACCGCCTCATCCTGGCCGATCAGCGGCGTCCATTTGGCAGCGGCCTCGGCGGCGGCGGCGGTCGCGGCGGCGCGACCGGCGGCCGTCTGGCGCGGCTC
>VYLE01000108.1_pt1 | contig 77158 bp, 62 predicted proteins | sample 5114391 | NCBI WGS metagenome assembly VYLE01 (sample SAMN12291771, study PRJNA351875) | freshwater metagenome | isolation source: freshwater lake | place: USA: Michigan, Kent Lake | collected 2013-08-15 | reverse complement strand
CACGGCAGGCCAGCCTGTCATGATCCTCGACACCTTCGATCTGGAGACCCGGATCGGCATGCTCTCGGCCCAGCTGATGGAGGCCGAGGCCCGCGCCGCACGCCTTGCCGCCGAACGCGACGGGGTCGAGATGGTGCTGCCCGCCACCTTTGATGCCGCAGATCCCGAGGCCGTCCGCATCCTCGACGGCGAGCGCCGCCTGATGGAGGAAAACAGCCTCAACCGCGACGTCGAACTGACCGCCCTCGACCTGCAGGCCGATCAGCTGCGCTTCGACACCGAAGGCCAGACCGCACGCCGCCAGTCCCTGCTTGAGGAACTCGCCCTTGTCGAGGAGTCCTTCGCCCGCTTCGACAAGCTGATGAAGGCTGGATCCGTCGAGAAGAGCCGCCTCGACGAAATCCTCCGCGACCTCACCCGCATGCGCGGCGAAATGGGCGAGATCAACGCCAACCTCGCCCGCAACGAAACCCGCCAGACCGAGATCACCCTCGAACGCGACCGCCTTATGGCAACCGCGAAGGCCGATGCGCATCGCGAATTGCGCGCGCTTGAACCCCAGATCACCGACCTGCGCCAGCAACTCGCCGCCGCAACCCAGAAGAAGGAGCGCGCCATCCTGCGTGCGCCGGTCGCAGGCATCGTGAACGAGGTCAATGCCTCAACCCTCGGCGAAGTCATCCCGCCGGGCAAGACGCTCGTCACCATCGTGCCCAGCGAAACCGAACTCATCATCGAGTTCAGAATCTCCACCACCGACATCGACGCGATCCAGCCGGGACAGAAGGCGCGCCTGCGCTTCCCCTCCTTCAACCAGCGCCTCACCCCGGAAATCGACGGCGTCGTCGACACAATCGCCGCAGCCGCCGTCATCGACCCCAACACGGGCCTCAACTACTACACGGCACGCGCCAAGGCGACTGGCAACCTCGACGACCTCGGAACGCGGGGCCTCGTTCCCGGCATGCCCGTCGAAGTCTATATCCCCACCCAAGAACGCGTTGTCCTCTCCTACCTCGTGCAACCCGTCGTCGACCAAATGAACCGCGCCATGCGCGAGGAATAGCCAAAGCAACCCGAAGCACCCGCTAAAGCCTTTGCCCTCCGCGGCGGAATATGATCCAAAGTAACAGGGGTTAACCTTGAGACAGGGCAAAGGCCACGCGGCCGGTAAACCCGGAACGGGGAGGGGACATGGATCGTCGCGCGGTCCGTGGCAGGCGCAGGGTGATGTCGATCATCACCTTGTCACAGGCGAGGGCGGCATGAGGCAGGTCCTGGCCTTCCTGCGTTCCCTTGGCCTGACAGCGCAATTCCTGCTTCTTGCAACGGTCCTCTACACGGTTCTCGCCATCGGCACCGGGACGCTGCAGAACCGCATCATCTCGGAGCGCATGATCGAGGGGTCGCTTGAGATCGAGCAGGCGCTGGCGCGCGGGGTTCTTCTGTCCGTTCTGGGCGAGGAACCAGTGCGGGATTATCTACCGCCCGCCTTGAAAGCGCGGGTGCATGATGCGGTCATGACCCAGATCGATCCGGATTACATCAACCGGATCAAGATCTGGGGCATCGACGGCACGCTTGTCTATTCTTCGTCAGGCCCTGTCGAAAGCCTCGACGCACTTGAACCGTCGGTGATGCGGGCCGTGCGCGGTGAAACGATCATCTCGCGCGCGGATGGGGTTTCACCGGAAAACATCGACGATGTTACCCTCGGCTCCGTCGTCTACGAAGTGTACATGCCTCTCTTGAACCGGAACGGTGAAGTGATCGCCGTCGGGGAAATCTATTGCAGCGTGGAGTTGCTGCTGACGCGCATCTCGCGCATGCTGTCGGATACCGACTATATCCGCCTTGCCTCGCTCTTGATCGGGATCGCCGGGCTGGCGGTTCTGGTGGCCTTTGCGCAGCGCAGGATAAGCGCGCAGGAAAGGTCGATCGCCGACAGCCTGCGCAAATCCGACGAGCTGGCCGAACGCAACAGGCAACTGTTCAACGAATCCGAGCGGCTGCGCACGCAGGCCGCGCAGATCAGCGAAGCGGTGCTGAACCGGATCGGATCTGAACTGCATGACGGGCCGATCCAGCTGTTGAGCATTGCTGCGCTCTATCGCAGCCAGTTGATCCACGCAGAGGCGGAGCTGCCGCTGGCAAGGAAGGCGAGCGAATTGCTGGATACCGCGCTGACGGATCTGCGGTCGATCTCAACCGGCCTTGTTCTGCCGACGCTGGACGGTCTGGATCTTGCGGAAACGCTGCGTCTGGCCGTGCTGAACTTCCGCACGGAATGCGGGACGGAGGTCGCGCTGGAACTGGACGAGGCGGAGGTCACGCTGGACCCGGACACGCGGACGGCGATCTATCGCATCGTGTCTGAGGCGCTGCACAACGCGCGCAAGCATGCCGAAGGGCGCGGGGTTACGGTGATGTCCGAAGTGACGGACGGGATTCTTGACGTGATCGTGTCGGACAAAGGGCCTGGCATTAGGCAGGTGACGAAGGAGGCGCGTCCTTCGGGGCATGTTTCCCTCGGTCTGGCCGGGATGCGCAATCGAGCCAAGAGCATCGGCGCGCGGCTTGACGTGACAAGCCGACCGGGACGTGGCACGCAGGTGCGGCTGTCGATGGACCTAGAGAACGAGGCCAATCGCTGGCACGCCGCGGCGATCCCGACCTCGGACCGCGGGACGACGTCTGCGGCGGAGAATGACGCCGAGATCTACGCCCTGCGCAACGACGGCTGATCCGCCCTGCGCCAGCCTTGGGACATCCTTATTCGGTGCCGTCGTCCCCGGCCTCAGCCTTCGGCCGACGAGACGCCTTGAAGCGCCAATAGACATAGGCGAGCCATCCGAGCAGGCTCCGTGGCTCCATGCATTCCATCAGCGGGCGCCCCTTCGCGCCGAACCGCTGCTTGTAGGGCTCATCCCCGATGGTGAAGTCGAAGAAGCCGTCGAAACCGGTCCTTTGCCCGAACGCCTCCAGCATCGCGTCGAACATCAGCATGCCGGGACGATATCCCTCCCAGTCGCCGACGGCGAAGGTGGGCATCACGCTCAGATAGTTTCGGCCCCGCGACAGACCGTAGGAACATGCCACTGGCGTGTCGCCGACCCGCAAGATGGTGATCGACACATCCAGCTTGCGCGCCGGATTGCACGCCACATCATAATAGAAGCTGCGCCAAACCTCCGGCGTATCGGCCCGGTTGATCCGGTTGAACCGCCCGCGCCGCATCTCCCAGAGGACATTCATCGCCGGGGTGATCGCCCCGCCATCGGCATGCTGCTCAAGGCTCAACGGACCGAGCGCCTGTATCTTCTTCCTCTGCTGGCGGATTGTGGACCGCAGCCGCGACTGCATGATGTCCTTTGACAATTCACCCCAGGGGCGTGTCACCTCGATCCCGTAACAGCGTTCCTTCATCGCCACCACATGCCCAAACTGCAGCAGTGGGTTGGCCTTCCCCTCGATCTCGGCATGCATCTTCTGGAAGTGGACCATATCGCAACCCGGAAGCACTTTTCGCACCGCCAGCAGCACTTCCGCCTGCTCGGCAGGCGACATCCGGTCGTCGCGCGCCATGATCGGCCCGGCGTAGTCGCTCACCCCCAGATCGGCCAGCGAGATAAAGCGCAGCCCCATCCGCCGATACTGGCACAGCGGCAGGATCCAGACGATGCCGCCCTGATCGGCCACCGTCACGATCAGCGGCCGCGCCACCTTGTGCTTCAGTGTGTTCTCGTACCAAGGCGCCACCCAGTCATAGCACTGGAACACAGTGCAGCGGCCCGTCTCCTCTAGCTCGCGCCAAACGATCTCGAGCGGCTTCCAGTCACGGTGCAACGTCACCGTCCGAGATCCGACCCTGACGGTCTTGGCCTCAGGACCAGCTTCCTCGCGCAAATCTTTCATCGCCTGCTCTCTACCAACGGGCCCAATCGGAAGCGCATGATCTCAGGACGTCCCCTGCGGTTTCGACCGTGCCGACAGGCACCCATGCGCGCAAAATGCGTCGCATTCTCAAGCGGACATTTGTGGCTTTCGCGTGACTTCGAGACGTTAATCCGAAGATACTCAGTGGCTTGCACCTGCTTGATGCGCAACGTGTAGCCCGCTGCCTTTCAGCAAGGCAAGACATTTCTCTGTCGGTGGCGTCACGGTCCGACGGGCTGCACAGGACAGCGTGATCAGTTGACACGCGCCATAACCCAACGCACTAAAGGCCGCGCAAGTAACGAATGTTAATGTAGGAGAGAGAACCCATGCCCGGTTCCCTGACCGTTGTCCCTGAGCGGGCGTCCCTCACCCAGAAAATTGCAAGACGTCTGCGGCAGGGGCCTTACACCTATTCCTCCCGTTTCGGTCTTCGCCGCACCCTCGCCGTGCCGGTCGACCCGCCGAAGGCCAAGATCCCTCTCAGCATCCGCCCGTTCCAACCCGGCGACGAAGAGGCGCTCTTCGGTCATCGCGACGAGGTGGCCGACCCCGCCGATGCGCTTGAGGTCCATTATCGGCTGAAGCACCTCAAGGCCGACATCCCTACCCCCTACGTCGCAATCGACGAGACGACCGGGCGGCCCTGCTATCTTCAATGGCTGATGGGCGCCGAACAGAACGACAAGATACAGGCCAACCTCTGGGGTTTCCCCCGGCTCGACAAGGACGTGGCGCTTCTCGAGAACGCCTACATCCCCCCTGCCTACCGTGGCCAGCGCATCATGTCCGAAGCGATGTACATGGTCTCTGAACGCGGACGGGACCTCGGCGCGAACTACGCCCTGACCTTTGTCGCCGGGGACAACCTGCCCTCTCTCAAGGGCTGCAAACGTGCCGGATTCGACATCTATCTGTTCAATGAACGCAGTATTTATGCCTTTGGTTTATTCGAAAGGCACAGCTTTTCGGTAATTCCCGTCGGCGATGCGCGGTTGACGCTTCTGGATAACTGAACACCGGATCGGCAAGACCTTGCCATTCCGTTAATTGAACAGGCTTTGAACGGCAGATTTACGCCGGCGCCCCCGATCCGGGCGCCGGCTGGCAATTGGAATGCCCAGGGCACTGCCAATCCTGAACTTGGCCGAATTGTGCCGAGGTCCACTTGCGCCGACACCGGGTTTCGTGGGGCAGTCTCCCACGCAACTGCAACTCATTCGCATTCTCTTTTATTCGACTTCGAATCCGGCTGTCGGCTCACACGGCGTCGCAGCAGATGCCGATTGCTCGACGCAGTATCCGAACTGTCGTTCCACCCCCCCCGATACCGAACGTCAACCAACGGAATCCGAAAGCCATAGCTCGATCCGAATTGAGCCATCCAAAAGCTTTCGCGCACCGGTCCGAGTATTTCCGAGAAATTCCCACACGGTATCTTCGCTCAGCGCCCCAGCTTTGGGCACGAACAGAGGGAGGAACTGTTTCTACGCCGATTAGACCTTTGGAAGCACCAAAAGTCCCGCCATCAGATCCCAACGCAAATTGGTCTGGTCAACATAGTCAGATGGTCTTAATGAACCCCGCCTTTCGTCTGGATCACCAGGCCAAAGCCGCCATTCATCCTGAAACTTGCATAGGCTGAACGGGATCAGCGGTCGCTATTGTTTCGCCTAAAAGAACAATCGACGCCAGAACCCCATTCGTTCGATCCTCATGACCACTTGCAAGGGGTTACGGATCGGTGATGGCGCGTCCCAGAAATGCCGCAGTTCGTGAACCGAATCGGTGTGGAGCAAAGTCATCTTATCGGAAGGCCAAAGCTGGAGACTTTTCACTTAATCAACATCATACAACCTTAACGCGATCAATAGCGACGAAAATCGCACCTTGCGATTGCATTTCGCCGCCAAGAATTAATGTTCGTTAACAAGACGTGTTGGCGCTTCACCACATTTCAGCCATATTCTGGCCACGACTTCCGGGCCGTCCTTCTCCTCCTCGCAGACAGTCCGGAAGCCGATCCAACCATTTGTGTAACAGGGAGCTAAAGGTCTTGAAATGAAACAAAATTATGCTCCAGCGGCTCGTAGGAACGTGATGAGGATCTCAACTTCGCAACAATCGATCGGCTACCGGGAGGATGTCTGCGGGGGGTCCATAAAGAGAGCGTTCGACATCGTCCTCGCCCTCATTGCGATCGTGCTTCTCTCGCCACTTTTGATTGGACTGGCGATTGCAGTTAAACTCGCCGATGGTGGACCTGCATTCTTCGGACAGACGCGAATTGGCGCCCATGGTCGGCCCTTCCGGATCTGGAAATTCAGAAGCATGGTGCCAGATGCTCCAGCCCGTCTTCGCGAATATCTGGAAAGCAATCCGCTCGCGGCTCAGGAATGGAAGCTTTATCGCAAACTGAAATGCGATCCGCGTATTACGCCCCTTGGCCGCACTTTGCGCAAGTACAGCGTGGATGAATTGCCGCAACTTTTTAACATTCTCATGGGCGATATGAGTTTTGTTGGCCCGCGCCCTGTCGATCAATCGGAATGCGCGCTTTACGGAAATTCCTTCACGCATTATTTGCGCTGCCGTCCGGGTTTGACTGGTCTGTGGCAAGTCAGTGGCCGCAGCGATACCTCATTTGATCGCCGCGTTACCTTTGATCGCTATTATGCGATGCGCTGGAGCCTTCTTCTCGATTTCGCGCTCATCCTAAAGACGGTTCCTGTTGCCATTTCCGGCCGCGGCTCATATTAACCTTCGCCATTTCGAAGATTTAAGTTACAAAAAAGGAACCTAGCGGATGCCGCTGCGCAAATGGATTATTGGTGCATTTTTCGGTCTGGGTGGACTGCCGGGCGCGGCATCGGCGGAAAGCTATACCATTGCACCCGGCGACGTACTCAGCCTGCGCGTGATCGAGTGGGAGCCGATCGAGAACCGTGCGGTCGAATGGGAGGCCATGCAGACCGAACTTCTGGTCGATGCGCAGGGCATGGTGACCGTGCCCTTTCTCGGCCAGATCACCGCCTCCTCCCTCTCCACAGCCGATCTGTCGGCGGTCATCGCTGAAGGTCTGAAGGAACGTCTGGCCGTCTCCTCCTCGCTCGATGCCATGGTGCAGGTCACGTCCTACCGACCGGTCTTCGTCTCGGGCTCTGTGCGCACTCCGGGCGAATACCCGTTCCGTCCTGGCGTGACTGCGGCACAGCTTGTGGCCCAAGCGGGCGGCGGCGCGATGATGCAAGGGGTCGGAACCATTGACCCACGTGAAATCCTGTCACGCGAAGGCGACATGCAGGTCCTCAGGCAGGAAGCGGAACGCCTTGCCATCCGGCGTGCTATGCTACAGGCGGCCATCGACGGGCTGGACGAACTTGGTGTGCCAGCACGCCCCGACGGCGGCGCATGGTCCGAAGGGTTGATCCAAAGTGAAAATGAGGTCCTGCGTCTGCGCAAGGAACGTCGCACCCGCGAACTGGCGGCGCTTGACAACCAGATCGTCCTGCTGGGGAACGAGATTGAGGCCCTTATCGACCGCTCTGCGGCGCTGGAGCGGCTGGTCGAAAGCTCCCGCCGCGAGAAGGACAACACCCAGGCGCTCGCCGAGCGCGGGCTTGCTGTCGATGCGCGCGTCACCGAGAGCGAACAGGCTCTTGCCCTCGCCGAAGCGCAACTCCTCGACGTCTCCACCGCCATGCTGCGCGCCCGTCAGGCCGTGACGCAGGCCGAGGCCGAACAGCTTGCCCTCCGCGACCGCGAATTGATCGAGGACACCCGCGAACTGCAGCAGATCGAGGAAGAGCTGGAACGCGTCCTGACGACCCTAGACACGCAGCAAAGCCTCTCGGCCCTTGAAACCGGTCTCGTCCTCGGCACTGGCGCCGACGAAGAGGACGCGACAATTCCCGAACCCACCGTGACCATCCTGCGCGGCCAGGGCGAAGATGCGGTCCGCTTGTCCGGGCTGGAAACGCCGCTTCTGCCGGGCGATGTCGTGACGGTCACCCTGCCCAGATCGGCGACTCGGTGGTTCGGCACCCAGAGCGGCCCCGCGAGCCAATGAAGCAGATCGCTGGCGATACTGCCTCCGGCAGCCCTGCCGCAGCGCCCGCATTGCGGCCGCATGTGACAATGGCACGTGGCAAACGCGCTATGCTGGGACTCGGCTGGTCGGCCCTCAACACCGGATCGGCGGTCCTGATCTCGATCCTCGTATTCGTCGTCACATCCCGGCTGATGGGTCCGGAAGAATTCGGCATTGTCGCACTGGCCATCTCGATCATCGCCCTGATCGGCTGCCTCACCCCGGGCGGCTTCGGCGAGGCCATCATCCAGCGGGCCGAGATCAATGACGCACATCTCGACACGGTGTTTTGGATCTGCATGGGCACCGGTCTTGCGGTCTTCGTGCCAACAGTCGTGTTTGCGGGCGCCATGGCAGATTGGATCGGCGAACCCATCCTCGCGCTGCTGCTTCCCTTTCTGGCCGTGAAGATCCTGATCGATCTCGCTGCCGTGGTGCCGCAGGCCTTGGTCATCCGCGCCATGCAGTTCAAGTACGTGGCCGCCCGCACCGCCATCGGCAACAGCGTAGGCGGCGTGGTCTGCGTCGCCATGGCTTTGCAGGGCTACGGGCTTTGGGCGCTGGCGGCCGCGCCGGTGATCACCTCCGTCGTCTCCCTCGTGATTCTAGCCCGGTCGGCGCGGTGGCGCCCGGGCTTTCAGGTCCGTCTCGCGGCACTGCGCGACCTGCTCCGCTTCGGTCTCTACGCATCGGGTGCCAATGCCCTGTACCTGCTCAACGCTGACCGGCTCGTCCTCGGTCTGGTTGCCGGTCCTGCCACGCTCGGGCTCTATTACCTCGGCCGCAAACTCTATGACCTGCTGAGCAGTCTGATCTCGGGCGCCCTCTGGCCGGTCACCACCGTATTCTTCGCGTCCACGCAGAAGGAAACCAGCTCCCATGTGCGCGCCTTCCGCAACGTGCTCCGCGGGGCGGCCATCATCACCTTCCCTGTGTTCGGGGGTCTGTATGCGGTGGCCGACAGCGCGGTGCCGATGCTGCTGGGCAGCCATTGGGAACCGGCGCTTCCGGCCGTCAAAGCCTTCGCCATCCTCGGGATATTCAGCGGGCTCATGCTGCCTGCCGCCGCGCTGGCCAACGGGCTGGGCCGGTCCGATCTGAACTTCACGCTCGACACAATCCGCAACCTGCTGGCCGTCGGGGCGATCCTGCTTGCCGTTCAGGCCGGGCTGCAGGCGATCATGACGATGCTTATCGTCGCTCATGCCTTGGTCCTTCCCGCCAGCTTCCTTGTTGCGCGCAAACTGACCGGCATCCGGCTCACCACCTACGCTGAAGCCCTGTCCGTGCCGCTCCTCTCGGCGCTTGTCATGCTGGTCGCCATCAACGCCGTACCGTGGATGCTGCCCGCCGCCACCGCTTGGACCGTTCTCTTTCTGCAAATCGGCTTCGGCGCAGCAGTCTACATCATCCTCACTCTCGGTCTTTCGGGCAGAGAGATCACCGAGTTGCGCAAAACCTTCGCCAAGGAGGCCGCGCATGACTGACAGGCCTCCTCTCCCGATCCCGGGCGTCCCCGTCACGGTATCGCCGTCCACCGACCTTGTCTCGGTCGTCATGGCCAACCGGAACGGCGAGCGTTACCTTGAGCGGTCGATGCGTTCGGTCCTGGGCCAGACCCATCGCCACATCGAACTGATCGTCAGCGATGATGGTTCCACCGATGGCAGCCGCGCCATCATCCGCCGCCTGGCCGCCGAAGATTCCCGAATCCGCCTGATCGAGTCGCCGGTCGGGACCGGCCCGGGGGCCGCCCGCAACCGGGCCATCGCGCAGGCCGCGGGCGACTGGATCTCGATCTGCGACTCAGACGACATCCTCCACCCGGAGCGGCTGGAACGGCTGCTCAAAAGCGCTTTTGCCCTCAAGGCGGATCTGATTGCCGACGACCTGATCTATTTCGGGGAAGACCCGCTCGAACGCCACCAGACCCTGCTGCAAAGCCTTAACCTTAAGGCCCCGCAGGAAATCGACGCGCTCGCGCTGATCACCTGCCGCCTGCTCGGCCAGTCGGATCTGTCCTTTGGCTACCTTAAGCCAATGATCCGCAGCTCTGCCCTCCGCTCCATCCGCTACAACGAAGAGCTGCGCGTCGACGAGGACTACGATCTGTACCTCCGTCTGCTGATTGCGGGACACAAGTTCATGGTCATCCCCGACGGCTTGTATCTCTACCGTCGGCACCCAAAATCGACCTCCCACCGAGCCAGCACGGCAAGCCTCGAACGCATGGTGAAGGTGCAGACGGATTTCCTTCGGACCCTGCCCCCCGGCAGCGAAACGCTGGCGCAGGCCATTGCGGCGCGGACCCGCAGCCACCTGCGGGAACTCCACTACACCCGCCTGCTCGACGCCCTGAAACAGAAGAGATGGTTGCTCGCCATGGGACGGCTGATCCGTCATCCGCAGCATGTCTTCTCTCTTTGGCACAGCCTGTCTGAACGCCTCCGCCGGAAACAGCTTAACCAGAGCCTCGTCCGGGGTCATCTGAACCTCGTTCTCTGTGCCAAGGGCCGCGCTGCCGAAGCCGAAACGCCGGGCTTCACCATCTTCGAAGTGCCCGATTACACCGAAGCACCCTGGTCGCCCTCGGCCGCGCCGATCTGGGCAAAGCTCTCGCAACTGGCCTGCGAAAACGATCTCAACCTCCTCGCGGCCGACCGGGCTGGCGCTTTCGCGCTGGGTCTGGTCCCGGACTATGCTTCTGCGGAACTGCGTGTTCCGCAACCGTCCACCCGCATTCTCGCCCCCGAACCGGATGGCTCGACCATTGTGATGTCGACCCGCAAAGCGGGGGGATGGCCATGACCCGTATCCTCTATCTCGCCCATGACCTCGACGACCCGGCGATCTGGCGCCGCACCGGGATGCTGCGGGCCGGAGGGGCCAGCGTCGATCTCGCCGGTTTCCAGCGTTCCACCGCGCCGCTCCGCGAACCGGCCACCGTGCTGGGCCAGACCCATAACGGGCGCTTTCTGCATCGCGCCCTCAGCGCCCTTCGGTCCCGGATGAAGGCCGACGAATTGGCCCGCGGTCCTGCGCCCGATGTCATCCTCGCGCGCAACCTCGAAATGCTGCCGCTGGCGCGCCGGATCCGGGAACGGTTCGGCGCCAGCCCCCCGCGTCTGGTCTACGAGGTTCTCGACATCCACCGTCTGCTGATCGGGCCCGGCCTTCTTCCGTCGGCGCTGCGGCGGATGGAACGCCACCTCTGCCGCGATGTGGACAAGGTGCTGATCTCCTCCCCCCGCTTCGATCAGGAACACTTCCGTCGCTACGGCCAGACCACCGCCCCCACCGTTCTGGTGGAGAACAAGATCTGGGATCCAAAGGCGGCAGACCTGGCACCGCAGGCTATGCGCCGCCTGCGCCAACCCGGCGATGCCATCGTCATCGGCTGGTTCGGCATCCTGCGCTGTGCCGCCTCGCTCCGGCTGCTCGACACGGTCTGCCGACAAGCGCAGGGACGGGTGCGCGTTGTCCTGCGTGGCCGCCCCGCGCTGGACGCCCTACCCGACTTCCAGCAGATCGTGGAGGCTAACCCCTACATCATGTTTCAGGGCGCATACCGCTACCCTGAAGACCTTCCCCGCACCTATGGCGAGGTCGATATCGCTTGGCTTGTGGACCGCTACGAAGCAGGTGCCAATTCCGACTGGCTTCTCCCCAACCGACTTTATGAAAGCTGCGCGCACGGGGCCATCCCGCTGGCCCTGCAGGGCACGGAAACCGCGGCCTATCTGAAATGGCACGGGCTGGGTCTGGCCACGCCCGACCTGCAACCCGAAACGCTCGCCGCACTTTTCGCCCGTCTGGATGACGCCGCGCTGGACACCGCCCGCGCCGCCATCTCTGCAGCAAATCCCGCCGACTGGCGCAGCACGCGCGACGAATGCACCCGCCTCGTCGCCCAGCTTGCGGACGCCGGACCCGCACCGCATCAACTCGCCCCTCTGGCCACACCCAAATCTGTGGAGAATGCCGGATGAACCTCGTCCCATCGGAATTCACCGCGCAGAGCAGCGCAAAAGCCGCGACCGCACCGGCCACGGGCGGCATCGCCATCCTTATCCCCACCCTGAACGAAGCACGGCACATCCTCGGCGTGATCAACGCCCTAGCCGGCAGTGCGGAAAAGCTCGGCGCGCAGATCGTGGTCATCGACGGCGGCTCGACCGACGGTACAGTCGATCTGGTGCAGGCCGAAGCCGCACGGCGCCCCGGCGTGATCCTCCTGCATAACCCCAAGCGCCTGCAATCGGCAGCCATCAACCTCGCTGTCGAACGCTTCGGCGACACGCTCGACTGGATCATCCGGGTCGATGCCCATGCTGGCTACCCCGAAAACTATTGCGACGTCCTCCTCGCCGAGGCACAGCGCAGCGGCGCGGACAGCGTCGTCGTCCGGATGCATGCAATCGGGACAGGTCCACTCCAGACCCTCATCGCTGCCGCTCAGAACGCGCTCTTCGGCAATGGCGGCTCTGCCCATCGGGGCGCTGGCGAAGGGCGCTTCGTGGATCACGGCCACCACGCCTTGATGCGCATCGCAGCCTTTCGCGCGGTCGGCGGCTATGACGAAAGCTTTAGCCACAACGAAGACGCGGAACTCGACCAGCGCCTCGGTCAGCAGGGTTTCCGCATCTGGCTCACCGCCGCGACGCGCATGGACTATTTCCCGCGCGACACCCTGCGCGGATTGGCAAAACAGTATTTCCGCTTTGGTCGCGGCCGCATGGCCACTGCCCGCAAACATCCGGGCAGCCTGCACAAACGCCATGCGATCCTGATCAGCCTCGCCCCCCTGCTGGTGCTTGCGGCGCTGTCGTCCCTATACCCCCCGCTTGCGCTGCCGTTCGGCCTATGGCTGGCGGCCTGTCTGCTGGCCGGTGTCGCGACAGCCCTGCGCGCACGCTCTGCTAGCATCGTCCTTTGCGGCATTCCTGGGGCGGTGATGCAGATGTCCTGGTCGCTCGGTTTCTGGACGGGGCTTTTGGGGGGCAGCCGGACAGGCGGCAAGAGATCTGGTCCCGGATCAAGGCAGGGCGCGATGACGGGTTATGGAGGATAAAGCGATTGCTCGTGCGATTTAATGATAGTGATTCTTCGATCATCCCGGGTCAGAACCGGACCCACGGTCCGGCACAAAAGGGGATTAGGATCAATTTCCACGCCATCCTGCCGGCCCTGATCCGGCAGCGTCTCATCTTGGGCGCTTCAGTGGGCGTGGCCATCTTCCTTGGCCTTCTCTATGCCCTGACCGCGCCTCGGGTCTATACCGCAGCGACGCAGGTGCTGATTGGCAACGACGTTGCCGGGCTGTCCAACGGCTTCAACCGCCCCGCCGACATCGCCCAGAACGAAGTGATGCTGGAAAGCGCACTGCGCGTCCTGCAGTCCCAGACCCTCGCCCTCGCCGTGGTCAACGAGCTGAACCTCCATCAGAACGAAGCCTTCCTCGAACCGGCGGCGTCCCTTCCGGGCCGCGCGATCCAGACAGTGCGCTCGGTGGTCTCAGCGATCATCCCCGGCGGTTCGGACCCCGAGGTTGATCCAGCAGCGGCTGACCTGCGCCAGCGCCTGGAAGCGGCAGAGACCCTGCGCGAAAACATCGAAGTCCGCCGCGAAGGCCGCAGCTCGGTCTTCATGCTGCGCTACGCTTCCTCTGACCCGCAACTCGTCGCCGCCGTGGTAAACGCATATGGCGAAGCCTTTGTCGCCGACCAGCTGATCGGCAATGTCGAAGCCTCCGCCCGCGTGCTCGACTGGCTGCAAGAACGCCTCTTCGTCATTCAGGACAATTCGACCAAGGCCGCCCTTCGGGCAGAGGAGTACCGCGCCCGCAGCGGTCTGGAAACCATCGAAGGGGAACCGATCACCGTCCAGATGATCGCCCAGCTCAAGGCCGATGTCGCCAATGCGACGGTTGAACTTGCGCGCCTCCGCGCCATGAGCAGCGTCTATGACGATCTTCGCAATCAGGATCTTGACCAGTTCATCCAGTCCGGCGCCGCCGGCGCACGCGTACCGGATGCGGAATTCTCCGCCGGGCAGGAACGGCTGCTGACCCTGCAACAGCGCCTCGACGAGGCGGAACGCAACTACGGCCCCGACCATGTCGAGGTCACCCAACTGCGCGACCGCATCGCCATGGAGGGCCGCGCCCTCCAGCGCGAGATGCAGCGCCTGCACGACACCACGATCAATGCCTCGCGCGCTCTCGAAACCGAAATCGCCATGCTCAACAGCAGCATCGACGACATCGCGAACGAGAACCTCGAACTGGCCACGTCCCGCGTCGAACTCCGCGCGTTGGAAAAGCAGGCCGAAATCTACGAGGCGCTGAACGAAACATACCTCCTCCGCCTCAAGGACCTTGAACAGACCCAGACTTTCCCGGTCACCAATGTTCGCGTCCTGTCGATGGCCGAAGTGCCGAAGGACCCGATCGCGCCCCGCAAGAAGATGATCCTGGCTGCCATGATCGTGCTGGGAACCATGGTCGGTGTCGCCCTCGCGCTTTGGCGCGAAAGGGTGGAAGGCGCCATCCGCACGCGCGAGGAACTGCTGCAGATCAGTGGACTACCCTTCCTCGGCTACCTGCCGATGCTGGCCCCCGCCGAACTGGATGGCCCGACCGAACCCGACGCCACGCGCAAGGCTTCGCGCAGAACGATGGAAACCCGGTTCAGCTTTAAGCACAGCTTTGCCGCGCTTAAGAACCCCCGCTCGCACTTCACCGAAGTCCTGCGGAACATCCGTATTGCCCTGGATTCGTCGTCCGACGGCAAGTCGGGTCAGGTGTTCGGCGTCGTGTCCATTCGCCCCGGCGAAGGCAAATCGACCATCTCTCGCAACCTTGCCGCCGTGGCAGCCGTGGCTGGCCGGTCGGTTCTGCTGATCGACGGTGATGTCCGCACCGCCTCGCTCAGCCGGGGCCTGCAGCAATCCATGGGCCTCGGCCTGCGCGAGATGCTGTCCGGCCGCGCCGCCTGGGAGGCGGCCCTGCGCCGCGAGATGAACACTGGGCTGCACTTCCTGCCCTTCACGGCCGGGGCATCCGATGCCAATGCGGACGACCTCCTCGGAATGCCGGAATTCCGCAACCTGATCAACGAAGCCCGCCTGCGCTATGACCTGACGATCATCGACCTCGCCCCGCTCGGCCCGGTCTCCGACGCGCGCGCCCTCGTTCCGGCGTTGGACGGTCTGATCATGGTGCTGGAATGGGGCAAGGTATCGCCCGACACTCTGACCGAAATCCTCTCTGTGGACCCTGCCCTTCACGAAAAGCTTATCGGCATCGCATTGAACAAGACCGATATGTCCGCTCTGGCGAAGTACAGCCGCAAGGAACCATCGGAAGGGTATTATCATGGGTATGGCCAAAGTGACACCTGACCCCCGGAAAGCCGCAGGACCGGCCCGCCGGATGCGGCGGTCGGTGGGAGTTACGCTTGGGCTCCTCTCCGTGCTCGCGGCCGGTACGGCCACGGCCTCCGATCCGGTCGGGACAACCTTCCGCGAGGATTTCCTCTCCTTCGATCCGGCCCGCTGGTACATCTCCGACGGCTGGAGCAACGGCGACCACCAGAACTGCCAATGGTCCGCCTCGGCGGTGGAACATCTGCCGGGCCGGGTGATCCTCGAATTCCTTGAGGACCCGACCCCGACCCACACCTACCGCTGCGGCGAAATCCAGACCACGGCGCGGTTCGGCTATGGCACCTTCGAAGCCAAGATCAAGACGGATGATGGCAGCGGCCTGAACGCAGCCTTCTTCACCTATATTGGCCCGGTCCATGGCGAGCGCCATGACGAGATCGACTTCGAGATGCTGACGGCCAATGTCAACGAGGTGACGATCAACACCTATGTCGACGGCAAGCCGCATCATGGCGACGTCCATCCCGTGGCGAAACCGACGAACGAGAAGTTCTATGTCTACTCCTTCATCTGGGAACCCGGCCGCCTGCGCTGGTTCGTGGACGGGGAGCTGATCAAGGACGTGCAGGACCCGGTTCTGCCAGAGCGCCCACAGAAGATCTATTTCAGCCTCTGGGGCACCGAGACGCTGAACGACTGGATGGGCCCCTTCGATCCCCCCGCCCGGCCCAAGCAGATGGAAATCGACTGGGTGGCCTTCACCACCCTCGGAGAGCGCTGCCAGTTCGACGAGTCGGTCCTGTGCAAGATCGCGGTGGATTAGAATGGCCACGGCGGTTCAGAACAAGGGCTTAGGCTCCGCATCCACTCCGGGCATCAACATCTGCCCGAACACGGTGCTCAGCGTCCTTATTCTGGCGTCGCTCGTCTTCGTCTCCCTCTTCGGCCGCAACAGCGTGCTGATCTTCCTTGGCGCAGGGCTGATTCTGCATCTGCGCCGCCCGGAACTTGCCCTGGAGGAAATCCGTCACTTCTGGTGGCTTTATCTTCTACCCTTCTGGTGCATGGCCAGCGTGCTGTGGTCCGATCACCCTGACCTTTCGCTCCGGCACGGCCTTCAGCTTGCGATCACCTTCATGATCGCCATCACCGTCGCCAACCGCTTGTCCCCCATCATCTTCCTCCGCGTGCTTTTTGCGGCGCTGATGCTGGCGGGGGTGGCCAGCCTCCTTTTCGGCAACACGCGGGAAGACGGCATCTGGCTCGGCATCTTCCACAGCAAGAACTACTACGCCTTCACCATGGTCGCCCTGGTGCTCGCCTCGCTCGCCCTGCTCATTGACCGTCGGGAAGCGCTGCTCTGGCGTCTGGGCGGGGCCACCGGCACCCTTCTCGGCCTGCCGCAGATCGTCAAGGCCGAGTCGATCGGGGCCGTCATCGCCGTGGTTTTCGTGCTATCCGCAGCGGTGGTGATCCTTGCCACCCAAGCCTTTGCTCCCGCCCGCCGCCTTAAAGTGCTGGGCATCTTTACGGTCCTTGCCCTGCTCTCGGTGCTGACCTCCATCTATTTCATGGACACCGTCCTCGCCATTGTGATCGAGATCACCGGAAAGGACCCCTCGCTCACCGGCCGCACGGATCTCTGGATGCACGCAGTGAATGAAATCTCGCGCAGTCCGATGCTGGGAACCGGTTACCGGGCCTTCTGGGTGGAGGGCAATCCGCTCGCCGAACAGATCTGGGCCGAGTTCTATATCGCCTCAAAGTCCGGCTTCAACTTCCACAACATGTTCCTGTCGAACGCTGTAGACATCGGCCTGATCGGCGTCGCGATAAGCCTGAGCCTCATGATCCCGGCCTTCGTGCTGTGCATCATCTGGTCGCTCAAGGTCGGCGGCGCGCCCGCGCTCTTTTGCTTCATGGCGGCCACGTTCGTCATCGTCCTGTCGATGGTCGAAGTTCCGGTCTTTTTCGAATTCGACGCCCTTACGGTGATCTTGGTAGGGTCTCTGGTCTACGGCCTGCGCGCCGCACGAGAGATTTCTCAGACCGCCGATGCGCAGACCGCGTGACGGGAGGCCGATCATGCAAAAGCGCCTCGCAACCGCCTCGGTCACGCCCCACACCTTGGATGATTTCGGAAGCTTGGTGATCCGACGAAGATCAGGCGTTCGGTCCGGCAGAGTGCTTGACCGCGTTGTCAGCCACCTCGCCCTTCTGCGAAAACACGGAGGTCTCCCCGCCTTCTTGCCTGCATGTGGTCTGCCTCTGGCCCGAGGCGCGCGCCGTCGTGACCAGCAGGCCGACATAGAGAAGCTGCGCCACCACCAGCGTCGCAAACCACATCAGGACCGCAGCGATCATCGTGCCACCAAGGGCCAAGGTGCCGATGGCAACGGCGGTCGCCGTGGCAAACATCCCGACGAGGAAGGAAGAAAGCTTCATTGGCGACTCATGTTCTTATTCGCAAACGCGCGGTCATCTGCAAGCCGCGGTCGGGTCCGCTGGTTTCTCTGTCAAGCTAACAGCGGCCACCCCACGCAGCAATCAATACGCCCGAACTGTGGCAGAATTGAGCCCAACCCCGACCAAAGACTGCTTTTTTCGTCCAAAATCAACGGCTACCGGGGTGTTCCGACGGGCAGAAACCGCCCCGAAGACTCCCAGTCCGTTCATTGCAAGGGGCTTGAACAGGGATGAAGGACACCTCCACGATGGAATCACTGGCCACCTCTCGGCTGGTCGCCTTTGGAATCTGCACCTTCCGACGACCGATCCTCACCCGCACCCTGCAAAGCCTCGCCAAGCAGGATCCCGGTCCCGGCTTCCGCTGCTGCATCATCGTGGCCGACAACGATGACCAGCCCTCTGCCCAGCCGGTCGTCGAACAGGCCGCCGCCGACCTGCCCTTCCCTGTCCATTACGTTCACGCCCCATCGCGTAACATCTCCATCGCGCGCAACGCGCTGCTCGAAAAGGCCACCGCCCTTGGGGCCGAATTCCTTGCGATGATCGACGACGACGAGATCGCCTCGCCCGACTGGGCGCGCTGTCTCCTGTCCAAGATCACCGGATCGGGGGCCGATGCCGTGCTTGGCCCGGTCCTCGCGCTCTACCGCCCCGAGGCCCCGGCATGGCTGCACAAAGCCCGCATCCATGACGTTGTCCCCGTGGTTCTGTCCGACGGCCGGATTCACACCGGATATACCGGCAACCTGATCCTGCGGCTCGACAGCCCCCCGATCCGGGGTCGCCGCTTCGATCTTGCTTTCGGCCGCACCGGGGGCGAGGATGACGTCTTCCTCAGCGGCCTGGTCCGCGACGGCGGGCGGATCGAATACGCGCCCGAAGCCATCGCCCGCGAAGACGTCCCCGCCCCGCGCGAAAAGCTAAGCTTCCTGATGCGCCGCAGCTTCCGCTCTGGTCAGACCTTCGGCAGGATCAATGCCCCCAAGTCCCTGCCCGGCCGCACCATGATGGCGGTGAAGGCCGCCGCGAAGATTGTCTTCCTCGCGCTTTCCGCCGCAGTCATGGCGCTCTCCCCTTCCCGCCGCAACCGCGCCCTTATGCGCGCTTCGCTCCATGCTGGGGTCTGTTCGCAGCTCTTCGGCCGCAAGATCCTCGAACTCTACAACTCCTGACGGACCGGAAGGCCAGACGATGATGCCCCCAGTCACGATGCCCGCCCCGATACCGGCCCGAACCGACGGGGGCAGCCGTGCGTAAACGTTCCCTCGCAGGCCGGATCTCCTTCGCCGCCGCCACGCGCTGGACGCCGCGCCCGTTGGCCGCGCAGCCGTCGCGCGGCTTCCTCAGCATCACCTTCGACGACGTCCCGCGCTCGGCCTGGATTGAAGGCGGCGCCATCCTCGCTCGCCACGGCCTGCGCGGCACCTACTACCTCAGCGGTGACCTTTGCGGAAAAACCTTCGAAGGCCGCGAACAGTACCATCGCGACGACGTGGCCGACATCGCCGCTGCCGGGCACGAGATCGGCTCGCACCTGTTCCACCACCTGAGCACCCTTACCCTGAGCCACAGCCGCATGCAGGAAGAGATCACCGCCAACGACGCCTTCCTCGCCAATCTCCTTGGCTCGGCCTTCCGCCCGCGCAGCTTTGCTTATCCCTATGGCGAGGTTTCCCTCACCGCCAAGCGACTCTGCAGCCGGCACTTCGGCACATCGCGCAGCGTGCAGGGAGGATTGAACGGCGCCGGGGCCGATCGCGACCAACTCCGCATCCTCGCCATCGACAACCTTTTCGCTAAGGACGTCGACTGGAGCACCATCTTCCGCACCGTGGCGCGCGACAATCTCTGGGCCATCATCCTCGCCCATGGGGTCGATGAGTCCGACCATGAATTCAGTTGCCCGCCTGCCCGGCTTGATGGTGCCATCCGCCACGCCCTTGACGCGGGGCTGACCATCCTACCGGTGGCTGAGGTCATGGATCACCTGACCGCGACGCCCTGATCCCCGATATACGGGCGCAGGAAGGCCCAGCAGGCCGCCCGCGCCTCTTCCTCTGAAAGCAGGGCCGGTTCTACGCAGCGTTGCACGCCGAACCCGTCGATCAGGCAGATGAAGGCTGTGGCCACGGTTTCGGCATCGATCTGACGACCATTCGCATGGGCCGCCTCTGACAGCGCGAGCATGATCGAAGCACGATAGTCGCCGTAAAGCTGGCGGTGGGTATCGCGCAGGACGGGGTTAATGGCGATCTCGCCCCAGAGCGTGAGCCAAATTTTCAAGACCTCGCGGCCGAACAGGGCGGGCGAGACCAGCGCCTCGATCATCGCCTCGATCCGCGACAGACCGGGGCGCGGGGTTGCCATCACTGTCAGCCAGTCATGGTACATGCGGCTGTAGACGGCGGCCAGCAGACCGTCCATCGACCCGAAATGATGGGTGATGAGGCCCCGCGACACCCCCGCCTCGGCCACCACCTTGTCCACGGTGAAATCGCGGATGCCGCCGCGCGCGATGCAGGCGCAGGCGGCATCCTCCAGCAAGCTGCGCCGCTCTGCCGGAGAGAGGCGCAGCTTCCGCTTTTGTTGGTCGGCCAATCCTTGGGTTTCCTTCGGCGAAACGGGGGTCGGATCACGTCATCCGGAAGGCTACCGGGTCGGGATGGCCATCGGCAAGGATCACCGGCACGAGGTTCGAGTCATGGAGTGCGAGATAGGGTTCGAAGCAGATGAAGATGAACCCGCCCGAGTCCTCCATCAGATCCTCCATCCGGTTGAACATGGCGCGGCGCTTGTCCGGGTCCTGTTCGGTCATCGAAGCCTGATAGAGGTCCTCGTATTCCGCGCTGTCGAAGAAGGACCAGTTGTAGACGCCAATCTGATCCGGACGGAACCAGACAAGGTTTTCGGTGGGGTCGATGCCGCCCGCGAAGTTCATCAGGACAAGTTCGATGGACCTGTAATCCTCGCCCGCCGTCTTGTCGCCAAGGGCCCAGTAGGCCGCATCTTCGGTAGGCTGGATGTTCACGGTGATGCCCGCCTCCGCCAGATTCGCCTGAATGATCTGGGCGATGGTCTGGCTTGTGCCGTCGGTCAGGGCGTAGAGGTTCAGTTCGAGCCCTTCGGCCCCGGCTTCGGCGAGCAGGGCCTGCGCCTTTGCCACGTCGCGGGTGGCGATGCGGTTGGAGGCGCGCGCATATCCAGAGGTCGGCGGGACGACCCCGGTAGAGCGGGGGACAAGGCCGTCATAGGCGCCAGCAAGCACCGCTTCGCCATCATAGGCATATTGGATCGCCTGCCGGACCCTTATGTCCTTGAGCGGTTCGGCGTTCATGTTGATGGTCAGCCAAGCATAGCGGGTTGAGGCCGCTTCGATCAGTGTCGCGCCTTCGGGCATCGCGCCCTTGAGCTGCGCCGCCGCCCCGACCGCCACGCGGGTAAAATCGAAGGCGTCCGCCTCATAGGCCAGCTGCGCGGCCTGATCGTCGGTGACGATGTAGAACTCGACCTTGGCGAAGGCGGGTTTCTCGCCGGTCCAGGCCGGATTGGCGACCAGCGTGATCTTCTGGTTCTGTTCCCAGCTGTCCATGAGGTAGGGGCCGCATTGCGCCGGAATCTCGGTCGTATAGCTGCCCCCGGCGGCCTCTACCGCCTTTTGGCAGACGATGTGGCCGCCGTAATAGGGCAGCGCGATCACCATGAAGGGGGCGAAGGCTTCGGTCAGGTGGATGATGCCGTTGCGGTCATCGATGACCTCCACCTCCTTCAGTTTTTCGAACTGGTAGGCCCAAGCGCTTTCCGATCCGGCGATGCGTTCGAAGGAAAACTTCACATCCGCTGCGGTGACAGGGCCGTAATCGCCCGTCCATGTCAGCCCCTCACGCAGGGTGAAGGCCAGCCGCGTGCCATCCAGCCATTCGATCTTTTCGGCTGCCCAAGGCCGCACGGGATTGCCTTCGCGCATGTCGCCAAGGCGGACCAGCGTCACATTGGTGCAGCGCGGGATGATATCGTCCAATTCACCGATGATCCCGAATGGATCAAGCACCTGGAAATCGGCGGTGACGCGCAGGCGCAGGGTGTCGCCTTCTGCCGCCCAGGCAAAGCGCGGCAAGGTCGCGGCAGCGGCAAGGCCTGCGCCTGCGGTCTTCAGAAAACCACGTCTATCGGTGTTCCACAGCATGTTTCACTCCCTGTTGGTTTTGTTGTTGATCGGCGAAATGGCAGCGCGCCTGCCGTCCCGCGCCAAGCGGGGCAAGGGCGGGTGCGGTGTGGCGGCAAATGTCGCGCGCCACTGGGCAGCGGGTATGGAACTCACAGCCTGACGGGCGGCGCAGGATCGAGGGCACCTCGCCCCGGATGGCGAGGTCCGTCCGGCGTTGGCGCGGGTCAGGCCGTGGCTCGGCGGCGATCAGGCTTGCGGTGTAGGGGTGGGCAGGGGCGGCGAAGACCTGTGCCGTCGGCCCCTCTTCCACAATGCGCCCGAGATAGAGGACGACGACCCGATCGGCGACGTGGCGCACCAGCGCAAGGTTGTGGGTGATGATCAGATAGGCCAGCCCCATTTCGGCCCGCAGATCGGACATGAGGTTCAGCACCTCGGCCTGAACCGACACGTCCAGCCCCGCCGTGGGTTCATCGGCGATCACCAGCCGGGGCCGCAAGGCCAAGGCCCGCGCCACGCCCACCCGCCGCGCCTGCCCCCCTGACAGTTCATGCGGATAGCGGCGGGCTATGGCGGGCGGCAGGCCGACCTTCGCCAGAAGATCGCGCGCCGTCCCCTCGGGATCGGGCAGCGGCTGGCCGTGGATGCGAAACGGCTCTGTCACCAGATAGCCGACCGTCAGGCGGGGTGAGAGTGAGGCGGTGGCATCCTGAAACATCATCGCCGCATCGCGCCGAAGGCGGGCCAGACCCGCCGCGCCTTCCACGACTTGTCCGTCGAAGGCGACCGTCCCGCCCGTCACAGGCTGCAGCCCCATCACCGCGCGGGCGAGCGTCGTCTTGCCCGACCCGCTTTCGCCCACCAGCGCCACGCTTTCCCCCCGCGCGACGGAGAGGTCGACATCCAGCAGGATCGGAAGCCGCGCGCGGGAGAAAAACCCGCCAAGCGGCAAGGCCACCGAGAGGTTCCGCAACTCCAGCACCCCGATCATGCCCCGCTCCTGTGGCAAAGCACCGACCGCCCCGCCGCGCGATGCCGCGGCACGGGGGAGGCACAGGTGGCATCGGTCATGGCGCAGCGCGCGGCAAAGGCGCAACCGGGCGGCAAGGCAGAGAGATCGGGGATGCGCCCGCCGATGGTGGGCAGATGACCGATCCCCGGCTGTACCACCGCCGGATCGCAGGACAGAAGCGCCCGCGTATAGGGATGGCGCGGATCGTGAAACAGGGCATCGACGGCCGCCTCTTCGACCACCTCGCCCGCATACATCACCGCGACACGGTCGCAGAGTTCAGCGATCACCCCCAGATGATGCGTCACGATCACGATCGCGCCGTCGAAGCTTGTCCGCAGGTCGCGCAGCAGATGGATGATCTGCGCCTCCATCGTCACGTCCAGCGCGGTGGTCGGTTCATCGGCGATCAGGACGTCGGGTTGCATCAGGAGGGCCGCGGCGATGGCCACTCTCTGCCGCATCCCGCCAGAAAGCTCGTGCGGGTAGCGGCCAAGGCAGCGCGCGGGGTCGGGAATGCCCACCTTCTCCAGCATCGCGGCAATATCGGCGCGGTTGTGGCGCGCGGCATCATGCGCGCCGATGAAATCCGCCAGTTGCCGCCCGATGGTCAGCACCGGGTTGAAAGCGGTCATCGGGTCCTGAAACACCATGGCGACAGACTGCCCGCGCAGCCGCCGCTGTTCATCGACAGGCAGACGCAGCATGTCGGCCCCGTTCAGGCGGATCGCACCGCCGTCCACGCTTGCCCCGGAAGGCAGCAGCCCGATCATCGCGGCGGCCAGCGTGGACTTGCCGCAGCCGCTTTCGCCCATGATTCCCAACACCTCGCCGCGACCGACGGAGAGCGACACATCGCGCACCGCCCGCAGGCGCCCGCCTGGGATGCGATAACTGACCGACAGATCTTCGACCGACAGCACGCTCATCCCCACCGCCTTCCCGCACCGCGGGGGTCGAGCACATCGCGCAGCCCTTCACCGAGGAAGGTGAAACCGAGCGTTGCCAGAACCAGCGGGATGCCTGCCACGATCACCACATGGGGGGCTTGGCGCAGGGCATTGTATCCCTCTGACAGGATGTTCCCCCATGAGGGCGAGGGCGGTTTGACGCCAAGGTTCAGATAGCTGAGCCCGGCTTCAAGCATGATCACCACCGGGATATCCATGCAGATCAGGATGACCAGCGGTCCCACCACATTGGGCAGCAGGTGGCGGAAGATGATCCGCCCCGTTCCGGCCCCCATCGCCTTTTCGGCAAGGATGTAATCAGCCCCAGACAGGGCCAAAGTCTGGGTCCGTATCAGCCGCGCATAGGCGGGGAAGGACACCAGTACGATGACGAGGATCAGCGTCGTCGTGCCGGGGCCAAGGACGGTGATCACCGCCAGCGCGAAGAAGATCATCGGCAGCGAGGACATGCTGTCGAAGACCAGAACGAGGATGCTGTCCAGCCAGCGCGGCCCATAGCCCGCGATCAGCCCCAGAACCAACCCGATGGCGCCCGCGATCCCGACGGAGGTGATGGCGATGCCCAGTGCAAGCCGCGCGCCCCAGATGATGCGGGACAGAAGGTCCCGCCCCAGATGATCCGTCCCTGCCCAATGCGCAGCGGATGGTGGTTGAAACTTCGCCTTCACGTCCAGCGCGACGGGATCGTAGGGCGCGATCCACGGCGCCAGCAGCGCCATGAGGAGGAAGATCGTCACCAGCACCAACCCGGCCAGCCCCATCGGATCGGCCAGCAGCGCGCGCCCGATGCCACGGCGGGCGGGGGCTGAGGCGTCAGCCGCGGAGGACATCACGCACCCTTGGATCCAGCCGCGCGATCAGCAGATCGGCGGCGGTGACGACGAGCAGGTAGAAGCCCGTCATGAACAGCACGGTGCCCATGACGACGGGATAGTTCCGCTTTTCCACCGCCCCGGTGATCAAGGTGCCGATGCCAGGGCGGGAAAAGACGCTTTCGACGAAAACCGCGCTCGACAAGATCGACCCGAAGCCCACGGCGAGGATGGAGATCGTCGGCACGATGGCCACCCGCAGCGCGTGGCGGAAGACGATGTCGCGCTCGCGCATCCCGAAGGCGCGGGCGGTGCGGATATGGGGGGCTTCCATCACCTCTAGCATCGACGCACGGATAAGTCGGGCGAGATATCCGACCCAGCCGATCCCAACGGCAAAGGCGGGCAGGATCAGCGCGCGGATCTGGCTGCCGAGATCGCCCGCCTCCCCTGCCCCGATGGCGGGAAGCCAGTTCAGCCAGACCGCAAAGACGATCAGCGCATAGATCGCCACCACGAAGGAGGGGACCGAGATCACGCTGACCGACAGCACACCGAGCAGGCGGTCGGCCCAACTGTCGCGCCAGACCACCGCCGCGCAGCCCAGAAGAATGCCCATCACCAAGGCCCAACCCAGCGCCACGACGCCAAGGATCAGGGTGTTGGGAAAAACCTCCAGTATCTGCTCCAGCACCGGGCGTTTCGACCAGACGTCGATGCCCAGATCGCCCTGCAGCACATTGCCGAAGAAGTAGAGGATTTGCGTCAGGATCGGCTGATCCAGCCCCATCCGTTCGCGCAGCGCCTCCTTCAATTCGGGCGTCGCGCGGGGGCCAAGGGCGAGAGAGGCCGGATCGCCTGGCACGAGGAAGACCATGCCATACATGGCCGTCATGACCACGATCAGGATCAGGACCGAAAGCCCCAGTCGCCGGATCGCATAGGCCAGCATCAGAGTGCATCCCCCCGGCTACATGTGGTCACGCGCTATCCTTTCGTTCCAGTCGCGGGCAAAGACCTCGGTCCCGTTTTCGGTGATCCTTAGGCACATGCTGACGATGAAATGGGTGGCATCGCAGGTCAGCGTGCCTTCGCTTTCATGGCGGATGGTGGTGTCCGCGCGCGTGATCTCCACCGAATAGCGCGTCTCGCAGCGCGCGCTGAGCGGATCGCCGTCGGTGATGCGATAGCGGGCAAGGCCGGTGCCGCGATGAGTCTGGCCGATGGCGGGCATCTCAGTCGCGTAGGTCCAGCGGGGGAAATCGACGACCGTCTCCCCGGTCAGAAGATCGCGTTGGACCGTGCGGCGGATCACGGGAAGGGCGGGGTCCACGGGCAGGTCATGCTGCGGGTCGCTGTCGGCGCGTTCGGCCGGAAGGAAGGGGCGCAGGGCGGCATCTTCGGGGCGCGGCGGGCGGACAGGCAGGACGAGGGCGCTGTCACCGACGCGGATCGACAGCGTGGCCAGTTCGGGCGAGGGCCATGCAATGGGCCAGTAGACGGTGGAGATCGATACCGCGACACGATGGCCCGCCGGGAAGCGGTGGCCGATATCGTCAAGGTCCACTGTGGCGGTTGTCACTTCGCCGGGGATCAAGGCCTGCGGAGTGCCGTGCCCGAAGCGGTGGCAGAGGTTCAGATGCCCGATGGCGACGCGGGTCGAGGCGCCGTTTGGCGCCACGTCATTCACCCGCACCGATACAAGCGCCTGCGGCTTGTCGCTGGAAAAGGTGAGATGCAGCTGCGGCGCGCCGAGGATGTCGATGGCCTCGGCCAGTGGTTCGGTCAGGAAGACCAGCGATCCGCCGTCATCTTCGCGCTGATCGGGGGCCCATTCGGCATCGTCGCCATAGCGCCCGACCTCGCCTGCGGCGAGTCCAACCCAGAGGGGCGAGCAGATGCTGGCCACGCCCTGCCCTTCCGCGCCCAGACGGTTGTTCGCGCCCAAGGGCATCCGGCGCTGTTCGATCCGGGGGGAGGGCCAGTGATCCTCGGCCACCCAGCGGCCGGGCCTTCCGGTGTAGCAGGTTTTTGGCGGGACACTGTCCTGCACCCAAGCGCGCAGCAGGGGTTCGTCCATGATGCCCGTGTCGCGCCCCTTCATCCAGTGGTCGCACCAACGCAGCACCTCTTGCAGCCAGCCGATGGCGGGTTCCACCGTTACATCATGCGGATAGGAATGCGCCCAAGGCCCAATCAGCCCGCGCCGGGGGCCGGACAGGCCCGCCAGCAGACGGGGAACCGCTTCGGAATAGTTGTCGGCCCAGCCGGAGACGGCATAGACGGGGATGGTGATGCGGCTGAAATCCTCGCAGACCGACCCCTGTTGCCAATAGGCGTCGCGCGACTGGTGGCGCAGCCATGTCAGAATCCAAGGGCTGTTGGCCTGCATCCGCGCCTGCCACATATCGCGCCATGCCTCGCCCACGATGGCGGGATCGGGGGGCAGGTCTTGATGGGCGAACATGGTGGAGGACCAGTCGAAATTGTCCTTCGACAGGCAGCCGCCGACCCAATGGATATCGGTGGCATAGCGGTCATCCGTCGACCCGACGGTGATGATGGTCTTCAGCGCGGGCGGCTGGCGGGCGGCGATCTGCAGGCCGTTGAACCCGCCCCAGCTTATGCCGATCATGGCGACCTGCCCGTCGCACCAGTCCTGACGCGACAGCCAGTCGATGGCGGCGACGCCATCCTCCTGTTCCTGAACGGAGTATTCGTCGTCGATGACCCCCTCGCTGTCGCCCGTCCCCCGGATATCCAGCCGCAGGCAGGCATAGCCGTGCCCGGCGAGGTAGCGGTGCATCTTCTCATCCCGCGCACGGGTTCCATCGCGCTTGCGATAGGGCAGGTATTCAAGGATCAGCGGCACTTTGCCCGCCCCCTCGGGCAGCCACAGACGCCCGGCAAGCCGAACGCCATCGGGCATGGGAACCCAGATGTTTTCGATCTCCTTCACACCGAAGGGATATTCCGTCCGAACCTGTGCCCCCCTGCCCTTTGCCATCAGTTCATCGGTGCCCCGCCTTCGGCCTTGCGCCGTTCGACATAGGCAGAGAGCGCCTCGTCGATTGCGGCATCAAGGGGTGGATCCTCGGCCTGTGCCAGAAGCTCTTTCCAGACCGTATTCGCCCGCGCGCTGGCCTCTATGCCACCGCGCTGCAGCCAGTTGGGATAATTGTCCCAGTTCGACACCATCGGCGCGTGGAAGGCGCGTTCATAGCGTGCCATCGTATGGGCGGTGCCGAAGAAATGCCCGCCTGCCCCTGCTTCCAGTATCGCGTCAAGCGCAAGGTCAGCTTCGGTCGTGGGCAACGGCTCGAACCAGGCGTCCATCATCTGCAGCATTTCGGCATCGAGGATCAGCTTCTCGAAACTCGCCGTCAGCCCGCCATGCAGCCAGCCCGCCGCGTGTTCCAGAAGATGCGCGCCCCCGGTCAGCGCGCCCCAGAGCGCCATCTGTGATTCATAGGCCGCCTGTGCATCCACAGCATTCGCCGCCGTGACGTTCGATGACCGGAACGGTACGCCGATATGACGCGCCAACTGTCCGCTGGCCTGCGCCGCCTTGGCATATTCGGGTGTGCCGAAGGCGGGCGATCCCGACCGCATGTCGACGTTGGAGGTGAAGCCGCCATACATCACCGGAACACCGGGGCGGACGATCTGGGTCAGGACGATGCCCGCCAGCGCCTCGGCATGCTGCAAGACCAGCGCGCCGGCCAGCGTCACAGGGGCCATCGCCCCGGCCAGCGTGAAGGGGGTGATGACATTGACCTGCCCATGCGCGGCCATGGCGATCAGGCCTTCGGCCATCGGGATATCCAGTTGCAGGGGAGAATTGGTGTTGATGATCCCAAGCAACACGGGCCGATCACGCAGCCCTTCTGGCGTGGTGCCGAGCATGAGCGCCGCCATCTCGATCCCGTCCATCGTTCGGGCGTGGCCCAGCGTCTGAGTCTGCCAGCTTTTGTCCAGATGGCGGATCTGGGCGTGGTAGATGTCGAGGTGGCGGGTGTTGGCGGGCAGGTCCAGCGGTTCGAAGGGGCAGCCGCCTTCCTGATGGATGACGTTGAGTGCCTGCACCAGCCGCAGGAAGTCGCTGAGTTCGGAAGATGTGCCGTCGCGGCGGCCCTTGTCATTGCACATCACATAGGCGGGCCCGCCGACCGAGGCATAGACGCAATGGCCGCCGCCGAGGCGGAGGGATTTGGCGGGGTCGCGCGCTTCCAGCGTGAAAGCGGGCGGGACGGTGGTCAGGCGTTCCTCCACCAGCGCGGGGTCGAGGCGGACGGTTTCACCTTCGACTAGCGCCCCCGCCCTGGCGAAAAGGTCGCGCGCCGGAGGGTGGAGGACGCGCATCCCCTGCCGTGCCATCACGTCGAGTGCGGCGTGATGGATCGCCGCCACCTGATCGTCCGAGATGACGCGCATCCAGTCTATGCGCCGTTCTACCTGACCGAATGGCCGCTGCGGCACCCCGCCCGAGGGGCGACCGGCCTGACGCCTGCGCCCCTCGATCCGGGTCATTCGGCGGCCTCCGGAAGCTGGAAGTCGCGGGGCGCGAAGGGCGCGTCGCGGCGGGGCTGTATCGCGGCTGCGGGAAGCCCGAGTTCGCGGGCGGTCTTGTGGCCCTGATAGACGGCATGGACGATGGCCCCGGGTGCGTTGGCATCGCCCGTCAGATGCAGGGTGCCGGGTTTGGCTCCGGGCGACAGACTGTCGTAAAGCGCGCTACCGCCTTGCCGGAAGCCCACGATCACCAACGAGCGCGCGGCGATCTCGCGCCCTTCACCGCTGAAAATCTGGGACAGATGAAGGGTTTCGCCGTCGAAGCCTGTCACCACCTCCAGCGTGCGGAGGGCGATGCCCTTCTTGGCGAAGGACTGGTGGACGAGGGGCTGTTCGTTGGTCATGAAGCCCCAAGCGGCGGCCGCGCCTGCGGTGGTGATGTAGGTGACCGCCCTGCCCTGCCCCGCCAGATGTTCTGCAATGGCGGAGCCGAGATAGTAATTGTCATAGTCGAAGACGGCGACGGGACCTTCGGGCACCAGCCCTGCGGCGATGTCATCCGGCGTGTAGACGCGCGGCGCATCCAAGGGGCCGGAGGGCAGTTCATTCGCCCCGCACAGATACGGCAGCCAGCGCGCGCCTGTGGCGATAACCGTGTGATCGGCCCCGAAATCACGCACGTCCTGCGCCGACAGGTCACTTTCGGGATAGAGCGTCACGTTGGGCATCTTCTGCAACTGGCCCATGCGGTAATCGACCACCCGGTGCCACTGGTTCAATCCGGGCAGGCGGCTTTCCCAGCGCAGGCGTCCGCCGAAATCACGGGCCTTGTCGGCCAAGGCCACGTCATGGCCGCGCCGGGCCAGCGTCAGCGCCGCCTCAAGCCCTGCGGGACCCGCGCCCACGACCAGAACCTGCCCCTTGCCGTCGCGGCGGACGATCTCGGGGTGCCAGCCGCGCCGCCACTCCTCGCCCGCCGTGGGGTTCTGCGTGCAACGCACCCAGACGCCGTCATGCCAGCTTGAGATGCAGAGATTGCAGCCGATGCATTCGCGGATGTCCTCCACCCGCCCTTCCTCGATCTTCTTGGGCAGGAAAGGGTCGGCGATGGAGGGGCGCGCGCCGCCGATCAGATCGAGCACGCCGCGTTTCACCATCGACACCATCGTGTCGGGGCTCGTGAAGCGACCGACGCCGACCACGGGCTTGTCTGTGATGGACTTCAGGAAATCGACCACCGGTTCGTGGCTGCCTTCGGGCGTGTAGCGGCTGGCGGCGCAGTCGGTGGCGGAATAGTCCATCTTCACGTCGAAGAGATCGGGCGCGTCCTTCAGGTGGCCGATCACCTCATGCGCTTCGGACGGGGCGACGTCGGACGGGCGAGAGCGCAGTTCCTGCATCGAGATGCGCAGCGCGACGGCGCAGCGGCCATGCGTTGCTTCGCGCACGGCGTCGATCAGTTGTTCCACGAGGCGGACACGGTTGCGGACCGAGCCGCCGTAATCGTCGGTGCGGTGATTGTAGTCGGATAGAAGGAACTGATAGGGCAGATATCCCATGCCGGCATAGACATAGAGGATGTCGAACCCCGCGCGTTCGGCCATCACGGCGGCCTCTGCGTGCCAGCGGATCAGGTCGCGGATATCTTGTGCGTCCATCACCCGGGGCCGGGACGAGGACATGAATCCCACATGCGTGGCCATCCACGGAATGCCCGACGGCGACAGGGGCGCGTGGCGCGTGGTGCGGTTCACCGCGGCCGCGCCGCCATGCCAAAGCTCGATCGCGGCAAGCGACCCGTGGCGGTGGGCGGCTTCGGTCATCAGGGCATGGGAGCGCAGATCGGCCTCGTCCCACAGCGTGGCGCAAGGGAAGGGGCTGTCATCCGAGGTGGTGTGAATGGAACAGGCGCCGGTCGAGACGACGGCCCATCCGCCTTCGGCCTTTGTCTCACGGAAGGCGGCGCGGACATGGGGGGCGGCATTGGTCATGCCCGAGGCGTGGGGCACCTGAAAGAACCGATTGCGCGCGACCTTGGGCCCGATCTTCACCGGCTGAAACAGGATGTCGAAGCGGGGGTCGCGGGACATGTGCCCTCCGAGGACGATTCCTTGCTGAACGGTTGTATAGTATCAGCGCGCCGCCATCTGGCAACAGAATCCTTAACCGGGCCTATTCCGCGCTGACCTTGACCATGCGGATGGAGCCGTCCTGTCGCCTTGCCGCCGCGAGAAGGCGGATGAGGTGATGGGTCGTCACATAGGCCGCGTGGAAGCGGGACGGGGCGGCGAGGTCGAGGCAACCGCCCGACAGGCCCACCTGCGCCAGTTGGCGGAACCACATGTTGAAGGCGGCTGGGTCTTCGCTGGCGAGGCGGCACTGGATGCGTTCCCACAGCGTCGCATCTTCGGGCAAAGCGGCGGGGGCCGTTCCCGGGAAGGCCACGACGTTGGGGGCGGGCTGGTCCGGTGCGGGCTGGGGGCCTGCCATTCGGTCGATGAAATCAGGGCCGACGGCATCCCATGCAGGGCGGGTGCTGGCGAGGATCGCGGCAAGGTCCAGACCGTGGATCGCCACCCTGCCCCGCACCGCCGCGCGTTTCTGCACCAGCCAGCCGAGCGCGCGCAGCTTGGCCATTTCGCGTTTGACGGTACGTTCGTCGACGGACCAGAGCGCGGCAAGGTCGCGCTGGCCGATGGACAGTTCATCCGTCTGCCAGTTGTAGCGGGCGACGATGGCGGTGATGAAGCGCAGGACAAGGCGTTGGAAGTGCTTGTCGCCTCGGCAGGCATGGACGCCGAGCGCGGTGATCAGATCGTATTTTCGTGAGGCCGCCTGTCTGCCGACAGGCCGGACGATCTGCATCCCTGTTGCTCCTGTATCGCCGGGATCATGTGCCCCGGTTGCCGTTCTGCCCGGTCCGTAACCCGTTTCCCGGTGTTCTTTCGGACTGTGGGGTGATTTGCGTCCTGTTCATCGATTCTGTCAAGCGAAAGCACGAGATCGGCTTTCTTGCCCACTGACGTGATCCGAAAAATCCGGTTCAAATGGTAATGGGGGACGTGCAGGATGACCCCCTATCCGCAGATGATGTCACCCCAATGGGCGGTGTGGTCTTTTGTCTGTCCCCCCAAGATGGGGTGCGCCCGGGGCTCAAGTCGGGGCTATGGGTGCGAATCGGTTCACGGGTGGATCGGCCTTTGGGCACAAGGACGCAGGGCTGTCGCGCGGCTTTGGACGCAGATCCATGAATTCAGGATAATCACGTTTGCGCAGAACGCAAATTCAACGTAATTTCGCGAACGGCAGGAATTAACAATGAGGCATCCATGTTCACCCATCGCGATCTGCAGGAGTTGCGCGATACCTCGCTGAAGATGCAGGGCTGGATCCGCAAGCAGACCTTTTCCCCGCAGATGGAAAAGACGCTGCGGCGGTTCTCCAGCTGGGAGGTTTCGGAACTGATCCTGAAGGTGAACCAGTCCACCTTTCGCGGCCGACTGGCGACCGACCCTTCTCTGCCGGATGGCGAGGTGGAGGAGGACGGGCGTCAGCGCTGGTTCAGTCTGGACGAGATCAATGAGATGCGGCGGAAGATGAAGGTCAACCGCAAGCCGATGACCCCTTATCGCCCAGCGGGGAAGCGGGCGATCCGGGTGGCGGTGGCGAATTTCAAGGGCGGTGCGGGCAAGTCCACCGTAGCGCTGCATTTCGCGCATGCGGCGGCGCTTGACGGCTATCGCGTGCTGTGCGTGGATTTCGACCCGCAGGCCACGCTGAGCCATTCGATGGGCCTGTCGGATGTGAATGAGGAGCACACGGTCTGGGGCATCATGGCGCGCGATCTGGTGCGCGAGACGGAGCGGATGAACCGCGCGGCGCAGGGGGCGGAGAGTGGCGCCGCCCTGCCCCGCCGCAAGCTGCCCAGCAGCATCACCGACATGGGGCTGGGCGATCTGCGGGCCACGGATTTCATCAAGCCGACCTGCTGGAGCACGATCGACCTTGTGCCGTCCTGCGCCAATGCCGCCTTTGTGGAATTCGCATCCGCGCAATATCGGCACATGAATCCAGACTGGTCGTTCTTTGCGGCCGTGTCGCGCTGGCTGGATCAGTTGCCGGATGATGCCTATGACATGATCATCTTCGACTGCCCGCCCGCCATCGGGTACCAGTCGATGAACGCGGTCTTCGCGGCGGATGTCCTCTATATCCCGTCCGGCCCCGGCTATTGGGAGTATGACTCCACCACCTCCTTCATCGGGCAATTGGCCGAGGCGCTGGAGGATCTTTCGGCGGGGTTCGAAGGCCATTTCCCCGCGGGGAAGATGCCGCTTCCGAAGGCCTTTCTCGATATCCGCTTTCTGCTGACGCGATACGAGCCGGGCAACGATCTGCACCGGGCGATGTATGACGCGTTCAAGAAGGTGTTCGGGGATCGCGTGACGGCGAACCCGATCGAGCATACGCGGGCGGTGGAACAGTCGGGGCGGTTCCTCGCCTCGATCTACGAGATCGACTACCGCGACATGACGCGCGAGACGTGGCGGCGCGCGCGGACGACTTTCGACAAGGCCTATGAGGAGTTTCGCGGCAATGTCTGTGCCGCCTGGGACCGGCTGGAGGAGCGCGCATGACGAAGAAGCGGCGGATGTTCGACATCGACCTTCCCGAGGATGACGGGCCAGCGCCCGAAGTGAAATCGGCGGGCGAGGGGTTGCGGCGCGGGCCGATGGCGACCGCGATTGGCGAGAATGCCGAGTCTCTGCGCCAGAGGCAGGCGGCGGAAAGCGCGATCCGGGCCGAGAATGATGCGTTGGCGCATGAATTCGTGCGGCTGAAGAAACTGGGTCTGGTGGTGGATATGATCCCGCTGGATCAGGTGCATGCGGGCAAGCTGATCCGGGATCGGTCGCGTCGGTTGGACGACGATCTGTTTGAATTGAAAGCCTCAATCCGGGCGGTGGGCCTGTCGAACCCAATCCGGGTCGAGCAGGTGGGCGAGGGGCGGTATGAACTGGTGCAGGGCTGGCGGCGGCTGTCGGCCTATCGGGAATTGCTGGCCGAGACGGGGGATGAGGCCTATGCGCGTATCCCCGCCGGATTGATGGCCAAGGGCGAGACGCTGGACAGCCTGTACCGCCGCATGGTGGACGAGAACATGGTCCGCAAGGACATCAGCTTTGCCGAGATGGCGCAGCTGGCCCTTGCCTATGCCGATGACGAGGCGACGGGGTGCCGCGATCTGGATGAGGCGGTGAACCTGCTGTTCGCCTCGGCCAATCCGCAGAAGCGCAGCTATGTCCGGCGCTTTGCGTTTTTGATGACGGCGCTGGAAAAGGTGCTGGCGCATCCCGAGGCGATCCCGCGCGCGCTGGGTCTGTCCTTGGCAAGCCGGATCGATGACGGGCCCGAGGCGGTGGCGGCCCTGGTGCGGATGCTTGGCCCCGGGGTGCGGACGGCGGAGGAGGAGTTGACGATCCTGCGCCGCTTTGTCGATGGCGAGGCCACGGCGCGTTCCGCGCCGCCCAAGGCCGCCGATCCGCGTGGCAAGACGGTGCTGCGGATGCCGACGGCGGCGGGCGAGGTGAAGTGCACCGCGGCGGCGGGGAAGGTGGAGTTGCGGCTGGACCGCGACTTTTCCACGCTGGACCGGAGGCGGTTGGAAGAGGCGGTGAAGGCGTTTTTCGCGGCGCTGGACTAAGGGCGGGGTCTTTGCTGCGTGAAAGGGCGTTTCCCTGCGGGGAAGCGCCCTTTTTCAATGGTTTGGCCGAAATCGGCTGTGCCCTGTTCTGTGCCGTATTCTGTGCAGCAAACTGTGGGCACGCAGCGCACGGTCGCAACGCCCTTGGGGGGCGATTTCCCCGCGGGGAAATCCGCTGTTGAGCGGGGTTAGTGATCGAAGAGACCCGCCGCCGGATTATCCGCGACATCCACATCGGCATAGTATTTCTGCGCCTGCGCCGCCGAGCGGTGCAGGGACAATCGCATTGCCGCCTGTAGCGGCGCGCCGTCCAGCGCGGCCTGTGTCAGGAAGCCGGACCGGAGGCCGTGGGGTGAGGCGAAGCCTTCGGGCAGGCCGGCGGTGGTGACCAGACGGCGGAGGATCTGGGCCACGGCATCGGCGGTGAGACGGCGCTGGAGGAGCGTTTCCTGCGCGGTGATCTTGCGGAAGAGCGGGCCGGAGGTGAGCGCGGCGGCATCGACCCATGCGACCACGGCCCGGGCGGCGGTGCCCTTCAGGACGAGGCGGGGTGTCTTGCCTTTGGCGGTGGTCTTGGTGCCCAGAAGCCGCAACCAGACAATGCCGCGCGCGTCGAATTCGGTCAGGTCGAGGTCCTCGACATTGAAGGAGACGATCTCGGATCGTCGCCGTCCGCCCGAACTCCAGCCAAGAAGAAGGATCGCGCGGTCGCGCAGCCCGCGCAGGCCGGGTTCGCTGGCATCGAGCAGTTGCTTGAGGACATCGCGCGTCACTGGGTTCTGCGACTTGGGCGCAGGGGGGCGGGCGGCGGCCTTGCGGGCCTTGGCGCGGGCCTGTTTGACCAAGGGCGCGTCGAAGGGGCTGGGCAGGTCGCGCATCCGGTGCAGCGCGCGCCACGTGGCGATGCGGCGGTCGAGGGTGGACGGGGCAGGGCAGTCGAGCGAGCGGCGCTGGCCGAAGGCGATGAGCGCCTCAGCAACCTGACGGGACGGGTCGGTGGCGGAGGTGCGGGTGAAATCGCGGGAATGGTCGAGGATGAAGCGCAGCGCGACATCGGGCGCTTCGGGCCAGTCCAGCGCGCCCCCGAAGGAGAGACGCTTCCACGCCGCGATGTAAGCGAGGTCGGTTTCATAGGCGCGGCGGGTGTTGTCCGGCGTCCCACGGCGGAACAGGTCTTCCAGCGCAGCCTCATCGGCGGGCGTCAGACGCGACAGGGTAGGGGGGGCGGAAGGGTGGTGCGGTAGGGTCATTTCAGGGCGTGCCGGCCATGTTTTGCGGGGGAAGGAGGCCATATTCCGCGGGATTACACAAGACATGATAACTGCACCTTATCATGCCTTGTTCTGCACCACCGAAAACACTTGGGTGCTGTGCAAAACTAGCTAATAATGCGCATTATGGCGCGCGCACCTTTATATTCGTTGGACGAAACTCTGATTCCGCCCTCGCTCTATGACGATCAGACGGGCGAGGAGGCGTGGTTTCTGCCGCATGAGGAAACATCTGAGATCGAGCTTCCGCCGGGGCCGCGTGCTGCCCGCGACCGTCTCTTTGATCCTGAGGGATGGTTTAGGGCCCAAGGCACGCTGAGCGGTGACCTTGCCGCTGCCTGCCTTGCTTTCGGCAGGCTTGACGCCCGTCTTGCCATGGCAGGGGAGGGGATGGGCTTGCGTCTGGCTTTGCAGGAGGTCGCCGATCTCGGCTGGCTTTCTGGGTCGCGGATCGGGCTGGAGCGGCTTGCACTCTTTTTCTCCCTCCGCATCGGCGCGGGCGATGATGCTGCGATCCTTGGCCAATTCGCTTGGGGCGTTCGGCGCCTGACAGGCGCAGGCAAGGTGCAAGGGCAGGGGGGATGGGCGGCGGGTCTCTCGGCGTTCTTCGGCTTTGAGGGTGATGCTGTCCTCGATCTGGCAGAAACGATGATGGGAACCGAGGCGCTCCATCCGATCACGCAGGCGGCCTTTCTGTTCCACGCCTGGAAGATGGCGGGTGCCGAACGTGGCGCACGGGATATCGAAGGCGGCGTGGCGGCAGCCCGCCTTGCCGGTGAGGCGCTCGGCCGTGGGGCGCTGTTCCTGCCGCTCGCCTTGGGCAGTGGGACCGCATTACGCGGGCAGGGCAGCATTGCGGCGCGGCTGGCGGCCTTTTACCGCGGGGCAGAGCAGGCGTCGCTTTCGGCGCTTATGATGATCGATCGGATGGCGGATTGGGAACAGCGCTCGGTCGAGGGGTTGAAGGATTGCTCGGGCCGGACGCCCGGCGAATTGGTCAAGGTCTTTGCGCGCTGGCCCATGGTGTCAGCGCCGATGGCGGATGAGCATACCCGCGCCAGCCGTGCCGCCGTCCAGAGGAACCTTGACCTGCTGGTCGCTCGGGGACTGATCCGCGAGATCACGGGGCAGGGGCGGTATCGGATCTGGACTGCGGCCGTTTAGATCATCACGCGAAGGAATCGACCGTACGGGACTGATTCAGAAACAGAATTGGACCTGTGAGCGGGTGCCAGCCAGACTCGTGCCATGGGTCAGTCTGTTCATCTTCTGCGATGCGATCCCGCCCGGAACATGGCGCGGTTCTACAGTCTGGAGCTTTGCCGAACGCTCTTTGACGAGGTGGTCCTGATCCGGCGCTGGGGTCGCATCGGCACCTATGGGCGCTGGCAAGAAACGGTACTTGTTCAGCAGTCAGAGGGGGAAGTCATGCTGCGCAGTTGGCAGCAGAGGAAAGAGCGGAGAGGGTACAGGCCAGCGTAGAGGCATGGTTTGTGGGGGTCGTAACCGTCTTTTGCTCGGTGCCCTTGGAGCCAAGTCCCCCCACCGCTTTCAACGGTTGTCGAGTGTCTTCGGTGGGGCAGAAAAAGGCATCTCTAAATTAAATCATTTCCCTCCCGTTTCACTTCATTCCGGGGCCGCTTGCGGTTTTCGGGGCGACTCCTGTGGAGGACTGTTCCGGCAGTTCCATCGGGGCGGATCAGTGAAACAGCGGAGGTCACCTGTATTGAACGTCCTGTTCGAAAGCCCGACAGTCCCTGCCGCCCGTGCCCTGCTTGATACCGCGCCCGAGGATGTTTTCGACAATTTCACGCGGCTGGCCTCGCGCCTGATGAAGGCGCCCGTGTCGCTGGTGTCGATCATCGATTTCGATGGGGAGCGGCAATTCTTCAAAAGCCAGTGCGGCCTGCCGCAGCCCTGGGCAGTGACGCGGCAGACGCCGCTTGACCAATCCTTTTGCCGCTTGGTGGTGGAAGGGCGCAAGCCGCTGAGCGTGACGAATGCGCGCGAGGACAGCCGGGTGATGGGCAATCCGGTGATCGATCTGCTGGGTGTCGTCGCCTATCTGGGCGTGCCGGTCATCGCCGATACGGGTGAAACGATCGGCTCCTTCTGCGTCATCGACCATGTCCCGCGCAGTTGGACGGAAGAGGATATCGACACGCTGGAGCGGTTGGGACGCAGCGTGAACGATCAGTTGCGCCTGACATCCATGGCGCAGGCGCTGGAGACGGTCCGGCGCGACCTTGCCAATGAACGCGATCAGTTGGCCAATATCCTTGAGACGGTGCCGGTCGCGGTGCTGTCGGTGAACCGTCAGGGGCGGATCACCCTGACCAATCGGGAATGCCGCCGCGTGTTGGGCCTGTCGGAGGCCGAGATCACGCATCGCCAATTCGACGATTCGCGCTGGCAGATCGAGAATGTCGAAGGGGGCGACTTCTCTGTCGATGACCTGCCGGTCGCGCGGGTGCTGCGGGATGGCAAACCGGTGCGCGACGTGCGCCATACGATCACATGGCCGGATGGACAGCGGCATATCCTGTCCATCAACGCCTCGCCATTGGCGGGGGTGGAAGGCCCCGTCGCCGTCGTCTGTGCCGTTGAGGACATCACCGAACGCGTCGCCGCCACCCAGCGGATCGAGGAGGCGCGGCAGAAGGCGGAAGAGGTGAGCCGGGCGAAATCTGACTTCCTCGCCAATATGAGCCATGAGATCCGGACGCCGCTGAACGGTGTGCTGGGGATGGCGGAAGTGCTGCAGAGCATGGTCAAGACCCCCGAGAAGAAGCGCATGGTGGCCACCATCCAGCAATCGGGGGAAACCTTGCTGGCGGTGCTGAATTCCATCCTCGACATGTCGAAGATCGAGGCGGGAAAGATGACGCTGGATCAGGTGCCGATCCGGGTGCCCGACCTGATCTTCGGGATCGAGGCGCTGCACCGGGTGAAGGCCGAGGAAAAGGCGCTGGATTTCGAGGTGCTGTGCAGCGGCGGCAAGTCGAAGGCGCGTCTGGGCGATCCGCATCGGCTGACGCAGGTTCTGAACAACCTTTTGAGCAACGCGATCAAGTTCACCGAAAGCGGCGACGTGCGGGTCATCGTGTCCTGCAAGCCGGGCCGCCCCGTTCTGATCGAGGTGACGGATTCGGGCATCGGCATGAACCCGGCGCAGGTCAAGCGGGTGTTCGAAAGCTTTGAGCAGGCGGAAAGTTCCATCGCGCGCCGTTTTGGGGGCACGGGGCTGGGCCTGTCGATCGTGCGGCAGCTGGTGCATCTGATGGGCGGGACGATCGAGATCGAAAGCGAGCTGGGCAGCGGGACGACGGTGCGGGTGACCCTGCCGCTGCCCGAGGTGGACCCGGCGATGGAAGTGTCGCAACCGGAGTCTTTGGCCGCCGATACGGACTGGCTGAAGGACAAGCGGGTGCTGATCGCCGATGACAACCAGACCAACCTGATGGTGCTGAAGGAAATGCTTGTGCCCACCGGGGTGGAGATCGTCGGGGCGCAGGATGGGGATGAGGTGGTGGCGGCCTGGCAGGCGGCGCAGGCCGAGGCGCGGCCCTTTGATCTGCTGCTGCTGGATATCCGCATGCCGGTGAAGGACGGGCTGACCGCCCTGCGGGAGATCCGAGCGATGGAAGAGGCGGCGGGTCTTAACGAGGTGCCAGCCGTCGCGGTGACCGCCAACGTCATGCCGCAACAGGTGTTGGAATATGTCACGGGCGGGTTCGGCACCCATCTGGCGAAACCCATCCTGCGGGCCGATCTGATGAAGGCCGTCTCGGGGATGCTGCGCGGGAAGGCCTGAGCGGGTGCCTAGAGCGAGGCGGTGATGCCGCCATCGACATAGAGGATGTGACCGTTCACGAAACTGGCGGCGTCGGAGGCGAGGAAGATGCAGGCACCCTGCAATTCCTCGACCTTGCCCCAGCGGCGGGCGGGGGTGCGGTTTTCCAGCCATGCGGTGAAGGCCGGATCGGCGACGAGGGCGGCATTCAGCGGCGTGTCGAAATAGCCCGGGGCGATGGCGTTGCAGGTCAGCCCGTGGCGGGCCCAATCGGTTGCCATGCCCTTGGTCAGGTTGGCGACGGCGCCTTTGGTGGCGGTGTAGGGGGCGATGGAAGGGCGGGCGAGGGCCGATTGCACAGAGGCGATGTTGATGATGCGGCCCCGGCCCCGGGCGATCATGTGGCGGGCGGCGGCTTGCCCTGCGTGAAAGACGCTGGCGATATTGGTCTGCAGAAGGCGTTCAAAGGCGTCGGGCGGGAAATCCTCCAGCGGTGCGCGGTGCTGGATGCCCGCATTGTTCACGAGGATGTCGAGGGCGGTGCCTTGGGCTTCCAGCCCGTCAATGGCGGCGCGGGTGGCGGCGTGGTCGGTCACGTCGAAGGGCAGGGTCGTGGCGCCCGGGATGCGAGCGGCAGCGGCGGCGAGTTTCACGGCGTCGCGCCCGTTCAGGATCACCCGTGCCCCTGCGGCAGCAAGGCCTTGGGCGAGGGCGAAGCCGATGCCCTGCGAGCCGCCGGTGATCAAGGCGGTGCGTCCGGTCAGATCGAAGAGGGCAAGGCTCATCTCATGATCCGTCCGTCACGCGGGCCTCTGCAAAGGCGGCGGTGCCATCGGCGAAGAGGGCGATGGCGAGGGGTGGGTAGGGCGGTTGCCATTCGCTGTGGACATGGGTGTTGCGCGGCAGGTCGAGGGTGACACTGTCGCCTTCGGGCAGTGGCAGGGCGCTGCCGTCCACGGAGAGGTGGATCAGGGCTGCGGCGGCCTGCCAGTGCAGGGTCAGCCGGTCCATTCCCCCGGCGAGGGGGTGCAGCGTTGCGGTCAGGCGCGGGGTGGGGGTGACGGTGTCGCCTTTCGCCACGGGCAGGGGCGGCAGGTCGGGGGTGCGCGGCGGGGGATGGCGGTAGCGCCCCGTCCCCTCAAACGCGCAGGCGAGTTGGAGGAGGGCGCTGTCATCCCAGCCGCGCCCCGCGAAGGTCAGGCCAGCGGGCATGCCGGTGTCTGCCATGATGCCCATCGGGACGGTGACGGTGGGGATGCCCAGATGCCGGATGGCGAGGTTGCCATTCGCCACCCAGACGCCATTCGCCCAAGCCTTGTCGAAAGAGGCGGGGTTTGTGTCGGCATCGGCGGGGCCGATATCGGCCACGGCGGGGAAGACCACGGCATCGAGGGCGTGGGTGTCCATCCACGCCTCCAGATCGAGGCGGCGGGTTTCTTCTAGCGCGCGGAAGCCGTCGGCAAGGTGGGGGATGTCGCGGAAGTCGCCCGGTGGGTTGGCACGGGCGAAGGCGGGGTAGGTGCCGATATCGTCGTCGAACCCGTCATAGCGATCGGGCAGCGCGCCCTTGGGCAGGGGGAAGATTTTCGACCCGTCCACCTGCGCAAGGCGGTTGAGAGTGGGGTCGCCATTGGCGGCGAGGAAGTCATCCCATGACCAGACCGAAAGATCGACGATCTCGCGTTTGAAATAGGCGGGCGGGACGAGGCCGCGCGTGCGGATCGTGGGCGCGCCGGGACGGTCGCCTTCGTAATTCGTGATGACGGGGAAATCGGTGACGATGACGGTGGCGCCTGCGTCTTCAAGCGCCTGCCGCGCCTCTTCCCAGAGGGCGAGGATGGAGGGGCGGGTATGGATGCGCTGCCCAGTCGGCCCGCCGATGCCGGGGTTTTCGGCGGTGCCGGCAAGGGGGTCGGCGTTGAGGTACATGGCGGGCACGGCGATGCGCTTGCCTTTGAGCGAGGCATTGCTGGCCAGTACGGGGTAGGAGGGCGGGCGGATGTCCGATGCTTTGGGGATCGTCACCCAAGGCTGGCTGCGCCAGAGATCGCCGCGCGTTTCGGGATCGTCGGCCACGATCACGTCAAGCAGCGCCAGCATGTCGGCCATCGTGCGGGTGTGGGGCACGACCACATCCATCGTTGGCACGAGCGGCCAGTTGCCCCGGACCGAGATCACCCCGCGCGAGGGCGTGTAGGCGCAGAGCCCGTTATTGGCGGCAGGGGCGCGGCCTGAGGACCATGTCTCTTCGCCCAGCCCGAAGGCGGCGAAGCTGGCCGCCGTGGCCGTGCCCGATCCGTTGGACGAGCCCGAGGCATAGGCGGCGGTCAGGTAATCGGCATTATAGGGACTTTCAGCGCGGCCATAGACGCCGCGCTGCATGCCGCCATTGGCCATGGGCGGCATGTTGGTCAGCCCCACCAGCACCGCGCCCGCCGCGCGCAGGCGGGCGATGGCGAAGGCGTCATCGGTGGCCACCAGGCCCTCGAAGGCGGGGGAACCGGAGGCGACGGTCAGCCCGCGCGCCTTGTAGCTGTTCTTGGCGCTGTAGGGGATGCCGTCGAGGGGGCCGAGGCTTTCCCCCCGCGCGCGGCGCAGGTCCGAGGCACGCGCGTCGTCGAACATCGCGGGGTTCAGGATCGGCACGGCGTTCAGGCGCGGCCCCTGCCGATCCAGCGCCGCGATGCGCGTGAGATAAGCGGCGGTCAGGGCGACGGAGGTTGTCCGGCCTTCGTCAAGGGCGGCGCGCAGGTCTGAAAGGCTGGCTTCGACGATGGTCATGTGCGGGCTTTGGGCTGTTGCTGGGTGATGCAATGGACCCCGCCGCCACGCGCGAAAAGTTCGCGCGCATCCACCGGGACGATGCGGCGGCCCGGATAGGCGGCGGCGAGGATGTCGGCGGCGCGGGTATCGGCCTTTGCCTCGCCAAAGGCGCAGGCGATGACGGCGTCGTTGATGACGAGGTGGTTCAGATAGGACCAATCGACGAAGCCATGCGCATCGGTCAGGGTTTCGGGGGCGGGCAGGTCGATGATCTGAAGCCTCCGGCCGCGCGCATCGGTGGCGGCGGCGAGCAGGGCGCGGATCTCTTGCATCGTGGCGTGGTCGGGGTGGCCGCTGTCGGCCTGCTGATGGACGAGGACGGTGCCGGGCGAGGGGAAGGTGGCGACGATGTCGACATGGCCCCGGGTGCCGAAGGCATCGTAATCCCGCGCAAGGCCGCGTGGCAGCCAGATCGCCTTTTCGGTGCCGAGGGTGCGCGCCATCTCGGCCTCGACCCGCGCGGAATCGGCGTGGGGGTTGCGTTCGGCGCCCAGCTGGACGGTTTCGGTCAGAAGGATCGTGCCTTCGCCATCGACATGGATGCCGCCGCCTTCGTTCACCAGAAGGGAGGGGATCACCGGCACGTCCAAGAGGCCTGCGATGAACTGCGCCAGCCCCCGGTCATGGGTGGCGCTGGTCCAGTCGCCGCCGCCCCAGCCGTTGAAGATCCAGTCCACGGCGGCAAGCGACCCGTCGGCGGCATGCACGAAGGTGGGGCCGGAATCGCGCAGCCAGAAATCATCGATCACCCGTTCGATCAGGTCGATGTCCGCCCCGATCATCCGTCGCGCGCGGGCCATTTCGGAGGGGTCCACGATCATCGAGACGGGCTGGAATTCCGCCACCGCATGGGCGACGGCGGCCCATGCGGCATAGCCTGCCTCGCGTTCCGCCGTGGTGTCGCCCAGCGTCTGGCCTTCGCGGGGGAAGGCCATCCAGATCCGATCCTGAGGGGCGGTTTCGGGGGGCATCGTCCATGTCATCGCGGGCATCCTTGCGGGTATTGGGCGGCCCATGTGAAGCAGGGTTTCCGCCCCACGCCAAGGGCCATCTGCGGCGAACGTTGCGGGGCCTGTCCGGGGGCGTATACTGCGCGCAAGGGCAGGGGGGCCATCCGGATGGTGCAATCCAAGGGGCAGGCGGAGGGGACCGACCGGATCATCCGCCGCAAGCTTTCCGATCAGGTGCTGGACAGGCTGCGGGCGATGATCCGCAGTGGCGAGTTGCGGGCGGGCGATGCGATGCCGTCGGAACGCGCCTTGATGGATCGCTTTGGCGTGGGCCGCCCGGCGGTGCGCGAGGCGTTGCAGGCGCTGCATCAGCAGGGGCTGATCTCGATCTCGCATGGCGAACGGACGCGGGTGCAGCCGATTGATGCGGCCACGGTTCTGGCGCGCAGCGATGATGTGGCGCGGATGCTGCTCGATCTGGTGCCGGCGAACCGCCAGCATCTGAAAGAGGCGCGGACGATGTTCGAGCTGGGCCTTGTCCGGCTGGCGGCAGAGCAAGCGACCGCAGCGGATGTGGCGGCATTGCGCGCGGCGGTGGAGGCGCAGCGGGCACAGATGGGTGGCGATCCGGTGCCTTTCATTGAGGCGGATATGGCCTTTCACGCCCGCATCGCGGCGATCAGCGGCAATCCGATCATCACCGCCGCCTCGCAGGCGATGCTGCGCTGGCTGTTCGAATATCACACGGCCCTGCTGCATTGGTCGGGGCGGGAGGCGGTGACGCTGGCCGATCATGGGGCGATCGTGGATGCGATCGAGGCGCGTGATGCGGATGGCGCGGTGCAGGCGATGCGCGACCACCTGAACCGGTCGCGCGATGCGCTGGCGCCCATGGATCAGGACCGCGCGCCGCCCCCGGCGCGGACCCAGCCGAAGTAATCCTCTGATCCCATCTGCCCGCCCTTCAGCGCGATTTCCAGACCGTCGCGCGGCCCTTCGCCATGCCCCTTGCACAGGGCTGCGCCGGGGATGGTTGGGGCGAGCGCGGTCAGGGCTGGAAGGCCCAGTTCGCGCAGGGCATGGCCTGACGTGTCGCCGCCCGAGATGACGGCGCGGCCTATCCGCGTCTTGTCGAGCAGGGCAGCAAGGATGCGTCCCAGCGCGGCCCCCAATCGACCATGCACGCGGTCGGGCGTCAGGGTCGTGGCCGACAGCGCCGCGCGGAAACGGCTGACTGCCGGGTCATCGGGGCCAAGCGCGGTGTGGATTAGCGGGCTTTTCCCTTCGGCTGCCGCCACCAGCGCCTGCGAAAGGGCGCGTGCCTCGGCATCGGCCAGAGCATCGGGAAGGCCACAGGCCGTGGCGGCGTCGAAGGGGATGGGGGCGAAGCCATGCGCCCCGGCCCATGCGATCTGGGCGGCGGTGATGGGCGAGACGGAGCCGGAGACGGCGGCGATGCGGTCCATTGGTCCGGCGGAGGGGACCGTTGGGGCGGGTGGGATCATCCCTGCCTCCTGCCAGTGGCGGACGAGGGCGTATTCCACGCCCTGACTGCCCGCAACAAAGGACAGGTCGCCGCGATGGAGCCAGAGCAGGTGGCCCACTGCCGCCTCGGACCGGTCATCGATCATGTCGAGCGAGAGGAGACGCGCGCCCGCCGCGAGATGGAGCGCCAGCGCGCTGTCGGGGTCGGTGGCGAGGGTCGGCAGGTCGATCAGGGCCGAGGGCAGGTCGGTCTGCGCAGAAAGATGGCGCAAGAGGTCGGACTCCGTCATCGGCGTGGCCGGGTGGCGGGCCATGACGGGGTGGCGGTCAAGGCGGAACACGCCCCCTGGCGCGCCTGCGAAAAGATGACCGAAGGCCTGATAGCGCCGCATTTGCGGGGCGGCGGTGACGAGCGGCACGGCACGGGCGGCGCGATGGGCAAGCCCGATTTCAATGGCGCGTCCGATGCTGCCCAGATGGGGGGCGGAATCGAAGGTGGAGCAGAGCTTGTAATGCAGCATTTCCGGCTGTAGCGCCGCCAGCCATGCATAGGCAGGGGGAAGGCTGGCGGCCATGCCGTCGGGCGGCTGGCTGCGGGCAGTGGTGGCAAGGCCCACGCCCTGCATCCCGGTGAAACGGGCCATCAAGACGGGGGAGGGGATTTCGGTGAACAGGACGGCGGGAATGCCTGCGAAGGCCAGCACCTCCATCACGGCGGCAGCCCCGGTGAAATCGTCGCCAAGCCAGCCGATCAAGGGTCTTGCGGCCTGAACGCCCGTCATCGTCCGCCTTTCCCGCCCTTGCGGCTGCACCCTGTGACCTTAGCTCTTTATGAGGTCATACCAGTTGCACTGCAAGCCGCGCATCGGGCCCGGACCGCCGTCAGGCGAAGGTCACGCTGCGGGAGAAGGGCAGGTCGCGCAGCCGTTGCCCGGTCAGGGCGAAGATTGCGTTGCCAAGGGCGGGCGCGGCGGGCGGTGTGCCGGGTTCCCCGATCCCCCGGATGCGGTCGAGGTTTTCCAGCACGCGCACCGCGATGGGCGGGCATTGCGACAGGCGGAGCGGTTCGTAATCCCAGAAGTTCCGCTGTTCGGCCTGACCGTCGGCGATGGTGATCTCGCCCCGGATCGCGGCAGAGAGGCCGTAGATCATTGCGCCTTGCACCTGCGCCTCGAGGTTTCGGGGGTCGAGCGCGGTGCCCACATCCGCCGCCGCCCAAGCACCGGTCATGCGCAGGCCTGCGGGCGTGTCCTCCACCTCGATCACCTGCGCGCAAGGGACGCCGAAGGACAGGCAGAAGGCAAAGCCCTTGGCGCGGCCGGGGGTGGCATTGCCCCAGCCGGACATTTCGGCCACCGCTTCGATCACGGCGCGGGAGGGGGCGTGGTCGATCATGTTCAGCCGGAAGGTGACAGGGTCCACCCCCGCCTGTGCCGCCAGTTCGTCCATCGCGGTTTCGTGGAAGAAGGCGTTCTGCGACGCCCCGACCGACCGCCAGCTTCCCACCGGCACCATGGCGGGGGCGCGGTAACCCGTCACGCGGTGGTTGGCGATGCGGTAGGGCTGTTCCCATGCGCCCTGCACGATAGCGCCATCCGGCCCCGGGACATTGTAGCCCAGCCGCCCGGCCTGACTTTCCACGACCGAAGAGGAACAGGTGGCGAAGTCGAAGGCGACGAGGCTTTCCCCATCCAGCCGCGCGCGGACCTTGGCGCGGGCGGCAGGGCGGTAGCCGTCATGAGTCATGTCTTCTTCCCGGCTCCATGTCAGCAGGACGGGGGTGCCTTCCATCGCTTTGGCGATGGTGATGACCTGACGGATCACGTCCATCTCGGCCCGCCGCCCGAAGCCGCCGCCCATGGGCAGCACCTCGACTGTGATCGCCTCTTGCGGCAGGCCGATCATGGCGGCCGCCTCGGGGGCGATCTGCGAGGGGAGTTGATGCCCGGTCCAGACGGTAAGCCGCCCGTCCTTCAGCAGCGCGGCGCTGGACATCGGTTCCATCGTGGCATGGGCAAGGTAGGGGACGGAGTATTCGGCCTGCCAGTCATCGGCGGCCAGCACGGCATCCACATCGCCATCATTGCGGTTGACGCTGTCGCGGCGATCCTCGGTGAAGCTGGCGGCGAGGATGGCGTCGATTTCGGCGCTGGTGGCCGGATAGGGGGCGGGGGCCCAGTCGAAGGTGATGGCATCGGCGGCCTGCATCGCCACCCAAGTGGAGGTGGCGACCACGGCAAGGCCGTTCTCGACGGGGATGATCTTTTCCACCCCCGGCATTGCCTCGGCCGCGGTGGCATCGTGCGACAGGAGGGCTGCGCCTTGGCGCGGGTTGGTGCGGACGGTGGCAAAGCGCATGCCGGGAAGGCGCAGGTCGACGGCGAAGGTGGCGGTGCCGGTGACCTTGGCCAACATGTCGGGGCGCGGCAGGCTTTTGCCCAGAAGCCGCCAGTCGGCCTTGGCCTTGAGGACGGGTTCGCGGTCCAGTTCCACCCCTGCGGCGGCCTCGGCCAGATCGGTGTAGGGGATGCGGGTGCCGTCGGGGGCGACCACGGCCCCGGCTTCGGTTTTCAGCTGATCGGCGGGCAGGTTCAACCGCGTTGCCGCCGCCGCGACAAGGGCGGCGCGGGCGGCGGCCCCGGCAAGGCGCATCTTGTCGAAGGCATCGGGGATGGAGGAGGAGCCGCCCGTGATCTGAAGGCCAAGGAATTTCGCCGGAATATCCATCCCGGCGCGCACGGTTTCGGCCAGCCAGCCGGTATCGGTCGGCGCGAAGGGGACGCCTTCCTGCAGGACGGCAGCGTTGTAATAGGCGGCAGAAGCGGGGCCGTGCAGGACGCGGATCGTGGACCAGTCAAGATCCATTTCCTCGGCCACCAGTGCGGCAAGCGTGCTGTGGATGCCTTGCCCCATCTCGGCCCGCGGGGCGATGACGGTGACGCCGCTCTGATCGATCAGAACGTAAGGGTTCAGCGTGACCTCGCCCTCGGCCAGCCCGGTTTCCAGCGGGTTGTCCTGCGGCGTGGCATAGCGCCACCAGCCGAAGGCCACCCCGCCCAGCAGGGCGACGGAGCCGAAGAGGAAGCCACGGCGGGCGATTTTCATCAGGCGGGCCATGATCACACCTCCTGCAGGCGGCGTGCGGCATCCTGCACGGCGGCGCGGATGCGGGGATAGGTGCCACAACGGCAGAGGTTGCCCGACATCGCCTCGTCGATCTCGGCCTCTGTCGGGGCGGGATTGGTGGCGAGAAGGGCGGCGGCTTGCATGATCTGACCCGACTGGCAATAGCCGCATTGCGCGACCTGCCCTTCGGCCCAAGCCGCCTGCACGGCATGCAGGGCCGCCGGATTGCCCAAGCCTTCGATCGTGGTGATGGCGGCGCCCGCCACATCGCCCAGCGGCGTCTGGCAGGACCGGACCGCCTGCCCATCCACATGCACGGTGCAGGCGCCACAGGCCGCGACGCCGCAGCCGAATTTCGTGCCGGTGAGGTTCAGCCCATCGCGCAGCGCCCAGAGGAGCGGCATCTCGGGTGGCAGATCCAGTGTTTCGGGGCGACCGTTGACGGTGAGGGTGATGGGCATCCGACTCTCCTCTGCGTTGCTGACAAAATGATCGTGAAATGTCAGGATGTCAATTGACATTCTGGAGAGGAAACGTCAGGGTGTCTGCATGGCCGAAGCAGCGCCGCACTCTGTGACCATGCCGGAGCGTCTGGATGTGATCCTTGACGCCGCCTTTCGGGCATTCGCGACCTATGGCTATCGGCGCACCGCGATGGATGACATCGCCAAGGGCGCGGGGATTTCGCGCAGCGCCCTTTATCTGCACTTCCGCAACAAGGAAGACATCTTCCGCTCTCTGGCCGTGCGTTACTTTGACGAGGCGCTGCGCGACATGACTGCCGCGCTGGACCAACCGGGGCAGACGCTGGAACAGGCCTTGCTGGCGGCCTTTATCGCCAAGGATGGCAAGTTCATGGAGGCGGTGCTGACCACCCCGCATGGCGAAGAGCTGATGGATGCGGGTTTCTCGGTCACCGGCGATCTGGCGGCGGCGGGTGAGGCGCGGATGGTGGAGGTGTTGGGCGACTGGCTGGCGCGTCGAACGATTCCGCCGGGGCTGGGCACGGCGCGGGACGTGGCGGGGACGATCATCACCTCGGTCAAGGGACTGAAGACGTCGGTCCGGGGAATGGAAGAGTATCGCGCAGGTCAGGCGCGTCTCGCTGCGCTGTTCGCCCGCGCGCTTGGCTGATCCCCAGTAAGGGCGGGTCAGCCTGCGAGGGCGGCCGACAGGGCGAGCGATGTTTCCTGCGCCCGAGAGGGAATGGCCGCGATCAGATCGGGCAGGCGCTGTGCCGCCGCATCGCTGCGCGCGACGTTTTCGATTTCCTTCAGCGCGGAATGTAGGCCCTTGGCCCCAATGCTGGCCGCCGATCCCGAGGTGCGATGCGCCGTCCGGGCCAGCGTTTCGAAATCGCGCTCTGCCAGAAGGCGCAGCAACGCGGCTTGCGTCTCGGCTACTTCGTCCAGCATGCGACGCACGAAGGCGTTGAAGGTGTCATCCCCCAGCGTCTCGCGCACCTCCTCAACGACATCGACATCAATCAGCATGGCCTACCGCTCCGCAATGGCACGACTTTATGCAGGGAAGTGCAGGGTGCAAGACCGACGAAAGCCATGCTACTACCTGAAAGTATAAGACGTCATGGGTTGAGCGGCATTCCGCCGCATCCCGGGGCGCGTTGGCAGAATACCCCCACGGGGACAGGGGTCAGGCCGCCCGCTGCAGGGCGGCGTTGACTTCGGACACGATGGTGCCGAGCGGTTCCTGCGTCAGGCGGCGCGGCAGGGCAAGGACAACGCGCTGTTCCAGATCGGCGTCCAGACGGGCGCGGATCGCGTCGAGCAGGGGGTCCGGTGCAGCAAGGACAAGCCGGTCTGCCCGCCCGCGCGCCGCTTCGCGCGCCAGACGCCCGACAAGCTGCGCGGCCAGCGCCGTGATGGCCAGACGGTTGCGGTCCGTCACTTCGGGAAGGTCTGCCCAGCCATCGGGGCGCGGCGTTTCGGGCGCATCCATCCGGTCGATCAGCCGCAAGTCCGGCTGGCGCAGGCATCCGGCATTCTCAAGGATCATTGCGCCATCGGGGCAGGCGACGACGATCCATGTTCCGCGAAACAGACCTGACATCCTGTTGCTCCTGCGTTTTGCTTTTCTGGCTTGCTTGCGTCCGAGGTGGCCATGCTGCGGTCCGGCGGAAGTGCGGCAGCGTGACGCAGTGGCTTGCCTTCGCCGGATTTGGCCGTTTTCCGGGCCGGATGCGGCCCGGGATCACGCAGACGTCATCGGAAGTGAGCCTGTGCCGGGGTCTTTCCCGGCGGTGTGCGATTTTGCTTGCCAGACCGGGGCGTGGCGCGGCTAACCTGTTCTTCGGATGAACAACAAGGTGGGCGTGGGCTTGGGCGTTACGGTTCCCCGCACAGACAAGACCGCCGCCGAGGCGATCCGGGTGGAAGGCCTGCGCAAATCCTTTGGCCCGCACGAGGTTCTGAAGGGCGTCGATCTGACCGCGCATGAGGGCGACGTGATCGCGGTGATCGGCGGGTCCGGTTCGGGCAAGTCCACCATGCTGCGCTGCATCAACTTTCTTGAAACCCCGAGCGCGGGCCGGATCGTGATCGCCGGGGAAGAGGTGCGCCAGCGCCCCGATGGTGGCGGCGCGGCGGACAGGCGGCAGATCGAACGCATCCGCCGCAGTCTGGGGATGGTGTTCCAGAGCTTTAACCTCTGGACCCACAAGACGGTGCTGGACAACCTGATCGAAGTGCCGGTCCACGTCCTTGGCGTATCGAAGGCCGAGGCGGTGGAGCGCGCGAAGACCCTGCTTGCCCGCGTGGGCCTTGCCGAGAAGGCCGACAGCTATCCCGCCTTCCTGTCGGGCGGCCAGCAGCAGCGCGCGGCGATTGCGCGGGCGCTGTGCATCGAACCGCGCGCGATGCTGTTTGACGAACCGACCTCCGCCCTTGACCCCGAATTGGTGGGCGAGGTGCTGGCGGTGATCCGGGGATTGGCCGCCGAAGGGCGGACCATGATCCTTGTGACGCATGAGATGAAATTTGCGCGGGAGGTGGCGAGCCATGTCATCTTCCTCGCCAATGGGCAGGTCGAAGAACAGGGCCCGCCAGAACAGGTGTTCGGCGCACCGCAATCGCCGCGCCTGCAACAATTCCTCCGGTCCGTGGGCTGAGAGGGGAAAAAGAAACCAGATCAGGGAGTCTGACACATGAAAAAAACACTGACCGCCGCGCTTGCGCTTTCCTTCGGCCTGATGGCCGGTGCCGCCAGCGCCGAAACCGTCAAGGTGGGTATCGCCGCCGAGGCCTATCCGCCCTTCGCCAGCCAAGATGCCAGCGGCGCATGGGTCGGCTGGGAGGTGGAGATGATCGGCGCGATCTGCGGCGCTGGTGGCCTGACCTGCGAGATCGTGCCGGTGGCATGGGACGGGATCATCCCTGCGCTGACGGCGGGCCAGATCGACGCGATCATGGCGTCGATGTCGATCACCGAAGAGCGGATGAAGACCATCGACTTCTCGGACAAGTATTACAACACCCCCACCGTCGTCGTCGGCACCAAGGGGATGGAGATGGACGCCACACCCGAAGGGCTGACCGGCAAGATCATCGGGGTGCAGGTGTCGACGGTCCATCAGGCCTATGTCGAAAAGTATTTCGCCCCCGTCGCCGCCGAGGTGAAGACCTATCAGACGCAGGATGAGGCGAACCAGGACCTCGTGGCGGGGCGAATCGACGCGATTCAAGCCGACAGCATCGCTCTGGATGCCTTCCTTGCCACGCCGGAAGGTCAGGCCTGCTGCGAAGTGAAGGGCACCGTGGCGGATGATCCGGCGGTTCTGGGCCTTGGGGTGGGCGTGGGCCTGCGTCAGGGCGAAGAGGACCTGAAGGCCGCCTTCAACAAGGGCATCGCCGGGGTTCTGGCCGATGGCACCTATGACAAGGTCACGGCGGGCTACTTCGCCTCGTCAATCTACGGGAACTGAGGCAGGGTCCTAGGGGAAGAGGGGCGTGGAAACCCTCCACCTGCTTGCCTATTCCCCGCCCGGCTGGGGGGCCACACTTCTGGCCGGGCTTTGGAATTCATTGCTGATCGCGGTCGGGGCCTTCGGCCTCGGCCTGATCCTTGGCACTTTGGGAGCGTGGGGCAAGCTGCATGGCGGCCCGGTCACCCGCGACCTGCTGGCGATGTACACCACCGTCGTCCGGGCCGTGCCGGAACTGATCCTGATCCTGATCCTGTATTTCGGGGTGACCGATCTGGTGAACCAGATCCTGATCGCCTTCGGGCATGAGCGGATCCAGATTTCCGGCGTGGCTGCGGGCATCGCCGTTCTGGGCGTGGTGCAGGGCGCCTATGCGACCGAGGTGCTGCGCGGTGCGCTGCTTGCCGTCCCGCAGGGGCAGGTGGAGGCGGCCAAGGCGATGGGGATGCCACCCTTCCTGATGGCGCGGCGGATCATCTTTCCCTCCATGCTGGGCCTTGCCATGCCGGGGCTGGCGAACCTGTGGCTGATCGCCACCAAGGATACGGCGCTTCTGGCGGTGGTGGGGTTTTCGGAACTGACCTTCGCGACGCGGCAGGCGGCCAGCACGACCAAGGCCTTCTTTACGTTCTTCATGGCGGCGGGGGTGATCTATCTGATCATCACCCTTCTGTCCGGCTGGGCCTTTGCGCGCATCGAACGGTGGGCGCGGCGGGGCGAGCCGCGCAATGCGGGGGGCTGACGCCATGCGGGGATGGTTGCAGCCGCATCGCATCGTCCTGATCTTGATCGGGTTGGGGCTGGTCTATGTCTGCGTCACGCAGATGCGCTGGGACTGGCTGCCGAAATACGCGCCGATGATGGCCGAAGGGCTGTGGCGCACGATTTGGCTGCTGATCCTGTCGTCGATCCTTGGGATGGCGCTGGCGATCCCCTTGGGTTTGGCGCAGGCGGCGGGGCCTTGGTATTTGGCGAAGCCCGCGCAGGTCTTCTGCACGGTGATCCGGGGCACGCCGCTCTTGTTGCAGATCTGGTTGCTGTATTACGGGCTGGGGTCGCTGTTCCCGCAATATCCGTGGATCCGGGAAAGCGATCTGTGGCCGATCCTGCGGCAGGCATGGCCCTATGCGCTGCTGGCGCTGACCCTGTCCTTCGCGGGATATGAGGGCGAGGTGATGCGCGGGGCCTTCCGATCCGTTCCGCGCGGGCAGTTAGAGGCTGCGCGGGCGATGGGGATGCCGCGCCATCTGATCCTGTGGCGCATCTGGCTGCCGCAGGCGGTGCGCGCCGTGCTGCCCACGCTGGGGGGCGAGACGGTGCTGCAGATGAAGGCGACGCCGCTGGTGGCTACGATCACGGTGGTGGAGATCTATGCCGTCGCCAGCCGGGTGCGGCAGGACACGTTCATCGTCTATGAACCGCTCTTGCTGCTGGCCTTGGCTTATCTGGCGCTGGCCGGGCTGATCGTGCTGGCCTTCCGTTGGTTCGAGAACCGCGGGCCGGTGCGGCACCGCCCAAGCTAGGCGATGCCGCAGGGGTTTCGGCGCGTGACGGATTAGCTGTTGCCGCCGTTGCTGCCGCCCGAGCTGTCGCCATTCGAATCCGAGCTGGCGCCGTTGTCGTCGGAGGTGCTGTCGGCGCCGTTGTCATCGGTGCTGTCGCCGCCGGACTTAACCCGATAGCGGACTTGGCCGTCTTCCACCCGGACGCGGACTTCTTGACCATCGGCTGTGGTGGCGCGGACGCGCAGCTCGCCATCCCAGCCGGTGCGATAGCGTTCGACGGTCAGGCCTGCAGTGGAGAAGGCGCTGCGGATGCTCGCTTCATCCGGCGCGGTCGTACCCGAAAAGAGCGAGCTGAGGAAATCAAGGTTGATCGGGGCCGGGGTCGGGGCCACGGGCGCGGTCGGTGTCGTCGTCGTCGTCTGGGCAAAGCCCGCCTGCGCGGCGACCACAGCGGCTGCGGTCATGGCGAGGATGCGATGTGTCTTCTTCATGCTCTTGTCCTTTGTTGCTTTTGCCGGGCGGGGCTTCTGCCCCACCCCTCTCGACAGGTGTGCCGGCGGGTCTGCCCCGCGACGCATCAAGTCATGGGGTTGAAAAGTCGGTCCCGCCATAGGCCGACGGTTTGGAAGCAGGCTCTGCACCGAAGGATGATGCGGACAAACCTTTGTTTATGCTGCATTGCCAAGGATACAAGGGCTTTCCTGCCGAATGGCCCCGGTCTGGGGCATGGGCTGGTTCCTGCTTGGGCATGCGGGGCGGTACGGCCGGGCGCGGCCATCCACCTTCGGTTGATGCCCGGACGGGACATCACGCCGTGTCGAAGGGCGAATCTGCAGCCTGTGCAGGGGCAGAAAGCACTTTTCCCGGTCGGGGAGTCGTCAGCGGGGGCCCGGCCCGGTGCGCCCGGTCAGGCGCAGCGCCGCTGCCACGATCCCATCCTTTGACGGCATCGTGGCAGCATATGCGGGGCCAGTGGCGATGAAGCTGTCCTCGGCCGTGATCCGCGCGCTGCGGGCGGGCGACACTTCGGCCAGATGGGCCATTACCGCCTCGGCCACCCCGCCGGAATGCCGCGTCTCATCGACCACGAGCACATGGGCGCAGCCCTGCACCGCCGCGGTGATCCCCGGCTTGGGCAGGGGCGAGATCCAGCGCAGATCGACGATGCGCGCCTTGATCCCCGCCGCCTTGAGCGCAGGCAGGGTCTGATGCGACAGGTAAACGCCATTGCCGAAGGTCACGATGGCCAGATCGGTGCCTTCGCCCGTCACCCCCACCTCGCCAAAGGGGATGCGCTGCGACGGGTCGGGGTAGGGGCGCAGCCAGCCGCCATCCTTTTCCACATGCAGATCGCGCATGGGATACAGCGCGATGGGTTCAAGGAAGACCACCACCCGTTGCTCTTCCCGCGCCAGCCTGACGCATTCGCGCAGCATCATCGCGGCCTCGGCCCCGTCAGAGGGCACGGCAAGGATGACGCCGGGAATGTCGCGCAGCACGGCCAGCGAATTGTCATTGTGGAAATGCCCGCCAAAGCCTTTCTGATAGCCCAGCCCCGCGATGCGCAGCACCATCGGATTGGTGAACTGGCCGTTGGAGAAGAAAGGCAGCGTCGCGGCTTCGCCCCGGATCTGATCTTCGGCGTTGTGGAGATAGGCGAGGAACTGGATTTCCGGCATCGGCACAAAGCCGTTCTGCGCCATGCCGATGGCAAGGCCTAGGATCGACTGTTCATCCAGCAGCGTGTCGATCACCCGGTCCGCGCCGAACCGCGCCTGCAGCTTCTGCGTCACGCCGTAGACGCCGCCTTTCTTTCCGACATCCTCGCCCATCAGCACGATCTCGGGATGGGCGAGCATCAGGTCGGTCAGCGCCCAGTTGACAAGGCGCGACAGGATTTGCGGGTCTTCCATCGCCTTGAGGTCGGCCCCGAAGGCCGCCGCCCGCGCCTGTGGCGTGGGGCCGTTGCTGGGGCGATTGTCGCGCCGGGGCGGGATCAGGCTGGCCATCACATCGGCGGCTGTCGTCAGGCGGGGCCGCGTGACGGCATCGGCCGCCACGCGGGCCACGCGGTCGCAGGTTTCGGTGTAGATCGCCAGCGCGGCGTCGGGGTCCATCACCCCGGCCTGATCCAGCAGGCGCACGGCATGCAGCAGGGGGTCCTGCGCCTCTTCGCCCTCAACAACCTCGCGCGGGAGATAGGTTGTCGGAACATCCGCGCCCGCATGGCCGAAGAGGCGGATGGTGCGCAGGTGCAGGAAGGCGGGCTTGCGGCGGCTGCGCACCCAATCCACCACCTCGCGCGCGGCGCGGTAGGTGTCGAAGAGATCGAGCCCGTCGGCCTTGACATAGCGCAGGCCGGGGCGGGCGCTGAACGTCGCCTCGATCCAACCGGCGGGTGTGCGGGTGGAGATCCCGATTCCGTTATCTTCGCAGACGAAGAGCAGGGGCAGCGGGATGGATTGATAGGCCGTCCATTGCGCGGCGTTGAAGGCCCCTTGCGCCGTGGAATGGTTGGCCGAGGCATCGCCAAAGCTGCAGAGGATGACCGCATCCTCGGGCAGGATCGCGTGTTCGGGCCGATGCCGCCGCGCCGCGCCAACGGAATAGGCCGCCCCCACCGCCTTTGGCAGATGCGAGGCGATGGTGGATGTCTGTGGCGGGATCATCAGCGCGCGCGACCCGAGCACCTTGTGCCGTCCGCCCGAAATCGGGTCTTCGGAGGACGAGGCGAAGGACAGAAGGATGTCCCACATCGGGTCCTGCCCCGGCACCTGCCCGGCCCGCGCGATCTGGAAGGCTGCATCGCGGTAGTGAAGGAAGGCCATGTCATCGGGGCGCAGCGCCAGCGCGACGGCCGCCATCGCCTCATGCCCCGACGACCCGATTGTGTAGAACCCTTGCCCCGCCCGCTGCATCGCGCGGCTTTGCCGATCCAGCGCGCGGGTCAGGCAGGCGGCACGGTAGGCGGCGAGGGCCTCGTCGCGCGTCATCGGCCCGGATGGTGCCCGCCCCTCCGGCAAGTCCCGCGCGGCCACCCGGCGCAGGAAGTTTTCATGCACGATCTCGCAGCGATCCATCATCCACCCTTTCGGCGCGGCATCTGTCCGGGCTGTTCATCCCAGATGCGGGGCGAATTCTCCAGATGCGATCGGCAGGGGACGGATGCGCCTGCCGATCAGGGCCGCGTCTGGAAGTGCCGGGGATAGAGCGCAGAGAGACCCAGCCAGACCGTCGCCATCGCCTCATCCGTCGGGTAGGGCGTGGCCATCGTCATCAGGTCGAGCCAGACCCCTTCGATGGAGATGCGGATCAGCCGCGACACGCGGGCCGGATCATGGGCATAGCCATGCGCCGTGTTCATCCGGGCGCAGATGCCTTCCAGCATCTGGTTGTAATGATCGTCATTCGATCCGCAGCGGGCCTGATAGATGGGGCGGCTTTGGCTTTCGCCCCAGAAGGCGCACCACGCGGCCAGACGGTCGCGGGTGCAGATCGACGGGTTGAAATCGGCGCGCACCAGCGCCTCAAGCTGTGCTTCGGGCCGATCCCCGGCTGAAGCCAGCGCCGCCTGCCAGTTGGCGCGATACTCGGCCGACAGGTGATCCAGCGTTTCGGAAAGCAGGTTTTCCTTCGTGTCGAAATGGAACAGCACGAGCCCATGGGACAGCCCCGCCCGCCGCGCCACCGCCGTGAGCGTGGTGCGGGAATAGCCGAATTCGGCCATCGTGCGGATCGTCGCCTCGATCAACTGCGTGCGCCGCGCATCCTTGCTGAGGGTGCGGGGCGGGCGTGGGTCGGTCTGAAGGGCGGGTTCGGTCACGGGACACCTTTCACGGCACAGAGTTCGGTCGGCACACATGTCGGCGGCCAAGGCCCGCAAGACAAGGGGGAGCGTAGCGCAGAAAGCTGCCGGGGAAAAGAATTGATTGACAACCCAGTCAGTCGAATGCCAGCCTTGGGCATCACAACACCGCGAGTCCCGCATGACCCTCCGGCCCCGGCGCGATCTGTCGAAATCCAACGCCCAGTTTCAGCGCGCCGTGAAGCGGCTGCCTTTGGGCGTATCGTCCACCTTCCGCTATTGGGGCGAGGATCGGACGATCTATGTCGCGCGCGGCAAGGGCGGGCGGACATGGGATATCGACGACAACTGTTACGTCGATTACCGCCTCGGCTATGGCCCTGCGATCCTTGGCTATGCCGATGACCGGGTGGATGCCGCCGCCCGCAAAGGGATGGAGGTCGGCGGCGTCTTCGCCCTGTCGACCGAGCGCGAGTTGATCGTCGCCGACCGGATCGCCAAGATGGTGCCTGCCGCCGAACTGGTGCGCTTTTCCAATTCGGGGACCGAGGCGGTGATGGCCGCCCTGCGCCTTGCCCGCGCCCATACGGGGCGGGAATCCTATCTGCTGGTGGAGGGTGGCTATCACGGCCTGTTCGATGCCGCGATGTGGCAGGCCGATGTGGAAGGCTGGCAGCAGGGCGGCAATGCCGACCCCGAGGTCGTGCCCTATGGCAAGGGCATCCCGCCCACCGTGCGCAGCCTTGCCCATCTGACGCCGATGAACGATCTGCAGCGGCTGGAAGATGTCTTCCGCCGCCATGGCAATCAACTGGCCGCGATGCTGATCGAACCGATCCAAGGCAATTGCTGTTCGATCATGGCGAATGCCGAATACGTCCGCCTCGCGCGCGAGCTTTGCACCCGTTACGGTGTGATGCTGATTATCGACGAGGTGAAGTCGGGCTTCCGCGTTGGCAAGGGCGGTATTCAGGGCATCCTTGGCGTGACGCCCGACATCACCACCTTCGCCAAGGCCGTAGCGAACGGCTATCCCATCGCCGTCGTCGCAGGCCGGGAAGAGGTGATGCGGTCCTTCCGCTATGGCGGGGCGAGCCATGGTGGCACCTATACCGCCCATTCCGTCAGCCTTGCCGCAGCCGAGGAATGCCTGCGCATCCTTGACGAAACCCCGGCGTTGGAGACTTTGGCCAGCTATGGCGAAAAGCTGAAGGCGGGCATTTCGGCGATCCTGAATGCGCGGGGGATCGTGCATTCGTTCTCCGGTCATCCGTCGATGTTCGGCCTGTTCTTCGCGCCGGAACCGCCCGACAATTATCGCGCGTGGAAGACGTCGGATTACAGCTTTTACGACCGGATGGCGCATTATCTGCACGATCTGGGCATCATCTGCGAACCCGACAGCCGCGAACCATGGTTCATGTGCGAGGCGCATGGAACCGATCCGACCTGCCTGACCGACACGCTGCGCGCGGTGGAAACCGCCGTCGACCTGACGCTGGAGGATCTGGCGGCCGAGGCGGCCGGGGAACCGGCCCATGTATGATGCCGTGGTCATCGGCGCGGGGCATAACGGCCTTGTCGCCGCCTGCTATCTGGCGCGCGCGGGCCTGAAGACCGTTATCGTGGAAAAGAACGACTGGATCGGCGGCGCAGCGGTCAGCCGTGAGCTTTACCCCGGTTTCACCTATTCCAACTGTTCCTATGTCAGCAGCCTGTTCCGGCCCGAGATCATGCGCGATCTCGATCTGCCGCGCCATGGGCTGCAAATCCTGCCCTATGAGGGTGGCGCGCTGATGACCCGCGACGGCGGCTATCTGGGCATGTTCCGCGACCACGAATCGAACCGCCGCGAAATCGCCCGCCATTCCCGCCGGGATGCCGAGGCCTATGACCGCTACGCCCGCGACATCCTTCGGAACTGCCGCCTGATCCGGCCCATGCTGATGCGCCGCCCGCCCGATCTGGCCAGTTTCCACCCGCGCGACATATCCGAACTGCTTTGGCTTGGCCGCCAGATCACCGGGCAGTCCGAGGCGGCTCTGTGTGACATGCTGCGCTTCTGGACCATGTCGATTGCCGATTTTCTGGACGAGTATTTCGAGAACCCGGCGGTGAAGGCCTATCAGGCTGTGGGGTCGATCATCGGCACGGCGCTGGGGCCGATGTCGCCGGGGACGGCCTATGTCCTGCTGCATCACGCGATGGGGGATGTGGACGGGAATGTGGGCGCATGGGGCTATGCGCGGGGCGGCATGGGGTCGATCACCCGCGCCTTGGCCGACAGTTTCCGTGCTGCGGGGGGCGAGATCCGCGCGGGCGTGGGGGTGCAGGAGGTGCGCATCAGGGGCGGGCGCGCGACGGGCGTGGTGCTGGCAAACGGGGATGAGATTTCGGCCCGCCGCGTGCTGTCCAACATGGATGTCCGCCGCACCTTCCTTGGCCATGTCGACCGCAAGGAACTGCCCGCCGATTTCGTGAAACGGGTGGAGCGGTTCAAGACCCGGGGCTCGTCCGGCAAGCTGAACATCGCGCTGGACGCTGTGCCGCGCTTCACCGCGCTGCCCGAGGGGGCGCCCAACATCAAGGGCGATCTGCATTTCACCGATACGATCGACCAGATGGAACGCGCCTATGATGATTGGAAGGCGGGCCGCTTCAGCCGCCATCCGTTCCAGGATGTGATGATCCCCACGATGATCGACCCGACGATGACGCCGCCGGGCAAGCATTTCATGTCCTGCTTCGTGCAATACGCCCCGCCCCAGATCGAAGGGAAGCCCTGGACGGATGCCGACCGCGACGCCTTTGCCAAGACCTGCATCGACCAGATCGAGGCCTATGCCCCCGGTTTCCGCGACCTGATCCTGCATGTCGAGGTGCGCACCCCGCGCGAGCTGGAGGCCGAGGTGGGCCTGACCGAAGGCAATATCTTCCAAGGCGAGCTGACCTTCGACCAGATGTTCTTCAACCGCCCTGTGCCGGGCTATGCCAATTACCGTTCGCCGGTGAAGGATCTGTGGATCTGCGGGTCTTCCACCCATCCGGGCGGGGGGGTGATGGGCGCGCCGGGGCGAAACGCCGCCCGCGAGGTGCTGCGCGACCTGCGCCAGCCCGTTTCCCATATGAGCGACGCCTATGCCATCGTTTGACACCATCGTCATCGGCGCGGGCCCCAATGGCCTTGCCGCCGCGCATCGGCTGGCCAAGGGCGGGGCGTCGGTCCTTGTGCTGGAGGCCGGGGCCGTGCCGGGGGGCGGTGCGGCGACGCTGGCGCATCTGTCCTATAACCTTGACCCGCGCGTGGCCGAAGGGATGGACCTAGCGCGCCATGGGCTGAGATGGGCGACGACCGCGCTGCCCACCACCGCGCTGGCCGCTGATGGCAACCATCTGCGGATGGAGGGGGTTCTGGGCGAACGTCTGTCGGGTGCCGTTGACCCCGCTGATATCGCCGCATGGGCCGAGTTGCGCGCGCGCCTTCTGCGCTTTGCTGCCGTGCTTGCGCCGCTCAATGCGATGACGCCGCCGCGTCCGGCAGCCGATCCGAAGAACCCGCTTCTGAAACTGGCGATGATCGGGCTGAAGGCGCGGATGATGGGCGCGGCTGAATTCCGCGAACTGGGCCGCATCTTCCTGACCAATGTCTTCGACCTGCTGGATGACGAGCTTCGCTCGCCCCTTCTGAAAGGGGCACTGGCTTTTGATGCGACGCTCGGCTCGTGGCTTGGCCCCCGGTCGCCCAATTCCGTGCTGCCGTGGCTGTATCGCCTGTCGGGCCAGACGGAGGGGCGGCAGGGCGCGCTTGGCCTGCCCGAAGGCGGGATGCCTGCCTTGGCGGCGGCGATGGTCAAGGCGGCGACGGCGGAGGGCGTCACCCTGCGCTGCAATGCCCGCGTGGACCGGATCGACGTGACGGATGGCACCGCCACGGGCGTGACGCTGACCAGCGGGGAACAGATCGGGGCGAGGCGCATCGTCTCGGCCCTCGCGCCCAAGACCACGCTGATGTCTCTGGTGGGGCCGCGTCATCTGGGCAACGGACTCTATACCCGTGCGCGGCTGCAGAAGGCGCGGGGTGGCGCGGCGCGGCTGGACCTGACGCTGTCCGCTCTGCCCGATTTCCGGGGGGCCGACCCGACGCATCGCCTGCTTATCGCGCCGTCGGAGCACCATGTCGAACGCGCCTTCAACCCGGTGAAATACGGCGAGGTGCCGGAGGAACCGGTGATGGAGATCGTTATCTCCCCCGCCACGGAGGGCCAGCACCGCCTGTCGGCCATCGTGCAATACGCCCCCCACGCGCCGGCGGACCGTGACGCCGCCCGCGCCGCGATGCTGGCTGCCTGCCTTTTGCAACTGGAGCGCCACGCCCCCGGCTTTGGCGGGAAGGTCACCGAAGCGCGCCTGCGCATGCCCTATGACATCGAAGCGGAAAGCGGCCTTCCCGGCGGCAATTGGCATGCGGGGGAACTGAGCGTCGAACAGATGTTGTTCCTGCGCCCCCTGCCCGGCATCGCGCAATATCGCACGCCCATCGCGGGGCTGTGGCTGGCCTCCGCAGGCTGCCACCCCGGCGGCGGCGTTTCGGGCACCCCCGGCTGGAACGCCGCGCTTGCGATGGAGGCGGACCGATGAACAACCTGCGCCATTACGAAACGCCCCTTCTGCCCACGCCCTTCCACGCGCGGACCGAAGCCGCCTGCAAGACGCATGCTTGGGCCAATTGGGGCGGCTATCGCACCGTCACCACCTTCGAAGACCTTGCGATGGAGCATTCGGCCATCCGCAACACCGCCTCGGTCTACGACCTGTGCCCGATGATCAAATATCGGATCGACGGCCCGGATGCGGTGGCCTTCCTTGACCGCCTCACGCCCCGCAACGTGGCCAAGCTGCGCGTGGGGTCGGTGCATTACACCGTCTGGTGCGATGATGCCGGGCATCTGCTGGATGACGGCACGCTGTTCCGGCTGACCGAGACACGCTTTCGCCTGTGCTGTCAGGAACGCCACCTGCCTTGGCTTCTGGACAGCGCGCATGGCTTTGACGTGACGGTCACGGAAGAGACGGAAGAGATCGCCGCCCTGTCCTTGCAAGGCCCGACCTCGGCCGAAATCCTGCGCCGGGCGGGCGTTGACATCGACGCCCTGAAACCCTTCCGCATGATGGAGGTGCCCTTTGGCACGGGGCGCCTGATGATCTCGCGCACCGGGTTCACTGGCGATCTGGGGTATGAGCTTTGGACGACGCCCGACCTTGCCCTTCCCCTTTGGGATCATCTGATGCAAGCGGGCGCATTGCACGGCCTGCGCCCCATCGGATCTGACGCGCTGAACATCGCGCGGCTGGAGGCGGGGTTCATCATCACGGGCTATGATTTCATCCCCGCCCATGTCTGCCTGCGCGAGGATCGGCTGCGGACCCCGCTGGACATGGGGCTTGGCTGGCTGATCGATTGGGAGAAGGGCGCCTTCACCGGGCGCAACGCGCTTTTGAAACAGCGCGCCAAGGGGCCGGACTGGGCCTTCGTCGGGCTGGAGATTGACGGCAACATCCCTGCCGATGGCGCGATCCTGTACCGCGCGCAAAAGCATGAGGCGGGCGTGGTGACAGGGGCCTGCTGGTCGCCCACCCTGAAGCGCAACATCGCGCTGGCGCAGTTGCGGGCCGATCTGGTGAAAAGCCCCGATCTTTGGGCAGAAATCTATGCGCTGCGCGAGTTGCATTATGCCAAGATGATGATGCGCGCCCGGGTGGTGGACCGTCCCTTCTATACCCCTGCCCGCCGCACGCTTACCCCTCCGGCGAGGTTCTGATGGGACAGGAAGACCGCCACCCGCTTTCCCCCCGCCTTGGGCACTGCCCCGAGGGCCTGCCCCGCGCGGCCTATATGGACGCCGATTGGCAGGCGCGCGAGATGGCCACGATCTTTGCCCGCCATTGGATCATGGCGGGGCGGCTGTTTGACTTCGCCCCCGGCACGATGCGGCGCGTCACAGTGGGCCATGCCCCGGTGATCGTGGCGCGCACGGCAGAGGGTACCCTGTCCGCCTATCACAATTCCTGCCCCCATCGCGGGTCGGAACTCTGTCTGGCCGAGGTGGAAGAGATCGGTCGCCTGATCCGCTGCCCCTATCACGCCTTTGCCTTCGCGGCCGAGGATGGGCATCTGGTCGCCACTGGCCATGCCCGCCCTACGGCGGATTTCGACCGTGACGCGCATGGGTTGCGGCCCGTGGCGGCGCAGGTCTGGAACGGTTTCCTTTTCCTGTCGCTGGCCAAGGATCCCCCGCCCCTTCATGCCGATGTGCCGCTGTCCACGCTGGACAATTGGCCGATGGCGGGCCTTGTCACCGGGCACCGCTGGCAGGCGGAACTGGGCTGCAACTGGAAGACCTTCTGGGAAAACTATTCCGAATGCCTGCACTGCCCGGGCATCCATCCCGAGCTCTGCGACATGGTCCCCGTCTATGGGCGCGGCATCATGGGCGCGACCGAGGCGCATGATTGGCAACCCGGCCAGCCGGCCCAGCCCAACCTGCGCCCCGGTGCCCAGACATGGACGCCGGATGGCACGCTCTGCGCACCCCCCTTCCCCGGGCTTAGCGATGCCGAACGCGCGGCGGGCTATACCTTCGTCACGCTCTGGCCCACGGCCTATGTCGTGGCCCATGCGGATTACGTCCGCTCTGTCCGCATCGAACCGATTGCGCCCGAACGCACCCGCCTGATCGTCGAATGGCATTTCGCCCCCGACGCGCTGCCCGGCATCGACCCCGCTGCCGTTGCGGCCTTTGCCATCACCGTGCTGGAACAGGACGGCGCGGCGGCCGAGATGAACCAGCGCGGCATGCGCTCCCCCTCGTTCACCGCCGCGCGGCTGATGCCCGAGGAATACGAGATTCACACTTTCCACCGCTGGATTCTGTCCGAAATGGAGGATCGTCCATGACCGATCTGCCCTATGCCACCCTGCCCGTCCCGAATGATTGGGACCGTCGCGGCCTGCCCGCTTGGGCCTATCATTCGCCCGCGCTTTTCGATCTGGAACGCGATGAGGTTTTCCTCACGCATTGGCAGATCGTCGGCCATGAATGCGACATCCCTGATGCGGGCGACTGGCTGTCCTTTGATCTGCTGGGCGAACGCGCTGTCGTCATGCGCGGCGCGGATGGCGTCGTGCGGGCTTTTCACAACCTCTGCCGCCATCGCGGCGCGCGGGTGGTGGACGGGGCCGAGGGCAGCTGCAAAGGCGCCATCGTCTGCCCTTTCCACGGCTGGGTCTACAACCTTGACGGCACGCTGCGCGGGGCGGCCCGCCCCTCTACCTTCGGCGAGATGAACCGCGATCAGTTCGGCTTGAAACCGATTGAACTGTCTGTCGCGCACGGCTTTCTCTTCATCCGCTTCAAGCCGGGGCCGCAGCCGCCCATGGGCGACCTGCTGGCCCCCTTCGCCGGGGATTTCGCCGCCTATCGGATGACCGAGCTTTTGCCGGTCAAGACACCGGACTGGTCCACCGAACTTCCCGTAAACTGGAAATCCGTCCGCGACGTGGACAACGAAGGCTATCACGTCGCCCTTGCCCATCCCGCGCTGCAGGAGCTTTACGGGCGCACCTATCGCGACCATCAGCTGGAAAACGGGCTGTCGATGTCGATTGGCTGGTATGGTGATGCGCCGGGGCGGGGCTGGTCGGTCCGCCAATACGTGAAGCATTCGCCCGAGCGCCCCGATCTGCCGCCGCATCTGCAGAAGGCCTGGACCTATTACGGCATCTTCCCCAGCATCGTGTTTTCGATGACGCCGGAAGGGGTGCAGTTCTATCAGGACATCCCCCTGTCGGTGGGCAATACCCGCCTGACGGGCCGTACTTATCGCTGGGCGAACGAAAGCCGCGAAACCCGGCTGGCGCGCTATCTGGCGATGCGGATCGACCGCGCCACCTCGGTCGAGGATCAGCAATTGTCGATCTGGTCGAACGAGTCGATGAAGTCGCAATCCTTTGAAGGATTCCACCTTTCCGATCTCGAATACGGGCTGCGGCGGCACCATGACGGGCTGCGCGCGCTTTTGCCCGTGCTGGCCTTGGACGAAGCGCCGGAGGAAAGTCGGATTCCTGCACTGAACGCACAAATGGCTTGCCGGAATCACCCCCCGGCGTAAGCTGATTCTAATGATACAAATGAACAACAGGGAGAATGCCATGAAACTGACCCGTCGCAGCACCCTTCTCGGGATGGGCGCCACGCTGTCGGCCCCCTTTGTTCGCCCCTCTTGGGCGCAGGGTGGGGTGGTGAATGTCTACAACTGGTCGGACTATATCGGCGAAACCACGCTGGCCGATTTCACCGCCGAAACCGGCATCGAGGTGGTCTACGATGTCTATGCAAGCTCGGAGGAGATGCAGGCCAAGCTGTTGGCCGGGTCCACCGGCTATGATGTTGTGCTGCATTCCGGTCAGGGCCTGCCCCGGTCCGTTCAGGCGGGGGTGCTGCAGAAGATCGACCGGTCCAAGTTGACGGGTTGGGGCAATCTTGACCCCGAAATCCTGCGGATCGGTGAAACCTATGATCCGGGCTATGACTATTGCGTTCCCTATATGTGGGGCTCGGTCGGCATGACCTACAACCTCGACATGGTGAAGGAACGGCTGCCGGATGCCGATCTGCATTCGCTCGATACGATCCTGAAGCCTGAGAATGCGGCGCTGCTGGCGGATTGCGGCATCTCGCTTCTGGATAGCCCGACCGATATCGGGTTCATGCTGCTCAGCCATCTGGGGATCGACCCGAACACGGCAGGCCCCGAGGAATGGGCCAAGATGGTGGAGCTTGTCCGCCCGATCCGCGAGTACATCGCCACCTTCGACAATGCCAACTACCTGACCACCATCCCGAATGGCGAGCTATGCGCCATCAACACATGGTCGGGTGACTATGGCGTGGCCAAGGCCCGCGCGGCCGAGGCGGGGATTGAGTTGAACCTTGGGTATTTCATCCCCAAGACCGGCGCGCCTGCGTGGTTCGACGTCTGGGTCATGCCGTCCGATGCAGGCAATGTGGACAACGCGCATCGCTTCATGGATTACCTGCTGCGCCCCGAGGTGATCGCCGCCTGTACCAACTTCACCGGCTATGCCAGCGCGAACAAGGCGGCGCTGCCCTTCGTCGATCCGGCCATCGCCGCCGATCCGGCGGTCTATCCGGACAGCGAGGCGCTGTCGCGGATGTACACCCCCCTGCCGCAGACCGATCAGCAGGAAACCGACATGACCCGCGCTTGGACTGAAATCAAGACGGGCGGCTGATCATGCCCGCAGACGCGCCCGGCGCGGGCGAACCCTTCCTGCGGATCGAAGGGGTATCCAAGGTTTTCGGCACCTTTCAGGCGGTGAAGAACGTCTCTCTCACCGTGCAGAAGGGCGAGATCTTCTCGCTTCTGGGCGGGTCGGGCTGCGGCAAGACCACGCTTTTGCGGATGCTGGCGGGGTTCGAGGAACCCACGGCAGGCCGTATCTTCCTTGACGGGCGCGACATGGCCGGGGTTCCGCCATGGTCGCGCCCTGTCCACATGATGTTTCAAAGCTATGCGCTTTTCCCCCATATGACGGTGGAGAAGAACGTCGCCTATGGCCTGAAGCATGAAGACATGTCGGCCAAGGATCGGGCCGACCGCGTGCGCGAGATGCTGGACCTGGTGCAACTGTCCCAATTCGCCGCGCGCAAGCCGCATCAAATCTCGGGCGGGCAGAGGCAGCGTGTGACGCTGGCCCGTGCCCTTGCGCGGCAGCCCAAGCTGCTGCTGCTGGATGAACCGTTGGCGGCGCTGGACAAGAAGCTGCGCGAGCACACCCAATTCGAACTGATGTCGATCCAGCAGAGGACTGGCGTCACTTTCATCGTCGTGACCCATGATCAGGAAGAGGCGATGACCCTGTCCGACCGCATCGCGGTGATGGACAAGGGCGAGGTGCGCCAGATCGGCAGCCCGACGGAGATTTACGAATTCCCGAACAGCCGTTTTGTCGCGGGTTTCATCGGGTCGATCAACACGTTCGACGCCATCGTCACCGCGCGCGACGCGGGCCAGCTGCGCCTGACCCTGCCCGCCTTGGGGGCCGAGGTGACGGCGCGCGATGTGCCGCATGTCACGGCGGGGCAATCGGTGACGCTGGCCATCCGGCCCGAGAAGATCCGCATCAGCCGCGATGCGCCCGAAGGCCCCAACGCCCTGCGCGGATCGGTCAAGGACCTTGCCTATTTCGGCAAGGACAGCCTGTATCGCATCGCCCTGCCTTCCGGCACGTTGGTGCAGGCCCATGCGGTGAACGCCCGACGCGGTGATGAAGGTGCGCGGGTGGCGGATTGGGACGATGCCGTCTGGCTGTCCTTCGATCCGGCCGCCGCGATCGTTTTGGCGGAATAGTCCGATGACCGACCGCGCGCCCCGCACGAAATACATGGATCGCCGGGGCTGGTCGGACATCATTATCGGCGCGCCCTATGTCTGGCTCGTGGTCTTCTTCCTGCTGCCCTTCCTGATCGTCGTGGCGATGAGCGTGGCGACCAAGACGCCCACCGCGCCCCCCTTTTCCTTCGGTGGTGACCATCCGCTGATCAATCTGGACGCCTATCAGCGCATCCTGACGGATGACCTCTACCTGCGTGCCTTCCTCACCTCGCTGGCCAATGCGGCCATCTCGATGGTTCTCTGCCTGCTGCTGGGCTATCCGATGGCGCTGGCCCTGACGCGGATGTCGCGGGGGTGGCGCAACATCATGCTGATGCTGGTGATCCTGCCCTTCTGGACGTCCTTCCTGCTGCGCGTCTACGCTTGGATGGGGCTGATGGGGCGGAACAGCTGGTTCAACGTGATGCTGACCGACTGGTGGAACTTCATCGTTCCCGTCGACTGGGCAGTGCGGTCTATTCCGATGATGAATTCCAACTTCGCCGTCATCCTCGTGATGGTCTATACCTACCTGCCCTTCATGATCCTGCCGCTTTACGCCAGCCTCGAACGGCTGGACCCCACGCTGGACGAGGCGGCGATGGACCTTGGCTCCACCCCCGCGCAGGTCTTCCGCGACGTGACGTTGCCGCAATCCATCCCCGGCATCGTGGCGGGCGGGATGCTGGTCTTCATCCCGGCGGCGGGGGAGTTGGTGATCCCCACGCTGGTGGGCAATGCCGCCGATCCGATGATCGGGCGCGTCATCTCGGACGAATTCGCCTCGGCGCGGGATTGGCCCATGGCGTCAGCCGTGGCGGTGGCGCTCTTGGTGCTGATGGTGATCCCGACGATGATCTACACCCATTTCCAAGGCCGGGCGGAGGGTTCGAAATGAAGCGCAGCCCCGTCTTCCTGATCACCGTCCTCTGCTTTGGCTTCGCCTTCCTCTACATCCCGATCCTGTCGATGATCGTCTACAGCTTCAACGGCTCGCGTCTTGCCACGGTCTGGGGCGGGTTTTCGACGAAGTGGTATGTCTCGCTTCTGTCAAACAAGCAGGTGATGGACGCGCTGATCCTGTCGCTGAAGATCGCCTTCGTCTCGGCCACCTTCGCTACGATCCTTGGCACCATGGCGGGCATCGCACTGGCACGGTTCCGCAGGTTCAAGGGCCGCGTGATGTTCTCGGGCCTCGTCACCGCGCCCTTGATCATGCCGGAGGTGATCACCGGCATCTCCAGCCTGATCTTCTTCATCCTGCTGGCGGAATGGATCGGCTGGCCCGGACAGCGCGGCTTCACCACAATCACCTTGGCGCATATCACCTTTTCCATGGTTTTCGTCACCACCATCGTGCAGGCGCGCATGGTGCAGGCCGACCGCGCGATCGAAGAGGCGGCGATGGACCTTGGTTCACGCCCGTGGCAGGTGCTGTTCGACGTGACGCTGCCGGTGATCAGTCCCGCCATCCTGTCGGGCTGGCTGTTGGCCTTCACCATCTCGCTGGATGATGTGGTCATCACGACCTTCACCACCGGGCCGGGGGCGACGACCTTGCCGCTGCTGATCTGGTCGAAGGTGAAACTCGGCGTCACCCCCGATATCAATGCGCTGGCGACACTGATGGTGGTGACGGTGGGTCTGGGTGTCATCATCGCGGGCATCATCCTGAACCGGGCCGAGGCGCGGCGTCTGGCTGACGAACGCATGGCCTATCGCAGCAATGACTGACCCGCGCGCCCTTCTGCATGCGCCCTTTGGCGTGCCCGGATCGGGACGGGTGCGCTATGGCGCGGCCATGGCCCTGTTCCGTGAAGGCCGGATCAGCGAGGCGCAGTTGGAGGTCTATCGCGAAGCCTCTGCCCATGACGGGCGCGACCCCGCGCCGATCCTTGCCGAACGCGGCCTGCCGTCCGTGCCGGGGGTGGAGACGGGCGGGCCCCTCCGATCTCTCTATGACAGCGCGCGGGATTATCTGCTGGGTGTGGTTCATCCCGGCGCGGCGGATGTGCGCGCGGGCCTGCCTGCCGATCCGGGGCCTGAGCGTGCAGTCACGCCGCTGCCCAACCCGGTTGTTGCGGCGTGGCTAGACCCCGCGCTGGATAGCGTCGCACGGACCCATCCCGCGCTGGCGCAGGCGATCCGCGCCGCCGCGCCGCATCTGCATTGGGTCACCTATGACGCATACCCCCGCGCCCTGATCGGCGATGCCTTCGCGGAAGGACATGCCTTCGCCTCCATCCGGGGCGAGGATGCGCCCTTTACCGCCGCTGATTTCGACCTTGGCCTCTTCCTCATCGCGCCGCGCACGCTTTACCGCGATCACCACCACGCCGCGCCAGAGCTTTATGCGCCCCTCACCGGCCCGCATCACTGGCGCTTTGGTCCCGGCGACGCGCTGCACGCAAAGCCTGCGCATGACCCGGTCTGGAACCCGCCCCATCGTCCGCATCTGACGCGGACGGGGGCGATCCCCTTCCTCGCCTTCTTCGTCTGGACGCGGGATGTGAACCAGATCGCCGAAGTCATTCCCGCCGATGACTGGCCGGAACTGGAGGCCGCCGCCCATGCCTGACCTTCTGATCCACAACGCCCGCATCCGCACGATGGATGCGGCCCGACCGACCGCCGACTGGATCTTGATCCGCGACGGTCGCATCGCAGCGTTGGACCATGGCAGCCCGCCTGATGCATCCGAGACGATGGACGCCCAAGGCCGGCTGATCCTGCCCGCTTTTCAGGACCCGCATATTCACCTGCTGTCGGGCGGCACCGATCTTGCCACCTCGGCCCTGCTCTATGATGTGACGGATGAGGATGGGCTGCTCGCCACCCTCGCCGCCCATGCCAGGGCGCATCCCGACCTGCCCGTGGTCATGGGCAGCGGCTGGCAGCCGGGCATTTTTGGCGATCACAACCTGACCGCCGCATTGCTCGACCGTGTCCTGCCCGACCGGCCTGCGGTGATCTATGACAGTTCCTTCCACAATGCCTGCCTGAACACCCGCGCGCTGCGGATGGCCGGGATCAAAGATGACACGCCCGATCCGCCCAACGGCCATATCCTGCGCGATGCGCAAGGCCGCGCCACCGGAATGCTGCATGAAGAGGTCATCCCCTGGGCCGTCGCCCGTTTGCCACAACTGACAGATGATCACCTGCGGCAGGGCCTTGCCGCCGCCATGGCCCATGCCAACCGCCACGGGATCACCGGTGTCCTCGACCCACGTGTCACGGAAACCGAAGCCCGCATCTACGCCACCGCCGAAGCGGCGGGCGACCTGACCCTGCGCATCTGTGGCGCGGCACTGGTGACCGAGGCGGACACGCCCGACACCGCCACCGCCCGCCTGACCGCGCTGCGCACCGCCCATCCCGGGCCGGATTTCCACATCCATTCGGCCAAGTTCTTCATGGATGGCGTGTTCGAGAACCGCACCGCCGCCTGCCTTGCCGATTATGCCGATGCACCCGGCGGCAACGCCCCCTCTATGTTCGGGGCCGCGCAGACCGAGGCGCTTTTCACCGCGCTTGATGCCGCGCGCTTCGCGATCCATGTCCATGTTATCGGAGATGCCGCCACGCGCCGCGCCCTTGACGGCCTCGCCGCTGCCCGTCGTGCCAACGGCCCGTGGCCCGCGCAGCACCAGTTGACCCATCTGCAACTTGTGGCACCTGAGGATGCCGCCCGCCTGCCCTGGCTTGCCACCGCGAACATCCAACCGCTGTGGGCGCGATATGATCCCGTCGTCCCCGACATCGCGCTGGATATGATCGGGGCGGACCGCCACCCACAGACCTACGCCTTCCGCACCCTCCTGAACCACGGGGCAGACTGGTGCCTGTCGTCGGACTGGCCGGTCAGCACGCTCAACCCGTTTGAGATCATGGAAACCGCCGTCACCCGGCAAGCCCGCCGCATTGACGGCCCGAAACCCCCTTTCCTGCCCGGCGAGGCCCTGACCATCGAAGAAGCCGTCCTTGGCTATACCGCCAATGCCGCCCGCGCCTGCTGGCGCGACGGTTACAGTGGTATCCTGCGCCCCGGCTTTTCCGCCGACCTGATCCTTCTGGACCGCGACATTTTCGCCTGCCCGGCGGATGAGCTGTCCGACACGACCGTCTTACTAACCCTCTTCAAAGGCCGCCCTGTCTGGCAGGCCCCCACCCTCTGACCGGAGCCGAAAGATGAGCGAGCACGACCATTACCCGCCCCGCATGATCGCGATGCTTGAGGCGATCTGGGGACAGGGCTTCCTCTCCCCCGGCGGGCCGGAGGAGGTGGCGCGGGTGATCGGAGCGCATGACCTGACGGGGAAGTCCGTGCTGGATATCGGCTGTGGCGCGGGCGGAATCGACATCGCCCTCGTGCAGACCCATGGCGCGGGTTATGTGACGGGGCTGGATGTCGAAGACCCGGTCCTGACCCATGCGCGTGGGCTGGTGGAGGCGGCAGGCCTGACCCCCCGGATCGGGCTGGTCAAGGTGGCCCCCGGCCCCCTGCCCTTTCCGCCGGGAACCTTCGACGTGGTCTTCTCCAAGGACTCCATCATCCACATCCCCGACAAGCACGCCCTGATGGCAGAGGTGTTCCGCGTCCTGAAACCCGGCGGGTGGTTCCTTGCGTCGGACTGGCTGATCGGGACGGAAGCGATCAGCCCGCTGATGGCCGATTACATCGCGGCCGAGGGGCTGGATTTCGGGATGGCCACCGCCTCGCGCTATCTGGATGCCATGGCCAAGGCGGGCTTCACCGACACCAGCGCCACCTCGCGCAATGCGTGGTACAGGGAAAAGGCGCGCGAGGAACTCGCGCGCCTGAAGGGCGATGTGGGGGCCGAGGCCGCGCAGATCGTGGGGCAGGATTTCGTTGACCAGAATGTCGGCATCTGGTCGCGGATGATCCCGGTGCTGGACAGCGGCGAACACTGCCCCACGCACTTGGCGGCCCGCAAGCCCTGATGGGGCTTACAGGTCCATGTAGATATGCCGCTCGGCCCCGGCGCCCGGATGGGTGACCGCGCCCCAGCGCGCGCCGCCCACCAGTTTGGCGAACTTCCAAACGGCACCCGTGGCATAGATCGTCTCGCGCGGGCCTTTCCATTCGGTCTTGCGTCGCGCCATCTCGGCCTCGTCCACCGCGACGGACAATTCGCCCGTGATCGCGTTGATCGTGATCATGTCGCCATCCTTCAGCAGCGCGATGGGTCCGCCATGCGCGGCCTCCGGCCCCACATGGCCCACGCAGAAGCCCCGCGTCGCACCCGAGAACCGGCCATCGGTGATCAGCGCCACCTTCTTGCCCATGCCTTGGCCGGAGATCGCGGCGGTGGTCGCCAGCATCTCGCGCATGCCCGGTCCGCCTGCGGGGCCTTCATTGCGGATCACGATCACCTCGCCCGCCTTGTAGGCGCGCTTGCGCACGGCCTCGAAGGCCTCTTCCTCGCATTCGAAGACGCGGGCGGGGCCGGTGAAGACCTGCTCTTCCGGCTTCATCCCGGCCACCTTCACGATGGCCCCATCGGGCGCGAGATTGCCGCGCAGCCCCACCACGCCGCCCGTCGCCGTGATCGGCGTGGCGATGGGATGGATCACGCGCCCATCCGCCTCGCCTTTGATCTGCTCCAACTCCTCGCCCAAGGTGCGCCCGCTGGCCGTCATGCAGTCGAGATGCAGCAGACCGGCCTTGGCCAGTTCCTTCATCACCACAGGCACGCCGCCCGCTTCGTACATGTCCTTGGCGACGTAATCCCCGCCGGGGCGGAGGTTCACGAAATAAGGCGTGTCGCGCATGATATCGGTCACGTCGAACAGATCGAATTCGATCCCCGCCTCATGCGCGATGGCGGGCAGATGCAGCGCGGCATTGGTGCTGCCCCCGGTGCAGGCCACGACGCGCGCGGCGTTCTCTAGGCTTTTGCGCGTCACCACATCCCGGGCGCGGATGTTCTTTTCGATCAGCTTCATTACGGCCTCGCCCGAGGCCATCCCATACTGGTCGCGGCTTTCATAGGGCGCGGGCGCGCCCGACGAATTGAGCAGCGCCAGACCCAGCGCCTCGGACACGCAGGCCATTGTGTTGGCGGTGTATTGCGCGCCGCAGGCCCCGGCGCTGGGGCAGGCCACGCGTTCAAGGATCGCAAGCTCTGCGTCGCTCAGGCTGCCGGCTTGATGCTTGCCGACGGCTTCGAACACGTCCTGCACCGTCACGTCCTGCCCGTTCAGGCGGCCCGGCAGGATCGACCCGCCATAGATGAAGACCGACGGCACATTCAGCCGCACCATCGCCATCATCATCCCCGGCAGGGATTTGTCACAGCCCGCAAGGCCAACCAGCGCGTCATAGCAATGGCCGCGCATCGTCAGTTCCACCGTATCGGCAATCGCATCGCGCGAGGCGAGTGAGGAGCGCATCCCCTCATGCCCCATCGCGATCCCGTCGGTGACGGTGATGGTGGTGAATTCGCGCGGCGTGCCGCCGCCCGACTTCACGCCCAGTTTCACGGCCTGTGCCTGACGATTCAGAGAGATGTTGCAGGGCGCGGCCTCGTTCCAGCAGGTGGCGACACCGATCCACGGGCGGTGGATCTCTTCCTCCGTCAGGCCCATCGCATAGAAATAGCTGCGATGCGGCGCGCGGGCCGGCCCCTCGGTCACGTGACGGCTGGGCAGGCGGGCCTTGTCGAACGGCAGGGTCATAATCGGGTCTGTCCTTCTCTGTCGTTGGGATTCATGGATTGCAGATAGGGCACTGTCCGGGATCCGCAAAGATGGGCGCCCCAGGAAAAGGCTGCGCCGCCTCGGCGCCGCAGGCCGTACAGCCAAGAATTTCGGTCCGGATCAGCCCGGTCGGCGTGCCGCAATCGCCGCAGGGCAGTCCCGCCTCGACGCGCAGGCGGCCCCATCCGGGGGCGGCGCAAGCCGGACAGGGACAGGCCAGCCGCGCCGCCAGCCGCTGCGCCAGATCGCCGATCACCGACATCCGGCGCGGGTTCAGATGGGCGCGCATGTCGGTTGTCACCAGCGCGCGCCCGCTGTCCGACAGGGCCAGCGCCTCGGCCACCGCCCGCTCTAAGCTGCGGGTGTCGGTCAGGCCCTTGGCCAAGGGCCGCGCCGCAGCTTCGCCCGCCACCACCACCGCCACGGTTGGAAAGGCAATGCGCGATAGGAACCCCTCCACCTCTTCGACCGAAGACACCAAAGCCCGATCATAGACGGGCCGATCATCGCGCAGCAGTTCCACGACCTCGCGCCCCGTCGCCGCCTCGTGCCACAGGATCAGTTCCTGCCCGATGGACAGAAAGGGCACCGCCGGATGCGGCCCATAGGCCCCCTCGCTGGCGATCCCGACCGGCAGCCCGGTCGCTTCTACCGCCGCGCGCGCCTTGGCCCGTGCCGCCTGCTCCATCGTGCCGAGGCGCGCCACTTCGCCCGTGAAGGTGCCGAAACGGTCGGTATCGAGCCCCTTCGGCACCTCTACCGAAATGCCCAAGGCCGAAAGCGGCGGTGCGATCACCGCCGCCTTCCCATGCATCGTGCCAAGCGCCACCCGCTTGGGCAGGGTCATGCCGCGCGCCGCTCCATCACTTCGTCGTCCCAGCGCAGGCCGGGGCGATAGCGCGCCGCGATCCGTCCGCCTTCCAGCGCGAAAAGATGCAGCCAGCCATTGTCGAACAGCGCCCGCACGCCGGGATGCTTTTCCAGCACCGCCGTCATCGCCTCAACCGGGGCCTCGATCATCACCGACAGGCGCAGCGGATCATGCGCCAGCGCCGCGCCGTCATGCACCGCCTGCATCGGCAGGCCGGGGCGCAGCATGCCGCCATTGCCTTCCACCACCCCGATACCCCCCACCACATTGTGGATCAGCTTGTTGCCGCCGCCGAACAGGTCCGGCGCGACAGAGGACCCATAGTATTGCAGGCTGATCCAGCTTGCCACCACCACAGGCGCCGTGATGATCAGTTCCAGCGTCCCAAAGCCTTCATCCGCCTGCCAGTCATAGCTGTGCAGGAAGGCGCGCCCCTGCAGATCCGCCCCTGCCGTAACGGCGCGCGGCGCGGCGATGAAGGCGGCGCAGCCCGCCAGACCCCATTCCGGGCGCACCTCGGACCAGTTCACCGCCCGCTTCAAGAGCCCGTCCCCCGTCGCCCCCGGCAGGCGCAGCGCCCGCTCGCCCCGCGCCACGGCACCTGCTTTGGTGAGCCACCCCTTGGCCTGCGCCAGATCGGGCATGTGGCTGACGGGCAGCGCATCGGCGTAGAGCGTGACCTTGTCGGTCGTCGTGTCATGCAGCCCCGCGACAAAGATCGTGTCTTGGGCCAAGTCGATCCCCTGCCCGGGCAGGCCAGACCGCGCTTCGGGATCGTTCAGAAGATCGGCCAGAAGCCGTGCCGAAACCTCGCCCGTCTGCCCGCCGCAGGCACCGCAGTGATAGGCGCTTTCATGCGGGTTGTTCGTCACCTGCGCGCCATGACCCAAGAGAAGGATCAGCCGCGCATGGCCGGTCGTCATGCTCATGGCGCGCAGTACCGCCGCCGCCGTCGCGGCCTTTGCGCCTGCGTCCAGCGCGCTTTCGAACCGCGGCGCAGGGGCAACCGGCGCCGACCCGCCCAGATGCAGCGAGTCTTTCACCAGCTTCCAGCCATAGGCCGGACCCGCCGCCTCGACAAAGGCGAAGGAGGACACGGCCGCCTGCCGGAACCGGCCCCAAGCCCGTGTGGCCCGCGCGGCGATGCGTGCCTGCGCCTCCACCTCCGGCGCGGCGTGGCTGGCCGAGTCCAGTTTGGCGTTCAGCAGCACGGGCAGATGCGCGGCCACCTCATCCGTCCCATGCGCCTTGTGGGCAAGGGGCAGGCCGAAGAACCCGGCGAAACCGATCGTTTCAATCGCGGGGTCCAGACCTTCCAACGCCCGCCGCATCACCTCGGACCGCACGTCGATGC
>VYLE01000131.1_pt1 | contig 77170 bp, 61 predicted proteins | sample 5114391 | NCBI WGS metagenome assembly VYLE01 (sample SAMN12291771, study PRJNA351875) | freshwater metagenome | isolation source: freshwater lake | place: USA: Michigan, Kent Lake | collected 2013-08-15 | reverse complement strand
GGTCGGCGCCGCCACCAAGGTCAAGGCCGCCCGCGCCGGCGCCGACCCGGCCGCCTGCCGCGCTGTGCTGGCCGCCGGTGGCATCGCCTACGCCGAGGCGCCGGCCAGCACCAACAACTGGTGCCAGGTGAAGGACGCGCTGCGGATCACCTCCGGCATGGCCCCGCTCAAACCCGCCGACGCCCCCATGACCTGCAAGGAAGCCCTCGCCGTCGCCCTCTGGGAGCGCCAGGTGGTGCAGACGGCGGCCTTCGCAGAGCTCGACCAGGCGGTCGTCGGTATCGACCACTACGGCAGCTACAGCTGCCGCCGCATCTACGGCCAGACCGAAGGCCCGGTCAGCGAACACGCCCTGGCCAACGCCATCGACATCGCCGGCTTTCGCCTCGCCGACGGCACGATCATCAGTGTACAGAACGACTGGAATGATCCTGGTCCCAAGGGCCGTTTCCTGCACCGGGTGCGCGACGGCGCCTGCAAGGTCTTCCTCACCGTGCTGAGCCCCGACTACAACGCCGAGCACGCCAACCACTTCCACCTCGACATGGGCGGCTGGCCCAAATGCGCCTGAGCGAAAAATACTCGCCTGGCGACGCTGGGTAAGGCGATTGCCGCCGCCGGCCGCCCTGCTAGGCTCAGCCCAGATCGGGCGTCAGACCCGGCGGGGAGGGATCATGGCCGATTTCAGCGCCTTCAAGGATCGGCCGGTTCCGGCCTGGTACGCAGAGCCGCAGTTCGGCGTCTTCATCCACTGGGGCATGTTCGCCATCCCCGCCTTCGCCCCGCCAGGGGTGTCGATCAGCGACCTGTTCGTCACCGACTATGACAACGCCTTCGTGCTCGGCCCCTATGCCGAATGGTACGCCAACGCCCTGCGCGACCCCACCAGCCCGACCGCCAAACGCCACGCCGAGCTCTACGGCGATGCTCCCTACGACGCCTTCCGCGCGCCCTTCGATGAGGCTTCCCAGGCCTTCGACGCCGACGCCTGGGCCGATCTCTTCCTGGCGGCCGGCGCGAAGTACGTCGTCTTCGTCACCAAGCACCACGACGGCTACTGCCTCTGGCCCACCAACGTCCCCAATCCCTGGAAGTCCGGCTGGAACAGCGAGCGTGACTTCGTCGGCGAACTGGCGACCGCCGTCCGCAAACGGGGCATGCGCTTTGGCCTCTACTACTCCGGCGGCCTCGACTGGACCGCCCATCCCCGGCTGATCCGCAACATGGGCGAGATGTTCGCCGCCGTGCCGACCAGCGACGACTACCGCGCCTATGCGCTTGCCCAGGCCAAGGAACTGATCGACCGCTACCAGCCATCCGTGCTGTGGAACGACATCGCCTGGCCTAGCGCCGAAGATCTGCCCGAGCTCTTCGCCCACTACTATTCGGTGGTGCCGGACGGGGTGATCAACGACCGCTGGCTGGGCGTCACCCCCCTGTTCGAGAGCCTGCGGGATCCCGCCGCCTGCGCCGCCTTCAACGATCGCATCAAGGACAGTATCCAGAAGAACGGGGTGCATTTCAACGGCGGGGCGCCGCCACCGCACTGCGACTTCCGCACCGTGGAATACGGCTCAGGCGCCCATCTGAAGGGCGTGAAGTGGGAATCGACCCGGGGCTTAGGGTTGGCCTTCGGCTACAACGCCGCCGAGGCCACCGATGACTACATGACCGGCCAGGACGTCGCGGACCTGTTCGCCGAGGTGAAGGCCGACGGCGGCAACCTCCTGCTCAACGTCGGTCCCCGCGCCGACGGTTCGATCCCGGAAGTGCAGTCGAAGGCCTTGCTCGACTTCGCCCGTCTTGCAGCCGGGCCCGCTTGACGTAGCGCCAGCCGCCGGTAGGTTGCCTTCAAACAACTGTTTGAGAGGGAATGCGCCATGACCGAAGGCACGCTGTTCGACCTGACCGGCAAGGTCGCCGTTATCACCGGCTCCTCGCGGGGCATCGGCAAGGCCATCGCCGAGCGCATGGCCCAACACGGCGCCAAGGTGACCATCTCTTCGCGCAAGGCCGGCCCCTGCGAAGAGGTCGCGGCCGAGATCAATGCGAAATACCCGGGCGCCGCCATCGCCGTGCCGGCCAACATCTCCTCGAAGGAAGACCTTCAGCGCCTGGTCGACGAGACCCGCAAGGCGTTCGGCAAGGTCGACATCGTCGTCTGCAACGCCGCCTCCAACCCCTATTACGGCCCGATGATCGGCATCGAGGACGACCAGTTCCGCAAGATCCTCGAGAACAACGTCATCGCCAACCACTGGCTGATCAGCATGTGCATCCCCGAGATGAAGGAGCGCGGCGCCGGATCGGTGATCATCGTCTCCAGCATCGGCGGCCTGCGCGGCAGCCCGGTGATCGGCGCCTATAACGTCTCCAAGGCCGCCGACTTCCAGCTGGCCCGCAACCTCGCCCACGAATACGGCCCGCACGGCATCCGCGTGAACTGCATCGCGCCCGGCCTGGTCAAGACCGATTTCGCCAAGGCCCTGTGGTCCAACCCCGAAACCCTGCGCCGCGCCACCGACCCGGTGCCGCTGCGCCGCATCGGCGAGCCCGACGAGATCGCCGGGGCGGCGGTCTACCTCGCCTCCGACGCCGGCAGCTTCATGACCGGCCAGGCGCTGGTTGTGGACGGCGGGGCGACGATCTAGGGCAACACCGCCCATTTGCGGACGCGGTCGAGACGATCGATGCCGGCATCGATCGTCTCGTCGCGTTTGGCGAAACACAGGCGGATGAGGTGGGTCGGCGCGTCCGTCTCATAGAAAGCCGAGATGGGGATGGCCGCGATGCCGTAGTCCTGCACAGCGCGCAGGCAGAACTCCGCGTCCGGCTCCTCGATCCCCGACGCCGCCAGATCGACATTGAGGAAATAGGTGCCCGCCGCAGGCAGCACCTTGAACCCCACCGCTTCCAACCCGCCCGCCAGCCGGTCCCGCGACCGCTGCAGGTCCAGCGGCATCCGCTCGAACCACTCCGGACTGTTGTCCAGCCCCCAGGCTACCGCCGCCTGCAGGTTCGGCGGCGTCGTAAAGGTCAGGAACTGGTGAGCCCCGGCGAGCGCCTTCATCAGCGGCGGCGTGGCGCACAGAACCCCGACCTTCCAGCCGGTCAAGGCGAACATCTTGCCCGCCGAACCGATCTTCACCGTCCGCTCGCGCATGCCCGGAAAGCCCATCAGCGGTTTGAACACCCGCCCATCAAAGGCGATCTGCTCCCAGACCTCGTCGCACACCGCGATGGCGTCATGCGCCACGCAGAATTCCGCCAGCAGCGCCAGATCCTCGTCGGCCCACAGGGTGGCGGCCGGATTGACCGGATTGTTCAGCACCACCAGCCGGGTCCGGGGACTGAACACGGCCTCCAGCATGGCCCGGTCGATGCGGAAGTGCGGCGGCTTCAACGTCGCCAGCTTCGGCACGCCGCCGCAACGCCGCACCATCGGCAGATAGGCGTCATACAACGGCTGGAACAGCACCACCTCGTCGCCCGGTGAGATCAGCGACAGAAAGGCCGCCGCCAGCGCCTCGGTCGCCCCCGAGGTCACCGTCACCTCGCTCAGCCCGTCGAGGTCCAGCCCCTGGAACTTCGCATAGTGCCGCGCCGCCGCCTCGCGCAGCTCCGGCAGTCCCCGCATCGGCGGATACTGATTGTAGCCGTTCACCGCCTCCCACGCCGCCTGCTCGCGCACAGCCAGTGGCCCCGGCTCGTCCGGAAACCCCTGGCCCAGGTTGATCGCCCCGGTCTCGCGCGCCAGGCCGCTCATCACCTCGAAAATGGTGGTCGGCAGATCGGCGTAGACGGGATGGACCACGAGGCGACTCCAAACTTGCAGGCGGCCGATGCGGCGCCCCATGCTTCATGCCATGCGCATCGTCGATTTCGAACCCCGCCACGCCCAGGCCTGGAAACGCCTGAACGAAGCCTGGATCGGCAGCCTGTTCGCGATTGAGCCGTCAGACGCCAAGGTGCTGGACGATCCGGTCGGCCAGGTCATCGCGCCGGGCGGCCGCATCTTCATGGCCGAGGATGACCAGGGAGCAGCCATCGGCTGCGCCGGACTGCTGGCGCTGGACGAGAGCCACGGCGGCGGCTTCGAGCTGATCAAGATGACGGTGACGGAGGCCGCCCGCGGCACGGGTCTCGGCCGCCGGCTGATGGATCACTGCGTCGAGGCCGCCACGGCCATGGGGGCAAGGCGCCTGTATCTGGAGACCAACTCCAGCCTTGCGCCGGCCTTGAGCCTCTACCGCGCTTCCGGCTTCGTCGACCTGCCGCCGCGCGAGACGCCCAATGCGCGGGCCGACGTTTTCATGGAGCGCACGCTTCCCTGAGCCGGGACCATGAACGCGAAACGCCCCCGGAGCGTGAACTCCGGGGGCGTCTTACGCATCGCTAGAGAACGCTTCCCTAGTCGAACAGGTTGAAGACCACCGAGGCGATCAGGCCGGTGGCGATGGCCGTCAGGATGACGTCGTCGCCGTGGCGGTAGTAGCCGTAGCCGCGCGGGGGCGGGGGCAGGCGGTAGGCGCGGTAGTCGACGTAGTAGCCGCGATCCCGGTAGGCCGGCGGCAGGTACTGGCCACGGGCCCAGCGGCGGTTTTGCTGGTAGCCACGCGGGGCGTAGTAGCGGCCGGCGTTGTAGCGACGGTCGGCGCGGCGCTCGTAGCGGCTGTCACGGCGGTCGTCCCAGCGATCGTATCGGCTGTCACGACGGTCGTCCCGGCGATCGTAGCGGTCGTCGCGACGGTCATCGCGGCGTTCGGCGCGATCATCCCGGCGCTCGCCGCGATCATCCCGGCGCTCGTCGCGACGGTCGGAGCGGTCGTCACGACGTTCGTCGCGGCGCTCATAGCCACCGGCCCCGCCGTAGGGCTGGGCCGCGGCGGCGCCGGCAGAACCCAGAACCGACAGCGCGACAGCGGCGATCAGGAACTTTTTCATGGTCTCAAATCTCCCCGGCGGGCGGTTCGGACCATCCGTGGCCCCCGTCGTTGGAGGCGTTATGACAGGCCCTACTTGAGCCCAACCTGAACGACGCTGGTCATCTCCCGTTCATGTTCGCACAACGCCGGAAGACGAGGCTGAGGTTGTTGGCCGGCATGGCGATGCGGGCATGGAGCGCCAGGCCGTGCGCGGCGGCCAGGGCTTCGATGTCCTCGCGCCGGCGGATGCCCCAGGCGGGGTTGCGGCTCTTCAGGCTGTCATCGAAGGCGAGGTTCGAGGGCGCGGTCTCCACCCCATCCTCCAGATAGGGGCCGTAGGTGAACAGCACGCCCGCGTCCGGAAGCAGGCGCGCGGCCCCGGCGAACAGGCCCTCCGTCGCCGCCCAGGGCGAGATGTGGATCATGTTGATGCAGACCATGGCGTCCGCGCCCTGTACCGGCCAGAGGTCTGGCCGGGCCGCGTCCAGCTCGACCGGCGCCAGCAGATTCGCCGTTCCCGCCTGCGCCCGCCAGGCCGCGATACTCTCCAGCGCCTGCGGATCTGGATCGCTCGGCTGCCAGGTCAGCCCCGGCAGGTTGGCCGCCATATGCAGCGCATGCTCCCCCGCCCCGGAGGCGATCTCGAGGACCAGGCCGCTGGCCGGCAGATGCCCCCGCAACACCTCCAGAATGAGATCCTTGTTGCGGGCGGTGGCAGGAGAGGAGAGGGCGGTCATGATCCCACTCTAACCCAACATCGCTCTCGCCCCAGCGGCGGAAAGTTTGCAAACCGCGCTGCCTGCCTCGTCACGGCAAACCAGCCGCCGACCCATGAAACCGCTGGCGGACAGCCCCCAACCCGCTAGGTTTCCTCCAATGTCCGCCCCGCTCATCCAGTTCGCCTCCGTCAGCAAGCTCTACGCGGGTCAGACCGCCGTCGACGCCGTCAGCCTCACCATCCCGGCCGGCCAGTTTGTCGCCGTCGTCGGCGCCTCGGGCTCCGGCAAGACCACCCTGACCAAGATGATCAACCGCCTGGTCGATCCCTCCTCCGGCCAGGTCCTCGTCGAGGGCGCCGACGTTGCCGCCCAGGACCCGGTCCAGCTTCGCCGCCGCATCGGCTACGTCTTCCAGGGCGTCGGGCTGTTCCCGCACCTGAGCGTGGCCGAGAACATCGCCATCACCCCGCGCCTGCTCAGATGGCCGGACGCCGACATCACCGCCCGCGTCACCGAACTCCTTGGCCTCGTCGATCTGCCGCAAGCCTACGCCGCCCGCCGCCCCGACCAGCTGTCCGGCGGCGAGCGCCAGCGGGTCGGCGTCGCCCGGGCTCTGGCCGCCCGGCCCGCCATCCTCCTGATGGACGAGCCGTTCGGCGCCCTGGACCCCATCACCCGAGAGGCTCTCGGCCGCGCCACCCGCGACCTGCACGACAAGCTCGGCCTGACCACCGTCATGGTCACCCACGATGTACAGGAAGCCCTGCTGCTGGCCGACCGTATCCTGATCATGGCTGGTGGCAGGCTGCTGGCCGACGCCAGCCCCCGCGAGCTTCTCAAGGGCCACCCCGACCCGGCCGTCGCCGCCCTCATCGACACCCCGGCCCGCCAGGCCCGCGCCCTCTCCGCGCTCATGGGAGCGGACCAATGAGCGAGCAGGTCGATGCCGCCTGGGCCCTGCTGCCCGACTATCTCTCCCAGCACGTCCTGCTCAGCGCCGCGGCGCTTGGTCTTGGCCTGCTGATCAGCCTGCCGCTGGCCGTGCTGGCCGCCCGCAGTCCGTTCATCCGCTGGCCGGCCGTGACCTTCGCCGGCCTTATCCAGACCATCCCCGGCCTGGCCCTGCTGGCCCTGTTCTATCCGCTGCTGCTGGCCCTCTCCGGCTTCACCGAGAGCGCCTTCGGCTTCCGCCTGCAGGCGCTGGGCTTTCTGCCGGCCCTGCTGGCCCTGACCCTCTATTCGATGCTGCCGATCCTGCGGAACGCCGTCGCCGGGCTGACCGGGGTGGATCCGGCCGTGCGCGAGGCCGCCGACGGGGTCGGCATGACGCCTGCGCAGAAGCTCTTCCGTGTCGAGGCCCCCCTGGCCGCCCCGGTCATCATGGCCGGCGTCCGCACCGCCGCCGTCTGGACCATCGGGGCCGCAACCCTGTCGACCCCGGTCGGCCAGACCAGTCTCGGCAACTACATCTTCTCCGGCCTGCAGACCGAGAACTGGGTCTTCGTTCTGTTCGGCTGCGCCGCCAGCGCCGTCCTGGCCCTGAGTGTCGACGGCCTGCTGGGCCTGGTCGAGCGCGGCGTGGCCAGGCGCCAGACCCTGCCGGTCCTGGCCGGCGCCGTCCTGCTGCTCGCCGGTGTCGCCGCCGCCGCCGTCCCCGGCCTGCTGAACGCCAGCAAGCCGACCTACGTCGTCGGGGCCAAGAACTTCTCCGAGCAGTATATCCTCGCCGACCTGATCGGGGCCCGCCTGACCGCCGGCGGGTCGCAGGTCGCCCGCCGCGACGGCCTCGGATCCGCCGTCGCCTTCCGGGCCCTCGAGGCCGGCGAGATCGACGTCTATGTCGACTACAGCGGCACCCTGTGGACCAACGTCATGGGCCGCAAGGACACCCCGCCCCGCGCCGAGCTGATGGCCCAGCTCACCGCCTGGATGGCGAACGAGAAGAAGGTCACCGTCCTCGGCTCGCTGGGCTTCGAGAATGCCTACGCCCTGGCCATGGACCGCAAGCTGGCGGCCTCTCTGGGCATCGAGACCATCGCCGACCTCACCACCCAGGCCCCGGCCCTGACCCTTGGCTCCGACCTCGAGTTCCTGTCGCGACCCGAATGGGCCTCGATCGAGGGCGCCTACGGCCTGAACTTCGGCAAGGAAAAGTCCTTCAACCCGACCTTCATGTACCGGGCGCTGGCGAGCGGCGACGCCGACGTCATCTCGGCCTTCTCCAGCGACGGCCGCATCGCCGCCCAGGACCTGGTGGTGCTGTCCGACCCCAGGGGCGCGGTGCCGTCGTACGATGCCGTGGTGCTCATCTCGCCGAGGCGCGCCAGGGACAAACGTCTGATCGAGACCCTGCAGCCCATGATCGGCGCCATCCCCGTCGAAGCGATGCGCAAGGCCAACTACGCCGTCGACCGCGACAAGGCCAAGCAGTCGCCCGTCCAGGCGGCGGCTGAACTGGCGGCGGCGACGAAGCTCAAGTGAGTCCTTCTCCCGCTTGCCGGGAGAAGGTGGCCCCGTAGGGGTCGGATGAGGGCAGCACCAGCCCTCGAAGGTTGGACCAAACAACAAAAAAGGGCAGCCCGGCCGACGCCGGTGCTGCCCTCATCCGTCAGCTTCGCTGACACCTTCTCCCGACGAGCGGGAGAAGGAACGCTGTCGCGACTACTCGTCCCGGACGCGGCGCTTGCGGAAGCTGGGGTTCAGCACCTTCTTGCGAAGGCGGATGTTCTTCGGGGTCACCTCGACCAGCTCGTCTTCCTCGATGTAGGCGATGGCCTGTTCGAGGGTCATGCGGCGCGGCGGGGTCAGGCGGATCGACTCGTCCTTGCCGCTGGCCCGGACGTTGGTCAGCTGCTTGGCCTTCATCGGGTTGACGTCCAGGTCGTCCATCCGCGCGTTCTCGCCGATGATCATGCCCTGGTAGGTCTTCTCGTTGCCGCCGACGAACATGAAGCCCCGCTCTTCCAGGTTCCACAGGGCGTAGGCCTGCGTCTCGCCGTCGGAGTTGGAGATCAGCACGCCCTTGCGGCCGCCCTCGATGGCGCCCTTGTAGGGCTCGTAGTGGCTGAACACGCGGTTCAGAACGCCGGTGCCGCGGGTGTCGGTCAGGAACTCGCCCTGGTAGCCGATCAGCGAGCGCGACGGGCTCTTCAGGGTCAGGCGGGTCTTGCCGGCGCCGGAGGGGCCCATGTCTTTAAGCTCGGCTTTGCGGGCCGACAGCTTTTCGATGACGATGCCGCTGAACTCGTCGTCGACGTCGATCATGACGTCCTCGATCGGCTCCATGCGCTCACCGGTTTCCGGATCGGTCTGGAAGACCACGCGCGGACGGCTGATCGACAGTTCGAAACCTTCGCGGCGCATGGATTCAATCAGCACGCCCAGCTGCAGTTCGCCGCGGCCGGCGACCTCGAAGGCGTCCTTCTCGGAGGTTTCGGTGACGCGGATGGCGACGTTCTGCTCCAGCTCCTTCATCAGGCGGTCGCGGATGACCCGGCTCTGCACCTTGTCGCCTTCGCGGCCGGCCAGCGGGCTGTCGTTGACCGAGACGGTCATGGAGATGGTCGGCGGATCGATCGGCTGCGCGGGCAGGGCGTCGGTGACCTCGATGGCGCACAGGGTGTCGGCGACGGTGGCCTTGCTGAGGCCCGCAATGGCGACGATGTCGCCGGCTTCGGCGTCATCGACCGGCTGGCGCTTCAGGCCGCGGAAGGCCAGCACCTTGGTGATGCGGCCGCGCTCGATTTCCTTGCCGTCGCGCGACAGGGCGTGAATGGCCATGCCGGGAACGGCCTTGCCGCTCTCGATGCGGCCGGTCAGCAGGCGGCCGAGGAAGGGGTCGCTTTCGATCAGCACCGACAGGATCTGGAAGGGCTCGTCCTTGCGGACGATGGCCTTGGGCTCGGGCACGTGGCGGACGATCAGGTCGAACAGCGGGCCCAGGTTGTCGTTGGGCTGGTTCAGATCCATCGTCGCCCAGCCGTTCTTGCCCGACGCATAGATGTGGGGGAAGTCGAGTTGTTCGTCCGTGGCGCCGATGGCGGCGAACAGGTCGAAGGCGTCGTTGAGGACGCGGTCGGGATCGGCGTGCGGCCGGTCGACCTTGTTGAGGCAGAGGATCGGGCGCAGGCCCATCTTCAGGGCCTTGCCGAGCACGAACTTGGTCTGGGGCATGACGCCCTCTTCGGCGTCAACGAGGAGGACGCAGCCGTCCACCATGCCGAGGATCCGCTCGACCTCGCCGCCGAAGTCGGCGTGTCCGGGGGTGTCGATGATGTTGATGCGGGTCTCGCCCGCCTCACCGTGCCACAGCACGCTGGTGCACTTGGCCAGGATGGTGATCCCGCGCTCGCGCTCCTGGTCGTTGGAGTCCATGGCGCGCTCGGTCTGCGCCTCGTTGGCTCGGAAGACGCCGGACTGGGCCAGCAGCTGGTCGACGAGAGTCGTCTTGCCATGGTCGACGTGGGCGATAATGGCGATGTTGCGCAGGGACATAGGTCAACTTTATCGGGGAGGGGCGTTAGGGCCGCGAAGGCGCGCGCTTGTACGCGAGTGCGGCGCACAAAGCCACCCCGGGCGGACCGGACGACGAATGAACCCTGTATGCCCAGCCTGAGGCGGGTTCAAACGCTTGTTTTTATTCACGGATCAGTGAATTGAAGCAGCCGCCGCCTGATTATTGTGCGCCGCAATATGACGGTTTGAGCACGATATCACCTTATGTTACGGGCGTTTTCTGGGGCGTGATGCAGAAAAACTTCGATGCATAGGGCTTTTTGCCCTTGAGGTTTTGTGCGCCGCAACCTACTTTGAACTCGTGAGGCGGCCATGTCGCCTCTGCCCTTCCTGGGCGTTTCCTCCCTAATGAACTGGCCGGGCCCTCGGGCTCGGCCGTTTTTTTTGGCCGGGACCCTAGATATCCCGCCAGCCGGCGGCCAGCGCCGCCGTCAGCCGCGCTACATCCGCCTTCAATGCCACCAGGCCTTCCGTCGGTTCCTGCGTCGTCTCATTCAGATACAGCGCCCGGTCGATCTCGATCTGCAGGGCGTGAATGCGGCGGGCCGGGCGGCCATAGAATTCGGTGGTGTAGCCGCCGGCGTAGGGCGCGTTTCGGACCACACGCCTGCCCATCCCCTCCAGTTCCCTTTCCACCAGCCGCGTCAGGCCTGGCGCGCAGGCCGCCCCGAACCGGTCGCCCAGCACCATGTCGCATCCCTTGCCGTGCCTGGGGGTGACGACAGTGTTCGCCGCTGCCGACGGCATCGAATGCCAATCGATCAGGATGGCCATGCCGTGCGCGGCATGGGCCTCGTCGATCAGGCGGGACAGGGCTTCGTGATAAGGCCGGTGCGCCAGGCGGATCCGCTCCTCGGCCTCGGCGAAGCGCAGCTTTCGGCCGTAGATCTTCTGCCCCTCGCCGGCCAGCCTGGCGATCGCTCCCAGCCCGGCCGCCACCCGCGCCGTGCGGCCCTGGACGTGCGGCGGCAGGTCGTCCTCGAACATCGAGGGATCAAGCTCCCAGGGATCACGGTTCAGGTCGATATAGGCCCGCCCGTAGCCGGCGGTCAGCACCGTGACCCCGGCCGCCGGCGCCGCGGCGATCAGTTCGTCGACGAAGGCGTCCTCGGATCGGCGCATCAGCGCCTCGCCGACCGCTACCGCCTCCAGCATCTCCGGTGGATAGTGCCGTCCCGAGTGGGGCGAGGCGAAGATCAGCGGCGTCACCGGCGCGCCTGCCGCCGGCCGCGCGACACGGTAGGCCATCCCGCCGTCCGCGTCCGCATACGCCGCCGGCGCGTCGGTCCGGAGCGGATCGGTCAGCGTCATGGCGGCAATTTCGTCCGCCCCCGGCGCCGGGTCAAAGGCTTTCGTGACGTCGCATGGTCATTCCGTTTCCGCTGGCCCGGCATGCGAGGTTCACGCCGCCTTTACGGATTTGGCCGTAAGGTTAAGCGACCAAAGTTATCGCCAAGGGTCTCAAGAGAACTCCCATGCCCCGCATCCTGCTGGCCGAAGACGACGATTCCCTGCGCAACTTCCTGTCGCGGGCCCTTGAGCGCGCCGGCTACGACGTGCGCGCCTGCGCCGACGGCGAAGAGGCGGCCGGCTGCCTTGATGAGGATTGGGATCTGCTGCTGACCGATATCGTCATGCCCGGCATGGACGGCATCGAGGTGGCTCGCCACGCGGCCGCCCGTCATCCGGGCCTGCGCATCATGTTCATCACCGGCTTCGCCGCCGTCGCCCTGTCGGCCGGCGATCGCGCGCCCGCCGGCTCAAAGGTTCTGTCCAAGCCGATCCACCTTCGCGAGATCGTCACCGAGGTTGATCGGATGATGGCGGCGGCGTGATCGACATTTGACGATCTGGCCTGTTGCGCGGCCGGAAAAGCCTCGCTATAGACCCCGCCTTCCTGCCGGTACGGACGTGTAGCTCAGCGGGAGAGCACCTCGTTGACATCGAGGGGGTCACAGGTTCAATCCCTGTCACGTCCACCATCCTTCCAAACGCATTTGCGAGATGGCTGCCGGCCTGCCGGCGGCGGCCGATGGTTTTCCGCCGTTTTCCGCTTGCCGCCGATGAATGCCCGCCAGGCGTGTGACTCGCTCCATTCGCCCAACTTGGGTCGGCGACGAGAACCCAGAACGGGCGCAATCCCCCCGAGTTTCCCGCGGCACGGGAACAAGTTCCCCATATCTTTGATTTTCTGCACAAATCGGGTCTAAAAAAATGCGGCCACTAGCCGCCGCCGCTTGCACAGCTGGCCGCATAGGTGGAAAAACCGATTGCAGGGTTGTGTGCTTGACCTTGGCGCGTTCGACGATACCTCTCGCCAGCGAGGGGCAAGACCAACGACCGGAGAATACGATTTGCCCCGTCCTCAGCACGCCGCGCCCGACCCGATCGACGTCGCCGTTGGCGCCCGCATGCGCATGCGCCGCAAGACTCTTGGCCTGACCCAGACCGCGCTGGCCGAAGCCCTCGGCATCACCTTCCAGCAGGTTCAGAAGTATGAGCGGGGCGCCAATCGTGTCTCCGCCTCGATGCTGGTCCGCGCCGCCAAGCGCCTCGACTGTCCCGTGGCCTTCCTGGTCGGCGAGGAGCCCGGTGGCTTCCCCACCGACGAGACCCTGCTGACCATGCTGGCCTACCCCGGCGCCATCGACCTGCTGCACGCCTACACCTCGATCGAGGAGGCCAGCTCGCGCAACGCCGTGGTCACTGTCGCCCGCGCCCTGTCGGGCCAGGAATCCCGCCGGTCCGCCGAAGCGGCCTGACCCCAGGCCCGTCGGACACCATCGAGCGCCTCCGGCCTCACGGCCGGGGGCGTTTGACGTATCGGCGTCCTGCTCATCTTGTGCATGCATCCCAGACTGAAACGCTTTTTTTGCAACTGTTCCGGATACTGCTCTCCATAATCCTCGTTTGAAGGGGGGGGGCGTTGTTCAAGGTCATCTCGTGTCTCGCGACTGAGCACGATATCCGGCTCGTGCTTTTGGCGAGCCTTGTCTGTCTGTCGGCAAGCCTGACGGCCATGCGGCTGTACTCGCGGATGAGCGGCGCCAGGGGTCTGGTGCGCGGCGCCTGGCTTTTGCTGACCGCCCTGGTCGCCGGCTCCGGCGTCTGGGCCACCCACTTCCTTGGCATGCTGGCCTATCAGCCCGGCATGGAGACCGGCTTTTCCTCCACCTGGACCATCGGCTCGCTGATGGTTGCCGTCGCCTTCATGGCGGCCGGTTTCTACGCCTCCCTGCTTGTGGGTGAGGAGCGGTCGAGCAAGGCTGCCGGTGGCATCCTCGTCGGCCTTGGCGTCGCCGCCATGCACTACTCGGGGATGAGCGCCTTCATCACCCAGGGCCATCTGACCTGGGAGCCGGCCTACATCGCCGCCTCCGTCGTACTGGGCGTGGTCGGCTCCACCGCCGCCCTGATTATTGTCCACGGGGCCCGCAGCCTCTGGCGCCAGATGGCCGCCGGCGCGGCCCTGACCCTGGGCGTCTGCGCCCTGCACTACACAGGCATGGCCGGCATCACCATAACCCCGGACAGCAGCATCGCGGTGCCCACCTCGATCATGGGTGTCGGCATGATGACATTCGCGGTGGCCTCGATCACCGGGTTGATCGTTCTCGGCGGTCTCGGCGCCCTGCTGATCGAGAGCGGCGCCAACCGCTCGGCCCTGGAGCGGATCCGCACCCTGGCCAATGCCGCCTACGAGGGCATCGTCGTCATCCAGAACGGCCGCATCAACGACGCCAACAGCGCCTTCTGCGACCTGGCCGGCGCACCGCTGGAAGACCTTGTCGGCAAGCCGCTGGTCGGGGGCATGCTGACCTTCGACGATCCGCTGCAGTCCGCCGAGCTGCGCCGCGAGGCGCATCTGCAACCGATCGGTGAGGGCAAGTCGGTGCCGGTCGAGGTGTTGTCGCGCCAGATGGACGACGGCGCCCGCATCGAGACCTCCGGCCTGGAAGTGCTGGCCATCCGCGACCTGCGCGAACGCCGCGGCGCCGAGGAAAGAATCCGCTACCTCGCCGAGCACGACGGCCTCACCGGCCTGCCCAACCGCAACGCCTTGCAGGTCAAGCTTCGCGCCGCCCTCGAACGCGTCGAGGCCTCCGGCGAGGCCCTGGCCGTCATCTGCGTCGACCTCGACCACTTCAAGGAAGCCAACGACCTGCACGGCCATCTGGCCGGCGATCAGGTGCTGATCGAGACGGCCCGCCGCCTGACCGCCAACCTGCAGTCGCCCAGCTTCGCCGCCCGTCTCGGCGGGGACGAATTCGTGGTTGTCCAGATCACCGACCAGGACCAGCCGGCCGCCGCCGCCGAACTGGCCGGCGGCCTGCTCGAGGCGCTCAAGGTCTCGTCGACCTGGGAGGGCCAGGAGCAGGCCATGGGCGCCAGCCTTGGCGTCTCCCTCTTCCCCGACGACGGCCGCACGGCCGAGGCCCTGCTGACCAACGCCGACATGGCCCTTTACCGCGCCAAGGAAAGCGGTCGCGGCGCCTATCGCTTCTTCAAGCGCGAGATGGACGAGACCATCCGCGAGCGCCGCAACCTCGCCCGCGAACTGCGCCAGGCCATCATCGACGAGGAACTGATCGTCCACTACCAGCCGCTCGCCCGCGCCTCCGACGGCGAGGTCTGCGGCTTCGAGGCCCTGGTCCGCTGGAAGCATCCGGTGCGCGGCATGGTGCCGCCGCTCGACTTCATCCCGATCGCCGAGGAATGCGGCCTGATCGGCCCGCTCGGCGAATGGGTGCTGCGTCGCGCCTGCGCCGACGCGGCCAGTTGGGACAAGCCGCTGCGCATCGCCGTCAACCTCTCGCCGCTGCAGCTCAACAACCCGGCCCTGCCGACCCTGGTCCACGAGGTGCTGATCTCCACCGGCCTGTCGCCCGCCCGGCTGGAGCTGGAGATCACTGAAAGCGCCCTGTTCAAGGACTACCAGCGGGCGCTGGACAACCTGCGCCGCCTGAAGGCGCTGGGCGTCCGCATCGCCATGGACGACTTCGGCACCGGCTTCTCGTCGCTCTCGACCCTGCAGTCCTTCCCCTTCGACAAGATCAAGGTCGACAAGAGTTTCGTCGAGAACATCCACCGCGACGAGCGCGCCACGGTCATCGTCCGGGCGGTGCTGGGCTTGGGACGCAGCCTCAACATACCGGTCGTCGCCGAAGGGGTGGAGACCGAGGAACAGCGCGAGTTCCTGCGCGGCGAGGACTGCGCCGAACTGCAGGGCTACGCGATCGGCCGCCCGGCCCCGGCCGAGACCCTCGGCGCCTGGACCAACAGCAGCCCGCCGCCGGCCAAGGACAAGCCGGTGCTGCGGCGCAGGCGGGCGGCCTAGGCGCCGCCGGGATTCACCGATCTAGTGGCGGGTATCCTTGAGGAGCGCCCGCCATGACCAGACCGCCCAACATCATCGTCATCCTCGCCGATGACCTCGGCTACGGCGACCTCGGCTGCGACGGCGGGACCATTATCCGCACGCCCAACCTCGATCGCATGGCGGCGGAAGGGACGCGGTTGTCGGATTTCTACGCCTCCGCCAACGTCTGCACGCCGTCCAGAGCCGGCCTGCTCACCGGCCGCTACGCCATCCGCCTCGGCCTCGCCGAGCAGGTGATCCAGGCCTCCGAGACGCGCGGCCTGCCGACCACCGAACTGACCATCCCCAAGGTGCTGAAGGCGACCCACGCCACCGCCCTGATCGGCAAATGGCACCTCGGCCACACCGGCGACCACTGGCCGCCGACCGTGCACGGATTCGATACCTTCAAGGGTCTGCCCTACAGCCACGACATGCACCCGCTGGCCCACTACGAGAAGGTCGGCGACGGCCCCCTGACCGAGCGCCCGGCCGACTTCGCCAGGCTGACTGAAACCTTTTTCCACGACGCCCTGGCCTTCGCCGAGGAGAACCGCGATCGCCCCTTCTTCGTCCTTCTGGCCCTGACCGCGCCGCATGTGCCGCTGGTCCGCAATGACGACACGCCCTGGGATTCGCCGGCCGGCGCCTATGGCGATGTCGTCGAGGAGATCGACCGCAACGTCGGGACCCTGCTCGACCGCCTGAAGGCCCTTGGCCTCGACGAAGACACCCTGGTCGTCTTCACCTCCGATAACGGCCCTTGGTTCGAGGGTTCGTCCGGGGCGTTCCGCGACCGCAAGGGCGGGGCCGGCTGGGATGGCGGCTACCGTGTGCCCTGCATCCTGCGCCAGCCCGGAGCCATCCCCGCCGGCCAGACCCGCAATGCCATTTCCAGCAACCTCGACTTCCTGCCGACCTTCGCGGCCCTGACCGGGACGGCGCTGCCTGCCGATCTCGACCTCGACGGCAGGGATCTGAGTCCGGTGATCTTCGAGGGCGCCGACTCGCCGCATGAGCAGATCGTGCTGTTCGACAATGCCAAGGTCGCCGCCGTCCGGACGCAGCACTGGAAGTATGTCGTGCGCTCCTACTTCCGCACCTTCGACATTCCGCTCGGCCGGTTCGCCTACCCGCTGTTGTTCGACATCGGCCGCGACCCGGGCGAGAACTACAGCGTCGCCTCCCTGCACCCGGCCGTCGCCGCCGAGCTGAAGGCCCGTATCGAGACCGCCCAGGCCTTCTACGAGCCGATGACCAGGGCCTTCCCGCCCTACGTCCGCCCGCAGGCGGCCGACTGGCACCCCGACTGACCCCCCTTTGCGTCCTGCCCGCGCCCGGTCATAGTTGGCCAAACCCCTACAGGAGCCCGCCTTGCTGTCTCTGCTGATTGCTCTCGCTTTCGCCGCCCCCGCCTCGCCGGCCGAGGCCCGCGGCCTTTGGAAAACCCCGTCCGGCGGACACATCCGCCTGGCCGCATGCGGCGCCGACATCTGCGGTTCGGTCGTCACCTCGCCCCACCTGCGCGAGAACCCCGAGCAGAACGACGCCCTCAACGCCAACCCGTCCCTGCGCAGCCGCAAGGTCAAGGGGCTGCGCACCCTGCAGGTCAGCCCCACCGGGGCCGGCGAATGGAACAAGGGCTGGGTCTACAATCCCGAGGACGGCAAGACCTACAAGGCCGAGCTGAAGCTGCTCGGTGGCGGCAAGCTGAAGATGACCGGCTGCATCGCCAAGCCGCTCTGCCAGAGCCAGACCTGGACCCGCATCGGGGACTGAGCCTGTCAGGCGGAAGTGTCAGCGGTTCCGCCGCCCGGACGGGCTGTCCGGCAGAGAGGCTAGCGCTTCAGTCCGCCCAGCAGCCCCCGCAGCAGCGCCCGCGTCAGCTGCGGCACCACCGTGCGAACGACGGACTTGGCGATGGTCTCGCCCATGCCCTGGCGGGTCGAGCGGGCAGGGGCGCGGGTCCTCGGCGCCGGGCGGTTCATCTCCCGCTCGCGGCGGGCCTGCTCCCTGGCCCATTCCTTGTCCTGCGCCTCGCGCTGCTTGGCGATCTGCGCCTCGGCGGCGTCGAGTTCCGCCTTGCGGGCCCCCTCGGCGGTCTTCTGGTTGATCCGTTCGAAGGCCGATTCGCGGTCCTGGGCCGTGTCGTAGATGCCCTTAACCGGGCTGCGCGACTGCACCGCCGCCCGCTCTTCCGGCGTCGCCGGACCCAGGCGCGAGGCGGGCGGACGAATCAGCGCCTTGCCGGTGATCGTCGGCGCCCCCTTCTCGTCGAGCACGCTGACCAGGGCCTCGCCGACCCCCAGGCCCTGAATGGCTTCGGCGGTGTCGAAGGCCGGGTTGGGCCGGAAGCTGGCCGCCGCCGCCCGCAGGCCCTTTTGTTCGGCAGGCGTATAGGCCCGCAGCGCATGCTGGATGCGGTTGCCCAGCTGGGCCAGCACGGTTTCGGGAATATCGGCCGGGTTCTGGGTGACGAAATAGATTCCGACGCCCTTGGAGCGGATCAGCCGCACCACCTGCTCGACCTTTTCCATCAGGGCCCTGGGCGCATCGCGGAACAGCAGGTGCGCCTCGTCGAAGAAGAAGACCAGGCGCGGCTTCTCCGGATCACCGACCTCGGGCAGCTCCTCGAACAGCTCCGACAACAGCCACAGCAGGAAGGTCGCATACAGCCGCGGGCTCTGGATCAGCTTGTCGGCGGCCAGGATCGACACCACGCCCCGGCCCGAGCCGTCGACCCGCATCAGGTCGGCCAGATTGAGCGCCGGCTCGCCGAACAGGTTCTCGGCCCCGGCCGTCTCCAGCTGCAGCAGTCCCCGCTGGATGGTCCCGACCGTCGCCGCCGAGACGTTGCCGTACTTGACGTCGAATTCCTTCTCGTTGTCGGCGACATACTTCAGCGCCGCCTGCAGGTCCTTGAGGTCGAGCAGCAGCAGGCCCTCGTCGTCGGCCATCTTGAAGACGATGTTGAGCACCCCCTCCTGAACATCGTTGAGCTCCAGCAGCCGCGCCAGCAGCACCGGCCCCATCTCCGAGATGGTGGTGCGGACCGGGTGGCCCTTGTCGCCATAGAGGTCCCAGAACACGGTCGGCGGCGCGTCAGGGCGCAGTTCCAGGTTCATGCCGGCCGCCCGGGCCAGCATCTTCTCGTTCGGCGTCCCCGGCATGCAGATGCCCGACAGGTCGCCTTTCACGTCGGCGGCGAAGACTGGCACGCCGTTGTCGGAAAAGCCCTGGGCCAGGATCTGCAGGGTCACCGTCTTGCCGGTCCCGGTCGCCCCGGCCACCAGGCCGTGGCGGTTGGCCCGGTCCAGTCGCAGCAGCTGCGGCGTCTCCGCCATGCCGACGAACAGCGCGCCTTCGGGAACGTCGACCATGCGGGACTCCTTTTTCAGATGAGCCAAGGCTTAGCGCGGTGGTGCGGCGGCGTCACCGAAGTTCATTGACGCCGCCGCCGACCGCCCCGACTCTTCAAGGCCAGCAACCACAGGATCCTCGATGTCCGCCGCCAAGCCCCTTTTCGACGGTGTCGCCCGCAACGCCATCGTCATCATGGCGGTCATCGCCTCGGGCGCCGCCCTCTGGCTGCTGCGGGGCGTGCTGACCCAGCTGGCCCTGGCCGTCTTCCTGGCGGTGATCATCGACGGCTTCTCGCGGGTTCTGGAGCAGCGGTTGCCGAAGTTTCCCAAGGCCGCCGCCCTGCCCACCGCCATCGGCCTGACCATCCTGGTGCTGATCGGCGTGGTCTGGCTGATCGCCGTCCAGGGCATGGGCTTCGCCGACCAGTTGACCGGCTACGGTCCCCGGCTTGAAGGTCTGCTGGCCAGCACCGCGCAGACGCTCGGCATCCAGAACGTGCCCAGCCTCGACGAGCTGATCCGCCGCGCCAACCCCGGCCAGTACGCCGACGACATCGCCAGACAGACCCAGAGCATCCTGTCCGACACCTTCTTCGTCCTCATCTACCTGGCCTTCATCATCGCCTCGCGCCGCGGTTTCCGGCGCAAGATCGTCGCCATGTTCCCCCACAGCGTCGAGCGCGAGGAGGCGGTGATCATCTTCCAGCGCATCCGCAACGGCGTCGAACAATACCTGTGGGTGCAGACGATCACCGGCCTGATGATCGCCGCCGGCTCCTTTGTCTGCATGTTTGCGGTCGGCCTTGATAACGCGCTGTTCTGGGCCTTCCTGATCTTCCTGGCCTCCTACATCCCGATCATCGGCGGGGTCATCGGCGTGGCCCTGCCGCCGCTGTTCGCCCTGATGCAGTTTCCGACCATCTGGCCGGCGGTCATCATCGCCGTGGTGTTGCAGAGCGTGCAGTTCATCGTCGGCAACCTCATCCAGCCCAAGATGCAGGGCGACAGCCTGAACATCGACCCGGTGGTCGTGCTGCTGTCCCTGGCCTTCTGGGGGCTCATCTGGGGCATGCCCGGCATGTTCCTCTCCACGCCCCTGACGGTCATGGCGATGATCATCCTGGCCCAGTTCAAGGGCAGCCACTGGATCGCTGTGCTGCTGTCGTCCAACGGCAACCCGGCCGGCGCCCACGGCCGCCACAGCCCGCTGGAAAACCCGCCCGGCAGCCACTTTGAGCACGAGCCGCGGGTGAAGAAGGTTTCACCTCGACAAAAGACCCCGGCCCCTTGAACACGTTCAGCGAGTACTTATCTGTCATTCTGTCCGGGGCTTCCCTCCCCCCCCCTGTAACCCCGGACTTCTGAGGCGCCCTCTCTCCCCCGAAGGGCCCTCGATATGTCTCGCCTTCCCCCGCGAGACCAGCGCCGCCGGACCCCCCTCCGGCGGCGCCTTCGTATCTGCTTTCCAGTTCGCGCTCTCGTCCGAACGGTTCTAAACTCCCGTTCGACAAATCACGCGATCGAAGGTGGTTTTTGAGCGAAAATCGCAGCCGAACAGGCTAAGCGACCGCCCAGACACCCTCAAACGACAAAATTCTCGGGGAAAACGGGATGAGCAGCGCGAAAACCGACCTCGCCGGCAAGGTTGATCACACTCCTCTGGCGCAGGCGTTCGCAAAGCACCTGAAGTCCATGGCCTTGCCTGACGCCGAAGCCCGCTTCCTGGCCCAGGTCGCCGGCGACCTGCAGGCCGAGGAACTTCCCACCGTTTCCGATGACGGCCTGGGCGCCATGTTCGCCGACTTCTGGCGGTTCGCCGAAGCCGCCGACGGCCAGGACCCCGCCATCCGCCTGCGCCGCTGGGTCGATCCGGACGGCAACGACCTGGGCCGCGACCTCCTCGAGATCGTCCAGGACGACCGGCCCTTCCTGGTCGACAGCATCATGGGCGTGGTCGCCGAGTCCGGACTGCCGGTGCGGGCCATGTTCCACCCCATCGCCCGGATCGGCGGCCCCGGGGAGGGCAGCGGGGCCCGCTCCCTGATCCAGGTGCAGCTCGACCCGGTCGGCGAAGACCGCGAGGCCGGCCTCATCGAGGCGGTCATGGCCACCCTCGCCGACGTCCGTTCCGCCGTCGGCGACTTCAAACCGATGAAGGCCGTCATCCGCCGTGCCATCGAGGAGCTGGAAGGCGCCACGCTGGGCGCCGCCGACGCCGACGAGCACGCCGAGCAACTGGCCTTTCTGCAATGGCTTGAGAACGACCACTTCGTTTTCCTTGGCGCCCGCACCTACGAATATCCGCGCACCGCCGACGGCGGCTATGCGGCCGAGGAGCCGCTCTTCCAGCCCGAAGGCAGCCTCGGCGTCCTGCGCGACCAGTCCCGCGCCGTCCTCCGCCGCGCCTCCGAGCCGGCCATCCTCTCGCAACAGGTGCGTCGCCACCTCGAGACCGGCCCGGCCCTGACCGTCGCCAAGTCCAACCTGCGCTCGAACGTCCACCGCCGCGCCTACATGGACTACGTCGGGGTCAAGCGTTACGGCGCCGACGGCCTGCCGTCCGGCGAGGTCCGCTTCGTCGGCCTGTTCACCGCCGAGGCCTACGAGACCCCGGCCAGCGAAGTGCCGTTGATCCGCCGCAAGATCCGCCTGGCCCTCGACCACGCCAGCGTCGTGCCCGGCAGCCACAACGACAAGCGCCTGCGCCACATCATCGAGACCTACCCGCGCGACGAACTGTTCCAGCTTCCGGAAACGGAGCTGCTTGAACAGGCGATGGGCATCCTGCACCTGATCGACCGGCCGCGCCTCAAGCTGTTCGCCCGCCTGGACCCCTTCGACCGCTTCATCTCGGTCCTGCTCTACGTGCCCCGCGACCGCTACGATTCGGGCGTGCGCGAGCGGGCCGGAAAGCTGATCGCCGCCGCCTATGGCGGCCGCGTCTCCGCCTACTACCCCAGCTTCTCCGACGCCCCCCTGGCCCGCGTCCATTACATCATCGGCGTCACCCCCGGCGGCCACGCCGAGCCCGATCTCGCCGATCTGGAAGCCGAAATCGCCGAAACCGCCCGCACCTGGGGCGACCGCTTCGACGCCGCCATCCGCGCCTCCGGCCTGCCGACCACCCCGGCCCTGGCCCGCTGGGCGAACGCCTTCAGCGGCGGCTACCGCGACTTCTATGGCGCCGATGAAGCCCTCGCCGACCTGCATGAAGTCGACGCCATGGGCGCCCCGGGCGAGCCGGGCGGGGATTTCCGCGTCCGCGCCTTCCGCAAGGTCGGCGACAGCGCCCTGCGCTTCCGCTTCAAGCTCTATCATCGCGGCGGCCACGTGCCGCTGGCCGACGTGACGCCGATTCTCGAGCACATGGGCCTGCGCGCCCTCATCGAGGACGCCTTCGAACTGTCGCCGCAAGGCCAGAGCGGTCCCGAGCCCGTCTGGGTCCATGAGTTCCTGGTCGAGGACCGGGCCGGCGAGCACCTGGTCTTCGCCGACGTCCGAGACGCCTTCGAGGCCCTGTTCACCGCCGTCTGGATCGGACAGACCGAGAGCGACGGCTTCAACCGCCTGGTGCTGGACCTCGGCGTCTCCTGGCGCGAGGCCGCCCTGGTCCGCAGCCTTGCCAAGTACCGCCTGCAGTCGGGCCTCGACCCCAGCCAGTCGGTGCAGGAACAGGCGCTCAGCGAAAACCCCGGCATCGCCCGGCTGATCCTCGACATGTTCCGGATCAAGTTCGACCCGGCGGTCAAGGCCGACGTCCCGGCCCGGCAGGTCCAGGCCGAAAAGGTCATGGAAGAGATCGTCGCCGCCCTTCAGGCTGTCGAGAGCCTCGATGCCGACCGCGTGCTGCGCCGCCTGGCCCTGCTGGTCGTGGCCTGCAAGCGCACCAACTTCTACCTGCAGGACGAGCACGGCCAGCCGAAGCCCTACATCAGCTTCAAGGTCGCCAGCCGCGAGCTCGACGATCTGCCGGCCCCCAAGCCCTACCGCGAGATCTTCGTCTGGAGCCCGATGGTAGAGGGCGTCCACCTCCGCTTCGGCCCGGTCGCCCGGGGCGGCCTGCGCTGGTCCGACCGCCGCGACGACTTCCGCACCGAGGTGCTGGGACTCGTCAAGGCGCAACAGGTCAAGAACGCCGTCATCGTGCCCGTCGGCTCCAAGGGCGGCTTCTTCCCCAAACAGCTTCCCCGTGGCGGCACGCCGGACCAGATCCGGGCCGGCGGCATCGCCGCCTACACCGTCTTCCTGTCGGGCCTGCTCGACATCACCGACAACATCGATGCGAACAACGAGGTTGTCCGCCCGGCCGGCGTCATCGCCCATGAGGGCGACGACCCCTACCTCGTCGTCGCCGCCGACAAGGGCACCGCCACCTTCAGCGACATCGCCAACGGCATCGCCATCTCCTACGGCTTCTGGCTGGGCGACGCCTTCGCCTCCGGCGGTTCGGTCGGCTACGATCACAAGGTCATGGGCATCACCGCGCGCGGCGCCTGGGAAGCGGTCAAGCGCCACTTCCGCGAGGCCGGCAAGGACATCCAGAAGGAGCCCTTCACCGTCGTCGGCGTCGGCGACATGTCTGGCGACGTGTTCGGCAACGGCATGCTGCTCAGCAAGCAGATCCGCCTGCTGGCCGCCTTCGACCACCGCCACATCTTCCTCGATCCCGATCCGGACCCGGCGACGAGCTGGGAAGAACGCGACCGCATGTTCAAGCTGCCGCGCTCGTCCTGGGACGACTACGACAAGAGCAAGATCAGCAAGGGCGGCGGCGTCTTCGCCCGCTCCCTGAAGACCATCCCGATCACCCCTGAGGTCAAGGCCGCCTTCGACCTGAAGAGCGATGCGGTCAGCCCCAATGAGCTGATGACCGCCATCCTCAAGGCGCGGGCAGAGCTCCTCTACCTCGGCGGCATCGGCACCTATGTGAAGGCCAGACGCGAGAGCCACGCCGACGCCGGCGACAAGGCCAGCGACGCCATCCGCGTCGACGCCCCCGACCTGCGGGTCAAGGTGGTCGGCGAGGGCGCCAACCTTGGTCTGACCCAGGCCGGCCGCATTGAATTCGCTCGCAACGGTGGCCGTATCAACACCGACGCCATCGACAACTCCGCCGGGGTCGACAGCTCCGACCATGAGGTCAACATCAAGATCCTCACCGGCATCATCGAGCGCTCGGGCAAGCTCGACCGCCCGGCCCGCGACGCCCTGCTGGCCTCGATGACCGACGACGTCGCCCACCACGTCCTGGCCCACAACTACGACCAGACCCTGGCCCTCTCCCTGCTGCAGCAGGACGCCCCGGGCGAGATCGACAACCACGCCCGCTTCATCGCCGAGCTGGAGACCGAGGGCAAACTCGACCGCCGCGTTGAGGGCCTGCCCGACGCCATCGCCCTGCAGGACCTCGCCAAGGCCGCCCAGGGCCTCACCCGGCCTGAACTCGCCGTCCTGCTGGCCTACGGCAAGCTCGACCTATTCAGCGACATGATCGCCACCAAGGGGCCCGACGACCCGGCCTTCCGCGCCATCCTCCAGGCCTACTTCCCGGACGGTGTGCAGCAATACGCCGAGGAGATGGACCGCCATCGCCTGCGCCGCGAGATCATCGCCACGGTGATGAGCAACGAGATCGTCAACCGCTGCGGCCCCACCTTCGCCAGCCGGCTGAAGGCCGCGGCCGGGGCCGACGACGCCGCCCTGATGGTCGGCTTCGAGGCGGGTCGCCGCATCATCCGCTTCGACACCCTGTGGCAGGACGTCGAGACCCTCGACGGCAAGGCGTCCGCGCAAGGCCAGATGTCCCTGTTCCGGGCCCTCGGCCACGTGTTGCGCAGCCAGACCTACTGGATGGCCCGCCGCGCCAAGACCGGCGACAGCGTCCAGGCCCTGGTCGATCGCTACCAGCCCGCCATGATCGAACTGGCGGCCCTGACCCCGGCCATCCTCTCGCCCTTCGAACAGAAGGCCGTGGCCCGCCGCGCCAGGGCCTTCGCCACCGACGGCGCACCGGAAGCCCTGGCCATGGCCGTCGCGGCCCTGCAGCCCCTGACCACCGCCGCCGACCTGATCGACCTTGCCGCCGCCCAGAACTGGCCGGCCGTCGCCGCCGCCCGCGTCTACCACCAGGTCGGCGCCGCCTTCTTCTTCGACAAGCTGCGCGCCGCGGCCGGCGAGAAGCGCGGCGGGGACCACTACGAGCGCATGGCCGTGCGCCGCCTGATCGAAGACATGCTGGCCGAACAGACCGCCGTCACCCGCGCCGTCATGGCCTTCGCCACCAACCCCCAGGCCGGCGACACCAGCGAGCAGGCCGCCCAGACGGTCAAGTCCTGGGCCGCCATGCACCAGGGCCCCGGCCGCGCCGTCCGCCGCACGGTGGAAGAGATCGAGCACGCCGGGGGAGGGTGGACGTTTGCGAAGCTGACGATCGCCAACGCGGCCCTGCGCGAGCTGGCGGAAGAGGCAGCGAAGTAGGGCGGGGCCTTAGAGAGATTCCTTCTCCCGACAAGCGGGAGAAGGATCAAGGCTGGCCCGGAACCCCCCGAACCGCGCCGGTTTTTCCGCCGTCAGCGCCCCATCCTCATGTCCGCGCGAGAAACGCGCGAGACCCTTGGACAGATTGTGTTCGATGGCCGGGGTGAGGCGGCCCGGACGCCATGGGTCCATCACCGGAGTCTGAACTGGACCGACCTGGCTCGCGTTAACGGGCCGGCTGGATGGCTGAGCCGGCGGATGGCGTCGGCTTTCGGACAAGGCGGCCGACCCGCGCGATGAGCTGATCCTCCCTGAAAGGCTTGGCCAGAAAGTCTCGCGCGCCCAGGCCGATAGCGACCTTGACGTCTTCGGGCCTGTTCCGCGCGGTCAGGACCAGAGTCGGTGGATAGAAGGACCTGGCTGAACTCAGGTGTGAGAGCACCTCAAACCCGTCCATCACCGGCATGTTGATGTCCAGCACCATGCCGTCTGGTCGAAGATCCTGGATACGGCTCAGCCCCTCGCGCCCATCGCGGGCAAAGTAGGTCTGGAAGCCCGCGAAATCGAGTCGTGTTGCAATCAGCTTAAGCACCATGGGGTCATCTTCAACGATGAGGACGCGGGGACGCCGTTGATCAGAAGGCAGCGGCATGGTTCACCTCTGGGGTCTGCCACTGTGTCGCCCGGATGAGGGTCGCGATCATATCGGCGGCGGCGATGGGCTTTCCGATCAGGCCATCAAATCCGCCGGCGCCGCAGTTCACCGTCCCGGCGTCGTCAGCTGTAAAGGCGATAATCGGCGCGTCCTGATTGGGACCTGGCTCGTTTCGAATTCGATGAAGGGCGCCGTGGCCATCCAGAACCGGCATGTGAAGATCGATCAGAATGACATCGAACGGCGCTTCAGCCGCCATTGCGACGACTTCCGCCCCATCCACAGCCTCGGTCACCTCAGCGCCGAACTGCTGAAGGAGGGCGCGAGCCAGATCACGGTTCGCGGCGTTGTCGTCGGCGACCAGGACACGGACACCTGAAAGCGATGCTGATGCGGTCGGTTCCTCTTCAGTTTGAATCGGGGAGGCCGCGGGCGGTGCATCGATATGGAAATGGAAGGCCGACCCTTGCCCTGGCGTGCTGTCGACGTCGATCTCGCCCCCCATGGCCTCAGCAAGACCTTTGCAAATGGCCAGACCCAACCCTGTGCCGCCGTGTCGGCGCGTGGAAGAGGCGTCAACTTGCGAAAAGCGCTGAAACAGAAGCGCGCGTTGCGCTTCGTCCACGCCGGCCCCGGTGTCCTCGACTCGAACGCGGAGGATTTGCCGGTTCGCGTCGTACCCCAGCGTCAGCCGAACAGTCCCTGCTTCGGTGAACTTCACCGCGTTGCCGATGAGATTGAGCAAAATCTGGCGCAATCGATCTGGATCCACGCGCACATGACCCGGGATATCGGGGCTCGCCTCAAACTCCAGCCAGAGTGACTTGGCCTCGGCTTGAGGACCAAACATCGCCAGGGCGTCCTCGGCGACCGCGACGATGTCGACAGGCCTGGGGTCGATTGTCATCTGACTGGCCTCGAGCTTGGAGAAGTCGAGGATATCATTGACGATGGAGAGCAGGGCCGTGCTCGCGCCCTTCACCCGGCTGACCATCATGTGCGCCGGGTCAGGCAGGTCGGTGAGGCCCGCCAGAAGGTCTGTGAACCCGAGGATGGCCGTCAGCGGCGTGCGAATTTCGTGGCTCATATTGGCCAGGAAGTCGGTCTTCACCTGAGCGGCCTTCTGGGCCGCGTCACGGGTCGCCTCAAGGGTGCGGGCGATTTCGCGCTCGGCGGTCACGTCCCTCAGGACGTTGACGATCTCGATGACCTGGCCGTCCGCGCCCCTGATCAGGGTCGGATTGCCCTGAAACCAGGTCCAGCTCCCGTCCTTGTGGCGGATGCGGTGGTCACGGGTGCTTCCCGGAGGATCCGGAAGGCCTGCGAACCGTGCCGCGCGCAACACTGCAACATTGTCTCGATCATCAGGATGGACGAGTTCAACAGCAAAGCTCCCGACGAGGTCCTCCGGCTCATATCCGTAGAGGCGGCAACTCGGGGAAACCCAGGTGATGCCCTTGCCAGGCTCAACGCGGATGATCAGGTCGGCTGACTGTTCCATCACAAATTTCAGCCGCGCCTCGTTGGCGCGAAGGTTTTCGTCCGCGAGCTTGAGTTCGGTCACGTCGAGGAAAGTGCCCAGGATCGCCGTGACCGCACCGTCCGGGCCCTGACGAGGAGAACCGCGAGCAATGACATGCCGCTCCGAGCCATCCGGTCGGTAGATACGGGCCTCCAAAGCGTAGTCGCGGCCCTCGGTGACGGCGCGCTGGACGTGGTCGGCCAGCACCTTCGCATCGTCCGGGTGATAACGCTCAAGCACGCCCTGCAGCGCTGGCGGTTCAACGTCGGGCTCGTAGCCGTGAATGCGATAAACCTGATCTGACCAGGTTGTCCGATCGGCGGCTACGTCCCAGGACCAGGTCCCGACGCCGGCCATATCCTCGGCCAGTTTTAGCAGTCTGTTCTGCTGGTCGGCCACGACAGCGATGCGTTCGCGCTCGCGACTACAAAGCCGCATAAGCAGCGCCTGCATGACGCTGCTGGCAATGGCCTGCAGGCGCGATGCCTCAGCGTCCGTAAACGCCTCGCGGGCCACCGTGTCGATGACGCAAAGCGTCCCCAACCGATACCCGTCGGGCGTGATCAATGGGGCGCCGGCATAGAAGCGAATGTCGGGCGGCCCGGTGACAAGGGGGTTGTCGCGGAATCGCTCGTCACGGGCGGCGTCGAGCACGACGAACACCTGATCCGAGAGGATGGCGTACTGGCAGAATGAAATTTCCCGCGCGGTATGATCGACATCAAGGCCGACGCAGGCCTTGAACCACTGTCGTTTCTGGTCGACCAGGGAGATCAGCGCGATGGGCGTATTGAAGGTCTGTGCGGCAAGTTCGGTCAGGCTGTCGAACAGGGGCTCTGACGGAGAGTCGAGGACCTCCATCCGGTCCAGCGCAGCAAGCCGTTCATGCTCAAGTGGACACTGCACGCCGCGCTTCTCCTCCATTCCGTCCTCGCAAAAGGCCGCAAGAAGCCTAAAATACTTATAAGTAACCGGCCAAATGGGGATGAAATCGGCCGCCAGATCGCTCTGGGCCCGATCGCCGATGAACCGACAATGGTCGCACTTTCCCCCTTCAGGACGTCCGCCTGGCGGACCCTGAAGCGGCGGTCTAAACCCCGCCCAGGAACCCCCCGAACCGCGCCAGGTTCTCCGCCGTCAGCGCCTGGTCCCGCCGCATCGGCGTGACGTTCAGCAGCATTTCCTGCGGCTGGTCGAAGGCGTGCGTCCCCTTCACCATGACCGTCTCCACCGCGCATCCCGAGGCCCGCGCCCGCGCATAGGCCGCCTCATGCAGCTTGGGGGCCCCCAGGTGGTCGCGCTCGGCGATGACGCCCATGACCTTTGGCTGATAGCGCCAGTCACGCCTGGCCCCGCGCGAGCCGAAATTGACATAGGGATAGTTGAGGTAGACGCCCCGCACCCCGTCGAGCAGCCCCGGCCCGGCCCCACCGATGCGGGCTTCGGCCTCGCTCTCCAGGGCCATGGTCATCAGGTCCATGATCGCCCAGCCGCCGTGGCTCCAGCCGGCCAGCACCACGCAGCCGGGATCCACGTCTTCCCGCTGGCCCATGCCGTAGATCGTCGCCAGCACGTCGCCGGCCCGCTCGAAGCCCCAGAACCGCGTGCCGCTGCAGACGAAGGTCAGGCCATAGGTCCGGCTCCAGCCGCGCGGGGCGAAGCTGTCGACGATGACCGAGCGCCAGCCGGCCGCCGTCGCGGCGGCCGCATAGTCGTCCAGATGCGCCTGCACCCCGCCGCAGCCATGGAACAGCAGAGCGACCGGCCGCCGGTCGGTATCGGCCGGGCCGTGCACGGTCGCGTGCGGTTCGAGCCTGGCCCAGCGGGCTTCCAGAGTTTCCATCGGTCTCCCCACGTCGACGATAACCAGCCTACAGCCGACGGCGGATAAAACGCAAGTGATTATTCACTCACATTTTGAACTCGGGGTATGTCGCCCGGCGCTGAAGCGCGAACCCTGCCGCAGCCCTGTAGGCCGCTGAAGGCTCAGAACGACCTACAGACACAGGGCCCCGGGCTACAGGTCGACCTACGCGCAAGGCTACAAACCCAGCGCCCCGGCCTACGCCAAAGGCACGCAGAATCAGGGACTTGCTGTCCCAGTCCGCGCTTGAGGCCGATCACCCGGCTATAATGGTAGCCCGCTTCGATAGGCGGCTCAGTGCCTGAACACCCGCACACCGGTGAAGACCATGGCGATCCCTGCTGCATCAGCCGCCGCGATCACCTCGGCGTCCCGCATCGAGCCGCCCGGCTGGATCACCGCCGTCGCTCCGGCTTCCGCCGCCTGGATCAGGCCGTCGGCGAACGGGAAGAAGGCTTCCGAGGCGCAGGCGCTGCCTTTCAGGTCGAGCCCGAAGTCGGCGGCACGGATGGCGGCGATGCGGGCGCTGTCCTTGCGGTTCATCTGGCCGGCCCCGACGCCAAGCGTCTGGCCGCCCCGGGCAAAGACGATGGCGTTGGATTTCACATGCTTGGCGACGGTGAAGGCAAACAGCATGTCGCGGACTTCCTCGTCGGTGGGCGCGCGTTTGGTGACCACCTTCAGGTCGGCCGCCGTCAGCCGGGCGGTATCGCGCGACTGCACCAGGAAGCCGCCGGACACCGAGCGGAACACCTCGCCGGTGGAGAAGGCGTCCGGCATGCCGCCGGTGACCAGCAGGCGCAGGTTCTTCTTGGCCTCGAACACTGCGACGGCGTCGTCGTCGGCCTCCGGGGCGATGACCACCTCGGTGAAGGTCTCGCAGACCTGCTCGGCGGTGGCGCGGTCCAGCCGGCGGTTGACCGCCACGATGCCGCCAAAGGCTGAGACCGGATCACAGGCCAGGGCCCGGGCGTAGGCTTCCTTCAGATCGGCGCCCAGGCCGACGCCGCAGGGGTTGGCGTGCTTGACGATGATGCAGGCCGGCTCGTCGAACTCGGCGGCCAGCTCGAAGGCGGCGTCGGTGTCGGCGATGTTGTTGTAGCTGAGTTCCTTGCCCTGCAGCTGGCGGGCGTTGGCGACGCCCGGGCGTTGCTCACCGGTGACGTAGAAGGCGGCCGACTGGTGCGGGTTCTCGCCATAGCGCAGGGTCTGGCGCAGCTCGCCGCCGATCGCCCGCCGGGCCGGGGCGGTCTCGCCGAGTTGCTTCGCGAACCAGCCGCTGATCGCCGCGTCATAGGTCGCGGTGCGGGCAAAGGCCCGGGCCGCCAGGTCCTTGCGCAGGGCCAGGGTCGTCCCGCCGGCCTTCAACGCCTCGACCACCCGGGCCATGTCTTCCGGGGCGGTGCAGACGGCGACGTAGCCATGGTTCTTGGCCGCCGAACGGATCATCGCCGGCCCGCCGATGTCGATGTTCTCGACACAGGTTTCGAAGTCGCCTCCGGCCGCCACCGTGGCCTCGAACGGGTAGAGGTTCACATAGAGGATATCGATGCCGCCGATGCCGTGTTCGCTCATCGCCTCAGCGTGAGACGGCGCCGCCCGCACGCCCAGCAGACCGCCGTGGACGACGGGGTGCAGGGTCTTCACCCGCCCGTCCATCATCTCCGGAAACCCGGTCAGGTCGGCCACATCCTTGACCGGCAACCCGGCCGCCGCGATGGCGCTCTTGGTGCCGCCGGTCGAGACCAGCTCGACACCGAGATCGTGCAAGGCCCGCGCCGTCTCGATCAGCCCGGTCTTGTCGGACACGGAGATCAGGGCACGCTTCGCAGCGACGGTATCGGGCGAGGGCGGGAAATCAGGGGCGGCGGGCATGGCGGACTCCGGCTCAATGGCTGTGAGGTCTCGCCCAGGCGCGCGGCAGATGGCGTCGTCAGCTCCCCGGTGGTGATCCACCTGATGCGCCAGTCGCTGAGACGAGGCGGCTCATACAGGAAGAGTGGGGGAGTCGCTAGCACCGTGCGTCCTTCGACACGCCGCTGCGCGGCTACTCAGGATGACGACCGTTTGTGCAACCCACCCCGCTTCGTCATCCTGAGTAGCCTGCCGTCGGCAGGCGTGTCGAAGGACGCACTACCCCTCGGCCCGGCTCATCTTCCACCGGATCCGACCGCCGGTATCCACCCGAACCTGCCCGGTCAGCACCACCTGGGTCGACCGCCTCGGCCTGCCGTTCTCGAAGTGGGCGCTGGGTTCGACCGCCACGGAAACCGCGTCGTTGCGCAGCCACCAGCCCTGGTCGGTTGGGCCTTTCAGCAGCACGCTCTTGCCGTCCCGGGCCAGGCTCGCCCGGGCGTCGGGATGCAGGTGAAAGCGGACGGTGAAGGGCAGATAGCGGCGCGGGCCGTCGGCGGGCGGGCCTTCGACCACCGGCCGGAAGGCGTCCTCGCCGCGCAGCTCGCCGGCCGCCAGGTCGAGATAGAGGCGGCGGTCGTGGATCAGGCCGAAGTCGGCGGCCCAGCCGTCGTGGCTGCACTCCAGCCAGACGCCCGCATCGGCGTCATGGCGGCGCACCTCGACCTGCCTGGCCGCGCCTTCCAGTCGCGGGCCGATGCCCCAGGCGGTCAGGCCGCGCAGGGGCTCGCCGGCCGAGGCGTCGCTGAGCGAGGCGGTGCTGGCCCCGTCGGTCAGCCTCAGGGCCTGCGGCGCGGCGGCGTCCGGGCTCCAGGCGCAGCCGGTGACCAGCCGGTCCGCGCCGGCCAGGATCTCGATGCCCAGCGTCTGGGCGCAGGCGGTGGCGCTCCACGGTCCCCCGGCCGGCGCCGCGCCGTCCAGCATCAGGGTCAGGCCGGCCCCGTCGAGACGGTAGTAGCCGCCGTGCGGGGCCTTCATCGGCGGCGGGCCGGCGCTTTCGTCGTGCGCCAGGGCGGCGGCGATGCGGGCGGCCGGCACGGCCTCGCCACCCTGGAAGCTGGCCAGCCGGCCGTCCGGCAGGGTGAAGAAGCGGGAGGCGGCGCTCAGGCGATCAATGGCCCGGCTCATCTCGTCGGGCCCGGCCTGGCCGCGCTGGTGCAGGGCCTCGTCGAGGGTCAGGAGATCGAACAACAGCTCCAGCCCGGCCTGTGGCGAGCGGCTGGCATGCACCCCGTCGGGGGCCACGGCGCCGGGCAGGCCGGCCTGCAGGATAGCCATTGCCCTGTCGATCAGCTGCTCTCCGGCCTCTCCCGCCAGGGCGCAACCGGCCACCCCGACGACGACGGCCCGCTGCAGGGCGCGCTCGGGATGGATGGAGATGTCGGCCAGGTGGCGGGCCTGGCGGGCCAGGTCGGTGGCCAGTTCGCCGCGCTCGGCGTCCGAAGCGATGGCGGCCATGCGGCGGGCGGCGCAGGCCAGGTTGAAAACCCGCCGCTCCAGCACCTCATAACCCCAAGAGAAGCCGTTCCAGCGCCCGAAGATCCGCTTCCAGTCGAAGACCAGCCGCAGGGCGGCGCGGGGACCGGCCTCCTCCTGGGCGACCAGATCGTGCAACCAGCCCATGCGGTGCAGGGCCACGGCGAAGGCGCGGTCGGGGCTGGGCTTGTCGAAGGGATCGCCGCTGGCTCCGACACTCATCCGCGTGCCGGCCAGGTCGAAGATGCCCTGCAAAAGGCGTCGGCCCTCGGCGTTGTTGACCGGTCGCCGGTCGCGCGGATTGGCGGCAAATCCATCGACCGGCGGACGGCTGAGCATCATCCGGTGCAGCGGATTGCCGAACCACTCCTGCTCGCCCTGGCGGCGGGCCGCGCCGGCCCATCCGCGAACGACGGTGAGGGCAGGTCCGACGAGGTCGCGGCGGGGCGGCTTCACGCTTTCGTCCCGTCAGCCCCGCAAGGCGGCGATGTTGGCGGCGTAGGCGCCCGGCCCGCCCTTGAACACGGCCGAGCCGGCGACCAGGGCCGTCGCCCCGGCGTCGGCGCACTGTCTGGCGGTGACCGGGTTCACCCCGCCGTCCACCTCCAGCCAGATGTCCTTGCCCGAGGCGTCGATCATCCGGCGCAGGGTTTCGATCTTCTTCAGCTGCGAGGGCATGAAGCTCTGGCCACCGAAGCCCGGGTTGATGCTCATCACCAGGATCAGGTCGATGTCGTCCATCATGTACTCGATGACCGACGGGGGAGTGGACGGATTGAACACCACCCCGGCCTTGGCCCCCAGCTGTCGGATGCGGGTCAGGGTGCGGTTTAGGTGCGGCCCGGCTTCCGGATGCACACTGATCATGTCTGCCCCGGCCTCGCGGAAGGCCTCGAGGTAGGGATCGGCCGGGCTGATCATCAGATGGCAGTCGAACGGGATGCTGACGTGCGGGCGCAGGGCCTTCACCACGTCCGGGCCGATGGTGATGTTGGGCACGAAGTGGCCGTCCATGACGTCGACGTGCACCCAGTCGGCGCCGGCGGCCTCGATGGCGCGGCATTCCTCGCCGAGCTTGGCGAAGTCGGAAGCCAGGATGGAGGGAGCGATGATCATGGCCCCATGGCTTAGCGGAGTCGGGCCAAGGATGACAGTAGGAGGGGCGTCTAGTTTCGCTTCAGCCGGGCGACGAAGAAGCCGTCCTGGCCGCCCTCGCGCTGGTGGGGCAGCAGACGCAGCCAGCCCTCACGGGTCAGGGAGGCGACCGGGGCCCCGCCCTCGCCCTCGGCGCAGGGTTCGGTTGTGAACTCCGGATGGCGGTTCAGGAAGGCGCGGACCTGGCCCTCGCCCTCTTCCGGCTCCAGCGAGCAGACGCAGTAGACCAGCCGGCCGCCCGGCGCGGTGCGCATCGCGGCGCTGTCGAGCAGGCGGGATTGCACGGCGGCCAGCTTGGCGATGTCGCCGGGGGCGGCGGCCCAGAGTACGTCCGGGTGGCGGCGGAAGGTGCCGGTGGCCGAGCAGGGGGCGTCGAGCAGGACGGCGTCGAAGGTGCGCGCGTCATCCCAGCGGCCGGCGTCGGCGGCGATGACCTCGGCGGTCAGGCTCATCCGGGCGAGGTTTTCGGTCACCCGCTTCAGCCGCTCCTCGGAGCGATCGACGGCGACCGTCTTTGCGCCGGTGACGGCCAGTTGCAGGGTCTTGCCGCCGGGCGCTGCGCAGAGGTCCAGCGCCGTCTGTTCGGCGTTGGCGTGCAGCAGGCGGGCGGGGATGGCGGCGGCGGCGTCCTGCACCCACCAGCGGCCCTCGGCAAAGCCCGGCCATTGGGCGACGTCGCCGCGCTGGGCGACCCGCACCGTGCCGCCGGGCAGGGCCACGGCGTCGAGCTGGGCGGTCAGAAGTTCGATGTCGTCGTTGGCGCGGACCGTCAGATCGGTGGCCGGTTCGCCCGCGATCTGGGCGGCGATGGCGCGGGCGGCCTCGGGGCCCCAGGCGTTGGTCCAGCGGGCGAAGAGCCAGGGCGGGCACAGGGCCTCGGGATCATCGGCCGGCGGTCCGTCGCGCAGCAGGCCGCGCAGCACGGCGTTGACCAGGCCCTTGAAGGCCCGGCCGCTCTTGTCGGCGGCGGCGATGTCGACGCTGGTCGAGACGGCCGCATGGTCGGGGGTGTCGAACCAGAACAGCTGGGCGACGCCCAGGCGCAGCAGGTTGCGGATCCGCGGTGGCGGCTCGCGGTTCAGCTTGGGCGCCAGCAGCCGGTCGATGGCCCCAAGCCGGCGCAGGGTGCTGAGTGTCAGGGCCCGGGCGAAGGCGCGGTCGCGGGCGTCCAGCGCCTTCAGGGGGCCGGTCGCGGCCGCCTCGTCGATGCCGCCCCGGCGTTCGAGGGCGGCGTCCAGCAGGGTGAGGGCCGCGCGGCGGGCGGCCAGATCGTTCGAAGGTGCTTGGGTCACGCCGTCCCCCTGCGCCTTTCAGGCGCGGGGATCAAGGAAAGAAGGGCCGCCTTTCAGACGCGGGGATAAAGCCTGCAAGGCAGCCGGGCGTGGTTGCTTGATCAGAGGATAGGCCCATGTACATACCCGGCAGACGTTCGGGAGCACGCGGAGACCACCATGGAAAACGATCCGCAGGACGGGGTCCAACTGGAACCCGATCAGCAATCCGGCGACGTTCCGGGCGCCGCGCCTGGAAAGCTGCTGGCTCCCGCCGCCCGCCGGGCGCTGGAGGAAGCGGCCGCGCGCAGGGCGGCGGCTGTCGAAGCGACCCGTCCGCCGGAGGATGGCGGCCCCGCCGGACCCGAGCCGACCCGCTACGGCGACTGGGAGCGCAAGGGCGTGGCGGTGGATTTCTGAAGTTGCCAGAGCGCGTTCCGATAATTGGGAACCGGCTATCGGACCAAACGCGCGACCACTCCAGACCGACAGGGTTAAGTTACCCCAGCCGCGCGGCGCCTTAACCCTGTTCCTCCCGCCGCGGGCGCAGAGCGTCGCGGCCCCCCAGGTTGGGGCGTAGCCTGCCGATCCTGTACCTGCGCCAGGAGTCCGGCCGATGCGTTCCACAACCCTGTTGCTGGCCCCCGTCGTCCTTCTGGGCGCCCTGGCCCTGAGCCCGCTCAGCGCCCTGGCCGCCGAGCCTTACGCGCCTCCGTCGCCTGCCGTCTCCGGCGACGCCTATGCCTACCAGCGCGCCGGCGCCGGCGGCGAGGCCTACAGCTATCGCCGCGAGACCAGCGAGAGCGGCGCGTCCCTCGGCGCTCCGGTGAGGGGTCAGGTCAACTGCCAGGGCTATTGCCTGCCGCGAGGCTACGTCATCGAGGACCCCTACCAGCGCGCCGAGCCGCCGCTGGTCCGCTATGAAGACCGCGGCGCCTATGTCGGCGAGCCGCTTATCGAAGAAGACCGCGAGGACCGCTACGGCGCGCGCCGCACGACTTACGAAGAGCGCGGGGGCTACAGTTGGGGATATGAGACGCGGGGCGCCGGGGAGCGCCGCGCGGAAAGCTGGGATCACCAGGAGCGCGAGGACTGGGGCCGTGAGCCGTGCCGCCAGCGCTTCGACGCCCAGAGGCGGATGATCGAAAGCTGTGGCGAGATCCGCCTGAGCGACAGCTTCTTCTGGGGCGGCGGCGGGGTCGGCCCGGAATACATCGACGGCGGCGGAGGCGGCGGGGGCGGCGTCTACGCAGAGGCCGGCGCGGGGGGCTCTGCCTCTGCCTATGCCTCAGCCCGGGCCAGTGTGGGCGTCAGCGTCCGCATCGGCGGACGTGGTGGTCACAATGGCGGCCACAAGGGTGGCGGCGGTGGCCACGGCGGCAAGGGCGGCTGCGGCAAGTGCGGCGGGCACTAGCCTGACCCTCCCCCCATTCAGGGAGGGGTCTACATCCGTTCCGGCGTCTCGATGCCCAGCAGGTCCAGCGCCAGTTCCAGCTGTTCCAGCGTCGTCCGCGCCAGGCGCAGACGGCTGCCGCGCAAGGCGTCATTCTCGGCGCTCATGATCGGGCAGGCGGCGTAGAACTTCGAAAAGGCCTGGGCCAGCTTGAAGGCGTGGTCGGCGATGAAGTTGGGGGCCTTCTTGTCATAGGCCTCCGCCGTCGCCGCATCGAAGGCGTCCAGCATCAGCACCAGTTCGCGCTCGGCCGGCTCGGCGACCCGGACCTTGCTCTCGGTTACACCCTCGCCCTGCGCCCGGCGCAGCACCGATTTGATCCGCACGGCCTGGTAGAGCAGATAGGGCCCGGTCTTGCCCTCGAAGGCGGTGAAGCGGTCAAGGTCGAAGATATAGCTGGTGCCGCGATAGTTGCTGAGGTCGGCGAACTTCAGGGCCGCGACCGCCACCTTGTGGGCGACGTCCTCGAATTCCTCGGGCTCGAACTCGGTCCCAAGGCCCGCCTCGCGCAGCCGCTCGCGGGCCTTCTCGCGGGCCATCTCGATCAGGTCGTGCAGCTTCAGCACCCCGCCGTCGCGGGTCTTGAAAGGCTTGCCGTCCGGACCGTTCATGGTGCCGAAGCCGATGTGCTCCAGCCCGCCGGGCACGGCATATCCGGCCAGGTAGGCGGCGCGGAACACCTGCTCGAAATGGTCAGCCTGGCGCTGGTCGACGCAGTAGAGGATCAGCTGCGGATCGAAGCTCTTGCGGCGATCGAGGATCGTCGCGAGGTCCGTCGTGCCGTACATGGCCGAGCCCTCGGACGAGACCACCAACAGCGGGTCGGGCGAGGGGACGGTGACGGTCGAGCCGTCGTCCAGCTTCTTCTTCTTGGTCTCGCCGGGCCGGGCGACATGCACCACCCGCGCGCCCTGGTCCTCGACCAGCAGGCCCTTGGCCTGCAGTTCGTCGACCATGCCGGCGATCAGCGGATCGGCGTCGCTCTCGCCCTTCCACAGGTCGAAATCGACGCCCAGCGCGTGGAACTCGCGCTCCAGGGCCACCCGGCTGACATTGACGAAATGCTTCCACAGCAAGCGGTAGCCGAAGCGCCCGCCCTGCAGCTCCGCGGTCGCCCGGCGGGCCCGGTCGCGATACTCGACGTCGGTCTTGGCCTTGCCGGCCGCCTCCGGATACATCCGGTCGAGGTCGGCCAGCGTGATGTGGCGTCCCAGTTCCTCGAGCACCCGCTGGCTGTCGGCCTCGCTGAAGCCGCCCGGCGCCGTGACCAGCCGATCCATCAGCGCCCGCACGAACGGGAACTCGTCCATCGAGGCGACGATCAGCAGCCCCATCTGGAAGCCCCAGTCGCCGAAGTGGGCGTCGCCCAGGACCACGTCGCCGCGGAACCGGTAGATGCGCTTGACGGCCTCACCGATGATCGAGGCGCGCAGGTGGCCGACATGCATCGGCTTGGCGACGTTGGGCCCGGCGTAGTCGATGATCACCCGGCGGGAATCCGTGACCTCGACGGCGCCCTTGCGGTCATCGGCGGCGATCTCGTTGGCCCGCGCCGACAGGGCGGCCGGGCTGACCCGCATATTGATGAAGCCCAGGCCCGCGATTTCCACGGAGGCCAGGTTCGGATCGCCGGCCAGCTTGTCGACGACATACTGGGCGATCTCGCGCGGCGGCTTGCCGGCGACCTTCGCCCCGGCCATGGCCCCGTTGGACTGGAAGTCGGCGAGGTCGGGACGGTCGGAAGGGGTCACCCGGCCGAGCTCCGGCGGAATCCCCAGATCGGCGAACGCGGCCGCAGCCGCTTCACCCAGCGTCCTCTTCAGATCGGTCATGGAAGGCGTTCTAGAGCAGGAGGCTTACTAATTGGAGTCGGCGGCCTTCGGCGCGCCGGCCGAGACGCGGAAGCGTTTGCCGTCGCGGTTGAACTCGGCCATCGCCGGGGTCACGTCGAAGCCGATCAGGACCTCGAAGTTGGCGCCGCTGGTTTCCAGGCTGGCGCGCGGAATGACGATGCCTTCCAGCTTCTCGGTGACCATGGTGCGGTCCTCGCTGAACTTCACCGGCAGGTCGAAGTATTCCTTGGTGATCACCGCCGAGTTGCGCGTGGTCACCGCCACCCAGTAGCGATAGGTCTTGCGGTCGCTGGTCGCCTTGGGACCCTTGCCCAGGGCGAACAGGGCTTCGACGCTGACGCGGATCGGCTCGTCGTCCTTGTATTCGCAACCCGACGACAGGCCCTGGATCTCGCCGCTGTAGACGACAGTGTTGGCTGATTCCCGACCGTCGAACTCGATGTAGCGGGCGGCGTCGTACAGCACCTTCACATAGGGGCAGGGACCGGCGTTACGCAGGGCCGGAAGCGGCGCCTGCGGCTGGTTCCATTCCTTGTCGCGGGCCTTCTTCTTGGAAGCTTCTTCCTCCTGACGACGGTCCTGGTCGCCACGGCGGCCCTGGGCCATGGCGGCGGGCGCGGAAACGAGGATCAGGCCCGCGAGGGCGTAGGTGAAGAAACGGCGCATGCGGGTCCCGACAGAACTAGGCGTTTGAAGCAGGCCGTTGGCAGCCTGTCCTCTTTGAAACTCTTCTCCGCTGATAAAGGCATATGCGTGGCCCTGCAATGTAACGAAGCGTGCAACGCGAAACCGCGCGCCCTTCCGCCTTCAGGGTGGCGGCTGGCCCCGCAACGCCTTAACTAGGGCGCATGGACGCTACCCTCGCCGCCAAGCCTTCCCTGAAGGTCCTGCTCGCCAGCCCGCGCGGCTTCTGCGCCGGCGTCGATCGGGCCATCCAGATCGTCGAGAAGGCCATCGAAAAGTACGGAGCGCCGGTCTATGTGCGCCACGAGATCGTCCACAACCGCTTCGTCGTCGACCGGCTCAAGGCCATGGGCGCGGTGTTCGTCGAGGAGACCTCGGAGTGCCCGGTCGACCGGCCGATCATCTTCTCGGCCCACGGCGTGCCAAAGAGCGTGCCGGCCGAGGCCCGCGAGCGCCAGATGCTCTACCTCGACGCCACCTGCCCCCTGGTCTCCAAGGTCCATGTCGAGGCGCAGCGTCATCACAAGCATGGCCGTGAGATCGTGCTGATCGGCCACAAGGGCCATCCCGAGGTGGTCGGCACCATGGGCCAGCTGCCGGAGGGCGTGGTCAAGCTGATCGAGACCGTCGAGGACGTCGCCACCTTCTCTCCGAAGGATCCGATGAACGTCGCCTTCGTCACCCAGACCACCCTGTCGGTCGACGACACGGCCCACATCATCGAGGCCCTGCAGGCCCGCTTCCCCGGCATCGCGACGCCGCACAAGGAAGACATCTGCTACGCCACCACCAACCGCCAGGAGGCGGTGAAGGCCATCGCCGAGGCCAGCGAGGTTCTTCTCGTCGTCGGCTCACCCAACAGCTCCAACTCGGTGCGGCTGGTCGAGGTCGGCAAGCGGGCCGGGGTGCGCGGGGCCTATCTGATCGACAAGGCCGACGAGATGAAGGACGCTTGGCTGGACGGGATTACCTCGCTTGGCATCACCGCCGGCGCCTCGGCGCCGGAACTTCTGGTCCAGGAACTGATCGACCGGCTTTCAACCCGCTTCGACCTGACCATCGAGGAAGTCGCCCCGACCCGCGAGACCGTGACCTTCAAACTCCCGCGCCTGCTGACCACGTGAGCCTGCCGGTCGTCCAGTCGCCGCTGCTGAGCGCGCTACCGGGCGTCCGCCACGCCTTCTTCACCCGCCAGGGCGGGGCTTCCAAAGGCCTGTTCGACAGTCTCAACGTCGGCCGCGGCTCATCGGACGGGGCCGCCGACGTCGAGGAAAACCGCGCCCGCGCCGCCGGCTGGTTCGGCGTCATGCCGGACGCCCTCAACACCTGCTACCAGATCCACTCGGCCAGGGCCCTGACCGCCGAGGCGCCCTGGGGCCGCTACCGCCCGGAAGGCGACGGGGTCGTCACCGACCAGCGCAGCGTCGTCTGCGGCGCCCTGCATGCCGACTGCGCCCCGGTCCTGATCGCGGACCCCAAGGCAAGGGTGGTCGCCGCCGCCCACGCCGGCTGGAAGGGCGCCCTGACCGGCATCGTCGCCGGGACCGTGGCCGCGATGGAGCGCCTCGGGGCGAACCGCGCCGACATGGTCGCCGCCGTCGGCCCCTGTATCGCCCAGGCCTCCTACGAGGTCGGCGAAGAGTTCGAGGCGACCTTCCTTGAGGCCGATCCGGCCCATGCCGCCTGGTTCATCCCCGGCGCGCCGGGCAAGCGCCAGTTCGACCTGCCGGGCTTCGTCCTCTCGCGCCTCGCGCACGCCGGCGTGACCCGGGCCGAATGGGTCGGCCGTGACACCTGCACCGAAGACGCCCTGTTCTTCTCCAACCGCCGCGCCTTCAAACAGGGCGAGCCCGACTACGGCCGCCTGCTCAGCGCCATCATGCTGGATTAGGCGAACAGGCTTGAAGTTGGCGCCAGACTTGAACCAGATGGCGGCATGAAACGCGTTCTTCCCGTTCTGGCCGCCCTCCTGCTCGTGTCCCCGGCCCTCGCCCAGGAGCGCCCGCCGCCGGAGCGGCAGTCGCTGGTCGACCTGGCCTACGCCATCGGCGAGAGCCACGCCCTGCGCCAGGTCTGCAACGGCGACGGCGACCAGTACTGGCGCGAGCGCATGGCCGAGCTGATCAATACCGAGGCGGCCGACGCCGACTTCGAGGCCCGCCTGAAGCAGGCCTTCAACAGCGGTTTCGCCGCCCGTGTGCCGCAGTTTCCATCCTGCGGCCCTGACAGCCGCAAGGCCGAGCTGGCCGTGGCCCGCAAGGGCGAGGCCATCGCCAAGGGCCTGGCCGCTTCGGTCCGCACCGTCCAGCGCATGGGACCCGACGATCCCGCCCTCAAGGGCCAGGACAATCCGGACGCCGCGCCCGCCGAATAGGCCCCTGTCGCTCATACGAGCGTTCGGAGAATCGGTGGCGCTCGCCCTTGAAGGGAACCTCGGCTAGGCTCATCTCAAGTCTGGATTGGGAGGGCCTTTCAAATGTTCTGGATTTTCGCGCTGATCCTTGTGGTGGTCGCGCTGTTCCTCGTCTTCAGCGTCCTGAAGATCGTGCCCCAGGGCCGTGAGTTCACGGTCGAGCGCTTCGGCCGCTACACCCGCACCCTGAAGCCGGGCATTTCCATCCTCACCCCCTTTGTCGAGCGCATCGGCCGGCGGGTGAACATGATGGAGCAGGTGCTGGATGTGCCCCAGCAGGAAGTCATCACCAAGGACAACGCCGTGGTGCGGGTCGACGGCATCGTCTTCATCCAGGTGATGGACGCCGCCAGCGCCGCCTACCGGGTCGACAATCTCAACTACGCCATCGGCCAGCTGTGCATGACCAATCTACGCACCGTGGTCGGCTCGATGGAGCTGGATGAGGTGCTCAGCCAGCGCGACCAGATCAACAGCCGCCTGCTGTCGACCATCGACAGCGCCACAAGCCCCTGGGGCGTCAAGGCGACGCGGATCGAGATCAAGGATCTGACCCCGCCGCCGGACATCACCAACGCCATGGCCCGCCAGATGAAGGCCGAACGCGAACGCCGCGCCGTGATCACCGAGGCGGACGGCGAAAAGCAGAGCCAGATCGCCAGAGCCGAGGGCGCCAAGCAGTCGGCCATCCTCCAGGCCGAGGGCCGCAAGGAAGCCGCCTTCCGCGACGCCGAGGCCCGCGAACGCGAAGCCGAGGCCGAAGCCAAGGCTACGGCCTTCGTCTCGGAAGCCATCGCCCGCGGCGACGTCAACGCCATTAACTACTTCATCGCCCAGAAGTACGTCGAAGCCTTCGCCTTGCTGGCCTCCAGCCCGCAACAGAAGACCGTCATCGTCCCGGCCGATTTCGCCGGCCTGACCGGCTCGATCGCCGGCATCGGCGAGCTGGTGAAGACCCTGAGCGGCGGCGATGCGCGGGTCGTCGGTCCGCCGCCGACGGCGACGCCCCGCACGCCGAGGAGCTAGGCCATGGACACCCTCTATGCCCTGCACGGGGTCTGGTTCTGGCTGGCGCTCGGCGCGGTCATTCTCGGGGCCGAGCTGCTGACCGGTTCCGGCTGGCTTCTCTGGCCGGCGGTGACGGCGGCGGTGCTGGCGGCGCTGACCTTCGTGCTGCCGCCCAATGTCGCCGTGCATCTGCTCATCTATGCGGTGCTGACCATTGGCGTCACGGTGACGGCGCGGCGCTACCTGCCGCGCAACATCTCCGGCGACGGACCCGACATCAACGACAACATCACCCGCCTGGTCGGGGCCCGCGGCGAGGCGGCGAGCATCTTCGCCGATGGCCGTGGCAGGGTGCATGTCGAAGGCAAGGAATGGGACGCCCTCAGCGACGATGCCCTCATTCCCGGCAAGTCGGTCCAGGTGCTGGAAGTGATCTCGGCGGCAAGCCTGCGGGTGAAGGCGGCCTAGAAATCCTTCTCCCGACAAGTGGGAGAAGGGCTCCATTTCCTTACCGGTTCTCGTCCATCCAGATCCGCAGGGCCTTCAGGAACGGCAGGGCCGCCTCGAATTCCCTGTCCGTGAACGCTTCCCGCAGCCCCTCCATCCGGGGCCGCAGAGCCATCAGCCCGGCCTCATAGGCCCGCGCCCCTTCAGCGGTCAGCGACACCCGCTTCTTTCGTCCGTCCGCCTCATCACCGACAATGCGTACGAACCCCTGCGCCTGCAGCCGTTGCAGGGTGTTGGTCATGGCCCCCTTGGTGACCTGAAAGGCCGACGCCAGCCTGGCCGGGCTCTCCTCGCCGCCGCGCCGCATGAAGTGGGACAGCACCCCGAACTGCGCCGCGCTCATGCCTTCCGGCAGGCTGCGTTCCAGCGCCGCGCTGGACAGCTGCGAAATGATGCCGATCTCGGTCAGCACCGAGACGTCCGGCCGCTCCTTCAAGGCCATCAGGCGCCCTTCAACGGATTGGGCCGGAACAGGTCATCCAGGCCCCGGCGCGGAGCGGGCGGCAAATCCTTGGCGTAGCCCGCCCGCACCAGCATCTGCAGCCGCTCGCCGGGCTTCACCCCGACGGCGGCATCCATGCGGGCGAAGAACGGCGCCATCTCGGGGTATTCCTGCAGGGCCTGGCTCATCGGCTGGATGGCGATGTTGCGGGCCGTCGCCTCCAGGGCCATGCGGGCGTAGGCGCGGCCCGAGGCGATCTGGGTCGTCCGGCTGTTGTCCGGACTGACCATCCAGACAAAGGCGGTCGTCGCCTCGCACAGCGGCCGGGCGAAGTCTCGCATCTGCTTGAAGGCGATCGTTCCCGGCTTGGCCATACTCTCCGGCGTCAGGATGCCGAGCGCATGCATGGCCTCGATGGCGGGTCCGCGCAGGAACAGCCCGTCCCGGTGCTCGGCGATCTGTTTATCGCCGATCCGCATCAGGTCGATGCTCTCCTGGTTGGCGGCCGGAGTATCGACCTCGCGTTCAAAGGCCTCGCGGGTCAGCCGCTTCATATCGCCCAGCGCCGCGCCGCCGGTCATCGCCCCGGCGCGCAGGCCCGGCCCCACCGCCGCCTGCAGCGCGGCCAGATCGCCGGCCGGGATCGGCCGTTTGACGTCATAGGGTTCGCGGGTCGTCCGCCTACGGAGGATGTGTCGGAACAGCGGATCGAGGGCGCCCCCGGGGGCGAACACCACCCTGGCGAACGGCCGGTCATCGAGGGCGTCGGCGGGCTCCCCATCGGGGAAGGCCGTCACCGTCGCGCTGTAACCCTTGGCGCCGGCGGCGATGACCAGCAGTTCCAGAAAGGACCCGTAGCCGACCACGATCTGGCGGCTCAAGGGGTCAGTGGCCGGCAGCAGCCGCGTCCGGTCGATGAACAGGGTGACCGTGTCGGTCCCGTCCAGCCGCGCCAGCCAGGGCTGACGATTGTGCGGGTTGGGCGCCAGGATGGCGTGGGCCAGGGCGTAGCGGCGCACGTCGCGCTCGGCCGAGCCCGGCGAGACCCAGGCGGTGGTGGCGTCCGGCGCCTTTTCACAACCCGACAGCCCGGCGGCGATCACCACGCCGCCTCCGACCAGAGAGATGAAGTTCCGACGATCCATGGCGCAAGGCCTTTCATTCAACGTTGAACCAATAACATCGTTCAACGTTGAACTTGTCAACCCCCTGGGTCGCTACCGCTCGCCGAGCGCCTCGCGCAGGCCCTCGCCGGCCAGCACATCGGCCCGCTCGTTCCACTCATGGCCGGCGTGGCCCTTGATCCAGCGCCAGTCGACCTCGTGCTTCAGCCGCGCCTGGTCCAGTCGCTTCCACAGGTCCTCGTTCTTCACCGCGCCTTTGGAATAGGTCTTCCAGCCGCGCGCCTTCCACAGGTGCAGCCATTCCTTGATGCCCTGCTGCACGTACTTCGAGTCCGTGTGCAGCTCGACGGTGCAGGGCTTGGTCAGGGCTTCCAGCGCCCGGATGGCCGCCATCAGCTCCATGCGGTTGTTGGTCGTCGCCGGCTCGCCGCCCTTGATCTCCTTGGTCTTGCCGCCGCTCATCAGCACGGCGCCCCAGCCGCCCGGCCCGGGATTCCCCCGGCAGGCGCCGTCGGTATAGATCACCACCTGCGGGGTCATACGGCGTCCGTCAGGATCGAAAGACCCGCCCGGTGGACGGCCAGCTTGCGCTCGTATTCCATGGGATCCTTCGGCTTGACCAGCGCCCCCGCCGGCGTCGCCCCCCAGTCGGCCAGCCGGGTCAGGAAGAACCGCATCGCCGCGCCGTGGGCCAGAACCGGCAGGGCCGCCCGCTCGGCGTCCGACAGCGGTCGCCGCGCCTCATAGCCGGCCAGCAGCGCCTTGCCGGCGGTGATGTTGAACTCACCGCTGCTCTCGAAACACCAGGCGTTGAGGGTCACCGCCAGGTCGTAGGCATAGGCGTCATCGCAGGCGAAATAGAAGTCGATGGCCGCCGCGAACCGCCCTTCCCGGAAGAAGACGTTGTCGGGAAAGAAGTCGGCATGGATCACGCCCTCAGGCAGGTCCTTGGGCCAATGCGCCGCCAGATGCGCCAGGTCGGCGGCGACGGTCTTCGACAATCCCGGCTTCAACGCTTCAGCGGCGCCCTCCAGCCCCTTGAACAACGGCGCCCATGCGGCCTGGCCCAGATCGTTGACCCGTCGCCCGGTGAACCCTTCGCCGGCCTGATGCAGCCAGGCCAGACCCTCGCCCGCCTGCCGGCATTGGGCGACGGTGGGCCGCCGGGCCGAGAGGCCCGGCAGGAACTGGGCCAGGGCCACCGGTTTGCCGCGCACCGACTGCAGCACCACCCCGTCACGATCCGGGATCGGCCGCGCCGACGGAAAGCCGGCCTCGGCCAGATAGCCCATCAGGTCGAGGAAATAGGGCAGTTCCTCCGCCGTCACGCCCCGCTCGTAGACCGTCAGGATGAACCGACCGCTCTCTGTCTCCAGCAGGAAGTTGGAATTCTGGATGCCCTCGGCGATGCCCTTGAACGCCAGCGGCTCGCCTAGATCGTATCGGGCGAGAAAGCCTGCCAGCTCCTCGTCGGTGATGTCCGTATAGACCGCCATGACCCGGGGATGGGGGAGGGCGGCGGCCGGGTCAAGCACCGAAACGCTTCGATGACAGCCGTTATAACGAATGTTATATTCCGTCGCGAAGGAGGCGCCCATGATCGCGCTCAAGCTAACGCAGGTCGGCAACTCGGTCGGCGTTCTTCTGCCGAAGGAGGCCTTGGCCAAGCTCAGGGTTGAAAAGGGAGACATTCTCTACCTCACGGACGCCGCTGACGGCAGCCAGCGGATCGGTCCCTACAACCCGGAGGTCGCCAGACAGGTCGAACTCGGTGAGGCGATCATGGACGAGTTCAGGGATACCTTCCGCGCCCTGGCCAAATGACCGGCGGGCCTGAGCCGATCTGGCTGGACGGAGAGGCCCTGCTTGTCCTCCATTCCCGAAGTATCGCCCTGCATGGCGGCGCGGACGGCTATCGCGACTTCGGCCTGCTGGAATCCGCCCTGCAGAGGCCGCGTAACCGTCATCACTATGACGGGGTCACTGACTTGGCGGACCTGGCGGCTGCCTACGCCGTCGCGATCTGCGGCAACCATCCCTTTGTCGATGGCAACAAGCGCGCGGCCTTTCTGGCCCTGGTGCTGTTTCTACGGTTGAACGGCCAGCGCCTGGTGGTCGATCAGGTTGAAGCGATCCGCACGGTCTTCGAACTCGCGAGCGGCGCGCTCGGCCAGGCGGAGCTTGCCGCCTGGGTGGCCAGGTTTGTCAGGCCGGCCTGAGCCCGTCGTCAGCGTGTCAACCACGGCCACCGCCAACTCGCCGTCCTGGATCCACGGGCGCGACCGTCAGGCTTCGAACCCTGGCGGCTCGAACCCCGGCTGGTGAATGCACGCCACCTTAAAGAGCTCGCCCATCTGGTCGGGCGCCACCAGCCGCGCCAACTGCCGCCCGATGACCATCGACCGGTCCGGCCGCGCCGCAATCAGCGCCTCGGCCCGTTGCTGGATGCCCAGCCGGCCAAGGAACAGGCCCTGCGGCATGGGGCCCGCGATCTCGGCCCCGGCCTCGACGGCGGCCGCCAGCAGGCTGGGGAAATCGACATGCACGGTCAGGTCCGACTCGCCCGGGTATTCCAGCGACCCGACCTTCTCATGGCCTTTCAGCGCCTGCAGGGTGTCGCCGAACTCGGCCTTGTCGCGGCCGTAGTCGATGACCAGCGCCGCCCCGCCGTCGGCCGCCACCCGCGCGGCGATGCCCGCCGCCAGGGCGTCCTGGGCCGGCGAGACTTCCAGGATCAACGCCCCCCCCTCGGGCGCGGCTCCGTGCTCGCTCGGCGCCAGCCCGAAGGTCAGCTCGCCATCGGGCGTCAGACCGACCAGCCGCTCTACCCAGCCGCCCGGCGTCTGCACGAACTGGCGGGCCGGCAGGCAGTCGAACAGCTCGTTGGCGAGCAGGATCAGCGGCGCCCCGCCCGGCACGCCGTCCAGGCTGTCGGTCCAGGAAGCGTCCGCCCCGGCCAGCTTCTCGGCCTGCGCCGTCTTCAGCGGCCCGGAGGTCTCGACCAGCCACAGATCGGCGGCGGCCAGAAAGTCCGGCGCCAGCCGCACGGCCCGCAACAGGTCGCTCATCAGGGTCCCGTCGCCGGGCCCCATCTCGACCAGGCGGAACTGCTCGGGCTTGCCCAGACGGGTCCAGCTCTCGACGCACCAAAGGCCCAGAAGCTCGCCGAACATCTGGCTGACCATCGGGGCGGTGACGAAATCCCCGCCGCCGCCAAGCGCCGGCCGGGTCGCATAGTACCCGTCCTTCGCGTCGTGCAGGCAGCGCACCATGTATTCGGCGACGGGGATGGGCCCGCCGGCCGCGATCTCGGCCTTCAGCCGTTCTTTCAGGCTCATGACTTGGACGCGGAGTCCTTGTCAGAGGCCGGGGCGGCGTCGGTCTTCACGATGACGACCGGCTCCTTCAGTCCCCGCCAGATCAGCCAGGCCCCGCCGATCAGCATCGGCAGCGACAGGAGCATGCCCATGGTCACGCTGCCGCCCATCCCGAACAGGTCGTTGAGGAAGCTGTCGGGCTCACGCACGGTTTCCAGCGAGACCCGCACCAGGCCATAGCCGGCCAGGAAAAGCCCGGCGATGACGCCGCGCCGCTGCAGCCACAGCTTGGAGTGCGTGGCCCAGAGCAGCACCAGGAACAGCACGATGCCTTCCAGCGCCGCCTCATAGAGCTGGCTCGGATGGCGCGGGAAGCCGTCGGCGCCGGGGAAGATCACGCCCCAGGGCATGGCCGTCGGACGGCCCCACAGTTCGCCGTTGATGAAGTTGGCGATCCGCCCGAAGAACAGGCCGATCGGCACCGCCGGCGCGACCAGGTCTCCCAGCTTCAGAAGGTCGATCTTCGCACTCCGCGCGAAGAAGAACACCGCCGTGATCACCCCCAGCAGACCGCCGTGGAAGCTCATGCCCCCCTGCCAGATCTTGAGGATCTCGCCCGGGCTCTCCCAGATCAGGTGCGGCTGGTAGAACAGCACATAGCCGAGGCGTCCGCCCAGGATGATGCCGATGGTCACCCACAGGATCAGGTCGTCGATCTGCGGCGCATTGGCGGTCGGCGCCTGGCCGCCCCAGAGCTTCGGGTTGCGGACCAGGCTGACGGCATAGCGCCAGCCCAGCAGGATGCCGGCCACATAGGCCAGGGCGTACCAGCGAATCCCGAAGGTCCCGCCGAACAGCTCGAAGGTCCAGCCGCCGACGTAGGGGCTGATGTCTGGAAAAGGCACGGCCGTTAACCTCGCTAGAGCGCGTTCCGATAACTGGGACCCGGTTATCGGACCAAACGCGCGACCACGAAAGAGGAAGGAAACTGGGGATCAACGGTCTAATCCCCTTCGCATTCATGAATCGTTTCCCATATGAATGAGGTCATGCATACCCAGAACCCCTTCCTCGACGAGATCGCCAAGCTGACCACGGCCGCGGCGGGCCTCGCCCAGGCCGCCGGCGAGGAAGCCAAGGCCGCTTTCCGCGCCCAGGGCGATCGTTTCGCCGCCGAACTCGACCTGATCCGCCGCGACGAATTCGAGGCCCTCAAGGCCGAGATCGCCGCCCTGCGCGCCGAAATCGCCGCCCTCAAGGGTGCGGCGCCGGCAACGCCTGAAGGAGAGTAGCGCTCCCGCTTCGAAAGAAGCGGTTGTGAACTCGTAAACGAACAGGACTAGGGTCAGGACGTGCAGGTGATTCGGGGGAGTTTCCCCGGTCGCCGGCCCTCCAAAGGACGGTAAGACCGATGGACATTTCACCTCCCGAAGACGACGAAGCCTTCATGGCGCTCGACCCGCTCGAGGTGGTCGAACACGTCCTCTCGGCGGAAAACCTGGCCTTCGACCGCACCGAGGACGGCGATCTCGCCTTCTCGCTGGCCGGCGACTGGAAGGACTACGAGCTGTGGTTCGCCTGGCGGCCCGAGGCCGAATGCCTGCAGCTCTGCCTCTCGATCGACCTGAAGGCCGACAAGGACACCCGCGGCAAGGCCTGTGACCTCGCCAACCTGGTCAACCAGCGCCTCTGGCAGGGTCATTTCGAGATCTGGGCCGATGACGGCGAGGTGGTCTTCCGCCACGCCATGGGCCTGTTCGGCGCCGAACGCCCGACCCCCGCCCAGACGGCGGCGATGATCGACGTCGCCATGGAAGCCGCCGACCGCTTCTACCCGGCCTTCGACTTCCTGCTGGCCGGCGCCAAAACGCCGGAAGAGGCGATGGCCGCCTGCATGTTCGAGACGGTCGGCCGGGCTTAAGTTTCCAACGAAGAAGGGCTCGCGCCCTCCCTCCCCTTTATGGGGAGGGTAGACGCGCAACGCGCGTCGGGTGGGGAAGTCGGATGCAGCGCAACGGCGCCTCCGACCCCGCTCCTCAATCCCATCTGCCTGCGCCTGACCTACAGTTCCCCACCCTGCGGGGCTTTCGCCCCGCTGTCCCTCCCCATAAAGGGGAGGGAGGATCAGCGTACAGGACCTCCCCATGACCCCCATCCTCATCCTCGGCGTCGGACGCATGGGCGGCGCCATGATCGAGGGCTGGCGGCGGGCCGGGACCTTCGTGCCCGACGATCTCTACATCCGTGACCCGAGCCCCGGCGGCGCCGATCTCTCCGGCATGCACCTCAATCCGCCGGACACTGACCTCGGCCGGTGCCGGACGGTGATCCTCGCCGTCAAACCCCAGGTCTGGCGCGAGGCCGCCGCCCAGGTCGCCCCCTTCCTCGATCCCGACGCCGTCGTCGTCTCCATCGCCGCCGGGGTTCGCGCCGCCGATATCGCCGAGGCTTTCGGGGGCCTGCGCGTCGCCCGCGTCATGCCGACCACCGCCGTCGCCATCAACCAGGGCACGGCCTCCGTCTGCGCCGCCGATCCCCAGGCCCGGGCCCGCGCCCACGCCCTGTTCGATCCGCTGGGCCGCGTCGTCGAGATCGCCGACGAAGACCTGATGCACGCCGCCACCGCCGTCAGCGGTTCCGGCCCCGCCTATCTCTACGCCTTCACCGAAGCCCTCGAAGCCGCCGGCGTCGCCGCTGGCCTGACCCCCGACGCGGCCGCCACCCTTGCCCGCTCCACCCTGACCGGCGCCGCCGCCCTGATGGTCTCGGGCGACACCCCGCCCGCCGACCTGCGCCGCCAGGTCACCTCGCCCGGCGGCACCACCCAGGCTGCGCTGGAGGTGCTGATGGGGCAAGGCGGCCTGGAACCGCTGCTCAAACAGGCGGTCGCCACCGCCGTTTCGCGCTCTCGCGAACTGGGCTGAATTTTACCCGGTATAAATCCAGAAGCCCCGACCGACGGCAGCCATCCCGGTCGCCGCCGCGTAGGTCGCCGGCGGCACAATCCTGGCTACATTCACAGCATCGGCGCCTACGCGGCGCCTACGCCCGGGGCTACATTTGCGCGGCCCCGCACCACGCCCAAGGCACGGAAATTATTCAACTATCCGGGTGCTGTGACGGTCGACAGCCGGTCGCCGTGTTACAATGCCTCCGCTTCGATCGCCCCCAAGCCTTGATCCTGCCGTCCCCCCCTGCCAAGCAGGGCCTTCACATCGAGGGCCGACGATGGACAACCCCTTCACCGCTCACCCGCACGCCGTGGGCGAGACCTACAGCCAGCATTTCCGCGCCTCCTGGGGCGTAGGCCTGACGTTGCTGGCGGCGGGGCTGGCCTGTCTGGTCCACGGTCTCTGCCCGGCCCTGTTCAAGACCACCGGCAGCCGCACCATCTTCCGCCTCAACGCCAAGCTCACTGGCCGCAAGCCCGATGGCGCTGGCTACGGGGACTGGACCGGGGCCGGCGTTTAGCGGCTTCCCGGTTCGTGCGTGCTTCGACACGCGCCCTGCGGCCGCTACTCAGCATGACGAAGATTGTTGAGCGCCCACCCTGTTCGTCATCCTGAGTAGCCTCACGCAGTGAGGCGTGTCGAAGGACGCACCCTACTTCCGCGCCTTCTCCGCCGCGATCCACCGGTCGACCCGCGCCTCCAGCAGGTCCATTGGCAAGGGTCCGGCCAGCAGCACCGCGTCGTGGAAGCGGCGCACATCGAACTTGTCGCCCAGTTCCGTCTCCGCTTTGGCCCGCACCTTCACCAGCGTCCGCTCGCCGATCTTGTAGGCCAGCGCCTGCCCCGGCCAGCTGACGTACCGGGCGAGCTCGGCGTCGATGTTATGGGCCGACAGGGCGCTGTTGTCGGTGAAGCAGGCGCGGGCCTTCTCGAGGTCCCAGCCCAGGTAGTGCATGCCCGTATCGGCCACCAGCCGGCAGGCCCGCCACATCTCGTAAGAGAGCCGCCCGAACTGCTCATAGGGATCGCGATAGATGCCCATCTCGATCCCCAGCCGCTCGGCGTACAGGCCCCAGCCCTCGACATAGGCGGTCATGTCCGCGTCCCGCCGGAAGGCCGGAACCTCGCCGAGCTCCTGAGACAGGGCGATCTGCAGATGGTGCCCCGGCACCGCCTCATGCAGGGTCAGGGCCGGCAGTTCGTACAGGCCCCGCTGGTCCAGCTTGCCGGTGTTGACCATGTAGCCGCCGGCCACACCCAGCTGCGGGCTGCCCGGGAAGTAGCGGCCGGTGGTGTAGTTGTCCTCGATCTCGCGCGGCACCTCCCGCACCCCGTAGGGCAGGCGGGGCAGGGTGCCGAAGAAAGCCGGCAAACGGTCGTCGATCCGCTTGGAGATTTCCGAAGCCTTCTCCATCAGGTCCTGCCGGCTCCCGGCGACGAACCGCTTGTCGCTGCGCAGGAAGGCGAGGAACTCGGGGAAGGTCCCCTTGAACCCCGTCTGGGCCATCACCGTGTCCATCTCGGCCCGGATCCGCGCCACTTCCGAGACGCCCAGCGCATGGATCTCCTCCGGCGTCATGCTGGTCGTCGTGTAGCGACGGGCCAGCCAGGCGTAATAGTCCTTGCCCCCTTTGAGCCGTCCGACACCGATCTCGGGCCTGGTGGCCGGGATGTATTCCTTCTCAAGTAAGGTCACGAAGGCCTGGCGGGCCGGGACGATCTTTTCCGTCATCAGCGCCACGCCCCGCGCCTTGAACGCCGCCTTCTCCTGCGGCGACACGCTGGCCGGCAGTTTGTCGAACACCCGGATCAGGGGGTCCGCCTCGGTCACCGGCTTGGCGACGTTGGCCTTGGCCTCGGTCAGCACCCGCTCGGCGATGTAGCGCGGCTGCACCCAGCCGGTCTTGATGCCCCGGCGGGCGTTGTCGGTGCTGTCGGCCCACATCTTCGGCACGGCGGCCAGACGCGTCAGCCAGGCCTCGGCGTCGGCCTTGCCGGCCATCGGGGCGCTGTCGGCCAGATAGGTCAGGTTGCCGTCCCAGCTGTCGTCGCTGGAGAAGGCGAAGCGGCTCTGGTCGTACTTGATCGAGGCGATGTCGTCATCGACCACCCGGATCAGGATGGCCCGGTTGAGCGCGTCATTGTCCGACAGGCCTGTCTCCGGAATGGCCTTCAGCCGCGCCTCGAATCCGGCCAGCTCCTTCGCCCGCCGCTGGTCGGCCGCCAGGGTCACGTCCGGCAGCTTGCCCAGCGCCGTCCGGTCACCGTTGAACCCGGCCCCGATCGGGTTCTCCCGGTCCGACCAGGCCTGGTAGTCCGCGACGATGGCGTCGAGCTTCGCCTTCGCGTCCGGCGTCTGGGCAACAGCGGCCACAGGCGCGAAAACGATCAGGGCGGCGGCGCTCAGGGCCTTCCACATGGGGGGTGTCTCCAATGATGCGTCGGGGAGGGTGGACCGGCCGATTTCCCCACGCAATCCCTTCTCCCGCTTGCCGGGAGAAGGTGGCAGCCCGCAGGGCTGACGGATGAGGGCAGCACCGGCCAGGCAGGCCTCGCACATTGTTGCATTGCCCAGCCAGCAGCCCACGCCCTCCGCTCGCCCTGCCCTCATCCGACCCGCTTCGCGGGCCACCTTCTCCCGGCAAGCGGGAGAAGGGACTTTTCAGGGCGGCCAAAACACCCCCATCCTGCCGCCCATTCCTGGGGAGGACTTCCATGAGTTTCCTGACACGTCGCAAGCCCATGGACGGCGGCTTCGTCGCCGAGCACCACAAGCTCAAGGCCACCCTCGGCTGGCCCCACCTGATCGCCCTGGGCGTCGGGGCCATCGTCGGCACCGGCATCTACACCCTGATCGGGGTCGGCGCGGGCCTGGCGGGCCCCGGCGTCATGCTCAGCTTCGCCATCGCCGGCGCCGTCTGCGCCTGCGCCGCCCTGGCCTATGCCGAGATGGCCACCCTGATCCCGGCCGCCGGCAGCGCCTACACCTACAGCTATTCGGTGCTCGGCGAGGGCCTGGCCTGGATCGTCGGCTGGAGCCTGATCCTTGAGTACACCGTGGTCTGCGGCGCGGTCGCCGCCGGCTGGGCCGGCCACGCGGCCGAGTTCGTCACCATCCCGGTCGATCCCAAATGGATGGCCTCGACCTTCGCGCTGGAGGGCAGCAAGCTGGTGTTCAGCGGCGGCTTCAACGCCCTGGGCGCGCTCATCGCCCTGGCTGTCGCCGGCCTGCTGCTGATCGGTACCCGCGAGAGCGCCACGGTCAACATGGTCCTCGTCGTGGTGAAGCTCGCCGCCCTCGGCCTGTTCGTCTTCCTGGCCCTGCCGGCCTTCGACGCCAGCCACTTCACCCCCTTCAGCCCCTACGGCTTCAGCGGCGTCAACGCCGATGGGACCAAGGTCGGGGTGATGGCCGCGGCCTCGATCATATTCTTCGCCTTCTACGGCTTCGACGCCGTCTCGACCGCCGCCGAGGAGACGAAGAACCCCGAGAAGAACCTGACCATCGGCATCGTCGGCTCGATGATCGCCTGCACCGTCATCTACATGGTGGTCGCCGCCGCCGCGATCGGCGCCGTCCTGCCCGGCGTCTTCTCCAAGGCCGACGCCCCGCTGGTCTTCGTCATGGAACAACTGGGCCACGGCGGAGCCGCCAAGCTGGTCGCCGCCGCCGCCGTCATCGCCCTGCCGACGGTGATCATGGCCTTCATGTACGGCCAGAGCCGCATCTTCTTCGTGATGGCGAGAGACGGCCTGCTGCCCGTCGGCCTGGCCAAGGTCAGCAAGCGCGGCGCCCCCAGCTTCGTGACCCTGATCACCGGTGTGCTGGCCGCCCTGCTGGCCGGCATCCTGCCTCTGGGCGAGATCGCGGCCCTTGCCAACGCCGGCACCCTGGCCGCCTTCGTGGCCGTGCTGGTCTGCATGATGATCCTGCGGGTCAAGGCGCCGGAGCTGAAGCGGGTGTTCAAGACCCCGATCTGGCCGGTGGTCGGCGTCTTCGGCGTGGTCGGTTGCCTCTACCTGTTCACGACCCTGCCCAACACGGCGATCATCGGCTTCTTCGTCTGGAACGCCATCGGGGTGGTGGTCTACCTGCTCTACGGCCGTCGCAAGAGCGCCCTGGCGGGAACCTAGCCCCCACCCACCATCGACTGGCTGATCCGGTACGCCGCCGGCAGGATCAGCACCCCCAGCAGGCAGGGGAAGATGAACAGGATCAGCGGCACCATCAGCTTGGCCGGCAGGGCCATGGCCTTCTCCTCGGCCCGCAGCATGCGTTTGGACCGCATGTCGTCGGAGAAGACGGCCAGCGTCTCGCCCAGGCTGGTGCCCATCTCCTCGGCCTGGCGCAGCATGGTGGCCAGCGACCGGGCCTCCTCGATGCCCAGGCGATCGGCAAAGGCGCCCCAGGCCTCCTTGCGCGCCTTGCCGGCCCGCAGCTCCAGCGTCAGGAACCGCAGGTGGGCGGCCAGGTTGGGATAGCGGCGGCCCATCTCCTCGGCCACCCGGTTGACGGCGGCGTCGAGGCTGAGGCCCGCCTCGACCGAGGCGACCAGCAGGTCGAGCATGTCGGGAAACCCCTCCATGTACTCGATTTCCATCTTCTTCCGCCGACCCTTGACCACCTGGTCGGGACCCAGGATGGCGGCCACGGCGAAAATGCCCGCCGCCGCGATGGCCGCCGGCCCGCCGATGCCGCTGAGCGCCCAGGGCACGGTGAACAGGGTCGCCACGGTGGCGACGATCAGGCTGGCGCCCCGGGCGCCGAGGTAGATGGCCACGGCCTCACGTTGGTACCAGCCGGCGTGGATCAGCTTGGTGCGGATGTTGGACAGCTGGGCCGGGTCCTGGATGGCCATCTTCTCGCCCAGCCGCTTGACGCCGCGCATGACGCCGCTGTCGGCCTTGGCGGCGCCCGGCCGGTTCACCACCGTATTGCCGGCAAGGCGCTGACGGCGCCGGGCGCCGCTGCGGGCCTCGCGCAACAGCATCATGCCGCCGCCGCCGACGCTCATGGCGATCAGTCCGGCCGCCACATAGGTCAGGATCTGCTGGAAGAGCACGGGGTCCATGTCAGATCCTCATGTCGATCATCTTGCGCATGACCATGTTCCCCAGGAACATCCATCCGCCGAGAATACAGAGCCCGATCTGCACCGGCCGCTCGCCGATGACGTCGCCATAGAAGTGCGGGCTGGCGAAGGTCAGGATGCCCAGCACCCCGAACGGCGCGGCGGTCAGGATGATGGCGCTGGCCCGGCCCTCCGAAGAGGCGGCCTTGATCTTCAGCCGCATCTTGTGCCGCTCGCGCACCGCCTTGGCGTTCATCTTGAGCAGGCCGGTCAGGTTACCGCCGCTCTTCTCCTGCAGGCGGATGGTGGCGGCGAACAGGTCGACATCCGGATGGCGGCAACGGTCGGCGATGCGGCCGATGGCCTGTTGCAGGGTGGCGCCATAGGCGATCTCGTCGCCGGCCATGCCGAACTCGCTGCCCAGGGGATCCGGCATCTCGCGGCCGACCAGGGCGATGGCGGTCGGCACCGGGTGGCCGGCCTCCAGGCTGCGGATGATCACTTCCAGGGCGTTGGGCAGCTGCAGGCCGATGGCCTTGGCCCGGGCCCCGGCCTTGAACTTCAGGAAGAAGACCGGAACGATCACACCCAGCGCCGGTCCGGCCCCGGCCGCGATCATCCAGTTGCGGGTCCAGAGGAAGACCACGGCGCTGACCAGGGCGCTGCCCAGCAAAACCATCGGCAGGTGCTTCTTCAACTGCACATTGACGCCCGAGCGGATGACCAGGTCGTTGAACCAGCCCAGGCCCCGGGCCACCTCGCCGTCGGCGGTCAGCCCCCGCTGCTTGCGCAGCTCCAGCACCAGTTGCTCGAGACTGCCGCTCTTCTCGACCGTGGCCAGCCGCTTGTTGACCTTGCGCTTGGCCACCCCCACCCGCGCCAGGCCGGTGATCGCCTGCACGCCGGTGAACACCGCCGCGAAGATCAGGATCAGGACGATCCATTTGGGGTCGAAGTCGGGCATGGCCTACAGCGGCCTCTGCGGGTCGAAGTTGGCGGTGTCGTAGTGAATGCCCCGGCGGTTCATCTCGTCCAGGCATTTGGGCCGCAGCCCTGTCGCCCGGAACTCGCCCTGCACGGTGCCGTCGGCGTCGGTGCCGGTGCGATGGAAGCCGAAGATTTCCTGCATCTGGACCACCTGGCCCTCCATGCCGGTGATCTCGGAAACGCTCATCACCTTCCGCTTGCCGTCCGACAGCCGCATGACCTGAACGATCATCCCGACGGCCGAGGCGATCTGACCCCTGATGCTCTCGGGGGTCAGGCTCAGCCCCCCCATGGCCACCATCTGCTCCAGGCGGGTGATGGCGTCGCGGGGGGTGTTGGCGTGGATCGTGGCCATCGAGCCTTCGTGGCCGGTGTTCATGGCCTGCAGCATGTCGAAGGCTTCCTCGCCACGGACCTCGCCGAGGATGACCCGGTCGGGACGCATCCGCAGGGCGTTCTTGACCAGCTCGCGCTGGCGGATCTCGCCCTTGCCCTCGATGTTCGGGGGCCGTGTTTCCATGCGGACGACGTGCGGTTGCTGCAGCTGCAGTTCGCAGGCGTCCTCGATGGTGATCAGCCGCTCCCCTTCGCTGATGGCGGCCGAGAAGGCGTTCAGAAGCGTCGTTTTCCCCGAGCCCGTGCCGCCGCTGATCACGGTCGAGACCCGCGCCTTGACCGCCCCGTGCAGGAACTCTGCGACACAGGCCGGCATGGCCCCCACACCGACCAACCGTTCCAGGCTCAGCGGCTTCTTGGAGAACTTCCGGATCGACACCGCCGCGCCGTCGACCGTGATCGGATAGATGGCGGCGTTGACCCGGCTGCCGTCGGCGAGGCGGGCGTCGACCATCGGGCTGGACTCATCGATCCGCCTGCCGACGGCGGCGACGATGCGGTTGACGATGCGCAGCAGGTGGTCGTTATCCCGGAACCGGATGGGGGTCAGCACCAGCTCGCCGCGCCGCTCGATGTAGACCTGGTTGGGGCCGTTGATCAGGATGTCGTTGATCGACTCATCCTTCAGCAGCGGCTCGATGGGGCCCAGCCCCACCATCTCGTCGAACACTTCGGCGCCCAGCTGGTCCAGCTCGACGGTGTTCAGGGCCAGCCGGCCGTCCTTGGCGAAGTCCCCGACCAGCTTGCGCACCTGACGGCGCATCTCGCCCTCGTCGAGTTCGCCCAGTTTGCCCAGATCGATCTCTTCGATCAGCCGGGCGTGCAGCCGAAGCCGCATGTCGAGCATCTCGTTGTCGACGCTGGACGGCGGCGGGGTTTCGGCGATCGCGACGATGGGGGTGGCGACCCCCTCGAAGACCGGTTCCGGTTCTGCGCGGCGGAAGCTGAAGCGGGCCATCAGGCGGCCTTGCCGGTCTTGTGGGCGGGGGCGTGGGCCGGATGCGGGGCCGCGGCCAGCAGGCGGTCGACGAGGTCGTCGACATCCCGGGCGATGCGGCTCTTGGGTCGGTGGCTGCGGATCGGGCCACCCAGGTTTACCGAGGCGGCGGCGGCTTCCCAGTCGCTGGTCAGGCCGCCGTCGACCTTGCGGCCAAGGGCCTTCTCCGCCTCACTGGTCGAGGGGGCGGGCCCGAACACCCGCTTGGCCAGGCGATTGAGGATGATGCGTGGACCAGGGCCCTCCGGCAGATCGGCCTCGAACTCGGCGACCAGGCTGCGGGCCGCGAGCAGGGCCGGCACCGTCAGCTCGCTGACCACCAGCAGGGCGTCGGACCCGGCCATCACATCCATGGTCCAGCTGCGACGATGACGCGGCGCATCGACGATGACGAAGTCATAGACCTGACAGGCGACATCCAGCACCCGCAGCACGGCCTCGGCCGAGACCACCTCGAAGCCGTGCGGATCGCGGGCCTGGGCGATCAGGTCGAAGCCGCCGGGGGCCGGGCTGGCGAACACCTCCAGCAGGGCCGCGTCGATGCGCTCCGGCTCCTGGCTGGCGCGGCCCAGCATCATGTTGGCGGCGGCGCCCAGATAGGCGGCGCTGGCCCCGTCGGCCAGGTTGAGGTCGATAAGGCAGACCCGCTTCTGGCCCTGGGCCCGTTCGGCCAGGGCGGCCGCCAGTTCGACGCAGAGGGTGGTGGCGCCCGCCCCGCCGACGGCGCCGGTGATGGTCCAGCAGCGGCCGGTCTGCACATGCGGCGCGGGTTGCGCAATCTCGACAGGCTTCAGCAGCATCATTGCCGCCTCGGCCAGGTCCTTTGGCCCGAACGGCGCCTCGACCACGTCGGCGCGCGGCAGGCGCAGCAGGGCCCGCATCAGCCCGGCCGGCATGTTGTCCCCGGCCATGATGGCGGCCGGCGGGAAGGGCAGTCTGGCCAGCAGGCCGATGGCTTCGGCCAGGGCGACGGGATCGGCGCCGGCGTCCAGCACCGCCAGCTCCGGCTCATGGCCGGGCGGCCAGCCGGGCGGCAGGGCCTCCGGGGACATGACTTCCAGGCGAGCGCCCTCGAAGGCGGCCCGGCAGGCCTCTGCCAGACCGGGACCGATGGCCAGAACGCGGCGGTCGGCGAAACTCATGGTCTGGTTTCCTCTAGTTGGATGCAGGCAGGCCGGGGGCGCCGACCGGGGCGGACATCGGCTTGTCCATGACCATGCCCGTGAAGATCACGTCGATGGCGGTGGGTTCGGTCCCGGCGATCATCGGGTTGGGGCTCAGGGACTGGCTGCCGTTCGCCGTCGTCAGCCGGGGCGTGACGAGGATCAGCAGTTCGGTCTCCGACCGCTTCCAGCGGCCGGACTTGAACAGGGTCCCCAGCACCGGGATGTCGCCCAGCCAGGGCAGCTGGCGCACCGCGTTGACGTAGTCCTGCTGGAACATGCCGGCGATGGCGAAGCTCTCGCCGTCCCGCAGTTCGATGGTCGTCGAGGCGCGCCGAACGGTCAGGGCCGGCAGCTCATAGGTCCCGATCCGCAGGGCGTTGGTCGGATCCAGCGCACTGACCTCGGGCGCGACCTTCAGGCGGATCAGGCCGCTGTCCTGAACGGTCGGCGTGAACTTCAGGTTCACCCCGAAAGGCTTGAACTCGATGGTCACCTCGCCGACCCCGGCCGGCACCGGATAGGGGAACTCGCCGCCGGCCAGGAAGGTGGCCTCCTCGCCGCTGATCGCCGCCAGGTTTGGCCGCGCCAGGGTGCGGATGATGCCCTTTTCCTCGAGCGCCTGCAGGGTCAGGTCGATGCTGGCCGTGCCGACGTTGGTCTGCACCCGCAGGGCGCCCTGGGCCGGGTTGTTGCCGATCAGGCCGAGGCCCGATCCAAAGACGATGCCGCTGTTGTTGGCCACCGACAGGTTGACGCCGAAGTCCTTCAGGCTGTCACGGCTGGCTTCCAGAATGCGGACCTCGAGCATGACCTGCTGGGCCGCCTCGACGGTCAGGGTCGAGGAGACGCCGCCGGGCGCATACCGTTCAGCGATCGTCTTCGCGCGGGCCGCCACCGAACTGGTCGACACCTGCCCCGACAGCATCAGCCCGCCGGCCAGATTGCTGACCTTGATCGGCTCGCCGGGCAGGGCGGCGGTCATGTCGGCCTGGATGCCGGTCAGGTCGTGGCCGACCTTGACGTCGATCACCTCCACCAGCCGCTTGCCGGTGTCATAGACCAGGATGTTGGTCGCCCCGAGGGTCTTGCCGCGGATGTAGAGGCTGCGGTCGGTGTTGGCGACGATCTCGGCGATGTCGGGCTGGGCCACGACGATCTGGCCGGCCGATCCGCTCAGGCGGAAGGCGGTCGACTTGTCCTTGGCGACGGTGATCGAGCGGCTCGGCGCCGCGTCGGCCTTGATGGTCGGGAAATCCACGTCCGAGATGACCCCGGCCGCGATGTTGGGAGCAGCCGAGACACCCGGCTTCGGCGGCGCCTTGGGCGCGGACTGGGCGAAGGCCGGCGCGGCCGCGAAGGCCAGGCAGGCGCCGGCGGTCAGGAACAGGGCGCGCATGTCAGTAGCCTCCCAGACGATCAGCCGGCACCTGGATGGTGACCCGCTCGGAGCCCTGGACCACGGTCAGGGAGCGTTGTTCGGGCGCCTGGGCCGGCGCCGGACGGCGGGGCGCAGACACACGACGAACGGCCGGTCTGGCGCCGGTCGGGGCAGGGGCCAGGCCCTTGGAGGTCCAGGTCAGGGTGCGCACGGGGGCGGCCTCGTCCAGTTCGACCGAGCCGGTGCGGCGCAGGGCAAGGCTCAGCTCTCCGACATGGGCGGCGACGGCCAGCTTCGCGGCGTCCTCAAGATTGACCTCGAGGGTGGCGGTCTTGGGGATGAACTTGTCGACGTTGGCCGGGTCGGCGATCAGGTCCATGCCCAGCACCCGGACGTTCTGCAGCACCGCGCCGCTGACCGCCCCCTTGCCGCTCACGCCTTCGACCTGGACGCCTTCGGCCGGTTCCATGGCGACCAGCACATCGACCCGGTCGCCGGGGGTGACATGGCCGCCGCCGCCGGAAACGTCGGTGACCTTGATCGTATAGGCGCGCATGCCCTCGCCGATGACGGCGGCGACATTGGCCTTGGTCCCGCCGCCCGACAGCTTGGCGGGCAGCAGAGGCTCACGGGCCGAAAGCCTCGCCAGGGTGACTGGCCCGCCGTTGTCCAGCGCCGTGACCGCGTCGATGGTCGAGTACGTGCCGTCCGGCACCGCGTCCTTTGGCAGCTTGAGGATCATCAGGTCCTTGGCCGCCAGCTTCACCCCGAACGGAATGTCGGCCTTGGCGGCGACGACAGGCACCAGATTGGTGATCGGCGCGGCCGCGGCCGCCTTGCCCTGGCCGGTCCCGTCGGGCAGCCAGGTCTTGGCGACCACCAGCGCTCCGACGCCAAGCAGGGCCGAGGCCCCCAGGCTGACTATAGTGGCGACACGCATGTTGACGTCCCCGCAGTACCCCTGAGGAGTCGCAAACTCGCGGACTCCCCGAACTGACAGTCACTGTTGCGGGTGGGGGCTTAGGATATGCTCAAGATATAGAGTAAAAGTCCGTGCACCGTATTTGGAATATTTTGATGGTTAGCGAAAGTTGACTGCAATTGCCGTTCGTTATGTTCGCTTAACTACAATATCGCCCTTGGGGACAGGTTCGCCGCAGAGCGGCGTACCTGTCCCCGGTCAGCACCGGCCGTCGTTCCTGGCTCGGCCCAGCCGCCCTGCAAGTCGTCTGGATTGGGGATCGCCCTGACTTCCACGCAAGCCGGGTCCAGGCAGGCCGCGTTCGGGCCGACCGGTCCTCCTACCGGCCGTGCGCCAGATGTCCCGCCAGATAGGTCCGCTCCACCGCCCGGTCGCCGCCCAGCACCATCAGGGCGAACAGCCGCTCGGCGAGGGTCTCCGCGCGGTGACGGTCAAGCCCGGGAACGCCGCCCGGATCCAGCACCACGAAGTCGGCCTCCATGCCGGGTTCGAACGACCCGATGCGATCCTGAAGTCCCAACGCCTCGGCCCCGCCGCGGCCGGCCATGTGGAGGGCGGTCAGGGGATCCAGTGTCGTCCCCTTCAGGTGGCCGACCTTCCAGGCCTCGGCGGCGGTGGTCAGCAGGCTCCAGCTGGTCCCGGCCCCGATGTCGGTGCCCAGCGCCACCTTCACCCCGAACCCCAGGGCGCGCTGCAGGTCGAACAGGCCGCTGCCGAGAAACAGGTTGGAGGTCGGGCAGAAGGCGCAGGCGCACCGCGCCTGGCCCATGCGGCCGAGCTCCCGGTCGCTCAGGTGGATGGCGTGGGCGAACATCGAACGGTCGCTGACCAGGCCGAAGCGGTCGTAGACGTCCAGATAGTCGGTCGCCTCCGGAAAGGCCTGGCGCGTCGCCTCGATCTCGGCGGCGTTCTCCGACAGGTGGGTCTGCATCCAGACGTCGGGATTGTCCGCGAGCAGCCTGCCGGCCAGGTCCAGCTGTTCGCGGGATGAGCCCAGCGCGAACCTCGGCGTCACCGCATAGCCCAGCCGGCCCCGGCCCCGCCAGGCGCGGATCAGCCCCTGGGTCGCTTCGGCCCCGCCCCGCGCCGTGTCGCGCAGACCCTCCGGCCCCTGGTCCATCAGGCATTTTCCGGCGATCAGCCGCATGTCGCGGGCCAGGGCCTCCTCGAACAGGGCGTCGACCGATTCGGCATGCACCGAGCCGAAGACCATGGCGGTTGTCGTGCCGTTGGCCAGCAGGCCGTTCAGGAACCGCCCGGCGGCCTCCTTTGCGTGGGCCGGATCGGCGAAAGCCCGCTCGGCCGGGAAGGTGTAGCGCTCAAGCCAGCCCAGCAGCGCCCCGCCCGGTGAGGCGACCATGTCGAGTTGCGGGAAATGGATGTGGCCGTCGACGAACCCGGGGGTCAGGATGCGACCGGGAAGGTGCTCGACCGGCACGCTCCCGGGCAGGGTCGGCGCCAGCTCGCTCCAGGCCCCAGCGCCGACAATCCGGTCGCCGTCCACCAGCAGCAGACCATCCTCGAAATGCCGCAGGTTCGACGCATCCGAGGCCGGGTCGCCCAGGGTCCAGACCAGTTCTGACCGCCACCCTCGCAACCTCGACATCCGAACGTCCGCTCCGTCGCCCGGCGGGTCACGCCGGCCCTTGACCCCATAGCCTGCCGCAACCAAACATAATTGCCCATTTTGGGTACGAGCGGGCCGCTATTCGCCGACAAGGCGAGTTACCCCCCAAACAAGGTAAACCTTCACAAATTTCCCCATGGACAGCCTGCCGCCCTCTCGCCTAGGTTGGACGAACGATGTTCCTATAAAGGGTGGAGTGCGTCTGCGCGCCCGCCGTAATGTTTCAGCAACCTGAGGGGGCTGCCTTATGTCCGTTTCCAACCGTAATCGTCGTCGTGTTTCCCTGCTGGCCAGCTCATCGCTGGTCGCCGCCAGCCTGCTGGCCGGCGTCGCGGGGCTTGGCAGCCTGGTGCTCGCGCCGGGGGTGGCCGTGGCCGCCGATGAGTGCGGCGATCCCTCGCTCAATGCCGGCGCCGACGACATCTTCACCTGCGCCGGCCCGTTCGTGAACATCGACTACACGGCGACGACCAACGGCGACCTGACCCTCAACCTCGAGGACGGCGTCACTGTCACCAACGGCATCGCCATCACCGGCAACGCCGGCGAGCGCCTCACCGTTCGGGCCACGACCAACGTCGTCGCTGGCGGCGACCCCAGCGTGGTCAACCCCCTCGGCTACGCCATCAACATCCAGGGCCAGGGCCCGGCGGTCATCGTCGACCTGCGCTCCACCGACGTCGGCGTCGACGGCCTGCCCGGCCCGGCCATCGGCAGCGGTCGCGGCATCAACGCCACCAACACCGCCGGTGACACCCAGGTGCGGATGAACGAAGGCGCCGTCACCGCGACGGCCGGCTTCGGCATCAACGCCACCTCGGCCGGTGGCGGCGACACGGTCGTCTTCCTGACCAACGGCGCCACCGTGACCTCGACCGGCACCGCGGTGCGGGCCCTCTCCAACGGCGGTCTGGTCGATGTGGTCACCACCGGCCTGCTGACCAGCAACAACGAAGGCATCTTCGCCAACGGCACCGCGGGCGTCACCATCAGCGCCGGCGCCATCAACGCCGGGACCACCGGCATCAGCGCCACCTCGACGGGCGGCGCGGTCGACATCACCACCACCACGGGCGGGGTCAGCGGCGCCACCGGCATCGTCACCAATTCCGGCGCCAACAACGCCACCACCATCAACCTCGGCGACACCGTCACCGGCACGGCCGGCGCCGGCATCAACTCGACCATCGGCGACGCCAACTACGTCCTCAACGCCAACGGCTTCGCCATCACCGGCACGGGCGCCCAGGGCGTTCTCGTCACCTCCAACGGCGATGGCCTGATCACCCTGAACGTGTCCGACGTCACCGGCGACGACGGCATCGAGGTCAACGCCACCACCGGCAACAACACCGTGGTCGTGGTCTCCGACGGCCTGATCACCGCCAACAACGGCGTCGGCGTCGGTGTCGACTCCAACGGCCCGGTCAGCGTGACGGTCAACGACGTCACCGCGACCGGCTACGGCGTCATCGCCGTCAGCGCCAACGGCACGGCCGATGTCATCGTCAACGGCGCGGTCGCCGGCGGCGGCGGCGTGGCCGCCCAGACGGGCGGTGCCGGCACGGCCACCGTCACCCTGAACGCGGGCTCGACGGTCTCCGGCAACGACGGCTTCTCCTACGGCGCCTTCGCCCAGGCCACCGGCACGGGCAATGCCATCATCAACGTCGGCGGCGATGTGACCGAAGGCGGCATCGGCGCCTTCACCAACAGCGGCACGGCCCAGGTCACCGGCGCCGGCAATGTAACGATGACCCTCGGCTTCGATGCCGTCGAGGTCGGGACCGCAACCGGCGCGATCAACGTCAACCTGACGGGTGACATCGACAGCACGGGTGACGATGCCGTCGATGCTACCAGCACCACGGGCGGCATCAGCATCACCCTCGGTGGCCTCGTCACCGCCGGTGACAACGGCGTCGAAGCGAGCAGCGGCAGCGGCGTCATCGCCGTCGGCATCAACGGCACGGTCACGGCTGGCGGCGACGGCGTCAACGTCATCACCGGCGGCGTCGGAACGGCCAGTGTCACCGTCACGGGTTCGGTCACGGGCGACGATGATGGCGTGTCGGTCCAAACGACCGGCTCGGGCAATGCCACCGCCACCATCAACGTCGGCGGCACGGCCGCCACCACCGACCCGACGGTCGGCTACGGCGTCGCGGTTGCGACCTCCGGCTCGGGTAACGCCGTCGTCGTCAACAACGGCGCGGTCACCGAAGGCGGCATCGGCGCCTTCGCGTCCGGAACGGGCGCGGTGAACGTCAGCGGCTCCGGCACGACCTTCGTCACCGGCGCCTTCGCGGCCGTCGACACCGGCGCCACGTCGGGCGCCACCACCATCAGCCTGACCGGCGCCATCACCAGCACCCTGGGCGACGGTATCAATGCGCTCTCCGACTCGGGCGCCATCACCGTCGGCACCACCGGCGCCATCTCGGCCGGCGCGGACGGCATCGAGGCCGTCAGCACCAGCGGTCTGGTCACCATCAACAGCTCGGGCGGCACGATCAATGCCGGCGCGACCGGCATCACGGCCAGCAGCGACGGTGTGGTCGATGTCAACAACAACGCGGTGATCGTCGCCGGCACGACCGGTATCGTCGTCTCCGGCGCCGGTAACCAGACCGTCGACACCACGGCCAACGTCACCGGCGTCGTCGGTATCAGCACGACCGCGACCGGCACAGCCAGCTCCTTCGTCACTGTCGGGGTCGGCGCGACGGTTACCGGCACGGCCGGCGACGGCATCAGCGTCAGCACCGCCAACGGCGGAGGCGCGGTCGACAACTTCGGCGCCATCGTCGCCACCGGCGGCGACGGCGTCCAGGTCACCTCGACCGGCTCCTCCGTCCAGGTCAACAACAATGCCGGCGCCACCATCAGCGCCACCGGCGGGGTTGGCATCAACGCCTCGACCACGGCCGCCGGTTCGGCCGCCCTGGTCTTCAACGTCGGCGGCGGCGTCAGCGGCACGAGCGGCATCGTCGTCTCGTCGGTCGGCGGCACGGCCTTCGTCTCTTCCAACAATGTCACCGGCACGGCCGGCGACGCCATCAACGTCAGCTCGCAGACGGGTGTGGCCCAGGTCTTCGCCATCGGCACGGTCACCTCGACCGGCGGTGACGGCATCGACGCCTCCACCTCGCTCGGCGGGGCGATCGACATTGACGGTTCGGCCGTCATCGATGCCAGCAACGGCTTCGGCATCAACGCCCAGACCCAGGGCGGCGCCATCAACGTCGACTACACCGGCAACATCGGTTCGACCCTCGACCCGACGGCGCTCGGCGGCATCAACGCCGTCATCAACGCCGGCTCCGGCGCGATCAACGTCGTCGCGGTGAACAACATCAACACCCTGGGCACGGGCGTCAGCGGCAGCAACCTCGGCACGGCGGGGGCGGTCAACGTCTCCTACCAGGGCACGATGGTGGCCGGCGCGACCGGCGTCTCGGGCAACATCGGCGGCGCGGCGAACGCCGACACCGTCACCGTCACCGTCGGCGACGGCTCGATCATCACTGCCGGCAACGTCGGCGTGTCCTCGACCAACGCCGGAACGGGCGCGGCGGTCACCATCATCGGGGCCGGCGTCACCATCGATCCGGACGACTACGGCTCGCTGACCATCTCGGCGGCCAACGACGCCACCGCCACCCTCGGCAACGGCGTGACCATCGTCGTCACCAACACCGACGCCGACGTCACGGCCGTGGGCGTCTACGCCTCCAGCGGTCAGGCGGCCGACGATGCGGTCGGCGACGAATCGACCGAGATCGTCATCGGGACCAATCTGTCGGTGACCGTCGATGACGGCGCGGCCGGTGACGCCGACGGTTCCGCCGGCGTGTTCGGCGAAGCGACCGGCGCGGCCGGCAGCGTCGCCGTCACCATCGGCAACGGCCACAGCATCAACCTCACGGGCAACAGCTCGGTGGGCGTCGTTGGCTCCAGCGTCGGCGGTGATGTCACCCTCATCACCGGCACGGGGACGATCACCGTCGCCGCCATCGACAACACCGACACGGCCGGCAACTTCCCGGGCTCGGCCGGCATCGGCGCCCTGTCGACCAGCGGCAACGTTTCGGTCCAGTCGGCTTCCACGATCAACGTCAACAACGGCACGCTGGGCGCGGCCGGCATCTTCGCCGGCACCGGCGGCGCCGGTAACGCCGTCGTCGTCAACACCGGCCAGATCACCTCCAGCGACACCGGCATCGGCGCTGAAGCGGCCGATGGCCTGGTTTCGGTGAACAACAGCGCCGTCATCGGCTCGGTCAACAACGGCATCGACGTTGAATCGACCGGCACGGGCAACGCGCAGGTGGTCAACACCGGCGCCATCACCACCACGATCGGCTCGGGCATCTCCGTCGTCAACAACGGCGCCGGCGGCACGGTCTTCGCCAGCAACACCGCGACTCTCAACGTCGGGTTCGACGGCATTCAGGCGTTCAATTTTAACGCCGCCAGCGCCGGGATCGTTCAGGTCACCAACAGCGGTACGATCAACGCCAACCTCGCCGGCAGCGGCGGCTGGGGCATCTTGGCCAGCCAGACGGGCACGGGCGGCATCCTGATCGACAACTCCGGCGCCATCACCGGCTCGGCTGTTAACGGCATCGTGGCGAGCGACACTGCGGCCTCGGGCGTGATCACCATCCTCAACACCGGTGCGATCGGTTCTTCGCTCGATCCGGTCACCTTCAACGGCATCACCGGCTTCGCTTCCAGCGGGGCGTCGATCAATATTCAATCGACGGTCGGCGGCATCTGGGCCGGCGATGTCGGTATCCGCGCCGACTCCCAGAGCACCGGCGGCGCCCAGGTCTTCACCACCGGCGGCTCGGTCAACGCCAACGGCGGCGCCGCTTCCGTCGGCATCTGGGCCAACAGCCTCGGTGGCCCCGTGGGCGTCGCCAACAACGTGGCGGTCAACTCGGCCGGCACCGGCATCCTGGCGACCAACACCACCGGCTCCGTCGTGGTCGGCACCTCCGGCGTGGTCACCGCCACCGCCAACGACGCCATCCGCACCACCACCACTATCGGCAGCAACACGGTCTTCACCGTCGCCGGCGGTAACCTGGTCAGCACCAGCGGCGACGGCATCGACGCCTCCAGCACCACCGGCACGATCGACATCGACACCGTCGGCACCATCCAGGCGGGCGGCGTCGGCATCCGGGCCGCGGCCAGCGACGCGGGCGAGGTCACTGTCGATACGACGGCGGCCTCGACGATCAATGCGACCGGCGACGGCATCAACGCCAGCTCGGTCGGCGGTGCGGTGACGGTCACCACCAACGCGGCGATCACCTCGACCGGCGCCGACGGCATCCAGACCTCGAGCGCGGCGGGGGCCTCCACCGTCAATTCGAACGCCAATGTCACGGCCCTGGCCGGCAACGGCATCGTGACGGCGACCAGCTCCGGCCTGAACACGGTCAACTTCAACGCCGGCACGATCGACGCCGGCCTTGCGGGCATCTCCGCGTCGAGCACTGGCGGTGGCGTCATCGTCGTGACCGCCCTGGCCGGCACGACCATCACCGGAAACGCCACGGACGGTATCTCGGCTGTCGCTTCGGGCGGCGGAGTCGGTGGCGCGACGGTGACCAACGCAGCGGTCATCGGCACGAACGGCGACCGTGTGACCAACCTGGGCGTCGGCGCCGTCGTCAATGGCGGCGGGACGGGCAATGTCGTGGTCACGAACACCGCCGCCGTCTTTGCTGACGGCACGGCGCTCTTTGGCATCACCAACTCGGCGGGCCTGACCGGCAACGGCTTCGGCATCCGCGCCGACAGCACTTCCGGTGCGATCACCGTCGCCAACAACGCCGGCGGCGTCATCCTGACCGGCAATGACGGCATCAACGCCATCTCGACCTCCGGCGCCGTGACGGTGACCACCGCCGCCACGGTCACCTCGACCAGCGGCGACGGCATCCAGGCCGGCGCCTCCGGCGCGGCGCTGACCGTGACCAACACCGCGGCGGTCAGCGGCGGCGCCAACGGCATCCTCACCGCCAACGGCGGCGCGGGCGTCACCACGCTGAACGTCAACGCCAACGTCACCGCCACCGGCGCCGGCCTCGCGGCCCTCAACGCCGCCACCACCGGCACGGGTGCGGTCAACGTCGCCATCGCCAACGGCCTGACCATCCAGGACGTCAACGGCAGCGCCATCCGCACCGGTTCGGGCGGCGGCGCTGTGACCATCGGCACCGGCACCGGCTCGACCATCGTCGGGTCCGGCGCGGGCGCGGGCGGCTGGGTCGTCGACGTGAACAATGCGGCGGGCGGCCTGACCACCCTGAACATCGGCGCGAACACGGTCGTCCGCTCGACGGACAACACCATCACCGGCTACGACGACAACGCCATCCGCGGCGTCGGCGGCAGCGTCATCGTCAACAACGCCGGCCGCATCAACGGCCGGGTGTCGTTCTCGGGCCTGACCGGCAACGTGGTGTTCAACAACTCCTCGGTGACCAGCTGGCACACCACCGGCGCCTCGACCTTCTCGGGCGGCGCGGATGTGCTGAACAACACCGGCGCCATCTTCACCAACGCCAATGGCGTCGCCACCAGCTTCGACTTCGGAACCGGCGCCGACACCTTCACCCAGGCCGGTCTCCTGGTGGTCGGCGAGCCCACGCTCGGCGCCTCCACCCTGACGATCACCAACCTGGAAGCGTTCAACAACAGCGGCCGGATCGTCTTCGGCTCCAGCGGCACCACCCTCACGGCGGTGTCCGACGGCCAGATCAACGACAGCATCCTGGCCGCCGGCGCGACCTTCACCGGTTCGGGCGGCAGCCTGCTGTCGATGGACGCCAACCTCGGCGCCACGACCCAGACCAGCTGCGCCGTCCTGGCCGCCGCCGACTGCCTCAGCCTCACGGGCGGCAGCACGCTGGGTTCGACCTCGATCCTGGTCAACGACGTCAGCCCCAACCCGTTCGGGGCCTTCAACCCGGTCGGCATGGTGCTGGTCGACGTTTCCGGGGCCGGCTCGACGGCAGCGACCCACTTCTCGCTGAACACCGCGTCGGACTTCTGGCGCGCCGACCTGAACTCGCCGGACGGCGTGCTCGACAAGGGCCTGTTCTTCTACGACCTGACCCTGAACCTCAACAAACAGCATGTCCTCGTGGGCCTGCCGGACAGCGAGGCTTTCGAGTTCACGACCTTCGGGGCCGCTCTGACCAGTGTCTGGCAGACGACCACGGGGACCTGGTTCGAACGTCAGGCCGACCTGCGCACCCAGCTGCCCTCGCTGGATGACAGCGGCTCGGGCGTCTGGATGAAGATCTCCGGTGCGGCCGCCGAGCGCGACCGGATCCAGGGCTACGACCTCTTCGGCGTCAGCTACGACTTCGACACCTCCTATGAGCAGAACACCATCAGCCTGATCGGTGGCCTGGACTTCATGGGCGGCGGGGCCGGCAAGGCCTGGGTCGTTGGTGGTCAGATCGGCTACGTCGACAGCGACGTCAGCTTCGACAACTCGCCGACCGTCACCTCGTTCGAGGGCATGACCTTCGGCATCTACGGCTCCTACGTTTCGGGTCCGTGGTTCGTCGACGCCATCGTCAACTCCAACAGCCTCGACTACGATCACCAGGCGATCACCCTGGCCCCGGTCGGCTCGAACATCTTCTCGGGCTCGGTCGACACCCTCGGCTTCCAGGTCGAAGGCGGCTGGTCGGTGCCGATCGGCGCCAACGGCTTCTTCGAGCCGCTGGGTTCGCTGTCCTACGTCACCTCGTCGATCGACGAAGTGGACGTGCCCGGCGCGACCGTCGAGTTCGACGACGTCACCAGCCTGCGCGCCAGCCTCGGCGGTCGCCTGGGCCTGAACGCCGACCACGGGACCTTCTCGTCCAAGTGGGCCCTGGTTGCCCGCTACTGGAACGAGTTCGAAGGTGAGAACGACGTGACCTTCCGTTCGGCGGGTCCCGCCTTCACCCTCAGCGACGACTTCTCCGGCAGCTTCGGTGAACTCGGCGCTACGGTGAATGTCTTCGGCTCCGACGACCGCTTCTCCGCCTTCCTGAACCTGGGCACCAAGTTCCAGGACGACTACCAGTCGGTCGACGGCAGCCTCGGCATCCGCTGGCGCTGGTAGGTCGCCCGACCAGAACTGTGGACGGGCCGGTCGCAAGACCGGCCCGTTTGCGTTCCAGCCTCCAACACCTCCGCTCCGCCAGGAGCGCCCCTCCCGTCATTGAGGACACCCATGGCCAAATCCACCCCCGCCACCGCTCCCGCCGCCGCTACGCCGATCGAGCCCGTCTATGTTGATCGCCCGGACCTCGCCGAGACCTTCGCCGACAAGGCTCATCGCCTGAGCTTCGACGGCCGGACCCTGCGCATCGAGTTCTGCGTCGAGCGCCCGACCGACGAAGCCGGTGGCCGTTCCGCCAGCCCGGTCTGCCGTCTGGTCCTCGACCTCGACGGAGCCGTTGATCTCTTCAACAAGATCAATACGCTCCAGGCGGCCATGGAGAGCCGTGGGGTCATCAAGACCAATCGTCGCGACGCCGCCTAAGTCCGGCATCAGGAGTACGCCCGTGATCAAGTCTCTTTTCCTGGGCCTGACGGCGACCATGGTCATGGTCGCCGCGCCCTCGGCCCAGACCCCGCCCGCCAAGCCGATGGTTCCGCCGGCCGCCAAGGTCCCGGCCCTGCCGCCCTTGCCGCTTGGACCGCCCCGCGCCTTCGCCGGCTATACCCAGCCCGAGATCGGCGCCGCCGCCTGCCGTGTGGTCAGCCAGACCCGCACGGTCTGCACCATCCCGGCCATGACCGCCGGCCGCTACCGCATCACCGCCGTCGGCTCCGCCACCGCGACCGCCGCGGCCCTGGCTCCCGCCGCCAAAGGTGAAGGCGCGGCCCAGGCGCTGCAGGTCGATATCGGTCAACGGGTCTGCGGCCGCGCCGACCGCCGGGCGACCAAGGAGAGTGTCTGGACGACCGGCGCGCAGAGCCTGATGGCCGTCTGCGAGGTCACCATCTTGACCGACCGCGCCCTCGACATCGCCGCCGTCACCGGCGTCGCCAACGCCGCCCCCGACCCCAAGGGCCCCACCCTGAAGGTCGAGCGCCTGCCCTGGGACGGCGTCCTCGCCAGCGGATTCACGGCCGGCGCGCCGCCGCCGGCCACCAAATAGGGACGCCCGACGATGGCCCGATTTCTTGTCCAGTTCCTGTTCGCCATCGCCGGCTTCTGGGTGGCCCAGGAGTTCGTCGACGGCATCGCCGTTCACGGCTGGACCAGCCTGGTCATCGCCGCCCTGCTGCTCGGCATCGCCAACGCCATCATCCGGCCGATCCTCGTCGTGCTGACCTTCCCGGTGGTGTTCCTCACCCTCGGTGTCTTCCTGCTGGTCATCAACGCCGCCATGCTGGGCCTGGTCGGTCTGCTGATGAAGGGGCTGGAGGTCGATGGCTTCTGGCCGGCCCTGTTCGGCGCCGTCATCATCGGCATCGCCAGCTGGATCGGCTCGAAGCTGGTCGGCGAGGCGCAGGCGAAGGGGTAGAGCACGTCAGGCGGAAGTGTACGCGGCTCCGCCGCCCGGACGTGCTCTAAATGTTTGATTCTAGCCCCTTTTGATCAGGTTTTGATGCCTACATCAAAACCTGAAAGGGTCTAGGCGCTGGCGCTCGGTCGCGGCCTCTGTTAGAGCCCGCTGCATGACCCGTGTCCGGATGACTTCGCGAATTACCCGCCCGGCGTGACGCCGCCGGCCTCCGTCGCGCGCGCCGGGATCTTCTTCGCCCGTCCGATCAGATAAAATCCGAGACCACCATCATGGCCGATGACGCCAACCCCAAACCCGCTTCGGGCCGCGACTATCGCGAGACCGTCTTTCTTCCCGACACCCCCTTCCCGATGCGCGCGGGCCTGCCCAAGCTCGAGCCCGAGATCCTGAAAGCCTGGGAAGAGGCCGACCTCTACAACGCCATCCGCGCCGACCGGCAGGCGAACGGCGCGCCCCTGTTCGTGCTGCACGACGGCCCGCCCTACGCCAACGGCGCCATCCATATCGGCCACGCGCTCGACAAGACGCTGAAGGACTTCGTGGTCCGCAGCCGCTTCCTGCTCGGCTTCGACGTCGACTTCGTGCCCGGCTGGGACTGTCACGGCCTGCCCATCGAGTGGGAGATCGAGAAGGAGTTCAAGGCCAAGGGCCGGCCCAAGGACGAGGTCCCCTCGGCCGAATTCCGCAGCCGTTGCCGTGAGTTCGCCGCAGGCTGGATCGGCGTCCAGATGGAGGGGTTCAAGCGCCTGGGCGTGCTTGGCGACTGGGAAAACCGCTACGCCACCATGGACTTCACCAGTGAAGCCACCATCGTCGCCGAGTTCCACAAGTTCGCCGCCTCCGGCCAGCTCTATCGCGGCTCCAAGCCTGTGATGTGGAGCCCCGTCGAGCGCACCTCTCTGGCCGAGGCCGAGATCGAATACGCCGATCACGTCAGCCCGACCATCTGGGTCAGGTTCCCGGTCACCAAAGGTCTCGACGACGCTTCGGTGGTGATCTGGACCACCACGCCCTGGACCATCCCGGCCAACCGGGCGATCAGCTACAATCCCGCCATCGTCTACGGTCTGTACCGCGTCGAGAGCCTGGAAGAAGGCCTGGAGTTCCAGCCCTGGACCCGTCCCGGCGAGCGCCTCATCCTGGCCGACAAGCTGGCCGAGGACGTGCTGAAGTCCGCCAAGGCCGCCAGCTGGACCCGCCTTGAAACCGTCGATCCCGGCGCCCTGACCACCGCCCACCCGCTGGCGGCCCTGGCTCCCGACGCTGACGACCGCAAGGGCTTCGGCTTCTCCGTGCCGCTGCTGGCCGGCGATCATGTCACCGACGACGCCGGCACCGGCTTTGTCCACACCGCCCCCGGCCACGGCGCCGAGGACTACCTGGTCTGGCTCAAGCACGGCCACAAGGACATCCCCGAAACCGTCGATCCGGACGGCGCCTACTATCCGCATGTCCCGCTGTTCGCCGGCCTGAAGGTGCTGGAGACCGAGGGCAAGAAGATCGGCAAGTTCGGCTCCGCCAATCCGGCGGTGATGGAGAAGCTCATCGAGGCCGGCACGCTGCTCGCCCGCGGCCGCCTCGAACACAGCTATCCGCACAGCTGGCGCTCCAAGGCCCCCGTGATCTTCCGCAACACGCCCCAGTGGTTTGTTCGCATGGACGGCGAAGGGCAGGGGCCGTCCCTGCGCGAGAAGGCGCTGGCCGCCATCGACGCCACGAGCTTCTATCCTGAGGGCGGCCGCACCCGTATCCGCGGCATGGTCGAGACCCGTCCCGACTGGCTGATCAGCCGCCAGCGCGCCTGGGGCACGCCGCTCGCCATGTTCGTCGACAAGGACACCGCCGAGCCGCTGGTCGATGCCGCCGTCAACCAGCGCATCACCGACCTGATCGCCGCCGAGGGCGCCGACGCCTGGTACCTGCGCCCGGCCTCCGACTTCCTCGGCGACCACGACCCGGCGAAATTCGAGAAGGTCGAGGACATCCTCGACGTCTGGTTCGACTCCGGCTCGACCCACGCCTTCACCCTTGAGGGCCGCAATAACACCCACTGGCCCGCCGACCTCTATTCGGAAGGCTCCGACCAGCACCGCGGCTGGTTCCAGTCCTCCCTGCTGGAGGCCTGCGGCACCCGCGGCGTCGCCCCCTACAAGGCGGTGGTCACCCACGGCTTTACCCTCGACGAGCAGGGCCGCAAGCAGTCCAAGTCGCTGGGCAACGTCACCGCCCCGGCCGACATCATCAAGGAGTCGGGCGCCGAGATCCTGCGCATGTGGGTCGCCCTGACCGACTACGCCGAGGACCAGCGGATCGGCAAGACCATCCTGGCCGGGGTCTCCGACGCCTATCGCAAGCTGCGCAACTCCCTGCGCTACATGCTGGGGGCGTTGGCCGATTTCAGCGAGGCCGAGCGTGTGCCCTACGCCGAGCTGCCCTCGCTGGAGCGCTACATCCTGCACCGCCTGTGGGAACTCGACGGCCAGGTGCGCGAGGCCTACGGCGCCTATCAGTATGCCGACGTCCTGCGCCCGGTGCTCGAATTCTGCCAGGGCGATCTCTCCAGCCTGTTCTTCGACATCCGCCGGGACAACCTCTACTGCGACCGTCCCGACAGCCTGACCCGCCGCGCCTACCGCACGGTGCTGGACGCGGTGTTCGAACGGCTGACCGCCTGGCTCAACCCCATCGCCCCTTTCACCATGCACGAGGCCTGGGCCAGCCGCTTCCCGGACCAGCGTCCCAACGCCTTCCGCATCATCCCGGACACCCCGGCGCAGTGGCGCAGCGACGCCGACGCCGAACGCTGGGCAAAAATCGGCGAGGTCACCTCGGCGGTCACCGCCGCCCTGGAGATCGAGCGCCGCGAAAAGCGCATCGGCTCGTCCCTGGAGGCCGCGCCCGTGGTCGCCCTGGCTGATCCGGCCCTTCTGGCCGCCTTCGACGGCCTGGACGCCGCCGAGATCTTCCGCACCAGTTCGGCCCGCTTCAAGGAGGGCGCCGATGGCGTCAGCGTCGATCCGGCCCTGGCCGAGGGCGAGAAATGCGCCCGCTGCTGGCGCATCCTCACCGAGGTCAAGCCGGCGACCCAGCTCTGCCTGCGCTGCGAAGACGCCGTCGCCGCCTGGGACAAGGCGAGCGCGGCCTGATATCGGTTGGCCTGAAACGAAGGAGCGCTCAGTCTTGAGTCTCGAGACCCCGGAAACGCCGGCCGATCCGCAGAACGCCCCGGCGGCTGTCCCGGCCACTGAACAGTCGGCTGGTGGCCAGGGCCCGACGGCCTACAGTCTGGCCCTGGCCGTTCTGCTGGGCGACCAGCTCAGCAAGATGTGGTTCCTGTCCAAGGGCTTCGAACCGGGCCAGTCGGAGCCGGTGTTCGGCCCCTTCGCCCTGACCATGGTCTGGAACCGAGGCGTGTCGTTCGGCCTCTTCCGGGCCGAGGTCGAGTGGGTCCGCTGGGCCCTGACCATCTTTTCCTTCGCCGTCGCCGTGACGATCGCCGTCTGGGCCCGCAAGGTTCAACGTCCGCTGCTGGGCTGGGCCTTCGGCCTGATCATGGGCGGGGCGATCGGCAATATGATCGACCGTCTGCGCTTCGGGGCGGTGGCCGATTTCCTCGACTTCCACGGCCTGGGCTTTCCCTGGGTGTTCAACATCGCCGACAGCGCCATCTCGATCGGCGTCGTTCTCCTTCTGATCGACACATTCCTCGCCGACCGTAAGCCGAAGGGCGCCTAACTCACCCGGTTGGCGCCCGCATCGATCTGGCGTATCTCATCGCATCTTGATTTTGGCCGGGGGGCCACTGGAGTTACTCTTTGGCTATGAAGCTGAACCGCGCGATCGTCATCACCGCCCTGGTGGCCAGCGCCGGCCTCGCCGGTTGCCAGTCGACCTCCAAGGCGCTGGGTATGGCCAAGATCACCCCGGACGAATTCAAGGTCGTCACCAAGGCGCCGCTCGTCGTGCCGCCGGACTACGCCCTGCGCCCGCCGGCCCCCGGCGAGCCGCGCCCGGCCGAGCTGGAGCCCGACAGCGCCGC